>Ga0335083_10006701_pt1 | contig 14317 bp, 10 predicted proteins | sample Lox_Sample_42_FD_206716 | JGI IMG/M metagenome (GOLD analysis project Ga0335083, IMG submission 206716) | Soil microbial communities from Loxahatchee National Wildlife Refuge, Florida, United States - Lox_Sample_4.2 | ecosystem: Environmental > Terrestrial > Soil > Wetlands | place: USA...
CTCCCGCTGGGTGCCGGGTCAGCAGTGAGAGTCCCACCGACGCCCGCGCGAGCGGCAGCAGCAGGTCGACGGTGCCGCACGTGCTGTCGGCGAGCTCGACTTCCAGCCGCGAGCCGTCGCGACGGGTCGTCACGCGGTGCGTTGGGGAGTACGGATCCCCGAAGCCGGCGCCGTTGTCGGCGCTGACCCGGAAGCTGCGTGGAGCCGTGCCCGGCCCGCTGGCGGCCGGGAAGCGAAACCGCAGCGCGTCCCCGGCGCGCTCCAGTACCTGGGTGTAGCGCAGGGTGATCTTGCGGGTTTCGCCGGGAGCGATCGGGAACACCCGGGCGCGCAGCAGTCCGTACCCCGCCAGCTCGATCAGCGCCGGATCGCGCTTCCGCCGCACGATCTCCTCGTAGATGCTGCGCGCCCGAGCGGCATCCATCGTCTCGCCTTTCAACTCCTGGTCGCCTTGCCACAGCGAGAAATCGCTGAAGCTGGCTTCGCCCAGGAGCGGATAGAGGTAGCTCGCCTCCTGAAGCCAGCCGCCGCGATTCTGGAACCACTCTTCGACGGTCACGTGGGCCACGCGCCCCGATACGGTCACCGACACGGCGCTGCGCAGCTTCTGAACGTCGACCGATGCCGGCCCGACCGGCCCTTCCCGGATGATGGGGCGTTCGATCCAACCTTGTCCCACGACGAGCGTGGGGCTCGCGAGGGTGCCGACGAGCGTGGCCACCAGCGAGAGCGACAGATTGCGGTTCATGCCAGCGTCCTGGAAGGAGACGCTAGAGAGACGGATGAGAGGAGAGATCTTGCACAGGTTAGACGACGGGCAAGGGGGGGCAAGGACGGGCAAGGGCGGTCACCTTCGATCGTCCTTGCCCGTCTTCGCCCGTCTTTGCCCGTCCAGTCCTACCCGACTGCGCAGAGATTCGGACCCGATTCCAGCGTTTCGGCGTCCTGCTCCGTCAACTCCATGAGGCCGAGGTTGGCCAGCTTGATCGTACGGTAAGCCTCGGGAGGGGCGGTCAAGGAAGCGGCGACCCACTCGAGGAAGGCGCGTTCATCCCGGATGGCGAGTGCCGGATTGGTCGCCTGGATCGCATCGAATCGTCCGGCCACGGCGCGATCGGCCCGCCGCTCCGACTCGGCCGAATAGTGCGCCGGCAGGATGACGAGGTCGCCGTGCCAGTCTCGGCGCGCGCGCTCGAGGCTCGCCCAGAGCAGCTTGGACCAGCTGGCCGCCTGCCCACCCAGGTCGGGTCGCCCCACGGATTGCACAAAAATGAAATCTCCGGTGAGCGCCAACGCGTCGTCCGCAATCAGGGCGAGGCTCCCCAGCGTATGGCCGGGCACGTGGTGCACCCGCAGCACGGCGGTGCCGAAGGCGATGGCATCGCCGTCCCGGGCGGGCTGCCAGGTGATTCGTCCGGGGGTGTCGTCGTAGGGCGACACCGCGTCTTTGGGATGCACGAAGTAGGGAACCTGCCACTTTCCGGCCGCCGTCCGCGCCCCGCTCAAATAGTCGGCGTGCATGTGGGTGTCGATGACCGCCACCGGAGCGGCCCGGAGCTCCCCCAGCACCGCCTCGATGCGTGGCAGATGCCGTCCCGGATCGACGATCACCGCGTCGCCGTCGCTCACCAGGATGTATCCGAGCGCGCCCTTGCCGAGTCGGTCCAGCTGCACCACGTGCTGGATGTGGCTGGTGGGCGTGAGGCCCCGCGCCACATAGACGGTTTCCCACGCGGCCATCCCCCCGGCCACCGAATACGCCTCGAGGCCGCGTTCGCGCAGGAAGGTGGTGGCCGGTTGGCTGGAATTGCCGTGCCCACAGACGACGGCGACCGGTCGCGTCGAGTCGAGCTCGAGGGGCTCGAGCGTGGGCAACCGGTACATCACCGAGCCGGGGGTCGCCCGGAAATCGAGCGCCTGACCGAATGCGATGCGGGCGCGCGCGACCTTGTCGGGAGCGCGGATGTCCAGCACCTGCAGCGCTTCCCCGCGGTCCAGCCGCTGGGCGAGCTCGTCGGGGGTGATTTCGGGGACCGATCCCATGGGGCACTAGTCTCATCCGGGGCCAAGGAAAGCGCAACGGGAGGAACACTCCCTCCCGGGCGCCGCCCTGTTATATTCGCGGGCGTTCACCAGCCGGTTGTAGCGAACCAGCGTTTTCGTTCAGCAACGATACAGGAGGAGATGCGATGCGGTTGACGGTGATTGGCGCGACACTCGCCCTTGGCGCTATGGCGTGCGGCGGGAAGAAGGCCGACCAGGCCCAGACGCAGGCAGCGGCGCAGCCGGCGGCAGAGGCCGCCCCCGCGGCCCCCGCAGGTCCGGTGGTCGAGGTGAAGATGACGGGGACGGGGACGACGGCGGCGTTCGAGCCCAAGGAGTTGAACATCGCGGCCGGCACCACCGTGCGGTTCATCAACGTCTCCGGTGGCCCGCACAATATCAGCTTCTGGAGCGATTCGATTCCGGCGGGCGCGGCCGACGTCCTGAAGAAGGCGATGCCGGAGCAGCTGGCCGACCTGGAGGGGAAGCTCCTGGTGCAGCCCAATGATCATTACGATGTGTCCTTTGCGGGCGCCCCGGCCGGTGTGTACAAGGGGTACTGCATGCCGCACCTGGCGCTCGGGATGAGGATCAACATCACCGTGAAGTAACCGCGCGCTGCGGGCAATTCCGGTCACGGCCCCGGGCATTCGCCTGGGGCCGTGATTCTTTTCCGTCCCATCCGGGACGCCCCTCGATTAGATTGGGCGGCATGATCGCCATTGCCTTGCTCCAAGCCCAGCTCCTCGTGCAGCTGCCGGGGAATACGCCCGCGGAATGGCTCCACGCGCTGCCTCCAGCCCGCGTCACCGTGGATGCCGACCACCATGAGATCGTGATCGAGACGGCGGCCATGGACGTGCCGATGCCGCCGATGGATATGGCGCACATGGATCAGCCGAAGACCCATGTCCCGCACGAGGCCCACGCGCCCGTGTACCCGCCGGTGATGGGAGTGGACTTCCCGGTATCCGGCTGGATTTCCGGATTCCGAATCGAGCTGGTGGACGCCCAGGGGCACCGGGTTCCGGATGCCTTGCTGCATCACTACAACCTGATCGATCCGAATCACCGGGAGCTGTTCCTCCCGATTTCCCGGCGGGTGCTCGCCGCGGGATCGGAGACCGGTGCGATCTCGATGCCGCGCTGGATCTTCGGGATCCCGTTCGTCGCCGGGGAGCGTTTAGTGGCGAGCGTGATGCTTCACAACCCGACGATGGAGAGCCACACGGGGGTCCGCACGCGACTGATCCTCACCTACACCGAGGACGGACACTTCTGGCCGGTGTTGCGCGCCTACCCCTGGCAGTTCGATGTGGCGTTCCCGGTGGGGAAAAAGTCGTTCGATCTCCCGCCGGGACGGTTCGCCAAGTCCTACGAGGGAAGTCCGATCATCCCGGGGAAGATCATCGGCATCGGCGGCCACGTGCACGACCGGGCCCTGGCGCTGACGCTCACCGACGTGACGACCGGTGACACCATCTGGAACGCGAAGCCGATCGTGGATTCGACGGGCGAGGTGGTCGGGATGCCGGTGAAGAAGTTCATCGGATGGACGGGGGTGGGCGCGAAGATCCTCCCGGCCCACCGCTATCGCGTGACGGTGACCTACGACAACGCCACCGGCCAGCGCCTCCCCGACGGGGGAATGGGAGTGGTGGGAGGATTGTTCCAGCCGGCCGGGGGCGTCCAATGGCCCGCGGCCGACCAGACCGACAGCCTGTATATCCGGGACCTGCGGCACGCCCTGCGGCTCGACCCCGAAGAGCCCACGGCGAGTGACAACTCTCAGGCCTCAGCCGGGGGCGTCGAGCACACTCACAACTGATTCTGTCACCGCGCTCGGCGCTTCCACCGGCAGCCAGCGCGCGGTCAACGCCAGGGCCAGGGCCGCCAGGACCAGGCCCGTCAGCGCATCCACCCCGTAGTGGAACTGCCCGTACACGACGCCCGCCACCAGGCCCGCGGTGAACGGGACCAGGGCCAGCCCCAGTGGTCGCCAATACCGCAGCGCCATCCCGGTCGCGACGACGGACGCCGCGACGTGGGATGAGGGGAAGGCCGCGCCCCAGGAGTCGCCACGGTTGAGCAACCACTGCGCCCAGCGCGCGGGGGCGACCTGAGTGGCGATATTGTCCGTCAGCGCGAACGCGTACCGCGGGCCGGCCACCGGGAAGAACAGGAACACCACGTAACAGAAGTAGAAGGTGAGCATCACCGCGAGGATCGTGTTTCTGGCGGCATCGCGGCGGTTCGTGATCCACAGCACGAACGGTGACGCCCACAGAATCGCGTAGTAGGCGAGATAGCAGGCGTGCAGAGACCAGGAGAGCCACGGGTTGGGCATCTCGCGGATCCAGCGGTAGGAGACCTGCGATCCGAAAATCCACTCCTCCAGCCGTTGAATCACGACATCATTCTGGAAGCCGGCGTGGATCGTCAGGATGCCGATCTCGCCGTACAGGCCGGGGAGCAGGAGAATCGGATACCAATCGGCCAGGAACTGAGCGATCGGGCCGCCGCGCCGCGCCTCCGGGGCCAGGCACACCAACACCGCCAGCTCCAGGTGGGCCACCAGGAGCCACCACCAGTGCTCGGGCGCGCCGCTGCGGAAGGAGAGCGCCAGGGCGATCGACACCACGCCGAGGTAGATGAGGGTCCAGCGGTCGATGGGGGACAGGGTGTCCCACAGCCGCCGTGCCGCGCGCATCACAGCCAGCCGGCCTCGCGGTACCATTGCGCGGTTCGTCCCAAGCCCGTCTCCAAGTCGGTTGCCGCCACCCACCCGGCATCACGCGCCAGCGCCTGCGAGGTGAACGTCCAGGCCGGAGCGAGGAATTCGGGCAACTTGTCGACCGAGAGCACCGTGGCCTGACCCGTGAAATGTGCCAGGGAACCTATGGTCCAGAGGACGCCGCGCGCCACCGCGCCCGGAATCGTCAGCACCATGGGGCGGCGGCCTACCGCGCGACCCACGGCGAGAACCAGCGCTCGGCTGGTGGTCGGGTTGGGGTGCGCGGCGTAGTAGATCCTGCCTGCCGTCGTCGCGCTCGTCCCCGCCGCGATCAAAGCATCGGCCAGGTCGCCGGCGTACACGAGCGACAGTTCCTGGGACCCGTCCCCGACGACGATGCCCAGCCCCAGACGCGCCAGCCGGAACAGGGTGAGCGTTTCACGATCGCGCTCACCATACACCACCGGTGGCCGGACGATCGTCCACGGTACGGCGCCCGCGCGAACCACGGCCTCGGCAGCAGTCTTGCTGCGCCCGTACGGCGTGACCGGGGCGGGGGCCCTCGTTTCGTCCACCGGCGACCCGGGTCGGGACGGTCCCCCGGCGGCGATCGAAGAGACGTACACGAAGCGGTGGATCGAGGTCGCCGCCTCCGCGGCCGCCCGGAGGACATTGGCGGTGCCGTCGCGGTTGGCGACCAGGAACTCGGCCTCCGAGCGGGCGCTGATCCGCCCCGCGACATGATAGACGATCTCCGCTTCGCGGCAGGCTTCGGCCAGTGCGGCGCGATCAAACAAATCGCCGCGCACGAGCCGGATGTCCGGACCGAGCGCCGCGCCGCGATCGAGATCGCGCACGAGGCAGGTGATGGTGTCGGCACGGCGTTGCAGCGCCCGGATCAAGTGCCCACCGACGAACCCGGTGGCGCCGGTGACGCAGACCTTCACAGCGACTTGTCGTAGATGCGGTAGGTCTTGTAGATGTGAAAGCCCAGCGCGGTGAGGCCGTTGACCATCGCGTGGTTGTCTTCGAGGATCCAGCCGCCTTCCCCCCAATTGATCCCGCGGCGCAGCGCGTTCGACCAAACCTGGTAGTACAGCACGGCATCGATGCCTTTGCCGCGGTACTGGGGCAGGGTGCCGAGGAGCGGGATGCGGGCGCGGTGCACGTGGCGCGCGTGCCACAGAACCTTGAGGATCCCGGGGAACAGCCGGCCGGATGGATTGTGCTTCAAGGCGACGTTCAGGTCCGGGATCGCCGCGACGAATCCGACGATCTTGCCCTTGATCGATGCAAAAATGATCAACTCGGGGATGATCACCGGCTTCAGCGACTCGGCCAGGTAATCGAGCTCCGCTTCGGTCATGGGGACATAGCCCCAGTTTTGCTCCCACCCTTCGTTGAAGAGCTGCTTGACCAGCGCGACCTCATCGCGGAACCGCTTCATGTCGAGGGTGCGCAAAGTCAGGCCGTAGCGCTTGCCGATCATCTCCTTGGCGCGCGCGAACCGGTCGGGGGGCACGTCGCCCCCGCCGGCGAAGGCATACATGTCCTTCGCTTTCACGAACCCATAGCGGTCGTGGAGGGCCACGTAATAGCGGGGATTGTGCGTCATCAGGATGACGGGCGGCGTGTCGAACCCGTCGATCAGCAGGCCGCATTCATCGTTGATGGACGGGTTCATCGGCCCGCGCATCGTGTCCAGCTTCTCGCTGCGGAGCCATTGCCCGGCGGCATCGAACAGGGCGTTGGCCACCGCCTGGTCGTCCACCGACTCGAAGAACCCGTAGAAGCCGACGCGGTCGTGGTAGGTTTGGTTGTGCAGGTCGTTGCGGATCGCTGCGATGCGCCCAACCACGTTGCCGTCGCGCTGCGCGAGGAAGTACTGGGCCGCCCCGTGCTCGAAGAACGGATTCTTCTGTGGCGAGAGGATCTTGCGGACGTCCATCCGCAACGTCGGGACCCACATCGGGTCCCGACGGTGCAGCGAATATGGAAAGGCGATGAACCGCTCGAGCTCCCGTCCGCCGGGGCGGATGGGAACGATCGCGACGGTCAAACGACCCCCAGCTCCTTACCCAGGCGGGCGAAGGTCTCGAGCACGAAGTCGATTTGCTCGCAGGTGTGGGTCGCCATGAGGCTGGTGCGCAGCCGGCACTGCGAGGGCGGCACGGCCGGGGGCACCACGGGGTTGGTGAACACCCCCGCGTCGAACAGCTTGCGCCAGAACACGAAGGTCTTCTCGAGCGGCCCGACGAGGATCGGGACGATCGGCGTTTCCGTAGGGCCGATCTCGAAGCCGAGGCTGCGCATCCCCTCCTGCAGGCGGCGGGTGTTGGCCCACAGCCGATCGCGCCGCTCGGGCTCGCGTTGCATCACGTGCAACGCGCTGAGCACGCCCGCGGTATTGGCCGGCGGCAGGGCGGCGGTGAAAATCAGCGGGCGGGAGTGATGCTTGAGGTAGTGGATGACGGTGTCGGAGCCTGCGGCAAACCCGCCGATCGACGCGAGAGATTTCGAGAAGGTGCCGACGATCAGGTCCACCTCGTCGATCACCCCAAAATGCGCGGCGGTCCCGTCCCCTTTGGGGCCGAGCACGCCGACGGAATGGGCATCGTCCACCGCCAGGGCCGCCCCGTACTGGTGGGTGACCTTCAGCAGGTTGGGCAGGTCGGCGATGTCGCCTTCCATGGAGTAGACGCCGTCGACGATGACCATCATCCCGGTGCCCTCGGGGGCCTTCTGGAGTTTCCGCTCCAGGCCCGCGAGATCTCCGTGGTTGAACCGCAGCGTCTCGCCGTGGGACATCTTGGCGCCGTCGACGATCGAGGCGTGATCCAGCTTGTCCAGGAACACCTGGTCGCCCCGGCCCACCAGACCCGAAATCACCCCCAGGTTCGCCTGGTATCCGGTGGAGAAGACGAGACAGGCTTCCTTGCCGAAGAACTCGGCCAATTCCGTTTCGAGCTGCTCGTGCAGGTCCAGGGTGCCGTTCAAGAACCGGCTCCCGGTGCACCCCGAGCCGTAGCGCTCGAGGGCGGCTTTCGCCGCGGCCAGCACTTCGGGGTGATGGGTGAGTCCCAGGTAGTTGTTGGAGCCCATCATGATTCGCTGCTTGCCTTCAATGACGACGACGGTGTCTTCGGAGTGCGAAATCGGCTTGAAGTAGGGGTACAGACCCGCGGCCTGGACCTCCCGTGCCCGCGTGAAATTGCGGCACTTGTTGAACAGGGCGATGTGCTGGAGGGTCTCAGTACCCAAGGCGACCTCGGTGTGGTGTTGGAAGCGAGCTACAGCTTAGCCACCCCCCGGAGAAATCGCAAGTTCACGAAGCCGCAAGGAGTTAGCACGCAGAGAGCGAGCGACGTAACTTCAGCACCTGATGCTGCGTTCGTGCACCGGCCCCCGCCGGATCCTCGGGATCGTAGCGCTGGCCGCGGGGTTGTACGCACCGGCCCCCGCCGTAGGCCAGGTGTCGGGTCCGGTCTACACGGCCGGCTGGGCCGACGCTGCCGCCATCCTCGTCGGCGGCGGGGTGGCGCTCGGGGCGACGCGCGTCGTTCCCGCCGCGGCCAGCTGCGCCCCATGCGATCCCGCTTCGCTGCCGGCCATCGACCGGTGGGTGGTTGGAGCGAACTCTTCCGTGGCCGGGACGGGGAGCGACGTGCTGCTGGCCGGGGTGGTGGCCGGGGGTGCACTCGCGTCCGTGACCGGGATGGACGCCGCTCGAGCCCGCGGCAACGCCGCGGTGTTCGTCAACGCCGCCGTCTGGAGCACCGCCGTGACGCAATGGTTGAAGGTGGCGCTGCATCGCGAGCGTCCGGTGCTCTACACCTCCGATGCCGCGGCCGCGGCCGGCGACCCCGACAACCGGGAATCGTTTCCTTCGGGGCACGCGACGCTGGCCTTCGCGACCGCCACGGCCTATGCCGTCATGGCGTCCCGCCAGCATCTGCCGCACGCCGGTCGGAACACCGCGTTGCTGTACGTGGGCGCCACCGGCGTCGCGGCTCTGCGCGTCGCCGGCGGCAAGCATTTCCCGACCGACGTCCTGGCGGGTGCCGCGATTGGAGCGGGTGTCGGCTGGCTCACCGCGCAACTGCACCCCACCTCGCCATAGTGTAGCGCGTGATTCTCAGCCCTCTCGTCCTGGAGCCGGATGTGCGTGGTTTCGCCTGTGGACTGCTGCTCCTGACCGGCACGCGCGGTGCCGCCGCGCAACAACCCCCCTCACCCTACGAGGTCGCGTACACGTTCGAGGCCAGGACGCCGGCCACGCACACGGGGACCGTGCGCCTCCGCGTGGCGGGAGCCCTGGCCGACTCGCTGCTGATTCAGATGCCCGCCTGGTACCCCGGCCGGTACGCGATCTACCATTTCGCGGCGAACGTGCTGGACTTCCAGGCGACCTGCAACGGGCACCCCGTGCCCGGTCCCAAAGTGGACCAGCAGACGTGGCTGGTGCTTTGCCCGGGGCGCCGCCGCCTGGGCGGGTCGACGGTCGAGGTCACCTTGCATGAGTGGTGGAACGATCTGTCGGGTTCCACCTCGCAGATCGACTCGCTGCACATCAATCTGAATCCGGGAACGGTGTTCCCCTACGTCCAAGGCCACAAGGCCGATCCCGTCACCGTCAGCTACGTCGGTCCGGAGGGTTGGAGCGTCATGAACGGCGCCGCCAGCGCCGCGCAGCCGGGGGCGGTGCGGCAGTCGTTCCCGAACTACGACGTCTTCATCGACACCCCCACCGAGATCTCGGCCCGGTTCACCGTGGACACCTTCTCGCTCGACCGCACCCAGTATCGGCTGCTGATTCACGCCGAAGGGGATACGGGGACGGGGCTTCGGGCCCGGTTGCGGTCGGATCTGCGCACACTGGCGCAAACCGACGTGGCGCTGTGGGGCGAGCAGCCGATGGAGCGCTATGTCTTCCTCGCGCACTACATGCCGGGGAACCGCGGCGGCGGTGACGGGATGGAGCACCTGACCTCGACTCAGGTGATCATCGCCGGCGCGTTGGGGGATACGGCGGCGTATCTGCGAAGGCTCGAGCTGTTCGGTCACGAGTTCTTCCACGCCTGGAACATGAAGCGGCTGCGGGCCAAGGAGCTCGGCCCCTGGGATTACACCCGTGAGAATTACACGACGACGCTCTGGGTCGGGGAAGGGTGGACCAATTACTACGGGGCGCGTACGGTGTATCGGGCCGGGCTGTGGGACCGGGCCCGCTACCTGGCCCGCGTGGCGAGGAACATCGGCTACCTCCAGCACACCCCCGGCCGGCTCGTGATGTCAGCGGAGGAATCCTCCCTCTCGGCCTGGTTCATGGACCGCGTGCCGCTGCGCCAGGAGGTGAACTTCGAGAAGTCGACGATCGACTATTACACCAAGGGTGAAGCGCTGGCCTGGCTGCTCGATCTCGAGGTGCGCGCCCGCAGCTCCGGCGAGAAGACCTTGGACGACGTGCTCCGCCTGCTGTGGCAGCGGTGCTGGAAGGGCACCACGACCAGCTATTACCTCCCCGGGCACGGGTACAGCGACGCCGACGTCCTCCAGGCCCTGAATGACGTGAGCGGCACGGATTTCACCGACTTCTTCAAGCGCTACGTCTCGGGAGTGGAGGAGCTGCCCTACGGTGCCACGCTCGCCAAGGTCGGGCTGCGCCTGATGGAGGATGGTGGCGGAGACGCGAGCACGTTCCGGATCGAGGCCGACCCGGCCGCGCCCGACTCGGCTCGCCGGCTGGGTGACGCCTGGATGGAGGGTCGGTGAGCGACGCACCGCAGCTGCGGCGCGTCATGGGGCTCCGCGACGTCGTGCTGTTCAACATCACGGCGATCGTGGGACTCCGGTGGCTGACGACGGCCTCTTTCCAGTTCGGGTTTGCCGCCATCCCGGTCTGGATCCTCGCCATGCTGGTGTTCTTCGTGCCGTCGGCGGTGGCCGTGCGCGAGCTGACCGATATCGATCCCGGCGCCGGCGGTATTTACCGCTGGGTCACCCGCGCCTATGGCCCCCGGCACGGCTTCCTCGCCGGGTGGGGGTACTGGGTGAACAACCTCACCTACTTCCCCTCGCTCCTGCTCTCGGCCGCCACCATCCTCGCCTACATCGGTGGGCGGCGCACGGCGTGGCTGGGCGAACACACCTCGTTCACCGCGGTCGTGTCCCTCGTGGGGTTGTGGTTTGCGATCTGGCTCAACCTGGTGGGCCTCCGCATCGGGAAGTGGCTGCAGAATGCCGGGGGGATCGGGACCTGGATCCCGGCGTTGCTGTTCGTGCTGCTCGCGGCCTGGGCGTTCATCAATCTGGGGAGCGCGACGCCGTTCCATGTCCATGACCTGGTGCCGGCGCGATTGGATCTTCCGTCGATCAACCTGTTCGGCACGATGACCTTCGCCTTCGCGGGACTCGAGCTCGCCCCATCGCTCGGTGGGGAGATTCACGATCCCGCGGCGACCCTGCGCCGAGGCGTGCTCGTCTCCGGGTTCGCGATCGCCGCCACGTACGTGGTCGGTACGCTCGCGATCCTGGTCGCGCTCCCGCATGAGACGGTGAGTATCACGAACGGGATGCCGCAAGCCGCCCAGGCTCTGGCGGAACGGTTGGGGGGCGGGTGGCTCTTGTTGCTGCCGCCGTTGATCGTGGTGCTGCTGACCTTCGGCAACCTCGGCGGAACGGGTGCCTGGCTCGCCGGATGCGCCCGCCTCCCGTTCGCGGCGGGAGTGGACAAGGCCCTGCCGCCGGCGTTCGCGCGGCTGCATCCGCGCTGGGGCACGCCGTACGTGTCGCTCCTGGTCATGGGCGGCCTCGCCACGTTGTTCATCATCGCGAGCCTGGCGGGAGAAACGGTTCGGGCCGCCTATCTGCTGTTGACGCAGCTCACGGTGGCGCTCTTCTTCATTCCCTATCTCTACATCTTCGGGGCGTATCTCAGGCTCCGCCGGGCACGGACGCTGGGCACGGGGCTGCTCGGCGTGCTGGGGATCGTGGCGGTGGCGCTTTCCATTGTGCTCAGCTTCATCCCCCCCGCGGATGAGGCCAGCCCCCTTGGGTACGTAGCCAAGATCGGTGGAGGTGTGGTCCTGTTCATGGGAGTGGGGTGGTGGCTGGCGCGCCGCTCCGCCCGCGCGGGCGGGCGTACCGCCGAGGCGGCGTGAGGTGAAGGACACCAGCGTGACTGCCTTGCGTTGGATGATGCTCGGCCTGGCGGTGGGAGCGGGCTTGCCGCGCCTGCTTGCGGCCCAACAACAGGCGGGGGCGGAGAAGCAGCCGGTCCCAGGGTGGGAATTGCCCGGTCTCGACATCACTGCCGACGGCGGCTGGCGGGTGAAGGCCCGCGCCGTGGCGACGCTCCGCGCCAGCCTCCTCGGCCAGCGCAGCTTTCGGTCCCTGAATGCCGGGCCTGCGAGCCCCGCGGGACCCGCGTCCGTGGCGGGGGCGCTGCGAGTGCCCGTCATCATGTTCCGTTACCAGGACAGCCCGACGGCGCAGTTCCTGACGCATCTGGCGAGCGATTACGACGCCACGCTGTTCGGTCAGGTCGCGCCGAACGGCAAGCCCTACACCCTGCGGACGTTCTACGAGCAGTTATCGAACGGCGTGTTCAGCATTCAGGGGCAGGCGTTCGGCTGGGTGGCGTTATCGAAAAACGAGGCGAACTACACCGGCGGAGCGAGTTGCGCGGGTCAGAACCAGTTCGGCACCAATAACTGTAACGGCATCTTCGGTGCCGGGTTCGCGGACATGCAGAACGGATTGATCGAAGCGCTGCAGCACGCCGACTCCCAGATCGACTTCGGCCAGTTCGACAATGACGGGCCGGATGGCATCCCCAACTCGGGCGACGATGACGGGATCGTGGACGCGGTGTTGTTCGTGCATCCCAGCATGGATGGTGCCTGCCTCTCCGCGTCGAATGGACACCTCTGGTCACATCGCTCTCACATCTTCTACCAGACCAACGACGACGCCACGCCGGGGCCGAGGGTTACGTCCTCGAAGATCATCGTTCGGGACTACATCCTGCAGAGCGGGCTTGGTGGCGTCACGAGCGTGTGCGACTCCACCCAGATCATGCCCATCGGCACGGCGGCCCACGAGCTGGGGCACATTCTGGATCTCCCCGATCTCTATGACACCCAGAATTCGACGCAGGGGATCGGGGAATGGGGGCTGATGGGCAGCGGCAATTACACGTCGTCGTTCAGTCCCAGCCGCTACGACGCCTGGTCGCTGCAGCAGATGGGGTGGACCACCCTCGTGCCCCTGGCCGCGTCCGGCACCTACACCGTCGGCCCGGTGCCGACCGCGGACACGGTGTTCTACCTCGGTGTCGCCGGAGCGAACCCGCGGAGCGAGTACTACCTGCTCGAGAACCGTCAGGGTGTGCTCTCGGACAGCGCCTTGATCCGGATCCACGGCGGAGGCGGGCTGATGGTCTGGCACGTGGACGGGGCGAAGGCCTGCATGATCAACGTGTGCGGCTCGAACTCGATGAACGCGGGGCCGATTCACGGTCTGGCCCTGGAGGAGGCGGACGGGAAGCGCCAGCTCTGGTGTGAGTCGTTCGGCTGCAACCGGGGGGACGGCGGCGATCCCTACCCGGGAACGTCGGGCAATCCGAGCTACGGCATCGGCACGAACCCGGCCGCCATCAAGAACTCCGACTCGAGCTTCGTGGGATTTGTCCTGGATTCCATCACGCAGCTCGTCCCGAATGGGGCGATCTCCTTCCACCTCCGGATCGGCGGGCTCACCGTTGTCCGGGCGAGCGACACCACCGCCACCGTTCAGGTCGACAGCACCAAGTACGGTGTCTTCCGGAGTCTGCTCGACAGCGGCTCGGCGCACGTCATCTCGTTCGCGGACTCCCAGGTATCGGCGGATTCCGGCACGCGCTTCTACTTCTCCAAGTGGTCCGATAACGGTCCCCGCACCCATACGATCGTCGCGTCGGCAAGCGGCGACACGCTGATCGCCACGGCGACCAAGGGCTTCCGTGTCTCCTTTGTCTCCAGTCCGCACGGGACCGTCGTTTTCACACCTGGAACCGTGACGAGCGGGGATTACGTGAATCAGGGCACCCCGATCACGCTCCAGGCCACCGCGGATTCGGGGTACGTCTTCGGGGGCTGGGGCGGCGACACGACCACGTTCACCCAGACGATTGTGCTCCCGATGGCGCACCCCTACAGACTGCTGGCCCGATTCGATCCGCTCATGGCGATCGTCAGTGATTCGCTGCGGCCAGGCGGCGTGATGGGCACCACCTACGACGACTATCTGGTCGCGAGCGGGGGGAGCGGGGCCTACACCTGGCAGAAGCTCTCGGGGTCGCTGCCGCCAGGCGTGTCCCTCGCGACGAGCGGCCACCTCAGCGGCGTACCGGTGGCCTTAGGCACGTTCTCCTTCGGCGCGCGGGTAACCTCAGGTCCCCAGACGCTGCAGCGCGCGTACGCCATCATGGTGACCGCACCCACGCTCGTGCAGGCCGATGTGATCAGTCAGCTCCTCCATGGCACCGGGCTGACGGCCGAT
>Ga0335083_10006703_pt1 | contig 14316 bp, 12 predicted proteins | sample Lox_Sample_42_FD_206716 | JGI IMG/M metagenome (GOLD analysis project Ga0335083, IMG submission 206716) | Soil microbial communities from Loxahatchee National Wildlife Refuge, Florida, United States - Lox_Sample_4.2 | ecosystem: Environmental > Terrestrial > Soil > Wetlands | place: USA...
AGCGCCGCGGGCCCCAGGGTTCCCTTGCGCAACGGCAGCTGCGCGCTCTTGCCGCTCGTCTTGTCCGTCAGCTCGAAGGTCTTCCCGCTCTTCTCGGTCATCTGCGCGGCCGCTTTCAGGTGTGCAGGGGGCGACGCCTGCGCCGCGCGGCGCATGTCGCGTTGGAGCAAAGGAGGTTTACATGGTCCGTGTGCCGAATCAAGGCACGGGCCCGCACCAACCTACTCAACGGTAGGTTGCGCGCCCGCGCCCGTCACGGTCCCGGCGGCCCGGACCAGGCGCACGTCGTTATGCGGTTGCGGGAGCATCCGGTGTGAGCTGCCGGCAGCGCAGGTCCGGCGGGTACGGGCGGAGGGCCCCAACCGCCCCGGTAGCGCTCGAGCGGGACCGGGCGGTCGCGAGGGTAAGGCTACTTCGCGGCGGCGGCCGCGTACTTCTTGCGGAACTTGTCGACCCGGCCGGCCGTGTCCACGATCTTCTGCTTGCCCGTATAGAACGGGTGGCAGTTGGAGCAGACTTCCACCTGCAGGTCGTGGCCCAGGGTCGAGCTGGTCTTGAAGGAATTGCCGCAGCTGCAGCTGACCGTGATCTCTTTATATTCGGGGTGGATCGCGTCTTTCATGGCGGCACTCGCAACGTTCCGGGAGGGGAGGACTGCCCTTAATGGGGCGTCCGGGACTCGGGTTAAAGGGCGCGGGAGTGTAGCGGCAGCCCTGCCCGCCCTCAAGCGCAGCCTCCCGGGGGGCCCGGAAGGGCCACTTTCCTTATCCACAGAAGCTGTGGACAACTCTGTGGACGAAGAGGTCCGCAGGGCCGCGTTTTCGCGGCCACATTGCACATTTGTTACCTTGGTCAAAAAATGAACAGGCATTTTTCACATGTTTCATCAATGAGTTATGACCATATCATGGAGCAGCTTGGCCGCTTTGGCTCGTAATGCACTCATTCTCCGACCGGGCCCCCGGCCCCTGTGAATAACGGCGTCGTCTTGCCTGATGCCGCCTCGTTTTGGGCGATTGACAATGCGGAATCGCCGGTCATTTTCAGTGTTTCTGCCATAAAGAGGAGCAGCGCCTCGTTGAGGAAACGCAGCCCCAGGGCGCTCGGCTGGTAGCCGCCACGCCGACGCTCGAGCAGCCCGCGCTCCAGGGAACGCGCCAGCGCGGCGGCGATCTTCCCGAGCGGGAGCCCGGTGCGGGCACTGAAGACCTCCTCATCGAACCCCTCGACGAGCCGCAGTGCATTGAGCATGAACTCGAATGGCAGCTCATCAGCGGGGATCGTGCGGCGCGCAAGCTCCGCATCCTTCGCGGCGAGGTAACGGCGCGGTTCCCGCAGCTGCGTGGTGCGCTCGATCACTCCGCGCCCGAGGTGCGTGAGCTTGCCGTGGGCGCCAGCGCCAATTCCCAGGTAATCCCCGAAGGTCCAGTAGTTGCGGTTGTGGCGGCACTCGGCGCCCGCGCGCGCATAGGCGGACACCTCGTAGTGCCGGTAACCGGCGGCATCCAGGCGGGCGCTGCACTCGGCGAGCATGTGCGCCGCCGCATCGTCGTCCGGCAGCGGCGGCGGCCGGGCGGCGAACACCGTTCCCGGCTCGAGCGTCAGCTGGTAGTGCGAGACGTGTGCGGGCCCGAGCGCGACTGCCTCCGCGACGTCGCACAGCGCCGCTCCCAGGTCCTGGCCGGGCAGCGCATACATGAGATCGAGGTTGAAGTTCTCCAGCCCCGCGGTGTGCAGCTCCTCGGCCGCGCGGCGCGTCTCCGCGGGCGAGTGGATGCGGCCGAGCGCCTCGAGTGTGCGCGCCTCGAAGCTCTGCGCGCCGAGCGACACGCGCGTGACGCCGGCGGCGCGGTACTCGGCGAACGCGCCGCGCTCGATGGTCCCGGGGTTGGCCTCGAGCGTCACCTCGGCCCCCGGGTCGAGCGCGAGAAGCTGGCGCGCCGCCTCGAGTACGTCGGCGATCGCACGCGGCGGGAACAGGCTCGGGGTGCCGCCGCCGAAGAACACCGTGCTCACGGTGCGCCCCGCGACCTGCCGCGCCTGTGACTCGAGGTCGCGCCGCAGCCGTTGCAGGTAGGCCTGTTCGGCGAGCGGCCCCTGGAGGGTGTAGGAATTGAAGTCGCAGTAGGGGCACTTGCGCACGCACCAGGGGAAGTGCACGTACAGCGACAGCGGCGGGGCACGCAGCAGGGCAGGTCCCGACGCGGTCAACGCAGCTCCCCCAGGAAGCGCAGCAGCCACTCGTTGACCTCGCGCGGCCGTTCCATCTGCATCATGTGGCCGGCCTCGGACAGCATCGCCACGCCGCGCACGTCCGCGTACTGCTGCTGCAGCGCCCCGAGCGGGTCATCGCCGTGCCAGGCCTCGAGGTCGCAGTCGCGCTCGCTGCCGATGAAATAGAACGGTGCCGGGTTCTTCACCCCCTCGAAGCGGCGCCGCTGCGCCCAGCGCAGGTCCATCGCGCGGTACCAGTTGAGGCCCCCGGTAAAGCCGCTGCGCGCGTACTCGCTGACGAAGAACTCCATCTCCAGCTCGCTCAGCCACGGCCAGGGGAGCGGGGGCGCCTCGGGCAGCGCCTCCAGGTACGTAGTCCCCGGCGGGTGCTTCCACACGTCCAGGTAGTGATAGTCCCCGCTCAGGGCATAGAACACGCGCGTCAGGAACTCGCGCGGCTGCGCGTTCAGCGCCTGGTCGGCCGGTCCGTACGGCTCGAAGTAGTGGATGTGCACGAAGTGCTGCTGCGCCCAGGCCTCGGCCTCGCGCAGCGGCGGCAGCCGGGGATTGTGCGGGGTGGAAGGATTCTCCAGGCCGACGATCGCGCGCACGCGCTGCGGATGGCGGAACGCGAGGTCGTAGATGGCAAATACGCCGAAGTCCAGGCCCACGAACACCGCCGCCTCCTCGCCCAGGTGGTCGAGGAGCCCCGTGAGGTCGCCGACCGTGTGCTCGACGTCGTAGGCGGCCGGGTCGCGGGGCGCCTCGGTCTGCCCCATGCCGCGCATGTCGGGCGCGACCACCCTCCAGCCGGCAGCCGCGAGCGCCGGGATCTGGTGGCGCCAGGAGAACCACAGGTGCGGGAAGCCATGGCAGAGCACCAGGAGCGGGCCTTCGCCCTGCTCGACGTAGTGCATGCCGATGCCATTGATGCGCGCGTAGCGGTGCTGCCACTGGGCCATGGGCGTCATGTTAGTCCTGGCCTTTCGCTTAAGCGCCACACTGCCACAAACTGCCAAGCCTGAGATTAGAATTTGGATCGAGACAGAGCGAAAGAGTCCTCCCCCGTTGCCCGGCCTACAGCAATAGCGAAGAAGGCACGCCTGCAATGACCAAACCAGCCAGCGAAAACTGCTCAGGGCCATCCCCGCTAGGCATCTTCCGATCTCTCGCTTCCGCGCTCGCCACGTCCGTCCTTGCTGTGTGCGGTGCGGCTGCGTACGCCGAGCCGCCCCCAGCCGAGGCCTTCGGCATGCTGCCGGCGCAGACCGACGTCGTCCTGACCAGCGACGGCCACTGGCTCGCCTGGGTCGACCAAACCCAGGAGAAGCCGCGAGTGATCATGTACGACCTCGTCGCACACAAGGTGCAGCGGGCCATGGCGCTGCCCGAGCGTCTGAAGATCCGCGCGTTGAGCTGGAATGACACGACTACCCTGCTCATCACGCTGAGCGAGACCAACAAGAGCGGCAACGCCGCCCAGGTGTCCCAGGAATACTTCCTCACGACCGCCTACGACGTGACCGGCGGCGAGGGCCGCATGCTGCCCAGCGCGAACGGCCGCGCGCGTGCAGCAGAGGCGGCCGTGTACGCCAGCCTGGTGCGGACTCACATCAACAAGCCACATACAGTCATCATGCAAAGCCGCATCGCCACGCACGAGGCTGCCCTGTCCCTGCTCGAGGTGGATACCGACACCGGCGCCGCACAACCGATCAAGTACGGCGCCAAGCTCACCGTGGGGTGGGTCGTGGACCGCAATGGCAAGCCGGTGGCGCGCGAGGACTGGGACTGGATCAAGGGTGCTTACCGCCTGTACGCGGTGGAGGGCGAATCGTTGCGCGAGATCCTGCGGCAGGACGACAACGAACGCCCGGCTGTGGCTGGACTTCTGCCCGACGACTCCGCCCTCGTGCTACTTGCCAACCGCGGGCGCCCGCACCGCGCAGCCTGGGCGCTGCCGCTCAACGGGGCCGCCCCGATCCTGCTCGCGGAGGACCCGGCCGGCGACATCGGCGGCACGCTGTTCGATAGTTACAGCGGCGCCCCCGTCGCGGTGTTCGTCGAAGGAACGAAGAGCGGCATCCACTGGCTCGACCCGGCGGCGCAGCAGCGCTACGAAAAAGTTGGGCACGCGTTTCCAGGCAAGGACGTCGATCTGTACGGCTGGACCAGCGACGGCTCGCGGGCGCTGGCACGGGTCGAGTCGCCTTCCAGCCCCCCGGTGTACTACCTGATCGACTTTGCGAGCCACCGGGCGGATATTGCCGGCGAGGCCTACCCGAAGCTGTCCGGCGTCAAGCTCGGAGAGGTGCGCGACATCACGTTCAAGGCGCGTGACGGCACGCCCATACCGGCATACCTGACCCTGCCCCCGGTACATGGGTCCGAGCCGCTGCCGATGGTGGTGCTCCCGCATGGCGGTCCGCAGGCGCGCGACTACCCCACCTTCGACTGGCTGGCGCAGTTCCTCGCGAGCCGCGGTTACGTGGTGCTCCAGCCGCAGTTCCGGGGCAGCACGGGATTCGGGGAGGCCTTCGAGAAGGCCGGCTACCGGCAGTGGGGCGGCCTGATGCAGGACGACGTCACCGACGGGGTGCAGGCGATGATCGAGCAGAAGATCGCCGATCCGCACCGCGTGGCGATCGCCGGCATGTCCTACGGTGGCTACGCAGCGCTCGCCGGCGCCGCCTTCACGCCGCAGCTGTACGCGTGCGCCATCAGCGTCAACGGCATCAGCGACCTGCCAGGTCTGCTGCAGGAGAAGATTCCCTCGACGCTCGTGCCCCACTGGCGCGTGTATTCCAACACGCAGGCGGACATCGAGACGCGCATCGGAACCGCGACCGATTCGCGCCTCAGCGCGAAGTCGCCGATCCGGGCGGTCGATGCGATCCGCATCCCGGTGCAGATCATCTATGGCAGCGGCGACGGTATCGTCCCCAACGAGCAGTCCGAGCGCATGGCGCAGGCTTTGCGCTCAGCCGGCAAGCCGGTGACCGTGGTGAAGCTTCCCGACGAGGATCACTGGCTGTCGCGCTCCGACACGCGGCTGCAAATGCTCACGGAGATGGAGCGCTTCCTGAAGGATCACCTGTAGGGCGCGCGCCACCGGGGCGCGCCTTACTCCGCGTTCTGCACCTGTTCGCGCATCTGCTCGATCGCCACCTTCATGTCGACCGCGCTGCGCGTGGTCTCGAGGTCCTGCGACTTCGAGGACAGGGTGTTGGCCTCGCGGTTGAGTTCCTGCATCAGGAAGTCCAGGCGCCGCCCGGCCGGCTCGCTGCCGCCGATGATGCGGCGTACTTCCTCGATGTGGCCGCTGAGGCGCTCGAGCTCCTCGTCGACGTCCAGCCGCTGCAGCAGGATGGCGATCTCCTGCTCGAGCCGCTCCGGGTCCGGTCCCGCGGACAGCTCCGCCAGGCGCTCGTTCAGGCGGGCGCGCAGCCGGGCGTGAACTTCCGGCAGGCGCGCGCGCACGCCGGCCACCAGTGTCGCGAGCGTGCTGCAGCGCTGCTCGAGCAGCTCGCGCAGGCGCACGCCCTCGCGCGCACGCGCCGCGACCAGCTCATCGAGTGTCTGGGCGAACACCGCATGGGCCGCCTGCAGCAGTGCCTCGCCGCCACCGCTTTGCTCGCGCAGCACGCCGGGCCAGCGCAGCACCTCGAGCGGGCTGACCGCGCCGCTCTCGGCCATGGTACGGCTGACCACGTGCACCGCGGACAGCAGCCGCTCGAGCGCCGCCGCATCGATCTCCAGGAACCCCTCGCCCTCGGTGGTACGACGGTAGCTCATCGAGCAGTCGACCTTGCCGCGGCGCAGCTGCCGCGTCAGGCGGGCGCGCAGCTCGCCCTCGGCGGAGCGCAGCTCCTCCGGGAGCCGGAAACCGATCTCCAGGAAACGGTGGTTGACGCTGCGCAGCTCGCATACCAGGGTGCCCCACGGACCGCTGGTCTCGCTGCGCGCAAAGCCGGTCATGCTCGCGATCATGTTCGCCGCTTCGGTCCTTCGAGGGTGCGCAGCGCTGTCGGTGCGCTGGCGGACCTGCATGGGGTCCCGCGGCTACGCCCGACCGCCGCACAGGTGATATAAAGTGCTGCTAAGTCTAACAGATGCTTGGGTTTGTTCTTGCGCGTCGAGACTGCCGAAATCAGCCTGCTGGGCGGGCGCGAGGAGAACCAGGACCGCGTCAGCACGGCCGTCGCCGAGCATGCCGCGCTGCTGGTCGTGGTCGATGGCATGGGCGGCCACGCCGACGGCGCACGCGCGGCCCAGGTCACGCAGCAGGTCATCACGGAAGCCTTCTGGCACACCCCGCAGCCGCTGTTCGACCCGCTCGGCTTCCTGCACCTGGCGCTCGGGCGCGCCCACGAGGAGGTCGTGAAGCTCGGCACCCAGCTGCCGCTCGAGCAGCGGCCGCGCGCCACCTGCGCGGTGTGCCTGGTGCAGCAGGGGGCGAGCTGGTGGGCGCACGTCGGCGACAGCCGCCTGTACCACCTGCGCGGGGCGACGCTGGTGGCGCGCAGCCGTGACCACAGCCACGTCGAGCTGCTGCTGCGCGAGGGTCTGATCAGCGCCGAGCAGGCGCACAGCCACCCGATGCGCAACTACGTCGAGTGCTGCCTCGGGGGCGACCCGATCCTGCCGGAGATGTCGCTCGGGCGGCGGCGCGCCATCAAGCCCAACGACGTGTTGCTGGTGTGCACCGACGGGCTGTGGGGCTCGCTCAAGGACGAGGAGATCGTCGCCGAGCTCGGCTCCCCGGGAGCGCTGCGCGAGCGGCTGCTGAGGCTCGGCGAGAAGGCCGTCAAGCGTGCCGGCGCCGCCAGTGACAACACCTCCGCGGCGGCGCTGCGCTGGCTGGGGGACTGAGGCACTCATGGCACGACCTTCCGGACGCGCCGCCGACGAGCTGCGACCCGTGCGCTTCGCGCGCCGCCACACCAAGCACGCGGAAGGCTCGGTGCTGGTCGAGTTCGGGGACACGCAGGTGCTGTGCACGGCGAGCATCGAGGACTCGGTGCCGGCGTTCCTGCGCGGCAAGGGCCAGGGCTGGATCACCGCCGAGTACGGCATGCTGCCGCGCGCCACGCACACGCGCACCGCGCGCGAGGCGGCCCGCGGCAAGCAGAGCGGGCGCACGCAGGAGATCCAGCGCCTCATCGGCCGGTCGCTGCGCGCCATCGCGGACCTGCGCGCACTCGGGGAGCGCACCATCACCCTGGATTGCGACGTGCTGCAGGCCGACGGCGGTACGCGCACCGCCTCCATCACCGGCGGCTACGTGGCGCTCGCCGAGGCGTGCGAACAGCTGGTGCGCCGTGGCCTCATCCGCTCGAGCCCCCTGCACGGGCAAGTGGCTGCCGTCTCGGTCGGCATCTGCAACGGCGTGCCGGTGCTCGACCTCGACTACGACGAGGACTCCCAGGCCGAGACCGACATGAACGTGGTCATGAACAACGGCGGCGGCTTCGTCGAGGTGCAGGGCACGGCCGAGGGCCACGCCTTCCGCCGCCACGAGCTGGACGCGCTGCTCAACCTCGCCGCCGAGGGCATCGCCACGCTGTTCACCCTGCAGGCGCAGGCGCTCAAGCGGCCGTGAACCGCCTGGTGCTCGCCAGCGCCAACCCGGGCAAGCTGCGCGAGCTCGCGGCGCTGCTCGCGCCGCTGCACGTGCAGCTGCATTCGCTCGCCGAGCTCGGCATCCCGTCACCCGCGGAAACCGGCACCACGTTCCTCGCCAACGCGGTGCTCAAGGCGCGCCATGCCGCCGCGCGCGCCCGCCTGCCGGCGCTCGCCGACGACTCCGGCCTCGAGGTCGATGCCCTCGGCGGACGCCCCGGCGTCCGGTCGGCGCGCTTCGCGGGGGAGGGCGCGAGCGATGCGGCGAACCTGCGCAAGCTCCTGGCCGAGCTCGAGGAGGTGCCCGAGGCCGCCCGCCAGGCGCGCTACCAGTGCGTCATCGCCTGCGTGCGCGAGGCCAACGATGCCGCACCGCTGATCGCCAGCGGCACCTGGGAAGGCCACATCGCCCGCGAGCCGCACGGCAGCGCGGGCTTCGGCTACGACCCGGTGTTCGTGCCCGCCGGCGAGCTGCGGACCGCGGCCGAGCTGCCCGCGGCGCGCAAGAACGCCGTCAGCCACCGGGCCCAGGCCCTCGAGGCACTCGTCGCGGGACTGGTACGCGAAGGCTATATTGCGGCCCCATGAAGCGCGGCCGGCTGTTCGTGATCACCGCCCCTTCCGGGGCGGGCAAGACCTCGCTCGTCAACGCCCTGCTCAAGGGTGAGCCGAACCTGCGGCTGTCGATCTCGCACACCACCCGGCCGCGGCGCCCGACGGAGCAGGACGGCCGCGAGTACCACTTCGTGAGCGTGGCGCAGTTCCAGCAGCTCATCGACCGCGGCCAGTTCCTGGAGCACGCCCGCGTGTTCGACAATTTCTACGGCACCGCCGGCGCCTTCGTGATGCGCCAGCTCGAGGCCGGCCACGACGTGCTGCTCGAGATCGACTGGGACGGCGCGCGCCAGGTGCGCGCCGCCATGCCCGGCTGCGTCAGCATCTTCATCCTGCCGCCCTCGCGCGCCGCGCTGGCCGAGCGCCTGGCCAAGCGCGCCACCGACTCGGCCGAGGTGATCGCGCGGCGCCTGCGCGATGCCGCCGCCGACATGGCGCACTACCGCGAGTTCGACTACGTGGTGGTGAACGATGACTTCGCGCACGCGGTCGCGGACCTGCGCCGCATCGTCGAGGGCGGTGGCGAGGACCTGCGGCCCGACCGGCCGCAGCTGCAGCGGCTGCTGGCCGAGCTGCTCGAGCCGCCCTGACGGATGCTGCACGAAGACACCCTGATCGCGACCCTGGCGGTGAGCCTCGGGTTCGCGTTCCTGTTCGGGCTCGCCGCGGTGCGGCTGCGCCTGCCGCCGCTGGTCGGCTATCTGGTCGCGGGCATCGCGCTCAGCCCCTACACGCCCGGCTGGGTCGCCGACACCCACCTCGCCCCGCAGCTGGCCGAGATCGGGGTCATGCTGCTGATGTTCGGGGTCGGCACGCACTTCTCGCTGCGCGACCTGATGGCGGTGCGCGGCATCGCCATCCCCGGCGCCATCGCGCAGATCGCGGTCGCCACTGCGCTCGGCATGGCCGCCGCGCACTTCTGGGGCTGGCCCTTCGGTGCCGGGCTGGTCTTCGGGCTGGCGCTGTCGGTGGCCAGCACCGTGGTGCTGCTGCGGGCGCTCGAGCAGCAGGGCACGCTGGCGAGCGATGACGGCCGCATCGCGGTCGGCTGGCTGGTGGTCGAGGACCTCGTGACGGTGATCGCGCTGGTGCTGCTGCCGGCGCTGGCCGGGGTGCTCGGGGGCGAGGCGCCCGAGGGCCTGGCCGGCGGCGGCAACCTGTGGCACACCCTCGCCCTCACCCTCGGCAAGGTGGCGCTGTTCGTGGCGCTGATGCTGGTGATCGGCGCGCGCGTCTTCCCCTGGATCCTCAAGCGCGTCGTGCGCACCAAGTCGCGCGAGCTGTTCACGCTGGCGGCGGTCGCCCTGGCCCTCGGCGTGGCCTACGGCTCGGCCAGGCTGTTCGACGTGTCGGTCGCGCTCGGCGCCTTCTTTGCCGGCATGGTGATCAGCGGCTCCGACCACGGCCACTCGACCGAGACCTACCTGCAGCCGCTGCAGGACACGTTCGCTGCGCTGTTCTTCGTGTCAGTCGGCATGCTGTTCGAGCCGGGCGTGCTGGTGCGCCACCCGCTGGAGGTGCTGGAGGTGCTCGCCATCATCGTCATCGGCAAGTCGCTCGCGGCGCTCGCGATCGTGCGCCTGCTCGGCCGCTCGCGCAGCACCGCGCTCACGGTGGCCGCCGCGCTGGCGCAGATCGGCGAGTTCTCCTTCATTCTCGCCGTGATGGGCGTCACCATGAAGCTGCTGCCGCCGGAGGGGCAGAACTACATCGTCGCCGGCGCGCTGCTGTCGATCGTGCTCAACCCGCTGCTGTTCGCCGGCGCCGAGCGGCTGCGCGGCCCGGCCCCGGGGGACGCGCCCCAACATTAAGTCGCACCGGCGGCCCGCACTTGTTGCCGGTTGCCGCTGCGGGCAAAGTGGCCTTGCAGGGAACGCGCCCCACGGGGTGCGGTACATAAGAACAACCGACAGGGACCGGATCTCATGAACGGGCTCTTGCGCATCGGGGCGGCGCTCAGTGCCGCCGGCATGCTTGCGGCATCGATGGCCGCCCACGCCGCCGTGCCCGTGGTGCGCCTGGGCACGGACCTGAAGCCGCTGATCCGCACCGCCAGCCGCTCGCCCGCGCAGTTCGCCGTTCCCATCCCGCACCAGGTCTCCGCCACAAGCGGCGGCCGGTGGACGTACGCGCACGGCGAGGCCGTGTGGCACTACGCCGTGGAGGTGCCCACCGCCGTCTCGCTCTCCTTTCACGCAAGTCCCGTGGCGCTGCCACCCCAGGCGACGCTCGTGGTGCGCGGCGCGCGCACCACGGTGAGCTACGGGCCGGCAGCTGCGCATCGCGGCGAGCTGTGGAGCCGGGTGCAGCCCGGGGCGGCGCTCGAGTTCACCCTGACGGTGCCGGCCGCCGCGCGCGCGCAGGTGCGCTTCGCGCTGGTGAGCCTGCAGGCGGGCTACCGCTCCCTCGGCGCCGGCGTGGCCGACCATCCCTACTACCGCCAGCTGAAGGCGCTCGCGACCCCGTCCGACAACACCGGCTGCATCACCAACTACCAGTGCAAGGCCACGGCGGCCAACGCACCGGCGGCGGCCGCAACCGTCGCGCTCCTGGTGCAGAACCAGTTCGAGTGCACCGGGACGCTGGTGAACGACGTGCCCGGCGACAACGCCCCTTACCTGCTCACGGCGCGCCACTGCATCACCGGCAAGGTGGGCGTCGCCGACCAGCCGCTGCCCGCCGCCCAGGCCACCAGCGTCTACTGGGACGCGGTCACCACCCCCTGCGGGGCGGCGCTCGGGTCCATCTACGACCCGAACATCCCCACCCAGACCGGCGCCCAGTCGCTGGTCGAGCAGCAGGACGCCTGGCTGATCCGCCTCGACGTGAACCCGGTGGTCTCCGATGCGCAGTTCGCGGGGTTTGACGCGAGCGGCGCCAGTTTCTCCGGCGGCTATACCGTCCACCACGCCGAAGGCAACGACAAGCAGTACACCGGCTGGTTCGGCCAGCCCGCGAAGGCCAACGCCTTCGCGGGCTTTTCGCCGTTCCTCGAGACGGTCAACCAGGTCGGCAACATCGCTCCCGGCGCCTCCGGCAGCGGCCTGTTCAATCCCGCCAACCGCCTGGTCGGCTCGCTCACCTACGGCCGCGACGACGGCGATTCCACCGGCTACCAGGCGTGCCCGGTGGCGAGCCCGCCGGCACCGGACGGCAGCAACGGCGCCGCGGACTTCACTGCACTCGCCGCGGTGTGGAACTCGACCGCCGACACCACCAGCAGCACCGGGACCGCGACCCTGAAGTCGGTGCTCGACCCGGCGAGCACGGGCACGCTGGTCACCGCGAGCGCCCCGGTCGCCACCGTCTCCTTCGCAGCCTCGACCAACGTGCAGGTCTACGGGCAGCCGCTCGAGCTCACCTGGAGCGCCTCCGGCGCGACCGGCTGCACGGCCACGGGGGGACTGTCCGGCGATGGCTGGTCGGGGAGCCTCGCCAGCACCGGCAGCCGCTCGCTCACCGAGAGCAGCTCCGATACCCCCGTGGATTACGCCCTGACCTGCAGCTACGGCAGTGCCCGCACCGCCCGGGCCGTGGTTACCGTGACCTGGGAGGGCCCGACCCCGCAGCTGTCACTCACGGCGACGCCCGGGGCGGTATGGACGAGCCGGCCGGTGACGCTGAGCTGGAACTCCAATGTCGCACCCTGTTCGCTCACGGGCGGCACGCTGGCGCTCCAGAACCTGCCCGGCAGCGGCTCCACCACCACCAGCTCCACCGCCGCCGGGGATGTCACTTACATGCTCAGCTGCGGGCCGGACAGCGACCGGGGCGTCGCGGCCACGCTGGTGCAGTTTGCCGCGCCGAGCGTGATCTTCGAGGCCAACGGCACCGACCGGCTGCTGGGTGAGGTTTTCACGCTCAACTGGGAGAGCTTCGCCGACGGCTGCACCGCCCAGGGCGGCGCGCCCGGGGATGGCTGGGCAGGCAACAGCTTCACCGGCACCGCGACCCCCGGGCAGTTCAGCCCGCAGGTGAGTGCGGCCGGCACCTACACCTACACGCTCGTGTGCAGCGCCGGGGCGCTGACGGCGCAGCAGAGCGTGACGGCGACCTTCGAGAGCAACGCCCCCTACGTCAGCGCGACGCTCGATCCAGGGACCGTGGCCTTCAGCGGCTCGCCTGCGGACTACAGCACGCTGACCTGGAACTCCAACCTGTCCTCCTGCGCCACCTCGTCGAGTGCGCAGCTCGATCCCGGCAACAACGACCCACTCGGGCTCATCGATGCGGCCCAGGGCAGCCAGTCACTCGCGCCTCCTTCCTCGGGCACGTTCACCATCACCGTGACCTGCACCTCGGTGCAAGGCGCCGCAACCAGCTCGGCCTCGGCCACCCTGACCGTGACGCCGGCACCCGCGCCGACCGCGCGGGTCTCGATCACGCCGGCCACGGTGTTCGCAGGCCAGGCGTTCACCGTTTCCTGGACCTCCACCGGCGCCACTTACTGCAGCCGCCAGGGTGGCCTCACCGCGGACGAGAGCTGGCCCGCGCTGGTCGGCGGCGTTGCCGGGGCGGTCACCGAGGTCGGCGCCGACGGCAACTTCACGTTCACGGTGAGCTGCTTCAGCATCGATCCCTCCGAGAGCGTGCCCACGATCGGGCAGGCGCTGCTGCAGGTGACCCCGCTCACCGCCACGTTCACCAGCAGCAGCACGGCCCTCGACACCGGAGGAACGTTCACCCTCACCTGGAATGCCCCGGGCGCCAGCGGCTGCACCGCGAGCGGCGGCGGGGCGGACGGTCAGTCCTGGAGCGGCGCGCTGGCGCCCTCGGGATCGCTCACGCAGACCGCCACCACCGCCGGCACCTTTATCTATGAGCTCACCTGCAATGCCGGAGGTGCGCAGACCACCGACGATGTGAGCATCAAGGTCACCGCTCCCGCCTCGGGCGGGGGCGGGGGCGGTGCGCTCGGGATCGCGGAGCTGTATGCGCTCGCCCTCGGCGCCGTGGTGCGCCGCCGCTACCGCCACCGGCAGGCAGCCTAGGCGGGCCTGGGGCCCCAAATCCGGCCCCGGCTGGCTCGCCCTGCGGCTTTTGCTATAGTGATCAACCCGGCGCGCCCTTTCCCAGGGTGCACTGCCCTCCATCCCTGTAGCGAAGACCCATGGCCCGTATCACCGTAGAAGACTGCCTGCACAACGTCGAGAACCTGTTCCAGCTGGTGCTGCTCGCCGCGCAACGCGCGCGCCGGCTCGCCAACGGCGCCGAGGCGACGTTGCCCCTGGAGAACGACAAGCCCACCGTGCTCGCGCTGCGCGAGATTGCCGCCGGCAACGTGACCGCCGAGATGCTGCGCGAGCCGGAGCCGGTGCCCGAGCCCCCGGTACCCGACGCCGACAACCAGTCCAGCTTCCGCGCCCCGCAGTTCGGCCTCGGAGACTGACGGCCGCACGCAACCGACCATGGACTACGCGTCTTCGCTCAGCAGACTTCTGCCCGGCGGACGACGCACTCCGGGTCTGAAGGAGCTGCTGTCCGCCGTCGGCAGCTACCTGCCCCCCGACCAGGTGAGCCGCGTGCGCGAGGCGGCCGAGTTCGGCACCTCCGCCCACCACGGGCAGAAGCGGCTCTCGGGGGAGCCCTACATCGCGCACCCGGTGGCCACCGCAGCCATCCTCGCCGACCTGCACCTGGATGCCGACACCATCGTGGCGGCGATCCTGCACGACGTCATCGAGGACACCCCGACGCCCAAGGAGCAGCTGGCGGCGCACTTCGGGGCCGAGGTGGCCGAGCTGGTCGACGGCGTCACCAAGCTCGACCAGATCAAGTTCAAGAGCCGCGAGGAGGCGCAGGCGGAGTCGTTCCGCAAGATGCTGCTCGCCATGGTGCGCGACCTGCGCGTCATCCTGGTGAAGC
>Ga0335083_10006704_pt1 | contig 14314 bp, 16 predicted proteins | sample Lox_Sample_42_FD_206716 | JGI IMG/M metagenome (GOLD analysis project Ga0335083, IMG submission 206716) | Soil microbial communities from Loxahatchee National Wildlife Refuge, Florida, United States - Lox_Sample_4.2 | ecosystem: Environmental > Terrestrial > Soil > Wetlands | place: USA...
GGCAACGTCAGCGAGGAAGAAGTTGTCGCTATTATTGCCCCGGATGAATCTGCATGCTACCACACTTCCCTTTAGATTCTCATTGAACGCCTCGGGAAGACCTTCTTGGCCGGGCCAGCGCACTATGTTAAGTCTGATTCCGTCAACGTCAAGTGCTAGTTCAGAAGCAACTTTCTGATCTCCGGTCGTCTTCTGGACATAATCGAAGCGTCGATCTTCAACGACGTATGCAAGGACCGCGACTTCCATAGTATTCATAGGCAAGAGGTCGATACTCTCTAGAGTCTCGAATTCACGTGCGTCTACTACCTTCACTTCCTCGTTCACCCATGTCCACATGCCATCAAGTAGTACTTTCTTATGGTACACATAGTACACATGATCGCCATCAATCTTGATTCTGTCTGGAGCGGCTTCCATTGCAAGAGGGGCGATAGGCTCAGAATAGGCTGGAAGCACATTCTTTCGAAGTTGGTAACGAATCAAAGGAGACTGAGAGAAGAACTTCGCAGCAGTACCAGCAGCTGTTTTCTTGCGACCCAACTTTGTTGAAATATTTTCATACATATACAGACGATCAGTCACGCTCATGGGAAGTCCGAACTTATCTTTCTCGGGAAACAGGCTATCAAGAGCACCACTAACAATCAGGTTCCTTATCACAGAGCTGTTCAAGGCTGTAGTAGCGGGTTTGGGTCGCATTTCTTCCATACCGGTTTTCTTGTTCTTGTATGGGGCCAATTTGGCATTAGCGATCTGCCAGTTCTTGATACGAGTCAGAAAATCGGTAATGTCTGTAACACCTACCATCAATTCTAGTTGTTCCTTAGCCTTTTCCCCAAGACCTCGAAGAAGACTGAGAGGGGCGCGAATTTTGCCACCCTGGATTTCCCAGGTAGGTCCACTGAGGCGGATATCGGGGAGCGCCACGTATTGACCACAATAGCGCCAGAAACGACTATCGATTTCGTTACGATCTGCGTTTTGGAGCACAGCCGTCCACCACTCAAGGGGATAGTAGTGCTTCAACCATGCACATGCGTAGGCCGTAATGACGTAACAAACAGCGTGCGACTTGTTGAATCCATACTGGCCGAATGTTTCCATTTGGCCCCACAAAACATCAGCCACTTTACCTAGCCTCTTGACTGCATTCTTCATGAAGAGCGGCCTATCAATGGAATTGACGTCGACCAATTTCTTCTTAGAGATACGTTGGCGAAAGTTATTGGCTTCGATAGCAGTGGTTTCTCCGACGTCTTGGAATACGGCCTGAAGTTGTTCTTGATAGACGATGATGCCAAAGCTCTCCTTAAGCTTCTTGTTTAGGACTTCAAGGTCTCCAACAGGCTTCATACCCTTAGCACGATTGGCGTACTCTACGAGCATGTTGTGCTGAGATTCGCCTTCGCCCACCATGGCGTCCAAGGGACCTGGGCGGTCCAGGGCGGTGAAGGCAGCTAGATTCTCGATGTTCTTTAGGGGGAGCTTCCCCTCATGGGCACGAAAGTGCGAAAGACCTTGCTTGGCTGCTGGGGCATCAAGCTGGAAGACTGTCTCGACTCGACCTTCAGCGATGTCCTTATAGACTTCTAGGTCGTCCGGTAGGTCATAGATATCGAACATCTCGCCCTTCAAAGGGACAATTCGGATCGATGGAACTTTCTTGCCGTTGATGATCTGGTATCCACCATTTTCATCTGGAATCAGTTCGATTGGATTCCTTTTTTGAATGAGCTTGATGGCTGTGCCTACATCCTTGAGACTATTCACCACAAGAAAGTCCATCTTGAGGCCGCCCGAAGCTTCTACGGTAGGTGCAGTAAATTGAGTAACACGCACATTGCCGACCGTGGTCAGTGGGATGAAGTTCTTGATGGGTTCATCGCTGATTACATACGCACAGGCATGGCGTGATTTTTGACGCGGGAGACCAAGTAGCTTGATGACAATTTCCCATTGCTTGGGATACTTTGCCATGAAGTCCTTAAGGGTAGCGTTAGTGTTCACGAGACCTTCAATCCAGTGCCCGTCGTTATCCTTGTACCCGAATACGTAATCGCGATCTGTGATGCCCTGAGGAGGTGCAGGAAGCTTTTTGCAAATCTCTTCGATAGCAGGAGGTACCAATCCAAGTTGTGCTCGAAACACGTCCTTGATGGAACTCTTAAGCTTCATGGTGGTATCTGTCGAAATCTGTGCAACGCATTCACCAAAGCGTTCCTTTAGCCAACCCTTATTGTCGTCGTCTGGGTCAACCAGAAGGTCGCGGTTAGGAAGGTCTTGGTCGATATCGGGCAATTTGCCGGTCTGGATTCTATCCAGGGTCATAAAGCGATCCATTGAGAGTCCGTACTTTAGAGGATCCGCATGCGTGATGCCCAAATAGTATGCCAACGAGAGACCGGCTGCACTTCCTCGACCGGGTCCAGTAAGCTGACCGTTCTTCAAATACAGAGAACAGACTTCCTCGTCAATCATGAAGTACGGCAGAAGGTCGACCGTGCCATTATTGTGAAGTAGCTCGATTTCTTTGCGGAGGCGCTCGACGCGTTCCTTGTCGTTCCAATCCATGCGACCGTGTTTTTCAATCAGCTTCATAGTATGGCGAAGCGTGTCGGTCGGATAGAACTTGGTAGGTAGAGTCTTCCTGTTGGTGAACTTGAATCCCTTGAACTTTTCGGCCCAGGCGTAAGTATTCTCGACATAGCCTTCATATTCAGCCTCGCTCATGTTGAACTGGATTTTGAAGTAGCTGAAAGCCTCATCACTACTGAAACGGTGATGGCTGTTAGCGAATCTCCAATTACCCATCTGAGCTAGACGAATGTCTTGTACGATCCGTTCGTCGGGAAAAGCAAAGTGACTATCATCACTAATAAGGATTGGATCCTTGTAGTGCTTAGCCATCGCAATCATGAAGCGATTGGTTCCTAGCTGTACATCGCCATTCGGACACCAGCCGCGACATTCATTCATCAAGAACCCTTCCCTCTTTTCTACGTCTGCAAGGACAATAGGGGTCTCCAGAACTTTCCACTGGCGATTCTCCATGACTTCTAGAATGGAACCATGCTCTTTAGTGGCCTTCTCTTTGTTTCTCTTGAAGGCATCAGCAACCTGTTCGAGCTTCACCTCGCCCTTATTTGTCTTCACCTTACGCCATGTGGGGAACTTAGTTTTCATTCCACCGATATCGGTGACGAAGATGGCTGCTTCCCAATTGCGATCACACACATGCGGGAAAATCTCGACATAGAAGTTCCCCGGCTTGAACACACTACGGAGCTTCTCGTAATACTTCTTGGCTGTATAGGGGTCGTTATTGGCCAGAATGTGGCGTGACACCATGCCAATCAAACAACCACTGGTACCGGTGATATTGTAGGAGCCAAGCTCTTCGAGGTTCTTCCAGGTGAAGAGCGGCTTCCTTTCGGATCCGTGCTTCTCTGCTCGAAGGTCGGCATCACTTAGGACCCTACACAGAGCACTAAATGCGGTCTCATCTTGTGCATGGAGTGTCAGGTGCATGTACTTCAGATGTTCACGGTATGTTCCGTCCTTATCCTTGGCAATGCCCTGCGCTGCGTATATTGGGCAGTTATCATCGCGGAAGTAGCCTTCGAGGCCAAGAATAGGCGTAAGACCTTTATAGGCCTTCTTTTCCTTGGTCAGGTCGTAAACCTGTCTGGTTGCTTCTAGGGTGCCGTGGTCTGTTACAGTGACATACCCAGTTCCAAGCTCAAGCTCTCGTTTGGCGAACTGTTCTGGGGTACTTGCTGAATCTAGACTCTTAACGTGACAATGCGGCGTAACAAAATTCTTCATTCCTTTCGACCATTTCCTCGCTTCTCTTTTGCAAGGATCTTAACGTTGAAATACGGTTGATGCTGAATCGATACAACATAACGCAGATTACACTTGACACAAGTCAATGAAGATCCGCCATTGTCGAATTCAAGCTCGTTGTGGGGACATTTCTTTGGATCTACAGATTCCTCTTTCTTCTTTTCCTTCTCCGTATCTTTGAGGCTCTGTTTGATCATTTTGACATACTTAGGACCAAACCCTTTCTCGACACGCTTCAGGAATTCCTTCAGCCAATCTTCATTGTTCTTAGCCATCTACTTCGACCTTCAGAGCTGCTCGCAGCTTCAAGACTACTTGTTGATACAACTCCTCAACTTCCTCTTCTGTCATCAGAAGCGCCTGTGCAATTGCTTTAGGGGGCGCTCCATCGGGATAACGTTCAAGCATCTTCTTGAGGCTGTTGTCAAAACGTTTAACATTGACAAAATCAGGATCTTCAGCAATCTTACGTCTCGTTTCTTCCACTGTCATTTCGTTTGAACTCCAATATCTTAGCTGTGGTTCTAGGTGGTGATTCTACCTTCTTGAGTTGATCCTGCAAAGCTTTTCTTGCTATAGCAAGATCAGACTCGGTATCCTTCAGAAGCTTACGAACCGTCTTCAGCTCCTCTGTTGTTGTTTTGAGACGCTCTTGAGACCTTTCCAGCGCTCTTAATGCAGTAAGGTATTCTGTCATTTTCACAACAGGTGCTTCTTTCTTGAGGTAGCGAAGATTCTTCCTAGCAGTATCTACTGCCACCTTGGCATTATCTGTGGCTACTGCCTGTTTCTTGGCTAGCTCTTGATAGTTATTGAGATCATGCACTAAGGTATCGATTAGGAACTCTAGTGCTTCAACATCATTATCTGGAACGTCTGCCATTGGCCACCTTGCCGAATTCGGCTGGGCCCGGAAAAGGCTTGACGATATTGTCTAGAGAAGCGTCTCTGTCGGTCTTCTCGTCAACGAGGATTTCCATTCGGTGACCGATAATGATACCGGGAACGGATTCCCAAATCTGCTGGCAACATGCTGTCTGCATGATTCCGATAGCCTGTGCATACTCATCACTGGGTACAAGGCAACCATTAGTCAGAAGCACTACATTGTTTGGCAGGCGAGTCGATGAAGCTACATGGACATGGCCAACGCCGAATAGCTGAGCCTTTTCGAGGGTGTTGATTTCGTTGATTTGCTTGCGTACATGCTCAACATTGATTGACTTGTTTGGGAAGCCTACATTGAGCACGGTATCGCCGTGAGTCATGAACCCGCGCTGATCGAATGCCTCGTATATGTAGTATGGCTTAAGAGGAATATCTACGCTGACATTCGGAGTGTCCTTAAGAGCCATCTTGAGGGCGGCGTAAATCATGTTCTCGATGCTATCCCATTTCTGGTTGATAGCTCGGTCTGGATGGCGATCTCCACGTCGACCGTGATTACCGGGAGACGTGAATACCTTAACCTCTTTGAACTGACTAGAAAGGAAGCGTATGGCCTGTTCCAGATTCCAAAGAGCCCTCTGAAACTGTTCGGCTAGAGGAGCGTTGGCTTCCTTATCGTGAAGCTTACCCTGAATGACATCGCCAATCAGGTGAACATAGAGAACGGTTTCATCGCGGTATTGAGGCTTCCAATCGGCTGCTGTCTTTACTACAGCAGCGGTTCTGCGAGCCTCTTCTGTGACTCCGTATTGGTAACCAGTCTCAGGAGCGATCAAATCCGATCCATAGTGTAGGTCTGAAAGCATCAGATTCAAGATTCGAGCCGTCTTGACGTTCTTCTTGCCTTTGTATGGAATCGCTGGAGGTAGCGGGTGCTTCTCCATTAGGGCATCTAAGCTTCCAAGGAAGATTTGATTGCGTACCAGTACATTGGCAGCCGTACGGCCCCTTTTGACATCATGCATCTGAATCTGTTCATCTGCACGCTCCTCAAGGATCTCTTTAATCTGTCTGTTTTCTTCTTCTCGAATACTGGCCCTATGTGCTCTGCGCTTGTCATCATTGCAAGCCTTGCAATCGTTGTTTAGACCATCTGCGTGCGACCTGTGTCGATAGAAGAAGTCTGTCGTTGCGGGAAAGTCTTCCCCACAAACAGTACACGTTTTAGTTTTTTGAATCATCAATTCGCCTCGGGCACCAAGGGTCCAACGGTCTCGGTCTTGGCTTCAACTGGCGCTGTATTCTCAGAAGATCCTTCGGTTTTCAGTGCCACATCTTCCTTGGCTACGATCTCGTAGACTTCCTGGACGGTAAATGTATTGCCTGCTGGCGAGGTGATGACAGTCCCAGCACCCTTACCAGTTAGCTGCTCACGGAATTGAGGCTGAAGTTGCTCAAACATAAACTGGACTCGCGAAACAGGTTCAGTGGGCTTACCATCAGGAGTCTGTTCCTTAAACACTACGAGAGTGCGTTCGCCAACTACTGAAACAGGCTTCATGACGCCCTGTTCAATAAGGGTAGCCATCTGCTTCTGTTCTTCTTCAGACTTAGTGATGGCCTTCTGACGACGATTGGCGATCACGGTGTTCTCTACTACCTCAACACCAAAGTTCTGTACCAATGCATCCAGAATCTCTACGGATTGGCTGAATTGCGACTGAAGGTTTTGAACCATTCCAATGAGCTGAGGAACTACTTGTTCGAGCGCGGTTACGCGCTGCATTGCATCACGGGCATTCTTTCGGGCTAGATTTGCGATTGTTTCTGACATATTTTATCTCTTAGGGAAGACGCTGGTCGGCGAGAATATACTACCACTTGCGACCGGGTCTTGGTTTTCTGCCACTTTTGCATGAGCAGCAGCAACCATGGCCATTGCTGTGCTGTTTAGTCTAGGAACCGGCCTAATTACATTCGGGCCGGAAGCTCTTGATTCTCCAAGAGAGACGTTCTTCCAGAAGAGAGCGCCTTCTGCTCCACCGGCTATGATGAACTTTTGTCCTTCAGGGCCGATGAAGTGCTCGCCTCTTTTGTCAATGGCACGTGAATACTTGCGTTTGTCTTTAGGTTCACGCCAGATCTCATCGCCATTTTCGGTTACGTCTCTCTGTTTGAAGCTTACTAGATGCTCTCCGTTCTCGTCAAGAACTCGCTTGTACTTGATATCACCAACAATCAGTTCCTCTGGTAGATCGGGCAGATCTACCGTCTTCTTGAGACGACCACGAGGTTTTGGCTGGGCGGGAGCCGCTTCGGTTTTCTTTAAAGGCTTGGTTTGAACTCGTGGCGATGCGACCTTAGTAGTAGGGGCTGTAGGGCCCTGTACAGGCTTAAACGAAGGCTCCTTGGGTTCTGCCAGTTCTGGCTTCTTCAAGAGCTTGGCTACGAGCTGCTTTAGGACCTTAGTTTCCTCTTGGGTGAACGCATTCGCAGAGCCATTAGATGTTGGTTTTTCAGATTCTACCCCCAACAGTACCTTGAGACGTTGACGAGCGAACTCGCGATACTCTTGAGCTACTTCCAATGCGAGATCGCTGAAATCGTTGTCGAAAAGCTCGGCATTGATGATTGTACGATGATATTGAGCTTTGGCAAAACGTCTCTCTGCCTCGCTCATCTCTTCGTCAACGGTCTTCTCTAGTGTTTCTACCGCAGGCTCGTCTTGGGTTATCTGTTCCAATACGTCATCTGGGGAATCAAAATCATACTTTGGCATCTACAATACCTTCAATTGCCTTACAGCATAGCACATCTTTTACTTAGTGCCAGTACTGCCGAAGCCACCTGATCCACGTGAGGTATCTGAAAGCTCGGAAACCTCTACCAATTCAGTCCTTGGAACTTCGCATACAACCATCTGCGCGATGCGATCTCCAGGTTTAATGTTGATGATTTCTTCAAGCGATCCCAGCTGTGTGCTCTTAATTAGAGCTACCTTCACTTCGCCTCGATAGTCACTGTCAATCGTACCAGGGGTATTGACAACAGTGATGCCTTGTTTGACGGCAAGGCCGCTGCGAGGACGAATTTGAATCTCATAGCCGGGCGGCACTTCCATTGCCCAGCCAGTAGAGACCAACGTCACGGTGTGGTTGCGAACAGAAGCTTCTTCTGCCGCATACAAATCATACCCAGAAGAGCCAGGGGTAGCCTGGGTAGGGAGTTTGGCTGTTTCCTTCAACTTCTTTAGTTTTACTTGCATTTAGATTCTCCTTACCCACAAGATCCTGCCTTGCTGATTTCACAGATATCCGTACCTTCGACAAAGACTTCACCGACGTGTTTAATTGCGGTTGAATATTTGACTGGGGATAACGGCTGGCCACCACGTGCTCCATCTGGGTAAACAGTCACTCCACGAAGCTTCGGGAGGTACTTGATGAGCATTGTACCAAATTCGCGAACCTTACTGTCGTTGTTCAACTCGGATCCCCATGAAGGTAGATTGATAGTCGAGCTAATTCCGTGGTCGACATACTGCTGAACCCAAGCCTGGAATGCCACGCGGCGTTCCACATTTTCTGCAAGAGTGTAGGCATCTTCGATGATGTCAGGATTCACACCAGAATCAATCAAACGCTGTGCGGTTGGATCCACAACATACTGATACTGAACCAGCTGGCCCTTTAGATAGCGACGCTTATAGGCAACGCAAAAAATGGGCTCAATTCCAGTAGTGGTCTCGGCAACGATGCCGATTGTTCCCGTGGGGGCAATAGCACGAGTCTTGACAGGAACAGAGAGGTCCCATTCCTTGGCGTACTTCTTTGCGTAGACATCAGAGGTGGCATAAATCTTAAGGTACTCTTCCAAATCTGGATCCGGGCCATATGTCTTACCATGCATCAATAGCCACTCGTGAAGGCCCATTAGACCCAAACCAAGGCGACGATTTTTAGTGCGGATTTTGTCAACTAGAGGGTAGGGAACATCCGAATAGACACTTCCAGCTAGAAGGAAAGCGGTTGCCAATTCCACTGCGCGTTTCATTTCTTCCAAGGACTCAATACGCGAGAGATTAATACTGCCAATGTTACAGATGTCACTATCGTCAGAACTGGTGATTTCAGTACAATTGGCAATGACAACGCCTTCCGCAACAAAGGAGTGCTCTGGAACACCTACATCACAACAGTAGACATCCTGATCCACATCAGATGTGACCGAAACGACCTTGATGGTAGTAGAACGGTAAGGTGTGTGTGGATTTGGCTTGATGCGAACAGTCGGAATCAGCTCAATGAATCTGTTGACAGAACTTTCGTTGACGGTCAGATTCCATCCTTGATGGTTGCCAAACGTAGAAATACCAGCAGCAGAAATACCAGATTGGATACCCAAGGTTTCAAGCGCCCTACGAGCACCTTCCAAAAAAGACCTATGTACAGACGACAATCGAATTCTGTTTTGATCCTTATCGTAGGACCCGTCTGAGTCAAAAAGACCTGCGATAAAGGACGCTGTAGATGTCACACGATCACACTGTTCGTTAAACATGTCCATGGATTCTGGATAGATTTCTTTGGTTCGACCTCGAAATACCTCATCCTTAAGGTACATTCTAGTATAGCCACGCCCATCTCTTTCGGTTACCGACTGAATTAGCGGACTACCTGCCATAGCGCTTACGCACTTTTTGGATTCGTCTGTACAGAAAGTGATTTCGGCACGATTTTCGTAGCGCTTACAGAAGCTACCGTCTCCATACGTGTATCCTAAGACGTATGACTCACGGTCTCGGTTACCTACCTTGACTGAAGGTAGAGACACTGCCAAAACGTCACCTTCTTCAAGAAGCCCGGCAGGAATGCGTTCTGTCTTGACGAGTTTTCTACGCTCACCAGCGCCTTCGTATCGTTCTACTAAAAACTCATGAGTAGGATCGGCAACGATCTCGCGACCACCAGTCATTGTCACCCTAACCGTAGCAGCCATCTCTTTGGTGCGCTTAAATTCTGTCGTAGCCCATTGTGAACCGGTCCAGACTGTCACCTTATGGCCAACGATAGCACCTACCTGACGGTATCCGGTAGAAGTCAATACCCAAGTATCGGCGGCCACTGGAGCGTTGCGAAGGTTCTCCTTCACGTTCTTACCGATATCGATACTGAATCCAGGCTCAGCTGTCTTGAGCATTTGACGCACTGTCGCCCAGTACACTGATTGTGCATATCCATGCTTTTCGTGTTTAGAGTCGTGATATGCCTCGAAGAATTCATCATCAAGGATGACCGAAATGTTGGTGCCGTCCATTGTGGCTGGGAAGTTGTAGTCTTTTTCCTTCAGAGCACGGACTTCGGGGATCCAATTTTTGAGGGTGATGAACTTCTGGCTATCAGCATGGCTCCAATGAAGGCCCGCCCAAATGGCTGAACGGCGAGAGCCGCCTTGCATAATGCCTCTACCAGCTTCATTGACCATCTGCATTAGAGCAAGCGGGCCAGTAGCAAATCCACCAGTCTTACGAATGGGTTTGCCTTCAGCTCGAACATCCGAATACACTATGCCAATCCCGGCTCCAGTCATAAGAGCCATAGAGGATTTATGCATCAAGTCCGCCCAACCCTCGCGGCTATCTTCAGCACGCATCAGGAGGCAGTTCTGGGTCTGATGGAATGGACGACCAGAAGCATAAAGATATCGGCCTCCAGGCATGAATTTGCGATCAGCGATCAGCTTCTCGATTTCTTTCACGAGAGGCTTTGGTGCATTGACAGCACGCATGACTGCATGAGATACACGCTTAGCAATTTCTTCCCATGTTTCTTTTTTACCATCATCAAGAGTACGAGAATACTTCTGGAGCATAATCGCGTGCGCGAATGGAGAAAACGACTTAGGGTCTTTCATTTCTTTTCCTTGGGCGGCTTCCAAACGGTGTCATCTTTGGGCCGGATCGATTCATAGTTTTGGAGATAGTCTGCGACTCGTTGGGCTCTACGTACGTTAATGCCCCTACCCACAAAGGTCGTATTACAACGAAAACAAAGCAGCCCGCGCACGTAAAGTTTACGTTGCTCGGGCGGCATTTTCTTCCATTTCTTGACATGGAAGTGGTCTATACAAAGACGGCCCTTGGTTGGTTCTTGTTCGCAAACGAAGCAGACGCCACCTTGGCGATCCAAAATTGCTTGCCATTCTTCAAGAGACAGGCCGTATTTCTTCAGCGTGGCTGGTGAAGGAGCAAGTACTTTCATTTGCGTTACAGCTGAAGATTACGCCTTAGCTCTTGTAAGGATTGTAAGGATTGGCCTTTACAGCGGCGACCAGAGAATCTGCGGTGGGATTCTCGATAGCGGTTGGATCATTTCCCTTATCTTCGAGTACCTGTCGGCAGTATGCCAGCTTTATTTTAGTAGCCTTCTTGCTATCGGAATAGACCTTACTGGCAGTAGCAAAGGCACTCTTCGCTTCTTGGTAGTGCTGATCTTCCTTTTGTGCTTCCATTAGAGCTGCATGTTCAAGAACGAGACTCGCTACTCGTTGCTTGATCTCAGTAGGCGAAGACTGAGCGACAGCATCTTTGAATTCTGTGGTGAGGTTGTCAAAAACATCTTTGTTCTTTTTGATAGTGAATTTTTTGCTCATAGTCCGAGCATTATACACCATCAAGTCGAGGATGGAAGTAGGATCCGCAGCGCTTTCTAGAAATGAGATCTGACGATGCCATAAGCCAACAAAGTGCAACTCTCTCTGATTCTGTCATGTAATGTTGGCCCGGAAGAGTGGCGTTGACGTTTATCGTAGTGATGTAATGACGAGCACGCATTCGTAAGAAGTCTAGATCTTCTTTGGTGAACTCGACTTCTACGGGCAGGGAAGCAGGAGCATCAACTTCATCGAACATTAGACCACCACGCTTTGGCCGTTGGCGTATACGACGTCAATGACCTTTAGGAAGTTCTCTTTGAACTCGCTAGCGTGATCGATTACCAGTACGAGGCGCGTCTCCGCAAACTCGCGAAGTACTTCGAGGGCGGTTTCGAAGGTCACCTGACCTACGCCAACGAAGACTTCATCTAGGCAGAGCCAGCCTATGGTCTTGCCTGCACGGCGGCTGATGACAGTGATGACAGCAAGATCTACTTGCTGCTCTACACTAGTCTGCATACCTCCGCTTAGACCTGACTTCAACTTAGCTTGATTGCCGTTGACATTAACGACTGCATTGATTTGACGTCGGCCTATGCCCTTGCCACTTACCTTCTCGGTCTGGAATCCGATCCGGACATTGGTGACATTAGCCATGTTGGCGAGGCGAGCGTTAGCCTCATCTGCAATCTCACGTAGCACATCATCAAAGATTACGCCGAGAAAGCCTTCACGGCCCATCATGCTGACAAAATCCCTCTCAGCACGATATTCTGCGTCTAGTTCGTTTACTTGAATTTGCAGATTGTCAACATCCTGCTGTTCCTTTTTGAAGCGAGCCTCTTCTCTGGCTAGATTCGACAGGAGGATTTCCTTCATTTTGATGTCATTGGCGACATCCCTCTTAAGGAGTGCCAACTCGTGCTTCCTCTGTGTGAAGTTAGGATCCATCTTCGTCTGGAGCAGCTGATCTCGAACCTCTTCCAGCTTTTTGATGTTGGGATCCGTAGTGAAGACCTTCTCCTTGATGGCTCGTTGAACTTTGGCTAGTTCTTCGTTCCAATGGCCAATGGCATTTGCCTGGGTGGTGTACATCCGAATTTCTTTTTGAACGATGAGTTGCTCGGCCGTATTGTCATCGTTCTCCCAGACCTGATCGCAGGTATAGCAGCGATTGTTACGGAGCACCTTTAAGCGCCCTTCGAGAGTCTTAATCTCTTCGAGAGCGTGTTGGCAATCTAGGATAGCCCTAACAAACTGTGGTTCCTGTGCATGAAGAACAGCAAGCTCTTTGTCATGGATTCGACGGCGATCAGCATCGTTCTTTTTGGCGACTTCCAAGAAGGCTTCAGCTTTGGCAAGCTTATCCTGGAAGTCCTTCACCTTGTAGGTCTTGTCGAGCTGCTCTAATTCGCTATCGATAGCCACCTGTTTTACCAGAAGAGCCTGAAGTTCTTCTTCGAGTTTGGTGCGATCAGAGGCGAGGACGGGAGTAAGCGTTTTACGTTTGAATTCCAAGGTCTCACGGAAGACCTGAAGACGCACGTCAATGTCGGCAGCCCTTTTTTCGGCAGAGTCAACCGCTTTCTCAATTGCTTCTAAACCGAGCACTGCCGTCAAGAACTCAATCTTTTCGGCAGGAGCCAAACCGAGAAACAAGCCTGGAGTCTTCTGGGCTCTATATGTCAACGCCTTGAGGATGTCTGGCGTGAACCCGAAAAGCTTGACTTGTTCTTCAGCTATGGCTGCTGATCCGGTTATGGTGCGTTCACCAATTTTGAGAAAGTTCTTCTTTCCACGTCCGATTATAACCTCTTGACCGTCTGCTTCAAGAGTCAGAGTTACTTGCATCGGTACTTTCGAACCCCACGTTTGAAGGTCGGTAGCCGAGAACTCGGAAGGAAGGATATCCAAAGCGTAAGCAATCGCCAGCAGAATACTTGACTTACCAGCTCCACTTGGGTCTCCTGTTTCTGGATTTTGACCTCTGATCAGAACAAGGCCTTTGTCAGGAAACTTGATGTCAGCATCGGCAAAGCTCCTGAAGCTTTGCATTTTGAGTTCCTTTAGTTTGACCATTACGCTGCCTCACCGTGCCAGACCAAAACCGGTTGATTCTTGGTTGGGCACACCCAGAACCACCAAAAGAGAATACCACCGTATTGAGTTTTGGCATCAACAGGATTCCCCATCTGACTGAACTCTTGGTTTCCATGAGTCTCTCCGCAGCGTGGGCACTTTTTGATGTCAATCTTCATATGATTTCTGGATCCTTCTTGTCTTTGGCATGGTCCTTAGTTAGTTCGACCGCATCTCGATTGCGTTCTAATGCACGTGGCATCAGACCATTGTCAAGACGCTCCATTACGGTAGCGGAGCCATTATTCATCATGGTCATCGGCTGACCGCACTCGCATACTATTGATCCACTCTTCGGCAGTTCCGGGAGTAGCTTCCGTTTCGATCTCCCGCAGCTCGAACAGTTCCATTTGTACAGGGCCATCTTTCCTCAGGTGTCTAGGGTCAGCAGCAAAAGGCGAGTAGTTCTCTTCCAAGTTGGCATAAAAATCGGCCTTTGACACAGTTTCATGTTCAGGAAATATTCCTTCTCCAAGCTTAACTCGTACTAAGCTGCCTTGTTTTTCAAGGTACATATCAGCGATACGGGTTTTACATTCTTTCGTTCGCTTACAATTCCATTTGTACAGGGCCATTATCTGTCCTTGTGCGGACAGATACCGCCATTTCGTTGTCGTCCAAGATTGCAGTTGAAACACATGATTTGAAACGCATCTTTTGGATATCCTTGTTGTTGAAGCCATCGATACATATGGATCCCAGCACGACGATCTCCCAGAACTTCTTTTCGATGCTTAGTACCGTTTCCATTTACATGATCTATGGTAAGAAATAATGGGGAGGT
>Ga0335083_10006705_pt1 | contig 14313 bp, 14 predicted proteins | sample Lox_Sample_42_FD_206716 | JGI IMG/M metagenome (GOLD analysis project Ga0335083, IMG submission 206716) | Soil microbial communities from Loxahatchee National Wildlife Refuge, Florida, United States - Lox_Sample_4.2 | ecosystem: Environmental > Terrestrial > Soil > Wetlands | place: USA...
CGGTGCTGCCGATTGATGCCGCGATCCAGGCAAACTTGCGCGAAACCACCACGCGCGTGCTGGCCACGCTTACGCCGCGCGAGGAGCGCGTGCTGCGCATGCGCTTCGGCATCGGCATGAACACCGATCACACGCTCGAAGAAGTGGGCCAGCAATTCTCGGTCACGCGCGAACGCATCCGCCAGATCGAGGCCAAGGCCCTGCGCAAGTTGAAACACCCGTCGCGTTCGAGGAAGTTGCGATCGTTCCTGGACAATTAGCGGGGACACAATGCCTGACGACAAACAGAAGCACGAAGAGCTCGTGGGGCAGTTGAAGCAGCCCGGGTGGCGGCTGAAGACCGGCGACAGCGAGCCGGCCGCCGAAGGTACGCTCGAGGATGTCGCGCGCGCGGCGCATGCGCGAAAGCAAAGCGGCGATGAGCCGGGCCTCGTCCACCGCATCGAGAACGCGATCGAGCTCGACCTGTTCGATCTCGAGCAGCTGTGGTGGCACCTCGGCCTGCCGACGTAACGTAAATGGTCTACCCGCCAAAGCTTCTCGCGGGGATCGGATGGGTCATTCTTTTTGCGGCCGCCTTGATCTGGCACGGCATCAACCGCTGGAAGCGCCGGCGCGGGGGAAAGGCGAAATGAAGGGTCTGCTGGCTATCGCCGCTTGCGTCGCCCTGCTGTGGGTTGGAACGGCGTGCGCGGCCGCGCGGTCGAATGTCGTGATCGTTACCATCATGGGCGCGGGCCTCGTCAGGATTGAGGGCCACACCTATTCGGATGTGCACGCTTTGGGAGAAAAGCTCGCTGCGATAAAGCAGCGCAAACCACCTCAGGACCTTGAAGTTGTCGCGCCGCCGGGAAGCACCATTGAGGCGCTGCTCCCGGCGATCGACCTTCTGCAGAAAGCTGGCGGCCCGCCGAAAATGGGCTTCCTCATCGAGCCCAGAGCGCAATAACTCCGCAATGGCTCTCATCGTCTTCCTGCGCGGCGTCAATGTAGGTGGCCACCGGACGTTTCGCCCCAGCCAGTTCGCCAAGGATTTGCGCGCCTTCGACGTGGTGAGCGTCGGCGCGGCCGGGACCTTCGTCGTGCGCAAGCCGGGATCGCTCGCAAAATTCCGTGCCGCGTTGCAGGCGATGCTGCCGTTCGAAACCTCGGTGATGATCTGCGAGGGGCGCGATGTTCTGGCGCTGGAAACGCGCCATCCGTTCGGAAGCAAGGCGCCCGAGCGCGACACGGTGCGATTCCTCAGCGTGCTGTCGAAAGCCGGAAGCGTGAAGCCGTCGATTCCGTTCGCACTGCCGGCAGGCGGCGACTGGCTGGTGCGGGTGATTGGGGCCAGCGACCGCTTCGTGTTCGGCGAATACCGCCGGCACATGAAGACGATCGGCTATCTCGGCCAGCTCGACCGGCTGTTCGGCGAACAGGCCACGACACGCAACTGGAACACGGTCGCAGCGATCATGGCCCTTCTGAAGGGTGACGCCGGTCAAGCGAAGCCGGTACGAAAAGCAGACCGCGCCGGCCGGAAGCCGAAATAGTGGTTGCCTCGCCCCTCCCTCCGGGCTGCACGCAGGTCCAATGGATTCTCGCGCGCCGCAGCGGCTAAAGCGGCTGAGGCAAAGAGTGAGTCGGTAAGCCATGACGACCTGGGAATATGGAATCGATACCCTCGGCAGCGATCTGAATGACATGAAGGAGCTTCTTGGACAGCGCGGCATGCATGGGTGGGAACTCGTGTCGCTCCTTCCGGTCAAAAGCACCCATCCGTTCATTGCCGTGTTCCGGCGTGAGGCGGATTCCGCGCTGGGCGCTCCAGATGCCGGGACCAGGCCTGCACCGGCCGCGCCAGGTGGCCCGAAACACTGACGTTAGGGTGCGCTCGACAGCGCCACGCTGGTCAAATCGCAACCTTGTGCGGATCGCCCGCGTTACCGGGAGCAAGATTGTTTCTGGGGCGCGCAAGATCGGGAGATCAGCATGGCCAGAAAGTATTCGCGCAGCGCCGGCAAAGAGGTAAAGCGCGCGATGCACAAGAAGAAACGCGGCCCGCTTCGCAGAGGCAAAGGCGGCAAGGGCGGCAAGGTGAGAAGCCGCAAGCAGGCGATTGCCATCGGGCTTTCGGAAGCGCGCAAGAAGGGCAAAAAGGTTCCGAAGAAGCGCACAGGCCCCAAGCGGAAGGGCGGCCGCAAGAAGAAGTCCTGACGCGGCTTACAGCTTCAGCATGATGTGACGCGGCACGGTGTAATCCTCCAGCGCGTACGTCGAGAGGTCCTTGCCGTAGCCGGATTGCTTCAGTCCGCCATGCGGCATCTCGTTCGTCAGCATGAAGTGGCAATTGATCCAGGTGCAGCCATAACGCAGGCGTGCCGCCGTCTGCATTCCGCGCGAAAGATCGCGCGTCCAGATGGAGGAGGCTAGGCCATAATCGGAATCGTTCGCCCAGGCGATGGCCTCTTCGGTATCGGAGAACCGCGTGACCGAAATCACCGGCCCGAACACTTCGCGGCGCACGATCTCGTCGGATTGCGCGGCACCGGCGACGATCGTGGGCCGGTAATAGAATCCGTTTCCCTTCGGCGCCTCGCCGCCCGTCGTGATCTCGATGTGTTTTGTGGCTTTCGCGCGATCGACGAAACCTGACACGCGTTCGCGCTGACGTTCGGAAATCAGCGGTCCGAGTTCATTTTGCGTGTCATCGGCGTCGTTGAACTTGAGTGACGACGCAGCGGACGACAGATCGGCGACGAGATTGTCGTACAGCCGGTCGCTGGCGTAGACGCGGCACGCCGCCGTGCAATCCTGTCCCGCATTGTAGAAGCCGAAGGTTCGCAAGCCCCCAACCACTTCTTCGAGGTTCGCGTCGTCGAACACGATCACAGGCGCCTTTCCGCCGAGTTCCAGATGCGTGCGCTTCAAGGTGGCCTGCGCTGCCGCGATCACCTTGCGCCCCGTTCCGACATCGCCGGTGAGCGAAATCATCGCCACCCGCGGATGGTTGATGAGCCGGTTGCCGACCGTGGCGCCGCGTCCTGCAATGATGTTCGCCACACCTTCGGGCAGAACCTCCGCCAGCGTGCGCGCCAGCTTCAGTGCCGTGAGCGGCGTCTGCTCGGATGGCTTCAGCACGATGGCGTTGCCGGCGGCGAGCGCCGGCGCGAGCTTCCACGCCGCCATCATCAGGGGATAATTCCACGGCGCGATGGAGGCGATAACGCCGACCGGATCGCGACGGACCATGGAGGTGTGACCAGCCAGGTATTCGCCGGCCAGCGGTCCGTGCATCGTGCGCACCGCTCCGGCGAAGAAGCGGAAGCAATCGGCGATGGCGGGAATCTCGTCGGCCAGCACCAGATGGAGCGGCTTGCCGCAGTTGAGAGATTCGAGGTCTGCGAAGGTCTCAGCGTCGCGTTCGATCGCGTCGGCGACCTTCAGCAGCGCCGTACTGCGCTCGGCCGGCGTGGTGCGCGACCACGATTCGAATGCGCCAGCCGCCGCTTCAACCGCAGCATCCACCTGCGCGTCCGAGGCTTCCGGCAATTCGACAATCAGCTGCCCGTTGCGCGGATTGACAATGCGCTCCGCCGCCCCTTGGCCAGCCCCGAATTTGGTACCGATGAGAAGTTGCGTATCCATTGTTGCCCCGGCTCGCGACATCCCCTTCTACCCTCGTTGACGCAGCAACGCGACCGGTTGAAAGATCGCGGTGCGGAGTAGGGGCTGGGCTCATGGATGCTATCAACAAGGATGCCGACAGCGCGCAGCTGGCGGCGCTGGGCTACACGGCAAAATTCGACCGCTCGATGAGCGTGTGGGAGAATTTCGCGCTCGGCTTCACCTATCTCTCTCCCGTCGTCGGCGTCTATTCCGTGTTCGATCTGGGCCTGTCGACCGGCGGGCCGCCGATGTGGTGGTCCTACTTCCTCGCTGCCGCTGGACAATTCCTTGTCTGTCTTATCTTCGGCGAAGTGGTGTCGCAATTCCCGATTTCCGGCGGGCTTTACCCCTGGGCGCGGCGGCTCGTCGGCAAGCGGTGGGCCTGGATGGCCGGCTGGATCTATGGCTGGGCGCTGTTCACGACCATCGCCGCGGTGGCCGTCGGCGCCGGGCCGTTCCTCGCCACCTTGCTTGGCTTTAGCGCGACACCGCTGATCACCACCGCGGTGGCGCTGGGACTTGTGGCGCTGTCGACCCTCATCAATCTCGCCGGCACCAAGCTGTTAGCGCGCGTCGCGATGTTCGGATTCCTCTGCGAGATCGTTGGTGCCATCGTTGTCGGCGGCTACCTGCTCGCGTTCCATCGTCACCAGCCGCTGTCTGTGGTGACGAACAGCTTCGGCATTGGAGCGGATACCTCCTACTGGCCATACTTCCTGGCTGCGGCCGTCACCGGTCTCTTCACCTGCTACGGCTTCGAGGCGTGCGGCGACGTGGCGGAAGAAACGCCGAACCCCGGCCTCTCCATCCCCCGTGCCATGCGCATGACGATCTATGTCGGCATGGCGGCGGCGGCGTTCGTTTGCCTTGCGCTGATCCTTGCGCAGCCAGACATCGCTGCCGTGATCGCCGGCAAGAACACGACGCCGGTGGAAACCGTGCTGTTGTCCGTATTCGGTCCGCTTGGTGCGAGGCTGGTCGTCGCCGTGGTGATGGTGTCGTTCATGTCCTGCATCCTGTCACTGCAGGCGGCGACCTCCAGACTTGTCTTCGCCTACGCGCGTGACCGCATGATCGTGGCCAGCGACTATCTGTCGGCCATCTCGCCCCACACCCATGTTCCGGTGCGGGCGCTGGTGCTGTCGGGCATCGTGGCGGGCGCGATCGTCTGTCTCGGCTATTTCTTCGCCAACGCCATCGCCACCATCGTGAACTCCGCCATCATCGGCATCTATGCAGCATTCCAGATGATCGTATTCGGCGCGCTTCTGGCGCGAGCCCGCGGCTGGAAACCCGCTGGCCAGTTCCGCCTCGGCGCCTGGGCCTGGCCGGTCAACATCGTGGCGCTGATCTACGGTGTCGGCGCGCTCGTCGACATGTTGTGGCCGCGCACGCCGTCGGCGCCGTGGTACATCGACGATGCCATGGGTGTGACCTGGCTCGTCATCGTGGGCTTGGGCGCATTCTATATGTTCGTTGCGCGGCCGTACGACGTTGGAACGGCGCCGGCAGGCGATGCGTGGAAGCTTGCGAAGGCTTGACGGTTTCGCTGCCCGCTAAAATCCAACACGAAGTCTCGACGATCTTATCCATCGTGCATGCGGCTCTGAATCGAATTCTCTGAAATCCTTCACGTTGCGTTTACGAGCCTCTTCACGCTTCCGCCGGACATCATTCGACTTCCCCGGCCATCGGCTCACACTCTTCCCTGCCAGAACAATAAGAAGAGGGAGAGTGGCAATGTTCAAGATCGCAATCATTGCGGCCGTTGTGACCTTCGCCCTGACTGGTTCGGCGATCGCGCGAGACAGACATCCATCATCCGGTCTTCAGAAGATCGACCTGCGCAGCAACGATGTGTCAGCCGAACGCGACGCTTTGTGCGCCCATGCGGCTTCCGTCGTTGCACGCACCGGCGTTTCCAACAATCAGGCGCTGTCGCAGGAACAACTGTTCAGCATGTTCCTGCTGATGAGTCTGAAACAGAACGCAACACAACACTCCTGAGTTGGTGTCGGAAAAATCGAACGCACGACGGAAACGTTTCGTTGGTGAGTTCATCGTGCGTGATTTGCCGAATTAAGGGTGGCGAGCGCAACGTGACTTGCGCGGGGTGTGATTGGGTGGTGTGCGATGCGGCGAACTTCGAGACTCCTGAGCGGCGCGGCGCTGGTGGGCAGCGTGGCAATGGCGGTAACGGCCTCACAGGCACAAGCGTCTCCCGATTCACAATGGATTATGGACCGCCAGAGCAGATGCTATGTCCTCTACACCGATCAGCAGTTTGCCGACGATGTGACGTGGACGGGCAATTGCGCTGGCGGAACTGCGAACGGTGCCGGCACGGCCACATTCATGCACGGTGGACGGTTCGTCTCCCAGGTCACCGGCAATTTCACGAACGGCGCCGCGACGGGTGCCGTTCGCGTGAGCTGGTCGGATGGCGCGCATTTCGAAGGCGACGAGCAGTCGGGCCGATTCAACGGACAGGGCGCACTCACCGCCGCGACCGGAGATCTTTTCGAAGGCGTGTGGGCCAATGGCCAGTTGAACGGCAAGGGCTCCGTCAAATGGACCAATGGCGATCGCTACGACGGCGATTGGCGTGACAACCGGGCCGATGGTTACGGTGTCCAGATCTGGGCCGATGGTCGCAAATACGAAGGCGCATGGAAGAATGACCTGCCCAATGGGCACGGCGTCCTCACGCGCAAGGATGGAACGGCATTCGAAGGTGATTTCGCCGATGGCGAACCGAAACCCGCAGCCGGAGCGGCAGGCCAAAGCACCCCAACGGCCCCCGCCGCCCAGCAGCAGCCCACCGCGCCGGCTGCGGGCCCTCTTTCAGTTGCGAGTGACGCGCAAGCGGCGGCCGCCTCAGCTCCAGCCAACGCACAGCGTTGGTTCGATGCGCTTGTCGGGCTGAAGCTCCTAGCGGTCGACGGATCGAGCATCGCGCTGTCCGCCACCGATGACGGGCTTTCCCGCCAGCTTGTTTCCGCGAACGGCAACGCCGAGACCACCGACCTCACTTTCGTGAACGCGCGGCAGGGAACAGTCGCCAGCGCACGCGATAAATCGAAGGTGGTCGGCATGTTCCGGTTGAGCGACGTGTCGCTCGATATCGACTACGCCGACGGCCGCACGGAATCGCTGATCGCCAATGCCGGAGGCGGACTTTCGATGGCCAGCCATTCTGCGGATGGCTCGTCGTGCAGCGTGTGGTATCCGGCCGGCCACACGTTCAGCCAGGCCGAACGCGAAGCTGCCGTCGCGGCCTACGCGCATCGCCTGGGCCTCGCCACGCCTGGCGCAAAGAACCTGACGCAATCGGCATGTGCCCAACACGTCGCGGCAGCGCCTGCGCCGGTGCCCGCGCAGCCTGCGGCACCTGCGACGGACAGCAACGCTTCCCACCACGGGAGCAAGAGCAAGCATTCGGCCCGAAACGCGAAAACCACCGCCGCCGATCAGGTGCTCGATCCAACCCAGCCGATCGTTGTTCGATCGAGCCAGGTGCATCTGATCGACGTGCCGGTGACCGCGACAAGCGTGAACGCGGCCGATCGCGCGTCGCATTGCCTCTCCGTCGATACCGATGGCGCGAGCTGGGGCTTTCGCAACATCTGCGGCTTTCCCGTGCAGTTCGCATGGTGCGTGATGGGTGGCAGCGACGAACGCAATTCCTGCGATGGCGGCGGCATTTCCGGCGCGGTCGCGAGCAATAGCTTCGATGCGCTTTTCGCAGAATCCAATCTGAAGGCGGAGCACGACCTGCGCTGGATCGCCTGCGAAGGCGGTCAGAGCGATGTCACGCCGCGCTTGGTCCGCGCCGATCCGCCAGCGGGGCGGTGCGTCAGAGGGCGCGCCTCATAGTTCACAAAGCCAACAACAGACCAACAACAAGAAGGGGACTCTTATGAGGACGACTATACTGCGAGTAAGCGTGGCTTCGCTGACCTTGCTGGGCCTTACGGGGCAGGCCTTTGCGGGTTGTGCAAATCGCGAAGACCGGATGGCCATGCGGGTCGCCGCCTTGCAACAGGAGCTGATGGTGGCGGCGCTGACCTGCCATGAAACACCGCTCTACAATGCCTTTGTGATTTCCTATCGCGGGGAATTGCAGGCCTCCGATGATGCTTTGAAGTCGTACTTCCAGCACACGGCCGGTGTCGCGGAGTATCACGCGTTCAAGACGCGGCTGGCCAACGAAGATTCGATGCGTAGCATCCACGATGCCAATTACTGTTACGAGACCGGTGCGGCCTTCGAAGCGGCACGCGACGCCCGGTCCCTTTCGTCGCTTGTGGCGCACACGCCGGTGATGATGGATAGCTCCTACGCGTCGTGCGATGCCGATATGGCAGCGGACGATATGCGAGGGCAGCGCGTGGCGTCCTCTCCGGATTCTTCGTCCGATGGTTACGACGCGCCGCGGCGTCACTCGTTCATGCCGGACCACTAGTCATTTCGCCGTCGCAACGCCGTCGAGGAAAATCTCGACGGCCAGCGCGGCGATCCGCTCTGGCTCAACCCGGCCCCCCGGGTCAAGCCAGGTGTGCGTCCAGTTGATCATGCCGAAGTAAAGCATGGCAGCTGGACGCGCTAGCGGACTTGGCCGCCCCAGTGATGGCGCGATCTCGCCTATCAGTTTCTCCACAATCGCGATCAGCTTGCGCTGAATGCTCACCACATCCGCGCGGCGATCCGGCGGCAAATTGTTCAATTCGTTCAGCAGGACCTTGTGACGCGCCGCTGCGCCGACATAGAGCGCGATGAAGGCGAGCGTGATGGCATTTAGTTTGTCGCGTGCGGTGCCTCCGCCCCCGACGATTCGTTCGGCAGCCTCGAGCAACGCGCTGACATGGCCATGCATCACCTCGAAGAGGATGTCCTCCTTCGAGGCGAAGTAGTGATAGATGAGCGACTTCGAGGTGCTGCAGGCGTCGGCAAGATCGGACAGCGAGGCGCCGAGAAAGCCGCGGCTGGCATAGAGTTCCGCCGCCCGTTCCACGATGCGGGTGCGGCGTTCCTCGAAATCCCTCGCCTGGGTCCTTGCCAAGCCTTAGGCCTCCCGCAGTTCGGTTGAAACCGACTGGTCATCCGGTTAATTCATCGAAGATGTCCGTTCAAGCTGAACCGCGAACCCCTGCCCGCAACGATGCGCCCGATCCGAGTATCGATTGGCGGCGGGTTGCCTACCTCGTGCAAGTGTCGCGCGCGCTCGATGAGCTGGAAGAGAAGACCCTCGTTCCGGCGCGCAAGATGTTCTACCAGTTCTCGGCACGCGGCCACGACGTGGCGCAGGTGTTGCTGGGCACGCAACTGACCGGCCGTCACGACGCCATCTGCGGGTACTACCGCTCGCGGCCCATTCTACTGTCCCTCGGCGTTTCGATTGCCGATGCACTCGGTTCCGCGTTGATGCGCGAGGGCGGCTATTCCGGCGGCCGCGACATCGGCACGGTGTTCAACTATCCGAACCCGAACGGACCTTCTGCCTTGCCGATGTGCGGCGGCGTCGGTGCGCAATTCACCCCAACGGCGGGATGGGCGCAGGCCATCGACTATCGTGCCAGGGTGCTGAACGAGCCCGGCTACGGCGCCTCCATCGGCGTGGCGCTTGGCGGCGATGCCTCTGTGGCAACCAACGGATTCTGGTCGGCGCTGACGATGGCCACCGCGCTGAAGCTGCCCATGCTGTTCTACATCGAGGACAATGGCTACGGCATCTCCGTGCCCTCCAATTTGCAGACACCAGGCGCTGACATCGCTGCGAATCTCGCAAGCTTTCGTGGGCTGCGGATCCTCTCCGGCGATGGGACCGAGCCGCAGGAAGCCGCGAGCCTCGTCAAGGATGCGGTCGGCTTCGTGCGGAACGAGCGCGCGCCCGCCCTGCTGCGGCTGACCGTGCCGCGGCTCGAGGGCCACTCGTTCCAGGATACGCAGACCTACAAGTCGGAGGCGATCGTCAAATCGGAATGGGCGCGCGATCCGCTGCCGAAGCTGCGGACCCACCTGTACGACTTGCTTGGCGCGGATTGGGACCGCATTGCCGATGAGGCTCGCCGTGATGTGGCAGCCGCGCTCGTTGACGCAGAGGCGTGCGCGGTGGCGGATCTGTCGCGCACCGCGCGGCACGTGTTCTTCGACGGAGAGATGCAAGGTGCAGGCGGACAATGGAGCGAGGGCTACCAGCCTCCGGCGTCAACCGATGCATCGCTCCGCGAAGGCCAGCGCATCAACATGGTGACGGCAATCCGGCGCGCCTTGGAGCACGAACTCGCCATCAATCCGCGCATGGTAGTGTTCGGCGAGGATGTTGGGCCCAAGGGTGGCGTGCATGCGGTGACCCTGGGCTTGCAGGAGAAATTCGGCGAAGCGCGCGTGTTCGACACGTCGCTGTCGGAAGAAGGAATCATCGGCCGTGCCGTCGGCATGGCGCTGGCGGGACTCGTGCCGGTGCCGGAAATCCAGTTCCGCAAATACGCCGAGCCGGCAGCAGAGCAGCTTAGCGATTGCGGCACCTTGCGCTGGCGTACTAACAACCGCTTCGCTGCACCGATCGTCGTGCGCATGCCGATCGGTTTCTTCAAATGCGGCGATCCATGGCACAGCCAGACCAACGAAGTGCAATTCGTGCACGCGCCGGGATGGAAAGTGGCCGTGCCGTGCAATGCCGAAGACGCGGTGGGATTGCTGCGTGGCGCATTGCGCGGCAATGACCCGGTGATGTTCTTCGAACACCGCAACATGCTCGATGCGACCAGCGCCCGGCGGCCCTATCCGGGCGATGATTTTGTGCTGCCGTTTGGTGTGGCGCGAACGATCCGCGAAGGCGACGATCTCACGATCGTCACCTGGGGTGCGATGGTGGAACGCTGCCTGGAAGCGGCAAGTGAGCATTCGGTGCACATTCTCGATTTGCGCACATTGATGCCTTGGGATCGGGATGCGGTGATCGGGTCGGTGAAGCGCACACGCCGTTGCCTTGTCGTGCATGAGGATCTTATGACGGCGGGCTTTGGCGCGGAGATCGCGGCGGTCGTCGCCAGCGAATGCTTCCTCGATCTCGATGCGCCAGTGTCGCGGCTCGCGATGCCCGACATCCCAAGCCCGCACAATCCAGCTCTGATGGAATGGGCGCTGCCATCCGTGGAAGGCATCGCCGTAAAGATCGAAGATCTGATCGGGTTCTGACCATGGCGACAGACATCCGCGCGCCGGAAGAGCAGGAAGGCACCAAGGCCGTCCTCAAGACATGGCTGAAGAAGGTGGGCGATCCGGTTCGTCTCAACGATCCGATTGTTGAACTCGAAACCGACAAGGTTGCGGTAGAGGTCGCTGCCGAAGCCGAAGGGATTTTGTCGGAGATCGTTGTCGAGGAAGGCGCCGAGGTGGAACCCGGAACGATTCTCGGCCGCATTGCGGATTCTGCTGCGGCGCAGGCCGAGAAAGCGATGGAGTCGAGCGCGGGCATTGCGCCGAAACGGGCGACTGCGCCATCCGCGCGATCATCTCCCGAGCAACTCCCGCCCGGCATTCGCCGCTTGCTGGACGAGCACGGACTGGCGGCGAGTGACGTACCACTGTCCGGCGCACGGCTGACGCGCGAAGACATTCAGGCCGAAGTGGAGCGGCGTAGCAAGGCGCCGGCCGCCGGCGTCACGCGCGTCCTGCACGACACGATGAGGCGGCGCATCGCCGAGCATCTGACGCGCTCGATGCAGACCGCGCCACATGTCACGGCGGTATTCGAAGCGGACTTCACGGTCATCGCAGCCCATCGCGCCGCGAACAAGGTAGGCTTTGCGCGGCAAGGCGCTAATCTCACCTTCACGCCGTATTTCGTGGCGGCATCGGTCGCAGCGATGAGAGTGGCACCGGCCGTGAACGGCCGCTGGTACGACGATCGCATCGACATCTATGACGACATCAATATCGGCATCGGCACGGCATTGGGTGAGAAGGGACTCATCGTCCCGGTTATCCATCGCGCGCAGACTCTTTCCCTGCTGGACATCGCAAAGCAGCTGACCGATCTCACCGAGCGCGCTCGCAACAACAAGCTTGGGCAGGAAGATGTGCGCGGAGGGACATTTTCCATCTCCAATCACGGCGTGTCGGGATCGCTGATCGCCGCACCGATCATCATCAACCAGCCGCAGTCGGCGATCCTCGGTGTCGGCAAGCTGGAAAAGCGTGCTATGGTTCGCGACGACGAGGTTGTCATCCGTCCGATGGCGTATGTGTCGCTCACCATAGATCACCGCGCGATCGACGCGTTCCAGACCAATGCGTGGCTCACCAAATTCGTCGAGACGCTGGAGACCTGGGCCTGATCATTTCCTGTGATCGAACACGCGTTTGGCCTTTCCTTCCGAACGCGGCAATGTTCCTGGCGCTTCTACAATTACTCGTGTCGTGATGCCGTATTGCGCTTTCATGCGATGCGAAAGACGGTGTGACGCCTCTTCTGCGACTCCGGAGCTTTCGACTGTGATGCTCAGTTCGTCGAGCGTGCCTTCACGCCGGATGTCGATTCGGTAATGCGGCGATAGCGCCGCGTCCGAAAGAATCAGCTCCTCGATCTGGCGCGGGAAGATGTTGACGCCCCGGATGATGAGCATGTCGTCGCTGCGCCCCAGGATGTGCGCCATGCGCCGCATCGGAACATCGCCTTCTGGCGGCAACAGGCGCGTGAGATCGCCGGTGCGATAGCGGATGACCGGGACTGCTTCCTTGCTCAGCGAGGTGAGTACCAATTCGCCCTCCTCGCCTTCAGCAAGGATTGCGCCTGTCGTGGGATCGATGATTTCGGGATAGAAAGCATCCTCCCAAACGGTGAGCGCGCCGCGGCAATCGGCTCGCTCCTGCGCAATCCCGGGCCCGAGAACCTCGGACAGTCCATAAATGTCGAGAGCGACGATGCCGAACCGCTGCTCGATCTCGCGACGCAGTTCATCGCTCCACGGCTCGGCGCCGTGGATGCCGATCTCGAGCGACGTCTGGCGTGGGTCGGCGCCCGCGCGTTCGAGTGCCTCGCCCAGTGCAAGCATGTAGGATGGCGTGCAGCAGATGATGCGCGGTTTCAGGTCGAGGATAAGTTGGACCTGACGCTCCGTCTGCCCGCCGCTGGCGGGGACCACCGTACAGCCGAGCGCTTCCGCCCCGCCATGCAGGCCAAGCCCGCCTGTGAACAGGCCGTAGCCATAGGCATTGTGCAGGATGTCTCCCGGCCTGCCGCCAGCGACTAGAATGCAGCGCGCGATCAGGCCGTCCCACAATTCGAGATCGCTTTTCGTGTAGCCGACAATGGTTGGCTTGTCGGTGGTGCCGCTTGAGGCGTGGATGCGGACCAGCCGGTCGCGCGGCACAGCACACATGCCGAAGGGATAGTTGTCGCGAAAATCATCCTTCAGCGTGAACGGAAAATTTCGCAGGTCGTCAAGTGATTGCAAATCAGACAGACTCGGTCCGGCCGCATCGCATTTCGTCTTGTAGTAGGCGGCGTTGTTGTACGCGTGTGCGATCGACCATTTCAGCCGCCGCAACCGCTCCGCTTCCAGTTCGGCGCGCGAAGTAAAGGCCGGCAGGAAGTCGGCCATCAGACAGCGTTCATCGTCAGCAGTTCGTAGGTGGCGACAGTCTCATCCGCCTGGTTGGTGAGCGTCACTGCCCAGCGCACTTCGCCATACTGCTCGTTGCGCTGCGATTTCGATTTCGCAGTGAGCTGCACCTTGATCGAATCGCCGGGCTTTGCCGGCCTGGTGAAGCGCAGATTGTCGAGACCGTAATTCGCCAGCACTGGGCCGGGCGCGGGATCGACGAACAATCCCGCCGCAAAGGACAGCAACAAATAGCCGTGTGCCACCCGCCCGCCGAAGAACGGGTTGGCAGCGGCCGCCTCCTCGTCCATATGGGCGTAGAATGTGTCGCCAGTGAAATGGGCGAAATGCTCGATGTCTTCGAGTGTGATGGTCCGGGGCTGCGTGATGAGAGTCTTGCCGATTTCCAGCTCGCCGAATTTGAGGCGGAACGGATGCGGCGGCTCCCGATGTTCCGGCGAGCCCTGGATCCACGATCCGGTGACGGCACCCAGCATGCGCGGGCTGCCCTGGAGCGCCGTGCGCTGCATGTAATGCATCATGCCGCGCAAACCGCCAAGCTCTTCGCCGCCGCCCGCGCGGCCAGGGCCGCCATGGACGAGCATCGGCAGGGGCGAACCGTGACCCGTCGATTCCTTGGCGCAATCACGATCGACGATCAGCAGCCTCCCATGAAAGGCGCCAGAACCGCTCAGCACGGCGCGCGTCACGGCCGGATCATAGGTGTAGAGTGACATCACCAGCGAGCCGTTGCCCTTGTTCACCAAGCGCACGGCATCGGCGACGGCGTTGTACGGCATCAACGTAGCGACGGGACCAAAGGCTTCCACCTCGTGAACGGCAGTCGCGCGATCGGGGGAATCGCAGCGCAGCAGAACGGGCTCAAGGAATGCGCCCTTGCCGTCGCTCTGGTGCAGATTCCCGTAGACGATGCGGGCCTCGCGAGAAAGTTTTTCGATCTGCGCGCGCACGTCTTCGCGCTGTGAAGTGCTGACCAGCGCGCCCATTTGCGTTTTCTCATCGCGCGGATTGCCGATAGTCACCTTTGCCAGCC
>Ga0335083_10006706_pt1 | contig 14310 bp, 12 predicted proteins | sample Lox_Sample_42_FD_206716 | JGI IMG/M metagenome (GOLD analysis project Ga0335083, IMG submission 206716) | Soil microbial communities from Loxahatchee National Wildlife Refuge, Florida, United States - Lox_Sample_4.2 | ecosystem: Environmental > Terrestrial > Soil > Wetlands | place: USA...
CGATCGCGGCCGTTACCGGCCCGGTGCTCTCTGCGCCGTTGTCGAGAAAGCGCGCCCGGCTCGCGACGGAGTACAGGACGAGCCTGCTTCCGTCACCCAGATGAAGCGCCAAGCGAAGCGGTGGAACTCCCACCCTCGGCTGTCCGGCGCCCGGAAACAGCCGTCCCCAGCTCAAGCCCAGTGCAAGCGACAACACGGCAGCCCCGCCGACGACGACCGCAAGAGGGCGATATCGGGACAGCCGGACGCTCCTCGAGCGCTTGACCACAGCCTCCCAGTCACTCCGGTCGATGGGCTCGTCCAGACGGAGCAGCCGGGTCCGCAGCGCCGAATCGAGCTCGGCGAGCGTCTTCCGCCGTTCGTGACCCCAACTGCGCTGCCCGAACATCAGTCTCGCCTCGATCTCTCGAGAGCCGTGCTCGTGAGCGTGTCGGCGATCGACGCCCGCGACTGCGCGATCGAAGCGGCGACGGTTCCCTCGCTGATACCGCACACGGCAGCGATCTCCCTGTACGTCATGTCGGCGAAGTAGCGAAGGAAGAAGATCAGCCTCCTCCGAGGAGGAAGCGCACGCAGCGCATCCCGAAGCTCCGGATCATGCCCCGGCTCGGGCAGCTCCGCGTCGATCAGCTCGCCGAGCGGCGCCGGCTTCGAGGAGCTTCGCTCCTCGCGCGCCACCCGGATCGCGATCCCCCAGACCCAGGCTCCGAGAGGCGCGTCGCCCCGATATGTCTGCCGTCGGGCCAGGGCCCGGGCGAACGCCTCCTGGACGACGTCGTGCGCAAGCTCGTAGCTGCCGGTGGCTGCCGCCAGGGCGCGCCGAAACCCGAGATAGCGCTCACGGTACAGCGCCTCGAGCTCTTCCCCCGAAGCAGCCACGGTCGAACGATACGTCACGCCTACTTGTTCGGGAGGAGCCTGAGGCTCCCGTTCTGCAGCACCTGGCACATCGCGCCGGGCTTCGAGAAGACGTCGCCTGCGTGGGTGGTCAGGAGCTCCCGGCCTTTTGCGGCCTGTTGCGGGCCGTACCGGGAGAGCAAGGTGGTGTCGATCGATCCCGGGCTGATCGTTCGACCGTTCCGCTCCAGGATGCCTCCCGACAGGACCGGCTCGACCGTGCCGAGGTGGAACGTGCTCTTCCGGGGGTCGGTCGCGAGGCTCATGTTGAGCCAGGCGTACGGCTCGGCGGCAAGCCACGGGATCCAGAAGACGTAGACCTCGAAGGTAGTCGGGTCGAGCGACGAGAGGCGAACCCGGCATGCCGTCGGAACGTTCTGAACCCACTTCGTGACGCTCAGGAGCTGGAACGAGATATTCGAGTTCTGCAGCCCGTCGAGCGCGGTTTGAGCAGCCTGTCTTTCGCGGGCGGTCAGCCCTCCTGAATCCACGGTGCCCTGGGCGAGCCCGCCCGAGTCAGCGGCGTGCCCCCCGCAGCCTGCGAGCGCGAGCACCCCTGCCGCCGTGACGACGAGGAGCCGCGCGCGCTCGCCGAACGTGCGGTTCGTCATGCGATGGTCACCGTCACCGTTTCACTTGAGGTAGCCGGGGATGCGGTCGAAGGTGAGCGTCGCGGTGCGCATCGTGGCGTCCCCCAGGCTGCCCCCGAGATCCTTGTCGGTGACGACCGAGATCGTCATGGTGCCCCCGTTCCCCAGGCAGGTGCAGCTCGGGGGCTTGAGCTCGAGGTTGTCGCAGAGAACGTTCGGGGACAGGACGACCGTTCGGAACTGGTTGCCGCCGAAGCCTCTCAGGCCCGTTGCGGTGCAGTTGCCTTCGCTGCTTCCGAGCACCTTGACGATGTGCACCCCCACTGGCGGATACCACTGCAACGAATTGATGGTGCCGACGTTCGAGGTGTTCGAAACGGTGATCTGGTAGCGGTCCTTGCCGGGCAGGAAGGCGAGCGTCGTGCCGAGGTCAGTCCGTGTCACCACGGGATCGATGTCCACGGGGATCCCCCCGCCGATGACCGGGACCGCGGGCCTCGCGACGGTGAGCGGCGCCCACTGCCCGGTTGTCCGGGTCGGTTCTGCGGCGTCGTGCGCGTTCTTGGTCGCCGCGTTCCCGTGCCCGTTGGTGAGGACGACCGCGGCGATCACACCGGCGGCTACCACTGCGCAGACCACCAGGACGCCGGCGAGCTTGGTGCGCGCACGCAATCCCGCCACGAGCGAAAATGATACCGAGGCCCGCCGTGTACATTGGAGGGCCGATGGCCGACTGCATGAGAGGCGTCGCGTGGTGAGGCGCTACGCCGCCCGGCCGCGAAGGCCACGTGCGCTGATGCTGGTCGTCGTCGTGGTCCTCGGGGTCGCGCTGGCCGCGGTCTCTGCTGCCTCCGGACGGACCCAACGGTCGTCGGCCCAACCGACCTGGCTTCTGTTCACCGCCGATCCAAGCGGGCTCGGGGTCGAGCAGCTCTTTCGCGTCACGCTCTCCGGCAAGGGTCTGAAGCAGCTCACGAGAGGGCCGGATTCCTCGGAGGCCCCGGCGTTCTCGCCCAACGGAAAGCGGATCGTCTTCAGCCGGCTCGGAGCCGGGATCTTCAGCATGAACGTCGACGGGACGGGCCTCCGCCGCCTGACGACCAACGGTCGTGACAACAGCCCCGCGTGGTCTCCGGACGGCAAGCAGATCGCGTTTCTCCGGCCCACCACGAGCGCATGGACGGTCTGGATCATGTCGTCGTCCGGCGCGGGGGCGAAGCGGCTGCGCCTGGCGCCTGCAGCCGGGCGCCCCTCGTGGACGGCCCACGGCCTCCTGATTCCGACCGAGGGCGACCTCGCCAGGATCGATCCGCGATCCGGGCGGGTGCAGAAGCTGTTCGGCGCCCGCATCGACGCAACCGGAGGGATGGACACGACCGCCGTCTCCCCCGATCTCTCCACCTTGACGTACGTAGGCCCCCGACCGCCGGTTCCCGGGGACACCGGCTGCGGCGAGGGTGTGCCCTGTGCGGTGTTCGGGCTCTACATCGAGAATCTTGCCAAGCACAGGGCGCCGCGGATTCTCGAGCGCGATGCCGGACCGGCGACGTTCTCGCCCGACGGAAAGAGCCTGGCCTTCGTGGCCCGGAATCATCGGATCGTCCTCCGGCTGCTCGCGAACGGCAAGTCGAGGTTCGTCCCGACCGGGAAGATCACGCCGACGACCACCAGCCCTCCCGCCTGGCAGCCGAGCTGAACCGTGCGTGCCCCCGCCGGTCGGCGGACGGCGCTTCAGGTGACCCGGAAGGCGCCTACGACCTTGGTCTTCTTGGCGTTACCGAGCCAGGCCGGTAGCAGTCCGCGGTAGGTCAGGTACAGCAAGACCCGCTTCTGCTGGTTCCGTGCGAGCGTGACGACGAAGCCGGTCCCCCGGTGATGGGTCAGCGAGACGTCGCCGAGGGCGAACACGCGCGAGGTCGTCGCGTGATTGGACAGAAGGAAGATCGCAGTCTGGCCGCGCCGCGCGTGCGTCGGGCTCATCGAGATGCCCTTGTTCGTGACGCTGACCCGAACCGTCAGATACGCCCCGGGGTTCGTGGTGCGCGAACGAGCGGATCCGTCTGCCGCCAGGCCCAGAAAGACGAGAGAAGAGGCCAGGAGGAGCGCCGACGACTTCAGGCCCGGCCGGCCGTTCACGGCGATCCGAAAGCCCGGTCGAAAACCGTTGAAGGCGTGGCGGCCATCGATCGGAGTCTAGCTCGTCGTCCTGCGCCTCAGCGCGCTCGATAGGCCGAGATCGCACGCTCGAGCAGCGGTGCTGCGCGCGTCCACTCGGACTGCAGCGCCGCGCCCACGACCACGCTGGCCGTCGTGTTCCCCTGGACGAAACACGCGATCTCGCGGTAGTGATTGGCGTGGGTGCGCGTCGTGTAGCGGTCGACGACGCACGATCCGACCGCGTCGACAAAGCCCAGCCCGAGGGCAGCTGCCTCTCGGTGCACCGCGGTCGATTCGGCCCGAACGCGCGTGATCCGGAACCGCGTCCAGTTCCCCAGATTCTCGTCACCTTGCTGCGGAGTCGAGTTGAGGTAGACGAGGATTCGCCCGCTCCTGTCGCGCTTGCCGGCGCCCGCCTGCATGCACCGTCGATTCGCCCCCTGCTGCTACGTGCATCGGGAGAGTCGGCGGGCATCCGCCGACTCTCCCAGTTCCGCGGTCGGCTAGACGCAGCCGTCGCCGTCGTCCGGGCCGCCGACGCTCCCATCGCCGTCGCTGTCGGCGTCGTCGTTGTTGCACTGGCCCCCGCCGCCGCCGGTTGTCGTCGTCGTGCCGCCGCCGCCGCCGCCGCCACCACCACTCGCGGTCGGCTTGTGCTTGATGATCGCCCCGGACGGAGCGATGACGTACCAGAGGCCGCCGTTCACGTTGAGCGCCTGGCCGGTCGCGGTACCGGCCTTGCTGTCGCCGAGGTAGAGATAGAGCGGCCAGTGGTTGTACGTCACGACCTTGCCACCCGTCGAATCCTTGTCGCTGCCGAGCAGCGCGAGCTTCGCGCTACCACCGGCTGCGAGCTTCGCGCCGGCCGGGAGGAACACCGGCGGCCAGATCTTCGCGCAGACCTTGTGGCACGTCACCGACTTGCGCTTGTCGGGCGCGAACATGTAGAGCGTCCGCCCCCGGCTGTCGACGAGGATCGTGCCCAGACCGGTGACGGCCCGAGTGGAGATCTTCACTGTCGATGCGTCGCGCTTCGACCCGTTGTCCGCTGCCAACGCCACGGCCGTCCCAACGAGAACGACCGCGACGACCGAGCCGATCGCCAAGAGCGTTTTCACCCGCATCAGCTACTAGCCTCCCTCAACTGGACGTGATTGAACTGACGACGACGTTCGTCGGCTCCCTCGAGCGCATCCACGTCCCGAGCGAGCCGAATGGGCGACACGCTATCACTCGAAAAGTAGATTCGATCGCGCGTTTTACCTCGCTCTGATGTACCGGGCCGCGCACCGACGCGACCCCGGGCGCGGGCCCGTCGTCCTCCGAGGCCGCCGATAGCCTTGCGGAAACCTACCCAACAGGCGTAGAGTCTCGAGGTCGTCAGTTAACTTCGTTACTTACCCGGCGACTGGCGTGCGCGTGTCCCCAAAAGCCGTTCGGACTGGAGGCGGTAGATGAATCGGTCTCGTTGGTTGCGTGGAGGGGTCGTATTGGTGCTTGCGGCTGCTGTCGGTGTGCTCGCGACTGCGGCGGAATCGGGACGTGCGATCCCGAAGACGATCTCGCCGGCTCCGGCGTGGTCGGCATCGCAGCTCAGCGCTCCGGCGGGGAATAACTGGCTCGAGTTCTACGGCGACCTGTCGGGGGACCGGTACTCGTCCCTCAACCAGATCACCACGTCGAATGTCGGGTCGCTCAAGCAGGTCTGGCAGATGAGCCTCGGCACCTGCACCGCCTCGATCATCGCCGGGAACCCGCCCGTTCCGGGTGCGAACAAGGGGTCGCCCAACAACCCCACGAACTGCGGCTCGATGGAATCCAACCCCGTCGCAGTCGACGGCGTCCTCTACACCACCAATGCCCCGCTCGGGCAGGTGTTCGCAATCGACGCGTCGTCGGGCAACATCATCTGGGAGTACACGCCTTCGTACGCGGGCGAGACGACCCTCACCGGCGCCGTCTACAGCCCCGGCAGCGGCGGGAGGCTGCCAGGCGTAGCGGTCGCCGAGGGGAAGGTGTTCGCCCCGCTGCCCGACGGCCGCCTCGTCGCTCTCAACCAGACGAACGGCGCATTGATCTGGGAGAACAACGTCGGGTCCTACAAGCTCGGCAACCGCATCTCGACGGCTCCGATCTACGTCGACGGGATGGTCATCGTCGGCGACGGCGCCGGCGACAACGGCGGCCCGGATCCGAACCTGTCCGCCTTCTCGGCCACGAGCGGCGCCCGCATCTGGAGCTTCAACCCGATCCCGCAGCAGGGACAGCCGGGGTACAGCACCTGGTCGCAACATGACGGCAGAGGCAACACGGCCTACGGTGGCGGCGCGTTCTGGCAGGCGCCGATCATCAACACGAAGCTCGGCCTGCTGTTCGTCGGCACGGGCAACCCGGAGCCGTGGAACTCGCGCGGTGCGGGCACGGATCTCTACACGTGCTCGATCGTCGCCCTCGACCTGCACACCGGCAAGATGAAGTGGTACTTCCAGCAGGTCCACCACGACATGTGGGACTCCGACCTTCCGAACAACGGCGTCCTGTTCACGGGCAAGTTCACCGTCAACGGCAAGTCCGTGACCCGGCCGGCCGTCTCCTACGTGAACAAGGTCGGAATGACCTTCGTCCTCGATCAGGAGACCGGAAAGCCGCTCATCCCGGTGAAGGAGACTCCGGTGCCTCAGGACAAGGCACCCGGCGTGAACACCTGGCCGACCCAACCGGTCCCGGCCACGCAGAACGTCCTCTTCAATCCGGTCGGCAAGGACGGCATCCCGTGTACGACTCCGACGGCCGCGAACGCGCAAGGCGTCCCGTTCGCGACTGCGACGGCGCCTGACGGCAAGCCGTACAAGATCGGCTGCGCGTACACGCCCTACGACACCAGTCAGTACGTGGTGACGCCGTTCGAGATGATGGACTGGCCGTCCAGCTCGTACGCGCCATCGATCCATTCGATGGTGACGTGCGGAGTCACAGGCCGTGCGACGGCGCAGGAGCAGATCCCGGCCACGAGCCAGGTGCCGAGTCTCTTCGGCGGTCTCGGGGCCAACCGGCTCGGCGTCTCCGACGGCTCGACGCCCGGCGCCAACTCGGGCAACTTCACCGCCCTCAACGTCGAGACCGGCAAGTACACGTGGCACCAGCACTGGCAGGCGATCTGCTACTCCGGGTCGGCCAACACCGCCAGCGGTCTCACGTTCGTCGGTCACTTCGGAACGGGTGACGGCTCGAAGGGTGACGGATACCTCGAAGCGGTCGATACGAAGACCGGCAAGTCCCTCTGGACGTCGCCGACCATGCCGTACCCGGTGTCGGCGGCCCCGATCATCTACTCGGTCAACGGCAAGGAGTACGTGACTGTCGAAGACGGCGGCTCCGGCCACAACGACGTCACGCGCCCGTACGGGCTCCTCGACCCGCGGCGCGTCCGTGGCGACTACGTCTACACGTTCGCGTTGCCGTAACCAACCACTGATCGGAAAGAGCACGAAGGGCCCGGCAAACGCCGGGCCCTTCGTCTTCAGCCTCTAGGATCGGCGCGGTGGGACGGTCCGGTGTGTCGAAGGGGCTTCTCGCCGCGTGCGTCCTGTCCGCGCTGTTGGTGGCAATACCGGTGCTGATCACGATCGTGCAGGCGGTTCAGGGCGGGCTCTCCGCGGCGCGGTCGGCCGTCGGATCGCAGTCGACCCTGACGCTCGTGCTTCACTCGATCGAGGTCGCCGCCGTCGCGACACCGATCTGTGCGGTCCTCGGCGTCGCGACGGCATGGTTCGTCGAGCGAACGAACCTTCCCGGCAGAGGGGTCTGGGCGGTGATCTTCGTCGCACCGCTGACGATCCCGCCGTTCGTGACGAGCTACGCGTGGGCGTACTTCGGCCGGCCGTTCCAGGGGTTCATCGGCGCCGCCGGAATCATCGCGTTCACCTACTACCCGATCGTCTTCCTGCTGGTCATGGTTTCGCTTCGCGGCCTCGATCCCGCGCTCGAGGAAACAGCACGATCGCTCGGCCTCGGTGGGTGGAAGACGTTCTTCCGCGTCGTGCTGCCGCAGGTGAGACCGGCCCTCTACGGCGGCGTGCTCCTGATCGTGCTCGACGCACTCGTCGAGTTCGACGCGTTCGTCGGCCTGAAGTTCCAGACGTTCTCGTTCAGCGTCTACGCGCAGTACCAGCTCGGGTTCAGCCCCTCCGGGGCGGCCGCGCTTTCGCTGGCCTCGATCGCGCTCTGTCTCGTGCTCCTGTTCGGCGAGGCGCGCCTGCGCGGGCACGCGAACTACACGCGCGTGAGCCAGGGGGCGCCGCGGACGCCGCATCGGTACGCGCTCGGACGAGCGACGATTCCCGTGCTCATCGGGCTGGCCGCGGTCAGCGCCGTCAGCGTCGGCATTCCGGTCGGGATGCTCGTTCGCTGGTTCTCGGAAAGCACCGGCGCCGCGCTGTCGACTGCTTCGGGGAACCTCAGGTACCTGCTTCCGGCGACGATCACGTCGATCGAGATCGGAGCGGCTGCCGCCGTCGTCGGTGTTCTGCTCGCGCTCCCGATCGCGGTCGCAGTGGTGCGGAGCCGCAGCGGCGTCGTCACGCTGCTCGAGCGCGTGACCTACCTGGCTTTCGGGCTTCCGGATCTCGTCGCGGCGATCGCAATCGCCTACGCGGCGAGCCACTGGCTGCACTCGCTCTACGGCAGCTTCGCGTTGCTCGTCTTCGCCGAGGGGATCCTCTTCGTGCCCTTCGCGGTGGTGGCGCTGCGCGCGGCGCTCGGCCAGCTCGAGCCTTCGCTCGAAGAGTCGGCACGGTCTCTCGGCTCCGGCGGCCTCGAGAGCTTCTGGCGCGTGACGATGCCGCTGATCCGGCCCGGTCTCGCCGCCGCACTCGTGCTCGTGTTCGTGTTCACGCTCGGCGATCTCTCGACCGCACAGGTGCTGCTGCCGGTGAACCTCTACACGCTCGGAACGGAGTTCAACGCCAACAGCTCGACCGTCGCGTTCACGGCGGCGTCTCCGTTCGCCGCAGTCTTGATCGTGCTCGCCCTCGCGTCTGCTTACCTTTTGATGACTCGATTCGGCCGTGTCCGGACGGCCGGTCGGCGCTGACACGTGGCCGACCTTCGGTGTAGCGCAATCTCTGCCTCGTACGGCCGGCGCACCGTGCTCACCGGCGTCGACCTGGTGGTTCCGGAGGGCACCCTTACCGCCATTCTCGGATCGTCGGGCAGCGGCAAGACGACGCTGCTGCGAGTCGTGATGGGCTTCGTCGCTCCTGATAGCGGAGTGGTCTCCGTGGGCGATCGAGTCGTCGCGGATCCCGGACGCATCCACGTCGCACCGGACAAGCGCGCCATCGGATATGTCGCGCAGGAAGGGGCGCTGTTTCCGCACCTGACCGTCGCGGAAAACGTGGGCTTCGGGTTGTCGCGCTCCGAGCGGCGGAGCCGGCGGCGCGTCGAGGAGGCGCTCGATCTCGTCGGCCTCGAGCACGGCTATGCGGAGCGGCGGCCGCAGGAGCTTTCGGGGGGTGAGCAACGCCGGGTCGCGCTCGCACGCGCGCTTGCACCGCGGCCGGCGGCGGTGCTCCTCGACGAGCCGTTCTCCGGGCTCGATGCCGCACTGCGTGCGGAGACCCGGTCTGCCGTGCTCGGCGCCCTCGCCGCGACGGGGGCGACCGCCGTCCTCGTGACGCACGATCAGGCAGAGGCGCTCTCGACCGGCCGCGAGGTCGCGGTGCTCCGCGACGGCCGCTTGGTGCAGACCGCCACACCGCCGGCGCTGTACCGGACGCCGGTCGATCTCGACGTGGCGCGATTCGTCGGCGAAGCCGTCGTCCTTCCCGGTGAAGCCCGAGGGGGTTCGGTAACGTGCGTGCTCGGGGCGCTCGCCGTTCGCGGCGACGAGAGGGACGGACCCGTTCAGATCATGATTCGCCCGGAGCAGATCAGACTTCGACCGACCGGCGACGGTGGAGTCGCGGCGCGAGTCGTCGCAAAGAGCTTCTTCGGTGCAGAGACGGAGCTGCACCTGGAGCTCCTGAATGGAGCGGCGACGCCTGTCGTCGCGCGGACTTTCGACGAAGCCACGGTCGAGGTCGGCGACGAGAGGAGCATTGCTGTCGTGGGACCGGTCACGGTCTACGAGCCGTGATCAGACGCTGCGCATCAATCGTCGCTCTCGCCGGTGCGGCCGCGCTGATGGCGGGGTGTGGATCGGGCGGCGGAGGGCACTCGCTCGTCCTGTACAACGGCCAGCACCTCGAGCTCACCCGGAGCCTCGTCTCCGCCTTCCAGCGCGCAACTGGCATTCAGGTGAAGCTGCGAACCGACGACGGCGTCGTGCTCGCCGACCAGATCCTGCAGGAAGGTCACTCGTCGCCCGCGGACGTCTATCTCACCGAGAACTCGCCCGAGCTTGTCGAGCTCTCCGAGCACGGGCTGCTCGCGCGCCTGCCGCAGTCGGTTCTGACGCAGGTTCCTGCTCGGGACCGCGCTCCCGGCGGGACCTGGGTCGGTGTGGCGTTGCGCGTGAGCAGCCTGGTCTACAACCCGTCGCTTCTCTCCCGCTCGCAACTTCCACACTCGATCCTCGACCTCGCCCAGCCCGCGTGGAAGGGGAAGGTCGCGATCGCGCCCATCGACTCGGACTTCCCCCCGGTCGTCGGAGCGGTGATCGCTACGAAGGGTGAAAAAGCTGCTGCGCAATGGCTGGCGGGAATGAAGCGAAACGCGGACGTCTACCAGACCGAGGAGTCGGTCGTCGCCGCGGTCAACCGAGGCGACGTCGCGGCCGGGATCATCAACCAGTACTACTGGTACCGGCTGCAACGCGAGATCGGGCATAGCGCGATGAAGAGCGCGCTCTACTACTTCCCGAGCGGCGACCCTGGCTCGATCGTCAACGTGTCTGGCGTTGCGGTGCTCGGCACCACCCGGCAAAAGCAGGATGCACGGCGCTTCGTCGCGTTCCTCGTCAGCCCGGCCGGGCAGCGGCTGATCTCGCAAGGCGACGACTTCGAATACCCGACGCGGCCCGGGGTGAGCCCGAACCCGGTGCTGCCTCCGTTCGCGACCATCGCACACACGAGCATTCCGGCTTCCCGGCTCGGCAACGATCGCGAGGCCGTGCAGCTCATCCTGCACTCGGACTTCGGCTCATGAGCCGGTGGCCACCGCCCACAGCGAACGCGTGCCGGGCGAGAGCCCGGACAGCGGCAAGACATGTGAGGACGCGGGTGGCGTTCCTGTGTAGCGCAGCCTGAAGTTCGTGAAAACGAGTGAGACGGTGCCGAGCCCTGCGCCGGGGACGACTTCGTCGATCCTGCTCACGTACCCCGGCCCGTTCACCCACACGAGCAGAGACACCCGAGGCGAGGCGCTTGCGCGCAACTCGTTCCGGATCGCCGCCGCAAGCGCGGGGCGGTGAGCGCGTTCCGCGCCTGCCAGCGCCTTTGGCAGGTCGACCGTGACCCGGTACTCCTCCAACGGCAGATGCCCTTGAACGCCGGAGCCGACATGGGTGGCGCCCTCGGCCCCCCACTTGATCTCCTCGAGCGGAAGCTCGGCCGAGAGTCCTTCCGCCTGCCCCGCCAGCGCGTCCGCACCGGTCAAGCGGGCCGAGATCCAGATGCCGGCTCCCGGAGGCAATCCGGCCGGAGGCGGCTCGGGATCGACGAGGACTGTGGTCGGCGTCAGGTCGAGCGACAGGATCTGCGAGCCGCCGCCTCGCCGCTCCAGGTCGAGCACCTCGTAGCCGAGTCGCTCGTCGAGGTTGAGGGCTGCCCGGCCCCCGACGATCCGGATCGACGGACCGAACAGCCGCGGCCGCTCGAATGTCATGTCGTACCGGACCCAGTGCAGTGCGAGCGTCTTCGTCGCGGCACCGGCAACCCGGTCGGCCGGTTTGCCGGTTGCGCCGCATCCGGCAAGTGCGAACGCGGACGCGAGCAAGAGGCACCCGCCGTAGCGAATCGGGCCACCGCGATTGGCGCGGTGACGCGGCCCGCCCATGTGCTCGTTCCTAGCCGCCGACGACGGCGAGCCCCTGCGGCGCGTCGCCGGGCGGGATGTCAGGCCAGACGTCGGTATCGATCGGACCGCCCGGGCGCGCTGCGCTCGGCTGGAAGAAGGTCGAGTAGTCCTCCCAGACGCGAAGCGGCTTGCCGGCGGCCGAGGCAGGCAGCACCAGCCGGAAGCTCCCGTTCGCGCTGGGCCACGTCGCCGACAGCGGCTTCACGACGCCGTTCGGGCCGGAGACGCCGACGATCGTCCCCTCGTAGACCGCCCCCGGATAGGACGAAGACGTCGGCAGGGCGAGCGGGGCGCCCGGGGCGGCCGGCAGGCGGACGTCCATGGTTGCACTGTGCAGCTGGTCGAAGTTGACGTTCTTACCCGTCGGAGAGGCGTACGAGATCGCGCCGGACGCCACCTGCACCGTCAGCGGCACCGGGTTGTCCCCGGCCTCGTCCGAGGCCGTGAAGAACGAGACGTAATGGCCGTTCGCGTCGCTCGGCGTCGAGAACGTCCAGAAGTCGCGATCCTGCGTTCGCGTCACGACCGTCGCGCCGGCGACAGGCTTCCCCGTGGCATCGGTGATCGTCCCCGAGAGCCGGTACGTATAGAGAACGACGGGTGGCGGCGCCTGGCCGTTCGCGTACGACAGACGGCCGGTCAGCACCACCCGCCCGTTGCTCGACGACTCGTTGAGCGCGGTGACTCGGTAGCCGACGTTGAACGCGCCAGACGCGCGGATCAGCGCGCTCCGCTCGGCAGCCGTGAGTGGACGGCCGTCAACGGATGCCGCCGAGAGCCTCGCCACGCGGACGATGTGCCGCCGCGGGATCGTCGGGTCCACTCGGTAGAAGAACTGGCCTTGCGCGTTCGTGCGCTGCTGCAGGGTGTAGTTGTCCACCTGCATCGCGGCGCCCGCGACCGGCTTGCCGCCCAGCGTGAGCGTTCCCCCGACGAGCTGCGTGTTCGGGTTGTTTGCGCCCCAGAGCCTCACCGCGACAGGTGCTGAGGTCGCGATCCGGGCAGGCCCGCTCGCTGCGGCGGCCCGTGTCGTGCGCGCCGCGACCGGCGTGTCGACGATCAGCTTCGGAGCCGGAGCAGGGGAGGAGCGAAGCATCCGGTCGAGCACCGGCGGCGGCGACGGCACTTGCGAGCCGCCGAGGCCGAAGACCTGGAGCTCGGACGCTGTGCCGCCGTTCGAGGACGTCGGCGTCCCCCCGACGGAGATCGCGATGTACTCCTTGCCGTCGTCACCGGTGAAGATGGTCGGTCCGGCGGCGATCTGGTGCCCGGTCTGGAACGTCCAGAGCACCTTGCCCGTCTTCGTGTCGAACGCGCGCAACACACCGTCGCCGCCACCCGCGAAGCCCAGGCCGGAGTCTGTCGTGGTGACGCCCCCCCGTTCAGGCTCCGGCGTCAAGAACTTCCACACGCGCTTGCCGGTGTTGACGTCGATCGCGCTGATCGAGCCGTGGTCGTGCCACCCGGGCAGCACTGCGCCGAAGTTCCCATTCTCGAGCCCCAGGAAGACGCTTCCGAGGACGAACTTGTTCTTCTTCTCGCTCGGGGTGAGCTTCGCCTGGACCTCGACGGAGGCCGTCTCGGCAGCCGCGTTGATCACGTAGTCGGTGGCCGGGTCGTACGAGGCAGGTGAGTAGTTGAGGCCGCCGATCGACGAGGGGAAGACGGCGACGGGCTGCCCTGGGCGAAGCGCCGGGTGCTCGACCCGGTCGAGCACCTTGACCCGCTGGTAGAACGGCTGCCCTGTGGCCGCATCGAACGCGTACCACTCGCCCTCCATCGTCGCCACGGAGACGACGTGGCGGACCTTGCCGCCCACCTTTCCCGTGTACACGAGCGGCGGCTGCGAGACGTCGTAGGACCACTCGTTCCCGGCGATCAGCTGGCGCCACCACTTGATCTGTCCCGTGCGCAGGTCGACTGCCACGAGCGAGTCGGTGCGGGGGTTCGTGCCGGGCCGCAGCTCCGGGAAGTAGAGCGGCGTGGCCGAGCCGGTGCCGAAGAACACGGTGTCGGTCGAGGTGTCGACGGTGACCGGCGTCCAGACGGCGCCGCCGCCGACGACGCGGCTCAGCGACCGCCAGCTCTGCTGCTCGGGCGGGATCGTCCACACCGGGTTCGGCCACGCCGGGCGCAGGTCGGTCGTCCACGCCATCACGTATCCGCGTACCCCGTACTCCGAGCCCGCTGCGCCGGCGATCACGCGGTTGCCGGCGCAGATCGGCGCGCTCGTCTCCGAGTAGCCATAGTTGGAGGCGGCGCCGGGGACCGCCTTGCCGATCGCAACGCGCCCTTCGAGCGCACCGGTCTTTGCGTTCAGCTTGTTCAGGTGCATGTCGAGCGTCAGCAGGAACAGCGCGCCGTTGCAGTAGGCGAGGCCGCGGTTCGCGACGATCCCGAAGTTCTTGAAGAGGCCGCTGTCCGAGGGCTTGAAGTGCCAGATCACCTTTCCGGTCGCTCCGTTGAGCGCGAACACCTGCGCATCGTTGGTCGTCTCGTAGAGGGTCCCACCGACGGCGAGCGGGTACGACTGCTCTCCCCGCCGGACGTCCTTGTCCAGCGACTGCAGGTTGATGTCGTAGATCCGTCCGAGATTCGCCACGTTGGACGGCGTGATCTGCGCCAGCGGCGAATGCCGCATGTTGTCGGT
>Ga0335083_10006707_pt1 | contig 14309 bp, 11 predicted proteins | sample Lox_Sample_42_FD_206716 | JGI IMG/M metagenome (GOLD analysis project Ga0335083, IMG submission 206716) | Soil microbial communities from Loxahatchee National Wildlife Refuge, Florida, United States - Lox_Sample_4.2 | ecosystem: Environmental > Terrestrial > Soil > Wetlands | place: USA...
CGTTCGTCATAAGTTCGAGAACTCGGAGTTCACGCAGGACATCACCATGTATCCCAGCGTGCCGCGTGTCGACGTACACATGCAGGCCGAGTGGCACGAGAAGCACATCCTGCTGAAGGTCGCGTTCCCGCTGAACGTGCGCAGCGACAAGGCGACCTTCGAGATTCCGTACGGGACGGTCGAGCGCCCGACGACGCGGAACACGCCCGCCGAGAAGGCTCAGTTCGAAGTGCCTGCGCTGCGCTGGGGCGACATCTCCGACGCAACGCATGGCTTCTCGCTGCTCAACGACAGCAAGTACGGATACGATGCCAAGGACAACGTGCTTCGCCTGTCGCTGCTGCGCGGGCCCACCTATCCCGATCCCAATGCGGATCAGGGACACCACGAGTTCACCTACTCGCTGTATCCGCACGCGGGAACATGGCGCGAGGCGCTGACGGTCCAACAGGGATACGACCTGAACTATCCGCTGCTGGCCGTCACCACCACGCAACATCCGGGAACGCTGCCGGAGCAACACTCGTTTTTCAGCACGAAGGAAGACAACGTCGTCATCACTGCGGTGAAGCAAGCCGCGGACGGCAGCGGGACCATCGTGCGCTTCTACGAATGGGCGGGTAAGAAAGGCGATGTTCACCTGACACTGCCGCAAGCCGCTACCGCAGCGTGGCAAACGAACCTGATGGAGCAACCAGAGGGTTCGCTCGCAGTTGCCAACGGAAATGAGGTCACGGTTCCGACCGGAGCTTACGAGATCAAGACGGTGAAGGTCTCGTTCAAGTAATCAGTTGTCAAAGAGCGTCGAACGACGGTGGGTGCGCCTTTTGTTGGGCGCTCTCGATTATCCAGGAGCGCCTTGTTCAGGGGCTGAAGCCCCTTCGTACATCTGTCGTCCCCATGGAACACATAAACTTCGCCAGGGACAAGCACAGAAAACCTGCGACGGTCTGTCTGGTTTGCGCCGCCTTCCCCGAATACAATCGATTTGAATTCATGCGCCCAATCGATTATCGGAGGTTGCTGTGTTCAAACTTTCGCTGCAACGCAAACGTCTGCTGGTTGCAATCATTTTCGCTTTCCTGAGCTTTTCGACAGTCATATTCGCCGCCGATGAGGCCCCTCACTGGAGCTATTCCGGGGATACCGGTCCCGCGCACTGGGGCGAATTGAGCCCGGACTACGCCGCCTGCAGTCAGGGCAAGCAGCAGTCGCCGGTAGACATTACTCATGCCGAGCACGCGAAGCTGCCCGTCATCGAGTTCAATTACAAGCCATCCTCGCTCGACGTCATCAATAATGGACATACTATCGAGTCAGACTACGAACCGGGCAGCAGCATCACCATCGACGGCAAGACTTACAACCTCGTCCAATTCCACTTCCATCACATGAGCGAGAACGCGGTGAATGGCGAGCATTTTCCGCTGGAAGGCCACCTGGTCCATAAGAGCGCTGACGGGAAGCTGGCAGTAGTCGCGGTCTTCTTCAAAGAAGGACCTGCCAATTCCGCGATCGAGACGGTGTGGGCACACATGCCGAAGACGGCGGTCAACGAAAATAAACCTAAGGGACTGAAGGTAGACGCTTCGCAGCTTCTGCCCGAAAATCGCGAGTACTACACGTTTCCCGGATCGCTGACCACACCGCCGTGTACCGAAGGCGTGACATGGTTAGTGATGTCACACAAGATGACGGCCTCGAAAGAGCAGATCGCAGCTTTTGCAGTACTCGATCCCAATGACGCTCGGCCGGTGCAGCCGCTGAATGGGCGAAAGATTGAGCTGGGAGGGAAGTGAAAGAAGCACCCAGCAAGTCCATTTGAACGAAATCGCCGAAGCTGGCCAAACTTCGCAATCTACTAATCCACCACGAAGAGAGTGGCGCCGTGTTCCGTGTGGGAGCGGTGAGGCGGATCGCCATCGCCGACCTGATAGCTCTGGTTGGGACGCAGAGAGAAGCGGCGGCCGTCCTGCAACTCCACTTCGAGCGAGCCCGAGAGGCAGTATAGGACGTGCCCTTTCGAGCACCAGTGATCGGCGCGGTATCCGGGCGAGTATTCAAGAATGCGAACGCGGATCTCGCCGAAGTTCACGGTCCGCCATAGCGCATAACCGGCTTCGCCGGCGTGACGGGCAGGCTCGACCTGCGCCCAGTCGGTGGTGAACATCGGCATTGCTGGCATCTTCATGACACGATGATACGGTTTGCGACCGCTCGTGGTCACGGCTCCGGCCGCGTCACAATCCGCTGACAAAAGTATTACAGTGCCGTCGGGCCGAACTTGTTAGTCTGAAGATGCTTGTGGGGAAGGGCGTCAAGCCGTCCGTTCAAAGATCATCTTCAAGGACAACATGGTTCGCAAAGATAAGCTGAATACTCCTACTGTCATCGCTATGGCGTTGTTCCACGTTGGCGCGCTGGTTGCACTCTTCATGTTTAGCTGGAAGGCCTTCTTTGTTGCGCTCTTCCTTTACTGGATGGCGGGCAGCCTGGGTATTGGGCTGGCGTACCATCGCCTGCTGACACATCGCGGCTTCAAGTGTCCGAAGTGGTTCGAGTATTTCATTACAGTTTGCGGATGCCTGGCGCTTGAGGGCGGGCCGATCTTCTGGGTGGGGGTGCATCGCCTGCATCACCAGATCACCGACAAGCCGGGCGATCCACATTCGCCACGCGATGGCGGCTTCTGGGCGCACATGGGCTGGATCATGAGCGGCGAGAGCCTGCACAACGCCAACAGCGACAAGTTGCTGCCCTACGTTCCCGACCTGCGCAAAGACAAGTTCCACCTGTTCATCAGCAAGTATCACTATGTGCCCATGATCGTGCTCGGCATCGGCCTCTGGGTGTTCGGCGGATTCGCCGTGATGATGTGGGGCATCTTCTTGCGTACCGTGTTCCTGTTGCACTGCACCTGGTTTGTGAACTCAGCCACGCACATGTGGGGATCGAAACGCTTCGCCACCGATGACGATTCGCGCAACCTGTGGTGGGTGGCGTGGTTCAGCTTCGGCGAAGGCTGGCACAACAATCATCACGCGCATCCGCAATCGGCGCGGCACGGGCTGGCTTGGTACGAGTTCGATTTGAACTGGTACGCCATCAAGTTCCTGTCGAAGATTGGATTGATCTGGGATGTCAAGCTTCCTAAGTTGCGCTCGGCGCGCATTCAGCAGGTGATGACGGACAGCCCCAGCGAGCAGGCATTGGCGGCGGCCTACAGCGGAGATTAGTCGCCTTCGAAGTCAGGGAATCAGAAACGGCGTCCCGTTGGACGCCGTTCTTGTCTGGCGCTGCGTTTCAATGAGTGACTAACTCTTCCTCCTCTTCCTTGATGGGTTCAGGAGGCGCTTCGATGTCGGCCATCTCCTGCTTACGATGCAAGAAGAAGTATGCAGTGAGCAGCGACACCATGAGCAACGCCACCAGTACCATGAAGATGGCGAAGTACACCACTGTGCGAACCGAACTGAGTGCCTCGCGTTCACCCTGTCCTACCATGACGAACCACGCCAGGTTGGGGTAAACGGGCGTCAACCCTATATCTGCGAAGCCAACCAGCCGATTCCCACCGGGCAACGCTGCCAGGAGATATCCGGCCTGGCGTCCTTGCAAGGTGCCCAGAGCATCGCGCACGGCGTTATATTCCTGCGATTTCATGTGCAGGGAAGCGTCAACGTTGGGAGCGCTGATGACGGTCCCGTCCTCGCGGACCAGCACAGTGGCGAGGGTCCGTCCCGCCTGGTCTCGATGCAGCAAAGAGAAAAGCGGCGAGACATCGACGAAGGCCCGCACCGCTCCTATGAATCGCTTTGATTTTTCATCAAAGACTGGCATGCCGATGTCGAGGTAAGCGGTCTTGCTGGTTCGGTCGTACTGGACATCCGTAACATAGAGTGCGCCCTTGCCGTCGGCAAACACTCCCTGCCAGAAGGCTTCGTCGACAGGAGCGTAATGAACCGGCTTGTCGGTGGCGGCGACCGGCACGCCATTTTCATCCAGCACCAGCAGCTTCAGAAAACGAAAGTCGAGTTCGCGGCGCTGCCGCAGGCTGGCAGAAGCCGGCGAAGCGAGAATGCTGGACGCAACCGCGTCGGTTGGCGGTGTATTCCATGCGATCTCTGTGTCGGCGATTTGTTCTGTCCTGGCCTCCGGACGGATGCGGGCCCACTTTTGGTTCGACGCCTGGACCGCGTTCATAATCGCCGGCTGCGAGGCAATCTCCGCGACGCTGGTGACGCGGTCATTCAAAAAGCGATAGATGGTGATGGCATCGTTCTCGGCGATGTTGCGAAAGAGAGTGCCGGTATTCTGCTGCACGACGTTGTAACACTGCGTCGTGAGATAGAGGCCGATGAAGTTTAGGGGCACGAGAACGGCGATCAGGACGATGAGCAATTTCACCAATGAAAACCGTACTTCTAACGGCATGGGTGCCTCCTTCCCCGGAGGTCCTCAGCTTCGCGCCGGGCCTCCTTCTTGGGCTTGGCGATCGGCTGCGGCAGCTTGCGCCAAGCCGGAGAAATTGAACCTAGCGGGCAGTGGTGGTGAACAGCGTTACGAGCAAGACCAATACCATGGCCGCGCCGAGCAACGAGAACACCAGGGCAAACTCATTCGGCCCGAGAGTTGTTTTCGGATGGATGGGATGTAATCGCACAGAACCTCCTCGTGCCGCACAATCACGCCGGGTAGCGTAATGAGTTGTGCAAGCGGCAACCGTATGCAAGGTTCGGTGGAGTCGTGACCGGGCGAGGGCGATCTTCGCGGAGTGGGAGTTGAGTTCCGCAGCCGCGGAATCGGCCGTCGCTGCAAAACCACGACGCCATCATTCCCACTCGTTAACATACTCGTCTCCGGAAGCTTTGTCAGTGATAAGGGTCACGCAAGGACCAAGGTTCGGACCGCCGGGCAGCCTGAACGTCGATATTGAGCGGCTACCCATGGTGGCGGCGGCAAGCTAACCGAGGTAGCGCCCTGCCCAAAACGGGTTCATCCGAACATCGAGAAGCGTATACTGCTTGACCATGTGAATTTTGGGGATAGTCTGCAGCAAAACTACCAGCGCGAACGGGAGTTTTTATGTACGACAATTCAAGAACAACAACTATTGCATCTTTGTTTTGCCTCCTCTTGACTAGTTTGAGCCTTCTTGCCTTACCACAGGGCCAGGCTGGGGCAACGCCTTCGGATAAAATTGCCCAGATGACCCGGGCTGCAAATGCAGGGGACAGTAACGCGATGGTGCAACTGGGCTGGTGCTATCAAAATGGCATCGGTGTGGCACGCGACCAGGCACAAGCGGCCTCTTGGTTCCGAAAAGGCGCGGACGCCGGAAGTGCGGATGCAATGAACCGGCTTGGCTTGATGATCGTGTTTGACCAGGTGCCGGGGGTGGACAAAGATGAAGCCTTGACTTGGTTCACGAAGTCCGGCGGATTAGGAAATGCCCGTGGCATGGCTCTCAGGGGCTACTTCTATATGTACTGCAACCAGTTCGTGGGGACAAAGCACCCTCAGTGTCCACTATATGGCCCTGCTATGGGCAATTCTCAGCAAGCGGCGAGTAAAGGAGATGCGTTGGGTGCCCTTAACGTCGCCCTGCTCTACGACTTGGGTTTGGTTCCCTGGATCGGAAGGGACGCCGCCAGTGCTCGGCCATACTATACGCAGGCCGCGAAGAGTGACGAGCCGGAAATTGCAGAAGCTGCCAAGCATGGACTTAAACAGCTGGACGAAGAACGTTCCAAGTCCGACCTTATGACCGCGGCTGTGCTCGGCGTGATCGGGCTGATAGCGTTAAACAGCAGTAGCTCCCCGAGCCACAAAGAAACAGGTCCAGACCCTCTCGATACCCTGATGGAACAGCAACGTCGCGAGCGACAGCGACAGCATGATGAGTGCATGACTCGAATTTGGGGAGCCAAAGATCCGATGGCTGTGTGGGCATCGTGCCCTTGAAACGGACCTACTTCTGCACCAGCGCTGCTTTCCCCGTCTCGACCGCTGCCGAGTCGATGCGCAGCGGCAGCTTGAAGGTGCTGGTGAGTCCCACGTTGGGGTACTTCGACTTCAGATAGCGTTCGACGAAGAGCTGCAGCACGAACTGCGGGATTTCGATGTTGTCGAGCTCGACCTTCTGCACGGCGATGGTTCCGGTGCCGTGAGAGCCACTCGCCTGAGCGATGACATGTACGTCGTGCACTCCGGTGAAGACGGCTAGCAGCGGGTTCTTCGAGCGCGCCTTCTCGGTGATGGCGTCGAAGTCGACTTTAGCGTGACCATCGAGCGTGCCTGGCGTCGCCGTGAGTTTCAGGCCGCTCACGCCCTTGGGCATCTTCACTCCGCCTTCGGCGAAGTAGGCGTTGGCTTCGTCTTGCGTGATGTCGGTTGGCTTGGAGTCGGGATGCTCGCGGGCCGCATTCTGCTTCAGATGGGCGATCTTCTGCTCCATGCTGTGGTAGCCGGCGCTGTGCTGCGCCTGGGCTTGCGCGAGAAGCGTTGTCGCAAGCAGCAGAGCAAACGCGATCCCTCTGAGAGAAGCCTTCATCGCAATTGCGCCTGCGCCGAGGAAGCGGGGACTGCCGTCACTTGCGGCCGGTCCAGCGAACCTGCCACAGTGTAGGATGTGCCTCCGGAACGTTGCAGGGTGAAGCTCAACTTGCGGTCGTAGGTCGCAGCTCCCTTGACGTCGAATACGCCGCCCGCAGTCTTCAGCGCGCAGTTGTCGAAGCTCAGCTTCCCTGCTCCGAGATTCAGAATGCCGGACAGGCTGGAGAACGCAAGCGGCGCAGGCCGGTTTTCCAGCGCAAGCTTGCGAAGCGAGCCGTTGCTCCAAGTGAAGTCGGCCGATCCGGTCGCAGAATTCAGCAGGCCGGCCGCATCTTTGCCCTGCAGGGAAATCGCATATTTGCCCGAAGTCTGGCCGGTGGCCCAATTCTCGTGCATTAAGGTGGAGAGCTGGTCCATGGAGATCTTCTGCAAAACGCCCCCACCTGTGTACCTGGGTGGAGACGCGGTGAAGTCCGCGGTCCACCTGCCGCTGTGGTGCCCGCCAAGCACGTCGGAGCGCAGAATGTCGAGAGCGACATTCCCCGCGTTCATTGCAATATGTGCCTGGACATTGTCGGCCGTCAGCCGTCCCCACTGGAAGTGCGCGACATCAAGTTTCCCGTCAGCGTGAAGTTTCAGCAGAGCGTCCTGACGCTGTTCACCGATGGCGAGCAGGTGGTACCAGGGCTGGGAGCGGGCTGCAGGATTCAGCAACTGATTAACCCTTGCCAGCGACAGCTCGCCGCTATGCAGATCGAAGTGTATGACGCAGGTGTCGGGAGTGGCGCAGTGCAGAGGGAAGCCGGCGCTTCCGCTGATAGCGGTCTCCGAACCGAGGGTTGCGGAGAACGAAGTGACATTCACGACCTGGTTAGAAACGGCGGTCTGCGCGGACAAAATGTGCAGCGGCTCGTTCACCCCCTGCAGCTCGGCCGAGGCGTTGTGCAACTGCAGTTGTCCCGAGATGACGGGAGCCGAAAACCCGGCCCACGCGCCCGCGAGATCGAGTTCGGCGTCGCCCGCTCCAGCCAGTCCGATGCCGGGAGTGCCGATGCCAAACGCTCGCGCCACTTGCAACAGCCGCGTGAGTTCGACATCGCCGCTTATCGTGGTGCGATAGTTTTCTTCGTCGAAAAAGCCGCTGACAACGGCCGGTGATTCCCCTCCAATGGAAAGTGGAAAGGGACTGATCAACAGCGCAAATCCCGGCGGTGGAGAGCTTGCCGCTCTTGTCTTCGGTTTTCGCGATACGGCTGGGGAATGCAATGGCGCAGTGCCGGGGACGGTGAAAACCATTTCTCCAATCTGCAGATCAGTTCCCAGCACTGCGGAGTGCAGTGCTACATGACTGGTCCGTCCGCCACCTGCCCATCGCGCAGGCTCGTCCGGGGTCTTACGGACTTCAAACGCAGCGTCGGCCTCTCCTGTCGCGTTCAAATCCTGCGGCAAATCTTTTTTGATATGACGCGCAAACGCCACCAGGCGGTCCATCGGCAATTGCTGCGCGGTGAGCGCGATCTGATACGAATCCACGCCCCAATTCGTTGCGTTGCCGGTGACACGCAAAGTCCCGGGCTTGATAGGTGACTCGCACAAAACGTCGTTCAACGAATCATCGTCGGTAGAGAAGGTTCCCGTGCAATGCACGTGCATGCGCAAGGATTGCCCTAAGGCGATGTCATAGCGGCGAAAGTCGTCAACCGTGGCGTCGAGCACAACGCTGAGGGCAGCGGGTGTGCCGGTCAGGTTGGCGGTGGCGCTGGTGCCGCCCCGCCAGCCGCGATCACGGCCGTAGATAAGTTTGGTGACCTGTCCAAGCTGGCCCTGGTTGAACTCTGCCTTCAACGCTACCGGCATATTGCGAAGCTGATTCGCGCTCTGGAAGCGGCCCTCCACGCGAAGCATTCCGGTGTCGCTGATCTCGACGTCGGTGCGCATGGGCTTGGCCAGCAAGCGCAACCCCCACTCGGCTTCCGACTCGCGCCACAAGGCAAAATCGGCCTCGGTGAACGAGAACGCCTTCTTCACCTGCCCGAGCTTGAAGTTGATGCGCCCACCCGTCGCTTCGATGTAGGGGAATCGCGGCCGCTCTTCCGGACGCCTGGCCGTTGTTGGAGCGGAGGACACCTGCGATGTCCGCTGGACCAACTCTTCGACGTTCCAATGGCCGCCGCTGCCGCGGACGAGGTTGAGACTTGGGTTGTCGAGCTCAAGCGTGCCGATTTCCAATCGCCCGCGCCACAAAGAGCTAAGCCGGATGTAGGCAGCAACTTCCTCGGCGCGCAGCATGGCTTCGGCGCCATAAGCGGGGTCGTCGGCAACAACAAAGCCGGAGAGCACCAGCCCGGGACGCGGAAGCAGCCGCAATGAAATTCCCGAGGCGGAGACATTGCGCCCCAGCGCCCGGCTGATGGAGTCCACCACCCTGGCGCGGTAGCGGCCGACATTAATCCACGGTGGAACGAGCGCAGCGATCAGCAGCACGAAAGCCACTGCCCACAACACGATGCTGCCGTACCGGCGCGTACGCTCGGTGGTCAGCTTCGGTGCGCTCGTCGTAGCCACTAGTGCACCACGTGGAACATCCGGGACCAGCGTGTCTGGTCGAAGAAATGGACGACGATACGGAAGAAGAATCCGATGCGATCGGCCAGCGATGTGCGTAGATACTCGCCGCGAGGCGTTTCGAATGACCAGTAGATGAACATGGGCGTGCCGATGACGTTCTCGCGGGGGACAAAGCCCCAGAAGCGGCTGTCGAGGCTGACATCGCGATTGTCGCCCATGGCGAAGATGCTTTCGGGCGGTACGACCAACTCGTTGTTCTCAATGTGAGAGGGCAGCGTCAGTCGCCATTCCGGACTCAACTGATCGTAGGGGCCGGCAGGAACGGCAGGAAAGTTGTCGCGATAGGTGTTGTAGTCTCCCTGGCGGATTACGTAAGGCTCGTTGAGCTTCTCCCCATTGCGATATACCACGCCGTTCTCCAGGTGAATGCGGTCGCCAGGAGTTCCAATCACCCGTTTCACGACGTAGAGCCCGGGTTCAGCGGGCGAGACGAAGACGATGATGTCTCCGTGTTTCGGATTGCGGTACTTCAGAAAAGAACTGGCCCACTTTGTGACCGGCGCAAAGATGACGCGATTTACGAAGACGTGGTCGCCAATGAGCAGAGTGTTCTCCATCGAACTGGAGGGAATCTCGAACGCTTGAAGAATAAAGGTAATGATGAACAGGCCGGTGACCAGGACAACGGCAATCGAGGCGATAAATTCCGGAGTGGTTTCCTTCTGCTTCTGGGGCTTGGCCGGTTTGTCAGCCGCGGCGGTAGCAACAGGCTTCTTGGCGGCGGGCAGAGTTGTTCTTGCCATGTGACTTCTATTGTCCTTGTCGGCGACTCAGTGGGGAACGTGGAACATGCGGTCCCAGCGTAGACCCTTGAAAGATTGAACGAAGCTGTAGGCCAAAGTGGAAAGTCTATCAGACCGCGCGGCGCCATCGTCCGCAGACCGGTCGCGCGGCATGGACCAGTAAATGATCAGCGGCCGGCCGACGACATTCTCCGCCGGAACCAGCCCCCAGTAACGCGAGTCGTAGCTGTCGTCGCGATTGTCTCCCAGAACGAAGTAGTATCCCTGCGGCACGATAAGCTGGTCGTCCTCTACCAACCTTCTTGCCTCGAGAAACCAGTCCGCAGTGGTTCGGCCTTCGAACTGCCCGTTGTTGGGAAAGTTATCGCGAAACTTGTCGTGTTGCGCCCAGTTGAACTCGGCATAGGAGTCGGGTTGCGGCTCACCATTCACATAGACGTGCTTGTTGATCAATCGTATGTGATCACCCGGAATGCCAATCACGCGTTTGACGAAATGTTGCTTCGGGTTCACCGGGTAGCGGAAAACGATAATGTCCTGGTGCTGCACCGGGCGATAGGGAAGCAACCATTCCCAAAACCGTGAGTGCCCGTAATGGGCCTTGTCGACCAGAAGATAGTCGCCAATGAGCAACGTGCGCTCCATCGACTCCGAGGGAATCTGAAACGCCTGAACGATAAACGTAACCACGAATACCGCGATCACGACGGTGATAGCCAGGGACTGCAATGTATTGACGTGCTGAAGGTGCGGCCGTGGCTTCGGGGTTGAGACCGGTTGGGGCTGCTCTGCGACGGCAGTAACTTCGGGGTCGGTGCGGACTTCGCTCATGCCTGGCTGGACGATTCGGCGCTGGGACTACTGGCGTCCGCCGCGGAACCTCTCTCTTCTGATTTTAGGCGCTCGAAGGCCTGTTGTGCTGCCTTTTGCTCGGCGCTTTTTTTGGAATTTCCCTCGGCGCGACAGAGGAAGCCGGTATCGCCGTTTGTGCCCCCGATGTGGACCTCCACGGTGAAAAGCTTGCGGTGCTCGGGCCCCTGCTCGCGCACTACCGAGTATCGCGGTTGTGGCCGGCCGTGGGCATGTGCGGATTCCTGCAACGCAGATTTGTAATCCATGATCGGCAGTTGGCCTCCGCCCAGCTCCTGCAGGCGTTTCAGTTCCGGTTCGAGAAGCCACTGCACGATGAAACGATGAGCGGGCTCAATCCCGGCGTCGAGGTACAGTGCCGCAATCACGGCCTCGAGAGCATCTACCAGCAGAGTGACCTTGCCGCGGCCTCCGCTCTTTTCTTCTCCTCTACCTACACGCAAGTAGCTGCCAATTTCCAACTGCCGCGCCGGACGGCTGAGCTCGCGTTCACTGACGATATGGGCCCGCAGCTTCGAGAGTTCGCCTTCGCCATACTCCGGGAATCGCGCGAAGAGCTCCTGGCTGACCACGAATGACAGCACCGCATCGCCCAGAAACTCGAGTTGCTCATTGTCTTTGCTCGCAGCGTGGGCTCCAGCTTCGTTCGCGGCTTGCGCTTCGAGTTCGCGCGCGAAGGAGGAATGGGTGAGCGCCTGTTGCAGCAGTTCTGGCCGCTGGAAGCGATGGCCCAGAGCTTCTTGTAGCGGCGACAAGTTTGAAATGCGGAGGTCCATGGAAGAAAGTTGTCAGTGGCCGGTTGTCAGTTCTCAGTAAACAGTTTCAGGTGTCAGCTTTCAGGTTTCAGAAATCGAGCAAACCTTCCGTTGAACGGCTTTGAAAGGGCATGCCTTCAGGCGTGCCGAAGATGTCATTTTTTTTCGTGTGATCCCGAGACGGCCTCAAGCCGTTGAGGGATCTGCAGTTTGCTCTTCCCTGAAGCACTCTGAATCGAAATACGTGCTCGCCCAGGACGCACAGTTTTGTGTCAGAGCAGTGCCGTCGCTACGCGACTCGAACGCCTTTCCCACTCACACCCAGCACTCCGCCTTCGGCTCCGTGCTGGGTTATCATGTTGGTCGCCCCTGGAAGGGGCTCAGGTTGGTGAGTGTTCCACCGAACGCCAAACGGCGCTCTCACACTGCCACGACCGCGTTCTCACGCAGACTGTATGTTCTGGGCTGAGACATGCCGTCCTTCGAGCTGATACGTTTCCTTCCAAGCGCAAAGCGCTGATCGCTAATTGCTAATCGCTGCCTTCCTCAATGCGGCTGCGGCGGCGGCTGCTGTGCAGCGGGCTGATTCGTGGTTGCCGCGGGCTGATTCGTCGTCGCTGGCGGCGGTGTGGCTCCCGGCGCCGGAACACTCGGCTCAGCTCCTTCACCGACCAGCTTCTGCAAGCGCGCCTGCTGCTGCTTGGCCAAGCTCTGCTCAACGCTGCCCTGCTGCGAATATTGCAAAGCCTTATTGGCGTTTACCAGCGCCTCAGCATATTTCTTTTCGTTGTCTTGCGCCACCGAGAGGCGAAGATAAACCCGCGCCATCGGCTCGCCCTTCGAGATGTCCACCGATTTCTGGAAGTTCGTCTCGGCAGAGGCGAAGTCCTGCTTCTGCATGGCGATGACGCCCAGTGTTTCATAGGCAAGCGCCAGGATGCTGTTCTTCACGGCTTGCACCTGCGCGGCCGACGCGGTTGCCGGGATGTGCATGCCGGTATCGATGTTGTCGATGGCCGCCTGGGCATCTTTCTGAGCTTCGGCGTAGCGCTGGTCTTTGTCGAGGTCATTCTCGTGTGTTGACTCAACCAGCGCCGACGCGACATGGATGAGAGGATTGGGGTCGTGGGGATCGATGGCGACCGCTTTGCGCCCGGCCTCAATCTCTTTGTCGGCCCGGTTCTGCTGGGCGAAGCCGTTCATGGACTGCACGTAAAGCAGTCCCTTCAACTCGCTGTCGGGATACTTCTGCGCAAACTGGTCCGCTGCTGCCAGCACCTGGTCCGGGCTGGTGAGTGCCGCTGCCGCCCGGTAAGCGTCATACTCCTCTTTAGTCTTGGCTTGCGGCGGTCTGGAAGCCGGCGAAGCCTGAGCAGGAGCGGGCTGAGGCGCCGCCTGTGCCGGCGTGGGCGTAGTTTGCGCCGGCGTTCCGGGCTGTGTGGCCGGAGTCTGCGCCAGCGTCGCGGCAGACGCCAGCAACACCGCACAAATCGTCAATCGAAATCTCATGGTCTTCCTATCTTATTGCGGTTGCGGCTTGCCTGCAGGAGGCTCGTAGGGAGCCTTAAGCCCACGCTCGGCGGCGGCCTTCGTGTCGGCCGATGTATCGCCGCTATCGAGTGCGGCCTTGTACTGAACGACAGCATCTTCGCGATCGTCCTGCAAATCGAGAATGCGACCCATATAGATGTGGGACCAGGCGACAACCCGCGGATCTTTCGCAGATTGCATTGCCTTGGCGAAGTTGTCCCTGGCATCCTGCAGGTTGCCGCTCAAAGTGGCCACCCGCGCCAGCACAAAGTAAGCTCGGCCCGCATCCTCATTGGCCGCCAGCGCTTCGTTCGCGAGTTGCGCGGCCCCGGTTGGGTTTCCGCTGGCCAGCGCCCGCTCGGCCTGATCAAGCTTCGATGGGGTTGCAGGCTTGCTGGCTTGCATCAGCTCGGGTTCAGCAGAAGCGGAAAACTGAATCCCCGCCGCGTGCCTTTTGACTTCCCCCACATCGATTCCGTGCAGCCAGTCGGGGAAGGAGTCTTTCAGCCCTGTCTCCTGCTTCTCGAAAGCCCGCAGTTGATCATAGAAGTAGCCGGTCAGAATGAACCCTTCGGACTCCGCGCGCTTTACGATTGCCTGCCGATCCTGGTCCGGCAGTTTGGAGTTGAGCGGAGTACGTGCCTCAATGGCGCGGATCAGGCTTTCGATGATCAGCAGCCCGACATCTTCCTTGTATACCTCAGCCATGGGAGCCTGCTGTACCGAGACCAGGATCGGCTTAATGCGGTCCAGGGCGGTGGCGCGCTTGGCGATCAGAGGATCGAGCACAAAGTGCAGATAGGCATGGCGAAGCTGTTCGATGTGGATATTGTCGCCCTGGGGCGAGATCACCATGTAGTAAAGCTCGTCGCGATAGTCGCGCGAGTTGACCTGCCCGGGGGAGATCATAGGCTCAAGGTAAATGGTGTAGCTGCGCCCGGGATCGATGGCCAGCGGCATGCGAAGATACACGTCGGTTGCCGTGATCATCTTCTCGACAGGATCGTGATAATGCTCGATCAGCCCTTCATACTGTGGCTGGTACTTCAACCAGATGGCGTGCAGCTTCGCCGCCGCGGCATAGTTCTTCAGCAGGGGAATAAATCCCAGGACGTAAGCCGCGTCATCGGGCATGTCCGCTTCCTGCCACTTGGGCGTAAAGTCGGGAGGATCGCCCACGTTCAGCGCCAGGGAAACATACTGTGCCAGGGTGTGTGCGGCGTCGTCT
>Ga0335083_10006708_pt1 | contig 14305 bp, 8 predicted proteins | sample Lox_Sample_42_FD_206716 | JGI IMG/M metagenome (GOLD analysis project Ga0335083, IMG submission 206716) | Soil microbial communities from Loxahatchee National Wildlife Refuge, Florida, United States - Lox_Sample_4.2 | ecosystem: Environmental > Terrestrial > Soil > Wetlands | place: USA: Florida...
TAGGTCGTGCGCATGGTCGCGACGCTCATCGGCGAGGAGAGATTCCGCGCCGGGATGGACCTCTATTTCGAGCGTCATGACGGCGAAGCGGCGACCGTCGAGCAGTTCATCCAGTGCTTTGCCGATGCGAGCCGCCGCGACTTTTCACAGTTCATGCGCTGGTACAGCCAGGCCGGCACGCCGGAGGTCACCGTGCGCACGCGGCACGATGCCGACCGCAAGACCTTTACGGTCGAATGCACGCAACAGCTTGCGCCGACGCCCGGCCAGCCGGAAAAGCTGCCGATGGTCATTCCGCTTGCGATGGGTCTCGTCGGCCGGGACGGCCGCGACCTGCCTTTGTCGCTCGCGTCCGGAAAGGCGGAGCGCGGTGTGCTGGTGCTGACGGAGCCAATGCAGAGCTTCGAGTTCACCGGTCTGGCCGAGATGCCGGTACTGTCGATCAACCGCAATTTCTCGGCCCCGGTGAAAATCAGAACCGAGATCAGCGTCGGGGATTACGCATTTCTTGCCGCTCACGACAGCGATCCGTTCAACCGCTGGCAGGCACTGCAGAAGATTTCGACGATGCTGATGACCGTCAATGTCTTGCGGCTTCGAGCCGGCAAAAATTCGGTCGACTACGGACCGCTGATCGAGGCCCTCGCCGCGGTGGTTGCCGATGCGTCGATGGAGCCCGCCTTTGTCGCGCTGGCGCTGACACTGCCCGGCGAGACCGATATCGCCCGCGAGAGCAGCGACATCGATACCGAAAAGGTCGGCATCGACCCCGATGCGATCTACAGCACGCGTAAGGCGCTCCGGGCGGCTATCGGCGGGCGGCTCGCCGCGAAGATGGCTCAGACCTACGACCGCATGACGGTGCCCGGCGCCTATTCCCCCGACGCGCAATTCGCCGGCCGTCGCTCCTTGCGCAATGTCTGCCTCGACCTCCTGGCGGCAACAGGAACGCCGGAGGCCTTCGCCCGTGCGGCGCGGCAGTACGACAACGCCGACAACATGACCGACCGCATGGCGGCGCTGTCGACGCTGGCGCTGCATCACGCCCCGGAGAGCGAGCGGACGCTCGCCGACTTCTATGCGCGCTATTGCGCCGATGCGCTGGTCGTCGACAAATGGTTCGCGCTGCAGGCCGTGATTCCCCACCCCGATACCCTCGCCAATGTGCGTGCGCTCACCACCCACCCGGCCTTTTCCTTCGCCAATCCCAACCGCGTTCGCTCGCTCGTCGGCGCTTTCGCCGCCAACCAGACGCAATTCAACCGCGCCGACGGCGCCGGCTACGGCTTCATCGCCGACAATATCGTCGCGCTCGACGCCAAGAATCCGCAGATCGCCGCGCGTCTTGCCACCGCTTTCCGCACCTGGCGCACGCTCGAAGCCGGCCGCCGCACCCTTGCCGAGGCCACGCTCAAACGCATCAAGGCCGCGCCGGCGCTGTCGCGCGATCTTGCCGATATTGTCGACCGCGCCCTCGCCGCCTCCTGAGAATTTCGCATTTTCCCGGCCGCGCCGGCTGTGTCTGAATTGCCCGGTGGGTAACGAAATTTAAATTATTGACTCGGCGACTCTCGACAAATCAGCAGCCATCGATTCCAATCGTCACTGATTCGGAATGCGATGCGGCACATCCTTCCGGACAGGGTGGTAGGGGAAATTCCGAACGGAGGCCTTCATGGCGCGCGCCGAAGTGGCGAGTGCGTCTGCGCGTTCAGATTCGATCAAAGGCCTCGCGCAATCGATCGCCAAGCCGGCGTATCGACGGCTGTTGACGGCGGAGCCGTTGCTGCGCCGCGCCGTGCCGGTGCTGATCATCGCCTTCCTTGCTACCATCTGCGTCGGCGCCGTGGTGCAGGTGCTCGATCACCGCCGGCAGACGCTCAACGACATGGACGCAACACTCGATGCGGTCGCTGATCTTGCCGCCGCGCGGCTGTCGCGGCCGCCGGCCGATGCGCTGGCGCGGCCGCGGGAAGTGCTGGCGCAGGTCCTGCCGAAATGGGCAAATGCCGGCGGTCGTCGCTTTATGCTCAGCAATTCCGATGGCACCGTCCTCGCCGCGGTGCCGGCGGTCGAGTCCACCGTCGGCTACCGCCTCATCGATCTGCTCGGACCGAACCAGCCGCTGACCACCTTCGGCGCCGGCGCCGGCGTGCGCGAGATCATCCTGCCCGACGATACAACCGCGCTCGCGACGGTGCGCTCGCTCAATCCGCCGTTCGGCCAGCTCGCGGTCGTGCAGGCGCGCGGCAACGCCCTCGCGGCCTGGCGCTCGCTCACGACTCTCACCGTCACGCTCTCGGCCACGACCGGCTTTGTCGTGCTCATCCTCGGCTTCGCCTTCCACTGGCAGGCGACACGGGCGCGGGAAGCGGACGTGATCTACGAGACGGTCCGCAGCCGCATCGATACCGCGCTCAACCGCGGCCGCTGCGGATTGTGGGACTGGGACCTCGCCAGCGGCCGCATTTTCTGGTCGCAGTCGATGTTCGCCATCCTCGGGCTCAAGGCCAAGGACGATCTGCTCACCTTCGGCGACGTCAACACCCTGGTGCACCCGGAGGACGCGCGGCTCTACGACATCGCCGCCCAGCTTATCGAAGCCCGGGTCATGGCGGTCGATCAGGCCTTCCGCATGCGCCATGCTGCCGGTCACTGGGTCTGGCTGCGCGCGCGCTGTGAGCTGGTGCGCCAGCCCGGCGACCCGTCGCTGCATCTGATCGGCATTGCCGTCGACGTCACCGAGCAGAAGAGCCTGGTGGAGAAGACGCTGGCCGCCGACATGCGCCTGCGCGACGCGATCGAAACCATCCCCGAGGCCTTCGTGCTGTGGGACGCCGACAACCGCCTGGTGCTGTGCAATTCCAACTTCCAGGAACTGCACAATCTGCCCGACGAGGCGATCACGGTCGGTGCGTCCTACGAGTCCGTTGTCGCCGCGGGCTCCAAGCCGGTGGTGCGCAACAAGATCGTCACCGCCGGCCCCTCCATCCCCGGCGCCCGCACTTTCGAAGCGCAGCTCGAGGACGGCCGCTGGCTCCATATCAGCGAGCGCCGCACCAAGGATGGCGGCTACGTCTCAGTCGGCACCGACATCACCGCGCTGAAGACGCACGAGGAGAAACTGGTCCATAGCGAAAAGCGGCTGATGGCGACGGTCTCCGATCTGCGCTCCTCGCAACAGCGCCTCGCCGAACTGGCGGAAAACTATGCGGTCGAGAAAACCCGCGCCGAGGAGGCCAACCAGGCGAAATCGAAATTCCTCGCCAATATGAGCCACGAATTGCGCACGCCACTCAACGCCATCATCGGCTTTTCCGAGATCATGGAATCGGGAATGTTCGGCCCGCTCGGTGCCGACAAATACCGCGAATACTGCCGGGACATCCACGACAGCGGCCAATATCTGCTCGAAGTGATCAACGATATCCTCGACATGTCGAAGATCGAGGCCGGCCGGATCCGCCTCGATTTCGAGGATCTCGAGCTCGACACGCTGCTTGCAGATGCCATGCGCGTGGTTTCGGCGCGCGCGCAGGAGAAGCAGCTCAAACTGTCCGCCCGAATATCGCCGGCCTTGCACCTGCGCGCCGATCGCCGCGCCTTCAAGCAGATCGCGCTGAACCTTTTGTCGAACGCGGTGAAGTTCACGCCGGAGGGCGGGCGCGTCACCGTGCGCGGCGGCGCCTCCGGCGAATGCATCGTGCTTGCCATCGCCGATACCGGCATCGGCATTGCCCGCGATGCGCTCGCCAAGCTCGGCCGCCCCTTCGAGCAGGTGGAAAGCCAGTTGACCAAAAGCCATCAGGGTTCGGGATTGGGCCTGGCCATCGCCAAGTCGCTGGCCGAGCTGCATGGCGGGTCGATGCGCATCCGCTCGGCTCCGGGCAAAGGCACCATCGTCGTCGTGCGGCTGCCGATCAATCCGCAGTGCCTGCTGCCGAAGGAAGAAGCCGCGTAACTAAGCGGCCGCTCGCAAGATCCGCGCGAAGCTTGCCCGCACCTTGGCCTGCGTCTCGATGATGGTCGCATCGAGCGTGGCAAAGTCCGGCACGTCGGCGGCGCGCGCCAGCAGCTGCAGCAGCCCCGCCCCTGCCGTCTTCGGATCGAACGGTCCGGCAAGACACAGCCGCAGAATCTGCGTCAAATCCTGATAGAGCCGGATCGCCGGGCGCAGCACTTCGGCCTCCTCGACCGGCAACACGCCGAGCTGCCAGGCCTTGTCGAGAACCCGCGCCGTCGTGGTGTCGAGAATACCTGGCAGCCGGTGCGCGTGTACGAGTTGCAGGTATTGGGCGATGAACTCGATATCGATCAGCCCGCCGCCGGCATATTTGAGGTCCCAGCTATCGTTGTCGCCCTTTTCCTTGGCGATGGCTGCACGCATTTCCGCGACATCGCCGGCAATAAGCGCAGCATCGCGTGGGCGCCGCAACACATCGCGGATCACGGCCTCGACCCGCGTCTTGAACTGCGGCGACGCCGAGACCACGCGCGCCCGCGTCAGCGCCATGTGCTCCCAGGTCCAGGCCTCGGTTTCCTGATAGCCGGCGAAACCGTCGATCGACGAGGCCAGCGGTCCGGCGCGACCCGACGGGCGCAGGCGCATGTCGACCTGGTAGAGCGCGCCGTAATTGGTCTGCGCGGTCAGCGCATTGATCAGCCGCTGCGTCAACCGGGCAAAATATTGCGCGCCATAAAGCGCCCGCTGACCGTCGGACTCAGGACTCTCCGCATCGAAGTCGTAGATGAGGATCAGGTCGAGGTCGGAGGTTGCGGCCATCTCGCAGCCGCCAAGCTTGCCCATGGCCAGCACCGCGGTCTCCTCGCCGCGCATGTGGCCGTAGGTCAACGCGAAATTGTCCGCGACCGCGCGATGCACGGCGCGGATCACCACATCGGCGATGCGCGCGAAAGCCTCGCCTGCCGCACGCGCCGTCACGGTGCCGGACAGAATGCGCACGCCGATGAGGAACATGTATTCCAGACCGAACATACGGATACGTTCGAGCAGGTCCTCGTCGTAGCGCGCCTGCGCCAGCGCGGATTCGAGGCGGCGGCCGAGTTCAGCTTCATCGGGCAGCACGCCGAAGAAGCTCGGATCGACCAGCGCATCCATGACCTCCGGATAGCGCGCCAGCGTATCGGCAAGCCGCGGCGCGGTGCCGAGCACCAGCGCGATGAGCGCAATCAGCACCGGAATCTGCCGCAGCAGGGACAACAGTCGCGCCGAACCGCGCAGATTGCCGAGGAAATGATCGAACAGCACCAGCGTCGCGTCCGGATTGTCCGAGCGCGAAAGCTGCTCGATGAGGACCGGCAGCAAGTCGCGCAGATGCTCGCGGGCAACGTTGTTCCTGAGCGAGCGGTGGCCGCCGGCAAGCCAATGGCGGATGGTTGCGGACGCCTGCAATGGCGCGCGAAAGCCGAGCTCGCCCAGCCGGTCGAGGGTCTTGCGGTCATCGCTATCGGCCGGAAATGCCAGCGCCGGACGGTCGGCGCCGGGCGCGGTCTCGAACAGCCGCGAATAATGCCGCTGCACTTTTTCCAGATGGCCGAGCAGAACCTCGGCGAAAGCGTCGCGGCCGGCAAAGCCGAGAAAGCGGGCGAAACGCTCGAGGCTTTCGCGTTCGGCGGGCAACGTCTGCGTCTGCTCGTCGTTGATCATCTGCAGGCGATGCTCGACGGTGCGCAGGAAGCCGTAGGCGGCCTTCATGTCGTCCCGCGCGGCAGCGTCGATCCAGCGGTCGGCCGCCAGCTTGTCGAGCGTGGTGAGCGTGTCGCGGTCGCGCAGGCCCGGATTGCGTCCGCCGGCGATCAATTGCTGGGTCTGCACGAAGAATTCGATCTCGCGGATGCCGCCGCGGCCGAGCTTGATATTGTGGCCTTCGATCGCGATCGCGCCGTGCCCGCGATAGGCATTGATCTGCAGCTTGAGGGCGTGCACTTCGGCGACGGCGGCAAAGTCGAGATATTTGCGCCAGACGAAGGGCGAGAGCTCGTCGAGGATGGCCCCGCCCGCTGCAATGTCGCCGGCGCAGGGCCGCGCCTTGATCATCGCCGCGCGCTCCCAGTTCTGCCCGGCGCTCTCGTAATACGACAGCGCCGCTGCGGTGGAGATCGCAATCGCGGTCGAGGACGGATCGGGACGCAGTCTGAGATCGGTGCGGAAAACGTAGCCGTCGGCGGTGCGCTCCTGCAGCAGTTTCACTAGCCGCTGCGTAAGGCGGACGAAGAACGGCGCGGCCTCCACATCGCGCGGCGCGACGTGGACGGTTGGATCGAAAAACACGATGAGGTCGATGTCGCTCGAATAATTGAGCTCGAAGGCGCCCATCTTGCCCATCGCCAGCACGACATAGCCGCTGCCGTCCTGCGGCCGCGCCTTGTCGCGCGGAGTGAGGCGGCCGCTCCGGGAAAGTTCGGCGAGGAGAAATTGCACGGAGGCGGCAGCGGCGGTATCGGCCAATTCGGTGAGCGCGCGGGTTGCCCGCATCACCGGCCAGACGCCACCGATGTCGGCGAGCGCAATCAGCAGCGCCGCCTCCGCCTTCATGCGGCGCAACAGCCGCATCGCTTCGCCTTCATCATCCGTCTCGATGATGGCGTCGGCAGTGCCGGCCAGCAGCGCGGCGAGGTGCTCGTCCGGATCGGACTGCAGCAGCCGCAGCAGGCGCGCGGGTTCGCGGCTGGCCAGTTCCCAAAGGTAAGGCGAGCTTTCGCCAAGGCTTTGAATGAGCGTGCCGAGAAGCGGGTTTTCCGCCAACAGGCCCTGGAGCGACGCCGCGAGAGGGTCGGCGATTTGCGCCAGCCATTCGGCGACACGGGTGCGCGCCGTATCGGCGTCAACCAGGCGCGGCGCGCTGGCGATGCGCTCGGCGAGGCCATGCCCGGCACCCGCCTTGGCACCGCTCGCGGCCATCTGCAGACTGTTGCGCTTGCCTCGGTGCGCGGTCATCCGGCACTCTGTACCGGCCCTCCCCTCGGCAAGGCAATCACACTTTTCAGCCCCGGTTGATTATCCTCAAGCGTCAGCTCGCCGCCATGCAGGCGCGCCACGGCTGAGGCAAGACTGAGGCCCAGCCCGAGACCCGGTTGCGAGCGGCTTTGCTCCAGGCGCACGAAGCGTTCGACCACGCGTGACCGCTCGCCTTCGGGGATCCCCGGGCCGCGGTCGGCGACGGTGAGCAGGATGCGGTCGCCTTCGTTCTGTGCGCGTACAACGATTTCCGCCGGCGCGCCGTTGACCTTGCCGCCGTCCGGCTCGCCATACTTGATGGCGTTGTCGATCAAATTGGCGACCGCCTGGCTCACCAGCTCGCGGTTGCCCTTGACCGGCGCGGCGCTGTCAGCCTCGACCTTGAGCACGATGCCTTTTTCTTCGGCCAGCGGCTCGTAAAGCTCGCCGACATCGCGGGCGATTTCGGCGGCGTCGAAATCGACCATGTCGTCGCGCGCCTGCCCGGCCTCGGCGCGCGCAATCATCAGCAGCGCATTGAAGGTGCGGATCAGCCCGTCGGATTCTTCGATCGTCGCGTCGAGCGCGGCGCGATATTCGTTCTCCGATTTCGCCATGCGCAAGGCTTCCTCGGCACGGTTGCGCAGCCGCGTCAATGGCGTCTTGAGATCGTGGGCGATATTGTCGGAGACTTCCTTCAGGCCGGCCATCAGGGCTTCAATGCGATCGAGCATGGCGTTGAGGTTGTCGGCGAGACGGTCGAGTTCGTCGCCGGTACCGGCAACCGGCAGGCGAGTGCCGAGATTGCCGTCCATGATCTTGCGCGTCGTCTCAGTCATGGCGTCGACCCGGTGCAGCACGCGGCGGGTCACGAACAGCCCGCCGCCGAGACCGAGCACGATGACGACGGCGATCGACCAGCGCCCGGCCGCCAGGATGATGTGATAAAGCCGTTCGCGCTCTTCGAGATCGCGGCCGACCAGCAGGCGGAAGCCGCCGGGAAGCTCGAAAACGCGCACCAGCGCGTCGTGCTCATTGCGGTCGCCGCCTTCGGCCTCGTCGAGCCGGCGGTAGCCGGTTTCGGTCCAGCCCGGCTTGTCGAGAATGCCGGGCGTCAGCGCGGTGACATTGCCGGCGAGCGCTTCGCCGGCGAAGGTCGTGACCAGATAAAGGCTGGAGCCCGGTCGCCGCGCGCGCGAATCGACGGTGACGACGAGCCGACGGATGCCGCCGAGGCGGTATTGCTCCGACAGGCCGGTGATTTCGGCGTTGACCGTTTCGGTGATCTGCTCGGTGATCAGCCGGCGCGTATTGAGCGCGAAATAGGCGAGCAAGGCCGCGGCAAACAACGCAAACACGGTCAAATAGACCAGCGTCAGCTTGAACGTGGTGGTGCGAAAAAGCTTACCGAGCGCCGTCACGGATCATGTATCCCGCGCCGCGAACCGTGTGCAAAAGCGGCTGGGAGAAACCTTTATCGATTTTCGAGCGCAAGCGCGAGATATGCACGTCAATAACGTTGGTTTGCGGGTCGAAATGGTAATCCCACACGTTTTCCAGCAGCATGGTGCGGGTGACCACCTGCCCCGCATGCTGCATCAGGTATTCGAGCAGGCGGAATTCGCGCGGCTGCAGCGTTATTTCCTCGTGGCCGCGGCGCACCTGATGCGACAGGCGGTCGAGCTCGAGATCGGCGACGCGTAGCACCGTCTCTTCGCTGCGGGCACCCCGGCGCCGCGCCAGGACCTCGACCCGCGCCAGCAGTTCGGAAAATGAGTAAGGCTTGGGGAGATAATCGTCGCCGCCGGCGCGCAGGCCCTTGACCCGGTCGTCGACCTGGCCGAGCGCCGAAAGGATGAGAGCGGGCGTCTCGATGCCCTTGCCGCGCAGCGCGCCGATCAGCGACAAGCCGTCGCGCTTGGGCAGCATGCGGTCGACGATGAGCACGTCGTACTGGCCGTCGAGCGCCAGCGCGAGGCCATCCTCGCCGTCGGCGGCGGCATCGGCGACGTGGCCGACCTCGCGGAAGGCCTTCACCAGATAGTCGGCGGCGTCTCGGTCGTCCTCGACGATCAGGAGGCGCATGGTGATCCGATCCGGTTGCGCATCGGCCGCCCGGCCGAAGGCTTGCTGCCCGTTGATATCGGCATAAGTGGGCATCGGTTCCACCATATCCAGTCAATTCGTCTACCGGTCAATTCCCGGTTCGCTATCGCCCCGTTTGCCGCCCTGGTTTGCGCGCCGCCCTGTCAGTCCCGTCGTACGCGAGGGGGTGGCGGAGTTGCGTCCGCCACCCCCTCAACGACCCCACCCCAGCGGGGGCGACGGATGCCAGGGTTGGAGTTCGGTACGGAAGCGAGCAAAACATTCGGCCGCTCCCGGGGATTACGCCGGGACGGGCACGAGGCCCGTCCCGTTGGGTCGTTTCGTCAGCGGGGGCGACGGATGCCGACGGAACGTCCCAAACTCGATCTCACTCAGCCGCGACCGACCGGCAGCGCGACGAAGCGGGTGTTGTCACCCGATTTCACCCGCATCAGCACGGTGCGTTTGCCGTCCGTCTGCGCGCTGGCGATCATCTTGCGCACGTCGGCTGGCGTCGAAACCGATTTGCCGGCAACTTCGAGGATCACGTCGCCGGTGGTGAAGCCGTGATCGGCGGCGACGCCCGAGGAGTCGACACCGGTGACTACGACGCCGTCAGTGCCGGCGCCCGCGACGCGGGCGGCCGGAGCAAGCGTCAGGCCGAGCTTGGCGAGGTCGATCGCGCCGCTTTCCGATTCGCTGTTCTTCGAACCGGCATTGGCTTCCTTGGTGTTCGGCAGTTCGCCGAGGGTCAGCGTGATCGTCTTTTCCGAGCCCTTGTGCAGCACGGTCAGCTTGACCGAGGTTTTGGGAGCCAGAGAGCCGATCTTGCGGGCGAGGTCGCGGGCATCCTTGACCTCCTGGCCGTCGACCGCGGTGATCACGTCGCCAGCCTCGACGCCCGCCTTCGATGCCGGGCTGTTCTCCTGCGGCTGAGCGACCAGCGCGCCTTCCGCCCGCTTCAGGCCGAGGCTGTCGGCGATATCCTGCGTCACCGGCTGGATCTGCACGCCGATCCAGCCGCGAGTGACCGAGCCGTGATCGCGCAACTGCGCAATCACGCTCTTGACGGTGTCTGCGGGGATCGCAAAAGCGATGCCGACCGAGCCGCCCGACGGCGAGAAGATCGCGGTATTGACGCCGATCACATTGCCTTCGGTATCGAAGGTCGGGCCACCGGAATTGCCCTTGTTCACCGGCGCGTCGATCTGGATGAAATCGTCATAGGCGCTGGCGCCGATGTCACGGCCGCGCGCCGAAACGATGCCGGCGGTGACGGTGCCACCGAGACCGAACGGATTGCCGACCGCGAGCACCCAATCGCCGATCCGCGGAACGGAATCGGAGAGCTTCACATAGGGGAATGAACCGCCATCGACCTTGATCAGCGCAAGATCGGTGCGCGGGTCGGTGCCGATGACCTTGGCATCATGCGTCTTGCCGTCGTCGGTGGTGACGGTGACGCTCTCGGCCTTGTCGACGACGTGGTTGTTGGTCACTGCATAGCCGTCGGCGGAAATAAAGAAGCCGGAACCCTGCCCGAGGATGACGTTATGACCGCCGCCCTGGCCGCCCTGGCCGCCTTGCGGCATATTGTCGGGCATGCCGGGCATGCCGAAGCGGCGGAAGAATTCACGCAGGCCAGGCGGGACCTCGTTATTGGCGAGCCCGGTGGTCTGCGATCCTTCCAATTTGACGCGCACCGAGATCACTGCCGGCTTCACCTTGGCGACGATGTCGGCGAAGCCGACGGGCGCATTGAGCTTGTGCGCCTGCTCGGTCAGATTCTGCGCCAGCGCCGACGGATAGCTCCAGTTGAGGTCGGGAGCGGCAACGATGGCCGCGGCGCCAAGGCCGGCGATGGTGGTGGCGAGGAGGACGACGCGGCGGGCAGAAAGCACGCGCCGTTTGGGCGGGAGGGAATTGGGAGCGAGAGAATCGCTCATCGGGGTGTCTCCATCTGGATCGAGGAAGCGCGGTCGCGCGCTGTTTCAACGACGACGATGGAGGGATGCGCCTTACAGCGTCCTGTCGAGGAAATTAAACTTTAGTAACCTGGGGACGTCGTGATGGCAGTTAAATCGGTTAAATAATCAAAGGCAAGCACAACAGGACCAAAGCCGAGTTCGGCGGCGGCGGCGTCAGGCGTGCGCGAAGCGCCGCTCCGGCGCCGCCGCCACGGCTGCCGCCTTGGCCAGCATCGCCGCATAGTCGGCGCCGTAGACCTTGCCACAGAAGCGCGCCGCCGCGTCGACTTGCGATTGGCGGAAGCTGCGATCGGCGGCGCCGGCGTGGCGCAGGCCGTCAAGCAGGGCGCGGGTGCCGCTGTCGAGAAATTGCTGCAGGTCGTTTAACGTCCGCAGCGTTATTTCGTTGAGCGCCAGTTCGCCGGCGAAATGGCGGCAGTTGCCGACGAATTCGACCAGCGCCGCGGTTTCCGCCACCTCGTCCGCATCGAGCACGGAGTTGGCGCGGATTTCGGTCGACGGCCGCGGACGCAGCAGGCGCCGCACGCGGGCCGGCGCCGATTCGATTTCGGACCTGAGCAATTCGGAAATGCGCGCGCGCTGAGCGGCAAGCGCGCGGCCCCAGGTGCTGTCGACCGGCAATTCGAGCTCGGTACGCAGCCCGCGGGCCGCGTCGTGGATGGTCTTGAGCAATGCACCGACCGCCACGCCGCGGCCGCTGCGCAAGTCAATCTGCAATTCGCCGACGAGACGTTCCAGTTCCGCAAGCACAATGGTGACGGTCACCCCATAGGCCGTTTCGGCGACGCGCGCGGCAACGTCGGTGCCGGCGGCCTTGACGCCGAGCCGGAGCAGCTGCCAGGGCGCACCAAGCCGGCTTAGCACGATGAGCAGCGCCGGAATGAAAGTTTCGCGATCGAAGGCGGCCGTCGATTCGATCAGCACTTTGGCTTCATCGAGACGCTGATCGGCAAGGTTGACGATGTGTAGCGGCAAGTGCGCGGCAAAGGTGGCGAGCGCATCGCGCGACTTGAGCGCGCGCATGAGGATCGCGGCGTCATCGGTCGCGCGCGGCGTGCCGATCTGCACCAGAAGACGGCGGCGGATTCGTTCGTCATCGCTGGCCGCGGCAAAGGCAGCCTCGATTGCGCCTGCGGCGCGATCCTGAAAGGCGCGGGTCAGCCGTTCGGCCTTCGCGGTGTTTCCGGCGAGCAGCGCCTCGTTCACCGCGTCGGTGAACGCTTTCGTCTCTTCCGGCAGCAAGTCGCGCCGGATCCAGGTCCATAATTGTTCGAGCAGACCGCGCGCGACGCGGCCGGGATGCTTGTGCTCGGCGATATCGTCGACGATGAACGGCTCGAGCGGCTTGAAGAACATCCGCGCCGGACCGCCGATGCGCGGGACGCCCTCGCGCTGTTCGCGGACGACCTGGCGCAGTTCCTGCAGCACCAGCGAAGCGCCGAGGACCGGGCTGACGCCGGAAGCCTCTTCGCCGTGCAGCAGGCTGCGCTCCAACTCGCCGATCAGAATCGAGCGCGCCGCCGGCTTGAGTTCGCGCAGGTATTGCCGCAACCGCTCGACGGAAGTCCCGTCGCCTGCCATGGCCTGGGGTGCCCGCATTGGATCGTGCGACTTGATAGCCCCGCGGGCGTTAACAAGCGATTAACTATATTTGCCGCGGCTTAGCCGAGCGGCGTCCAACTGCCGTCGGGGTTGCGGCAGGCGGTGCCGCGCGCCGTCTGCGGCGCGCCGTCGATATAGATGGTGTGCGTATACGAGCGGCAGTTGCGGCCGGCATCGACATAGGCGGGACCGGGGACCACGGTGCCGTAGCGGCCGGAGTCCGGATTGCGCCACGATACCGGCGCGCCCGATTGCCCGCTTTCCAGCGCGCTGATTTGGGCATCGTAGGCGCGCTGGCGGTCGTCGTCGTCGAGCGAGGCACCGATGCGATTGCCGATCAGCGCCCCGAGCCCGGCGCCGACCACGGCACCCGCCACATGCCCGCCGACCCCGCCGCCGAATTGCGAGCCGATCAGCGCGCCGCCGATGCCGCCGAGCAAGGTTCCCGTGTTTTCCTTGGGCCCGGGGCCGCCGGGGTCCGGACTGCCGGCGCAAGCGGCAAGAGACAGGCCAAGCGCGGCGACGGCAGCAAATTTCAATGCGGACATTGTTAGCCCCCGGATAGCGTCGGCGGAACGCGACTCACCAACGCGGCTCACATGCAACTTACCGAAACGGGAGGATTGGGGCAAAAGTCCGGCGTGGCAGCGCGTGGGCTAGCCGGCGGGCAGCACCAGCTCGGCGCGCAGTCCGCCGAGCGGCGCGCTGCCGAGCTTGAGTTCGCCGCCATAGAGCGAGGCCAGTTCGACCACGATCGAAAGCCCGAGGCCGGAGCCAGGCTTGGTCTCGTCGAGCCGGCGCCCGCGCTTGGCCGCTTGCTCGCGCTCGGACGGCGAAAGTCCGCGGCCGTCATCGTCGACAACGACGCGGACCACCGCGCGAGTAGCCGCGGCGTCCGGCCGTTCGCGCAGCACCTCGATCGCAACACGCGACGCCGCCCACTTGCAGGCATTGTCCACGAGATTGCCGATCATTTCCTCGAGATCCGGCCGCTCGCCGCGGAAGCGCGCTTCGGCATCGGCATGCACGTCGATGGCAATGCCGCGCTCGCGATGGATCTTCTCCATGGTGCGTGCCAGCGCATTGACGACATCGGCCACGTCGGTCAGCGAGCCGATCACCGTGTGCCGCGCCGCAAGTCGCGCGCGCTCGAGATGGCGCGCCACCTGGTCGCGCATGATGTCGGCCTGTTCCAGCACCTTGGCGGCGAAGGGGTCGCGCCCACGCGCCGCGGCTTCGTTCACCATCACCGACAGCGGCGTCTTCAGCGCGTGCGCGAGGTTGCCGACATGGGTGCGCGCGCGCTCGACGATTTCCTTGTTGGCATCGATCAGCTCATTGGTCTCGCGCGCGAGCGGCGCGATTTCCTCCGGGAATTGCCCGGTCAGGCGCTCCGCCGTGCCGGAGCGGATGGCGGCGAGGCTGTCGGTGATGCGCTTGAGCGGGGCGAGACCAAAGCGCACCTGGAACATGGTGGTGAGCAGCAGCACCGCCGCCAGAATCGAGAAGGTGATAATGAGCGCCTGCTCGAAGGAGCGGGTTTCTTCCGTGATTTCCGCGGCATCGCCGGCGACCGCCACCAGATAATGGCCGTCCTCGCCGAGATCGATATTGCGCTCGACCAGGCGCAGGCGCTGGTCTTCCGGGCCATTGACATAGCCCTGGCGCGAGC
>Ga0335083_10006710_pt1 | contig 14303 bp, 18 predicted proteins | sample Lox_Sample_42_FD_206716 | JGI IMG/M metagenome (GOLD analysis project Ga0335083, IMG submission 206716) | Soil microbial communities from Loxahatchee National Wildlife Refuge, Florida, United States - Lox_Sample_4.2 | ecosystem: Environmental > Terrestrial > Soil > Wetlands | place: USA...
CGGCATCGTCCATGGTTGTGCCCTATGCCAACACAACCAAAAAGAATCGCACGGGAAAAGTCGTTCGTCGTTGCGCGCGCGCAAGCCGCACGGATCTAAACGTAGAGATAATTCGACTTGGTTCAACAGACGATCTTTGCTATCAACGATCCGATCAGCACGGAAGATATAGCGGCGACCAAGCCTGGAAGCATGAAACTGTGGTTCAAAATATACTTGCCAATTCGAGTGGTACCGGTTTGGTCAAAAGAAATGGCGGCGAGTAGAGTGGCGTAGGTAGGCAGGAGAAAATAGCCATTGACCGCCGGAAAAAGAACGATCAAAAGGGTAGGACTTAGACCGAGCGCGATACCAACAGGCACCAGGGTGATAATGGTAGCCGCTTGGCTGGCCAGCAATACAGAGAGGGCAAACAGTCCGATCACAAAAACCCACGGATGCTGCTGAACAACCCCAGAAATTGTGCAATGATGAGGTTACGATTGCCTTCAAAAAAGGAAGATCCGAGCCAGCCCAGCCCTGTGATCGATATCAGCGCCACCATACCGGCATTCATGATGCTTCCCTTCACCGTTGTCACAGGTGATGCCCGAAACAGAAGCATGTTGGCAAGGATCATTCCCAGGACGGTACGCGGAGGCATTCCAGGCGGTAGGCGAAAGATGAATACCAGGACGAGCAGGCCAAGCCCCGACGTAGGGTTAATGCTCGCCCTACTTAAGCCCGCAGCACGAGTGAAATTCAAAACCTCTTTTATACTTACTAGGCGCGTTCGTTCTCCGAGTGCTTCTCGGCAGGGGTATTTGCGAGCAGATAGTCAGTCGAAGCAAGACTTAGATCGATGGGATACTTGCAATTCTAGAACGCTTCGCTAATCCCCATGTATACTCCGCCACCCTGGAGCCCGACGGCGTAATCGACACGGAGATTGACGTGATTCTTCTTGGCAAGTGTGTAGCGGATTCCAGCCCCGCCGGCTGGCTTCAAATTGTCATTGTTAAAGGCGCCTAGCGTCGGAGCAACCTCCCCAACACCAACGAAGGCAGCAATGCCAAATCGCTTCGGTAGAGTCAGTCGATATTCAAGCTGCGTCGTCAGCATCAACCGGTCGCGATAGCGCCCAGCTTTGTAACCCCTGATGTCATTGTGCATGCCCAGTAAACAAAGATCATAGAATGGGACGCGGCCATCTGTGGCGCATCCGAAAACGCGTCCGGCAAGCACTTGGCGTGGCGAGATGCTGGAATACTTATTCAAAGCGAACGTGTAGCTCTGGTAAGAAAAATCACTGCCAAAACTTCCTTGAAAGAAGTCCCCCACAACATCTGCGAGGGTGCCGCTGGTAGGGTAAAACTGGTTGTCGCGAAGGTCGCTCTGGACGTGGAAACCGACTGCCGAAGTAGTCGACGCCAATTCCACCGGATTGATCTTAAAGGCAGGAGGAAGATTTTCCCCCTTCAACCGTGCATCGAGGCTACGCCACTGGTATCTCGGGCCCAGGAATAGTTTGCCTTTTGCACGGATCAAAGATTCCAGCAGTAGCGCTTTTCCGCCTTGATCGATCGGGACTGATAGTCCTAGATTTCCCGCCGAGTTGCCAATCCCATACAAGTCATACTGTAATTGTGCACGGCCATAGGCAGCCGTGACCCGAAATCGGTCGCGCTTAAAGTAAAGTTTGGCTCCGCCTCCCCAGAGCCAGCTTCCGTTGCTGGTGTAGAGACCGCCACCGCCCAACATCGACGTCGGCGAGACGGTGTCACCCTTAGAGATCGGGAATAAATACCCACCCACCACCACGATCCCAGAGCCAAGCGCTGGGTTAGAAATCGGAAAAGGAGCGACCACGATCTCGCGAGCTTTGCCGCCTTCGCCTTCGACTGGGCGCCGTCTTGCCGCCGAATACTCCATGTTCTCCTGGCTAACGTCAACTGCTCTGGGGGTACTTATTACAACCGATGGCCTTGCGTCGAGGTGAACAGGGTAGCGTTTCGACGATGATTTCGGAGGGTTTTGTTGGTTCGAGGTGACCTGCGGAGGTTCGGGCGTGGAGGGCACTGATGTCTGCGCACTAATAATGGTGGACAACATGACCAAACAGAGAGTCAGTTGAATTCCCCCCGAGAACATGCCACGAAGAGTTGCCCTGCTCATGGCCTCGCTCCAGCTCGTGTGCTCGGCTGGCCTAGGAGACGCAACGTCTGGGTCGGAAGTGCTCTTGTCGAGCATTGTTGCTCTCGATCCTGCCACGGATAGCACTCGAGCGAATGAGCGCCTCCATACTCACTTCGATGGCCATCGCCTCACCGCTACCCAAGTCAGAAGCAACAAGGAGACCAATGCCGTGGCGATAATCGACAAGGCCTTGAACGTAACCCAGGAAAGCTCTGAATCGCTCATCATGGCTGTGATTGATCTCGTCTCGATCGACACTATGGCTTCATTTTCCCCGGTGAATCAGTACAGCTGCTACAAGTGCCAGTGTCATGAAGCTCCCTCGACGTGTATTCGCGTCAGTCTGACCTGGGCCGAAGGTGTCCCCTTTGCTGCTCTATCGGTGCGGATGTAAAAGCCTGAGACGTAACGGCCTGCAGGTGCGCCAAAGTCATGGTTGCCCGCGCAGATTCTGGACTGCCAGGCGCCTCTTGGAGATATGCCACTAGCTCTCTTGCGGCCGACGAAGCATCCTTCAAACCAATGAAAACGTCTGCCTTCAGAAGATGCATGAAAGGATGATTGGTCGGAATCAAATTGCAAGTTGTCTGTAGGTTTGTCAGGGCGGTGTTATAGTCCTCTTTTCCAACTAAAGCTCTGGTCATCTCATAGTGAGCCTGCCAAAAATCCGGCTGGATCGCGATGGCGTGGTTCAGGGTTCTGAGCGCATCGTCGAACCTTCCGTACGCGGTGTAAACAGATCCCAAAGTCACATATCCCATGCCAAGGTTGGGATCGTTTTCGACCGCTCTCTGGGCATCGATCAAAGACTGACGTAAGTCGGTCTCTCGTTCCATAGCGCCCCGCAGGGCGAACGCCTCCGCGTATCGCGGGTACAGATTGATCGCCTTGGTCATATACTCGATTGCCTGAGCTGTATTGTTCTTGGCCGATGCCTCAATCCCCTTTTGCTCTGCTCTGCGGGCCTCTTTTGGAATCTTTAACTGGGATACCGAAATGGCGGAACGATCGTCACAATGGACTCTTTTTGTTACAGGTATTGTCAGAATTGCGAGGCGCTGCCGCGCGGTAACTCGCAACTTCCGTGTCACAGTTTCGCGTCCTAGGACTGTACTCAAGACGTACTCCCCCTCCGGCGCAACAAATTGGAACTCTCCCGCGGCGTTGCTTGTTCCAGTAGCTAGTTTTCCGTCGGAAGTATTACGCAGGGTCACATCCAGTTTGGGAATGGGAACTTTGAAAGCACTCTGGATCAGACCTTCAATGACTACGCCGCGACCCTGTCCCTTGGGCCAGTCGTTTCTGGCCTGGGGGAAAACCCGAGTGGTGAAAGCACATGAGCACAATAAAATCGCGATTACGAAGGAATGGTTCCTCATACTGCCCACCCGGCCGACAACACAAACGCTTTAACACGGGGGATCGTATTTCAGATTGAGGAAGGTTGTGACTGCCAAAAGTGCCAGTGTTGGTCGCATGAGTGCTCAGCCGTGACACCGGGGCCCTCCTGCGATAAAGTACCTGCCAACTTTGACAGGTAACTGCGCTAATCCGATGCTTGAGAATATTCCAACGACGTTTACCGATTCGAGTGCCTTGGACGCCCGCCTCGGATCTTGAGGGAGGTTAATGAGAAGGGCCTGTCTCTTGGCGTTCATTACTCTGACGTTCACGATTTACGTGCCTGGCCAAGATGACCTAGTCAAGTTCGCGACTGAGGCCAGAAGCGCCTTCGTGTGGGGTAGCGATGCGCCAGCGGCCGCGACATCCTCAACCTTGAGGGATCCGCTGACCGGGGTGGAAATACTCAAGCTAACATACGCGGGGATTGAGGTGAGTTCTCGGATGGGGTTTGAAAAACTCCGCCCAGAAAGAGTTGGGGAGCTTATTGCCTATACGACCACCATTGTGAACGCGACCAGAGCGAAGGTGTTGGTCAGATACGGAGCAGCCTCGATCGATGGGCATATCGTCTCGCCCGTTTCTACAGTCTCCGCTACGAAGCACCTTAGCTCGAAGCGGCTCAAACGCGAGCCTAATATCGTTGAAATTGGGAAGCTGTACTGCTTCACAAGCGGCTTTCTATCGAGCGAAAACTTTTTCTCGGCGGACCAGCTTTCCTTAGAACTGACCGTTGAACCCCAAACATCATTGACTGTATCAACTGTCATTGAAGATCCGCGACCCTATCCGCTCCGATGCACGGTGGAGGGTTGCAATCCGATCGGGACGGTCCGTTATTCCATCCGGGTCGGTAGCCATGACTACATTTTCGGTTGGCCCGGGCGAAAGCTAGTGAATTGTGGAAGATGAAAACGCTCGGTTGGAGGCGTGGGCCCTAATGGCCTTTCCGCGAACTGTAGGGTAGAGTCACGAACCTGCGAACCGTCGGTCTCCATTACTGAAGATAGGACGAATCGAGGATACAACAAATGCGGAGGGCCAAGACTCATCGCGATCAGTCCGCCACATCTACATCCGCGGGTACATGTGCGAGTAGTGCTTTCCCGAGCATGTTACGCAAAACGGTATGAGCTTGATGAAGTCGCGACTTGCTGGCAACTGCGCTGATTCCCATTCGCCACGCCACCTCGTCGTGTGTAAGACCCTCAATGTCGTGAAGTAAAACTGTTTCTCTTCGAGCGGGTGTAAGACCACTCAAAGCTTGTTCTAAGGCAATCCGCTGAGCTGGATTGTAGCAGCGTGCGGGCACGTCACCCAATACTTCTTGGTTATCGGTGATAACTTGACCTTGCCGCCGTCTTCGTCTCTCGTGTAAATACACCAAATTCATAGCGACCTGGTGCAGCCATGATGTAAATTGAGAGTCTCCCCTAAAGGTGTTAACTTTCCTTGCGACCAGCAAGAAAACATCTTGTGTCAAATCTTCAGCATCGAACACGTTCTTTGTGCATCGGAGACACAAGGCATAGACTCGAGACCTGTGCAATGCATACAGTCTCCCTAAGCCGGCCAGGTCCCCATTCTTCGCTCTCTCGATCGCCTCGGTTTCAGACATCTCGGACTTCCGGGTGGTGGGATGCATATAGTGTTGATCGCAAAACTCTGGAAGCTCTGCCACTGAAAGTGTTTTGATGAAGGCCTCTGTTTTTGAGACATCCGTAGAAAAACATTTACGTGTCCGGGCGGAAACTGTCATAACTGCCAGACTCGAATAGAAGCGGCCATTGAAATGAGTGGCCTTGGAAATATGCTTTGATGAACGCATACGGCATGACGCCAGGCGCTGTGAATCAGTTAGTTCAGCGTTTCGGCATGTCGAAATCTATCTAAAAGCAGCCGACATTGACGATGATGCAGTGTTGATCTCTGAGCCTGTTCTTAAAACTTCGCTGTCAATAAGAGATGCGATTTGATCCCAGATGTGAGGATCGTTTTCGATCTGATGGTGAGGCTTATTAAAGGCGCGTGAAAGCCATCCATAGTTGTCGCAGTCGACCTCATGGTTGCGATATTCTTTGTTAAAGTTACCCAGAATTGTGGTCCGCGCTGCATCAGCTGGAACGATGAGCGGTTGCCCGGGTGTGAGACCTTTTCTTTGGTAAAAATTGACTGCCTTCCCCACATTGGCAGGAACCGTACGATCGTTCTGTCCGCACTTCTTTACGGTGTCGATTTGGATGGTCAGCGCCACAGGGATTCCACGCCGCTGCAGTTCTCTTGCTAAGGTGAGCACTTGGGAAGCGCCCCAACTGTGTCCGTAGAGAATGATCTTCACTTGTTGTTTCTCGGTAGCCGTCAAGAAGCCGTCCTTGTCCGTATCCAAGCGCCGAAGCGTATCCTCAACAGCCTGTTTTCCTTCGTGATTTCCAAATGTATTCACATACACAGTGGACCCGTATCGCGCCTGAAGATACGTTGCGAACAGGACTTCAGGATGCTTGGGGTCGTTTCCTTTAACAAAGCCGCCGACAAATCCAAGAATGATCGCTTTTCGGATATTCTGATTTGCAGCCTCCACGGGGGCTCTTGAGCATACGAGGCGCATAGTGTTTCTCAGGGCGGGAAGCGTCGAGGCGTCGTGGCACACATCTGCGATTGGTCCAGCTCCCCAGTGATCCAGGTATCCGACGGGCAAGACTTCCTGGGCATACGCCTTTCCAAGTCGGCTGGGACACGTGAACACCAAGACGAGCGGCAGCGCCACTAACAAGCGGTGCAGGTTGTCCGTAAACCGAACAACGGTACCGCAGAGGTTCACCGGTGGAAGTCTTTGTGGCTTGATCATGTCTCTTGAATCTGATTCAGCATCAGCACGTTGCTCCGCCACCCTAGCGCTGGTCCGACGTCCGGTTACGAAGGTGCGGAGTCAATTGTCGAATGACGAACTCTTGCAGCACACCTTCGAACGCAAGTTCACCCAACCTGATCAATGAATTTTGCACCACCAAACCAGCGCCGTTGCGATCACTTGTTGGATAGTAGAGATACGAGATGCTGGCCGAAGCAAAAGCTCCGGCCACATTCGAATAATTCGGTTGCCAACTCATGTTGTCGCCTTTGCAGATCACAGGACTGGCCAGTGCGTACAGCAGTCGCGATCGAGTACTACCGGTTCCTTTGTAGAAGTAACGCGGATCCTGTTTTAGCAGAGATGGCAGCATGGCGCTTCCAATGAAAGTGCCAGTGGCCGCGTCGGTGTAGGATGCACCCAAGCGCTTGAAATAACCTTGTGCTCCTTGTCCATATCCATCGAAAGTATTTGTGGCTTGTTCAAACCCTGCTAGCGCACCAACTCCCAGAATGGTGAAGGGATCTGCCATTGTCTTCCAGGCGAGCCTGAACTTCTGCGTCGGATTGAGGGGAAGCGCCTCGCGCTCATAGCTCACGTAGAAGTTTGGGACGAAACCGAGTACTCGTTGCTTCTCCTCCTCCTGAATCTGCATGTCAGCTGCTTGGGCCTGCGTGAGCGGGCTGACTTTCACGTACACTTCGGTCATGCCCGTTGCTATCGCAAGGACGATCGGAGGGACGAGGTAGGTTTCCCCAGGCTGCACGGCTGCAGAGAATTCGCGCGTTGCGAAGCCGGGCGACGTAATTGTGAGCCGAAACGACCCTGGAGCCACATTGGCGAACAGAAATTGACCAGAGCTGCCTGCCGTCACCTCCTGGTTCGCATTATGGCCTTCCTGGGTAAGACGTATCTCGGCGCCGGCGCTTACCGCTCCCGACTGATCAAGAATTGTCCCGCTGATGTAGCCCGGCAGTTGTTGAGCGGGTAACCTTTCTTCGAGGCCGCTCAGGTAGCGGAACTGCAATGAATCACCAACCGGCGAGTCATGTGCATCCTCTCTCGCAATAGGTAAACCATCGTTGGGTTTCACTTGCTGTGCGGTGGAAAACGTTCCGACGAAAAGAATTAGGAACACCCGGGCCGTTACCTCACCAATAGGATGCCTCATGTTGAAGACTTTCAATGTGCTTCATCTTTACACGCTGATTTGATGATTTGTCGGGATCATGGGGAACTGGCAAAACTCCCAGAGCCTCACTCTGCAGGTCATTAGCATTGCGGCGGATGACTAAGAACAATGCCTGGGTCACGCCTCGCACAGGCACACCATTGAGTGCGGCAGCACATCACAACCACCGCGCGTACTTGTTCATCTCGGAACTAGCGCTCTTGACAGTGCCGCGCGACGTCGGTGACTAGTAGGTTCAAAGGAACCCCGAGTGAGGTCGAATGAACGCCTTTGTGCGTTGCTCGCTGCCGCTGCTGTTCGTGCTGATGTGTCACTCAGTATTACCGGCAGCCGCGACCCTACTTGTGCAAGAGCCGTATGGGTTCTTTGGCGCCATCAATCCTACTGGACACGCAGCGATCTACTTGTCCCGCGTCTGCGCTGAGACACCTATTGTGCTGCGGCGATGTGAACCAGGCGAGTTGGGAATCGTGATAAGTCGTTACCGAAAAATCTCCGGATACGACTGGATCGCCATCCCGTTGATCCCTTACCTATATGCGGTGGAGGATTTCCCGAGCATTCCGGAGAAAGCTAGTTCCGAGAAGGTCGCCTATCTCCGGGACGAGTACCGGCGCAAGCATCTACAGGAAATTGTTCCCGATGGGCCGGCTGGCAGACCTCCGAAGGGATCGTGGGTCGAATTACTCGGTGCCGCCTACAATCGCAAGATTTACGGCTTTCAGATCGAGACCACCGAAGCACAGGATCTGTCGCTGATCTCCACGCTTAACTCGCGAAAAAACAAAAGCCACTTCAACCTCTTCTTCAATAACTGCGCCGATTTTTCCCGTCGGATTCTCAACCTTTACTATGCCGGCGCGATTGGGCGCAACTATGTTTCAGATGCGGGAATCACCACACCGCAGCAAATTGCAAAGTGCCTGGTTTCATACGAGAAACACCACCCGGGTATAGTTCCTGCGGCTTTCTTTCTTCCTCAGGTTCCCGGCAGCCGTCGCCCGAGCCATCGGGTGGGTGGTGTTACTGAGGGCTTGGTGAAATCGAAAAAATACATCCTGCCGTTAGCCGTTTTTCATCCGTGGGTCGCCGGCAGCATTTTTGCGATTTACCTGGTGAGTGGCCGTTTCGACATCGCCCACTATGCTGAGACGGAATATGCACCCGTCGAGTTGTCGTTAATGCAGGATTCCGCAACTCCAGGAGCGGACGAATTTGCGCAAAAATGACCCACCACTGTTTAAGAAATAAAGGTGAATCGCTGCCTTAGTAGCGGATTCCTAATGTGATCGCTATAAAGTGTGTGCTCATGTTCTTGGTGGGAGCATAGTGGTAGCGCGCCTCCGCATAAAATCGGTAAGGAGCCTCGCCCACTCTTGTCGTGAATCCTATACCCCCGTTGGCGCCCAACGCGTTTGTACTGGAAGTGACAGGAGGCTGGCCAGCATTTACCATTCCCGATTTGCAAGTGTATCCAAACCAGCGCCACGTCGGAGTGCAAGGAATGCCCGTGCCTGTCTTGACCTCCTGTGAAAGCCACGTATTGCGGAAATACCACCCGCCGCCGCCGATTAAGTAGGTTCCGAGTAATCGACCGCGTAATTCTAACCGGTAATCTCCAGTGAGAGCATAAAAGTCAGTATTTCCTTTTAGATCCCGCGACTGCAAGACGTTTTGTAGTGACTGCAATGTTCCTGCAGAAGGATAGACTCTATTCCATAAGAATTCGCCAACAATTGCGTTGTGTCGGTTGAAGTTATACCCGGCCCCACCAACCATCCCCCAGCCGGTACCGACGACCTGCGCCGAAGAACTGACGGGTGCATTGATAATCATGGCAAGGTTAGTGTTGAGTTTGCACTCGTCGCCGCAATCCTCTTGGGCTCGGAGCATCTGCACCGGTGTCAGCGCGATCACGAGGAGAATGAGGGTGCTCCCTTTCAATGTGAAGACTTGCATCTCTTGTCTCCTAACCCCTTTTTAGCCCTCAGGTCCATCGAGCCCCGCTGGCGCATTTGCGACGCGGTAAGAGTTCTATTCGTCAGGCATTCCTATCACTACCGACGGCGAGGCTGCACTACTGTCGAAACCGCATGCAATCGTGCGGGGCCGCCATAGAGGGGTAGATCAGTTGTGGGGTATTCTTCCCGCAACGTACCCGATACACCTATCCATGTTCGTGCAAAGCCCTCTGGCTGTATCCTGTATGTCTTGACAGTCTTCACGCTAGCAATTCTCGGCTAGTGTTCTGGCCGGGAGAACCTGGTGCGTTGATAATGTCTCGGACCGCGGCTCCCTCCTCTGAGACGGAAACTCTGCTCATGCGTGCTTTGTGCTGGTCGAGACTCTTTTGTTGTGGATTGTTAACACTGCCTGCAGTGGCCCAGGGGTACAACTTTAATGTCGGAGGTGGTCCCGGATTCCCATTGAGTCAGACAAATAAGTTCGCCAATACCTCCTATAACCTTGTCGTGGGCGGAGGCCCGAACTTATGGGATCATGTCAAACTGGACGGCGAATTTATGTTTCAGGGCTTGCCAGTAACACAAGGTGTCATCAAGGAAACAGGTCTTTCCGAGGTTAAAGGCAGACTTTACTCCCTCACGGGTAACTTGATTATAGGTACTTCCAAAGGAAGCAAAAGTGCATATGTGATAGGGGGTGGTGGCTGGTATCGCCGAACCCTCGAAGCGAAAAAGACGGTATTGCAGGCCGGAAGCTCGTGCTCGTCGGATTGGGCTTGGTGGAACGTGGAGTGTGTGAACGGTATCTTCCCCACGGATATAACGGTGGGCTCTAGGACCGTATCCGCTGGCGGCTTTAATGTCGGCCTCGGGGTCGCTTTTGGGATGGGAGAATCCGGGACACCCAGTTTCTACACTGAGATCCGCTACCATCGCTCATTCACGCAAAGCGTAGAAACCGTTGTGCTACCCCTTACCTTTGGTATCCGCTGGTAAGCGGATGCCCTTCGAGCAGGTTTAACCACTAGATGCCCGCAGCATCCGTCAATCTGAGGCACAGGGAATCGATTTTCGATGCTGCTTTCAAGAACCCCGCAAAAAAACCTAGCTCGGTCCTCATACGACGCTTTTCGTTCCTGACTTTGCGTCGCTTTCTTTCGCGTATTTTGGCGCATATCACCACTCCTCAATCGGCGGATACTTTGAGTATGTGACGCTGCTGTGTCGACACTGGGAGGGTCGAAAATGAGGAGTTCGCTCGCTATCGTTCGCTCCCTGGTGGTGGATGATTACGAACCGTTTAGACGCTTTCTGTGTGACGCTTTGCAAGCGAAGGCGGATTTGCAGGTCATCGGCGAAGCATCAGACGGATTACAAGCCGTTCGGAGGGCCGAAGAGTTGCAACCGGATCTAGTTTTGCTCGACATCGGGCTCGCGACAATCGATGGAATCGAAGTTGCCCACCGAGTTTTGCGATTAGTCCAAAGCGCAACAGCGCAACCATCCTTTTCATAAGTCAGAACAACGATGCCGATGTCATTGCGGCAGCGTTAAACAATGGAGCGAAAGGGTACGTTTGCAAGCAGAAGGTGAGGATAGAACTTTTGCCGGCGCTTGAAGCCGTTTTGCCGGGAGATCACTGTGTCAGCTCGGGCCGGGATGGGACGGACCATCTCTCCCTTTGAATCGCCTTGGATCCAGGCGACTTCGCTGAACGCGTGACAGACCCCGCCAGTACTACCTGCCATACGCGGTTCGATTCCTATCCTTCAGTAGTATCCAATCTTATTTTCCGGACACTGGCGGTACTTCAGAGCGCCTCTCGCGTGACAAGATGATCATCCCACAATACGCCACTGAGGCGAATTGAGGTGGATTGCGAGGCGGCCAACTTTAGCACTCGCCTCAAACTGTGATAATGAGGTACTTGACGCGACAATTCGATAGAGCTCTAATAACCCCACTCACCCTGAGAGGTTTTTATGATGTGCGAGTTGTGTGGTTCAGGGAATAAGGCCGACTTTTCTGCGGAGATACATATTCATTTCCCGTTGCGCAAGGACCTGGTCAAGCCGGGAGTCTTCCTCTTCCCGAAGGTGTTGATTTGTCTGAACTGCGGCGCTTTGTCGGTGAAAGTTCCCGAAAACGAGTTGCGGGAGCTGGCGGCATCACTAGGAGAGTCGGGCCATGCCGTCAAGGCAAATCTGGACTCGACAAGCCAGGACTGACAAACTGCCTCCCGCCGAGAACTGCCTCGATAGCGGCGCGTAGGTCGCTTGCAACCTTTGTTTTTGCAACGTAGCCTCGTGCCCCCAAGCCGAAGGCCGCTTGCACCATCTCGTGGGAGAATTCCTGTGTAACGAAGATTATCTTGGATTCAGGGGCTAATCTTCGAATCTGCTGAGCAGCCTCGATTCCGTGAAGCGTTGGAAGGCCTATATCGAGGAGAATCAGATCCGGTTTCAGTTCTTCCGCTTTCTGAACCGCCTCTAGGCCGTCCGACACTTCACCAACGACCTGCAAATCACGCTCTTGCGTCAGTATCGAGCAGATTAGCTTCCGATACGGCGCGAAATCTTCAACGACGAGAACGCGAACTAAGGAGCTTTTCATTATGCAGGGCTCCGGGTGCGTACTATTTATCTCTTGTATTACGTATGGTATACACATAAGTGTCTGACGAAGCGGTTTATGATGGCGCGTGCCCTCCCTTTACTTTTAGTCACGGCCTCTGGTGCGTCAATTGCGTGATCCCTATGTCTCGGGTAGGGGATTCCCCGACCCTCCTCCAGTCGGTGCACACTCCGCTCAGTGTTTCTCCGGAACATGTGAATGCGTCAAGAATCTCAATCAGTGGCTGTAAGAGCTGCAAGTCGCGCAGTTTGCAAGCAATCGGTTATATTTTGGCCGAACGCTTCACTTGGGCCCACATCCGCAACTTGCTCATGTACCCAGCAAGACCGGATGTGGGCCACCTTGTGTGACGGCCATTGCCAAGTGGAGTATCAGGAATCTGGGAAGAACGAACGGATCAGACCGGTCCCGACCAGGGCTAGCAGGGTGCCATTCTGGCGGCCCACTCTTCAAGCCGCAGCCGAAAAAGGATCGAGGCGAGCAGAAGACTAGCGTCTAAGGGGCAGCACATCGCTGCTCCAGAGCAACTCCGACGCGATTAATGCGTACTCCTAGTAAATGACGGTCAGGAGCCTGGAGCCAATGGCAGCTCCCAGGCCCGAGTAGATAGTGGAGGCGCAAACTTGCCGTGGCTCAGAGCAAAGCGTTCGAACATGCTGACTATAGGTATGACATGTCAGTGCCAGTTGATGTAATCGGGCAGTGACAAATTCGTCGAATCGCGGGCTTTTATTCGGGGTTGTACCGGACATGGACTCTCACCGATGAGTTGTGCGGTTACGAATTTGCGTCCCCACATAGCTGTTTCAATAGCGGGTAAGAGGTCCCTGGCGACTTCCCACTTCAGGACGTACCCCTCTGCTCCATTGGTCAACACTGTCTGCACTGCATCGGAATCATGGTAAGCACTGATGAAAACGATCTTCGTCATCGGAGCACCTTCGCGTATCCGACTCGCAGCTTGCACCCCGTTGAGCTTTGGCAGGCTAATATCCAGTAGGATCAAATCCGGTTTTAACTCCAGCGCCTTGTTAACGGCTTCCAGGCCATCCGATACCTCGCAGATGATCCGCAATTCACGATGCTTCGCAAATAGCGAAGATACGCAACGACGCCAGGGCTCGTAATCATCTGCCAGGAGTACCCGAACTTCCCGCAAACAACCTCCTTTGAGTCAAGTGTTCCCAGGCATTCGATCGTGCAGTTACAACAATTAACACCACGTAGGGATAACATTAAAAGAGCCACTCGTTGTACGCAGCATCTCGCAACAGGCGGACGAGGCACAACTGGAGGAAGTACTAGGAAATGTAACTAGATAAGCAGGAGAATGACAATCGGGGGCTACCCTGCAAAGCCAGATTCTCTAGCCTGGGCTGGGACCCTTCCGCTGGGACATCACACGCGTGAAAAAGTAGATTAACATCCCACGTAGCCCGTACCTGCGGCTGTGGGCCTCGCGATGCCTGAAAAAACTGACAGTTGACAGTTTCAATAAATACGCTAGGGTCACTGCCAAGACTGGCCGCGGGGGAAGGCCAGCCTCAAACTTACGTTCCAGAGACTCTTTGAGACTGGGACGTTTGTTATTCTGTTTCAGATCAAGATCAATGCATTATAGAAAGTGGCCCGTATTTCTGGGTAAAGCCCCCGGCATCTTTATTCCGAGTTCACGCCTTCCCGTCAAGGAGGGGCTTTCGCGCAACGAATTAGTATTCCGTTTCTCTCTTCTCCTAATGTTCGAAATCGCTACTCAAGCGCAATCTTTCGCACCCAGCCAGCGCTCGAATTCAGCCAATCGCTCTGGGCCGCGATTGGTTATCGTTCGGAGCGGCGAAAGACGCCCAAGGAGCTTGAATACAAACTGCCTGGCACATGCACGGCTCGCTCGATTCCAAGCGAATTATTCGTCTAGTTCGATTCCCGCATGGCAGGGCATCGCACTGGCATTTCTCCTAGTTTCCGCGGAGGCACTCGACCTGCAAACTAGTCCAACGGAAGAGTGCCGGGAGAAGACGTTGGTTGCGCGATCTTCCAAGCGCGGAAGGACAGTTACGAAGATGATTACCGAATTCCTAGTTGAAGA
>Ga0335083_10006711_pt1 | contig 14302 bp, 8 predicted proteins | sample Lox_Sample_42_FD_206716 | JGI IMG/M metagenome (GOLD analysis project Ga0335083, IMG submission 206716) | Soil microbial communities from Loxahatchee National Wildlife Refuge, Florida, United States - Lox_Sample_4.2 | ecosystem: Environmental > Terrestrial > Soil > Wetlands | place: USA: Florida...
GCTTCTGCCTCTTCGGCGCCATACCCGGAAACGGCATCGGCCTGATGACATCGACGTCTAACATCAACGACACTCTGAAAATCACGGGAACCTGTCAAGACGGGGAGGTGGAAACGGATTACTTCACCGCTTCTGGCATCGGCACGATTCCATCGTCTTCGTTCGGAATCAACTTCTTTACCAATCAGTACAGTTTCGCAGCCGAGGATTCTCCAAACGGCGTGAGCGGCGAGAAAGGCTGTGCCGACAGTTCTCTGCCCGGCCCCGTTGGATGGGGCTCAGAACAAACGTGGCCCATGTTTTCGTTGCTTGCGGGAGCGCCAGTTCTGTTTGGAACTTATTCGTACACGAGTCCCGCACTGGATATCGGCGGCCTCCTGAACGCCAATTGGACCGTGAAATGGATCTTCGTCCCGTTGCCCGATCCCAACTGCAAGCCTTGCCACGAACACCGCGGATCCGACATCAGCACACAAGATCAGAGTCTCGGAGAAGACCTTTCCCTCGCCGGCACACCTTTCTCCTTGCACTATGAGAGCAGCCGCTCTCCGGGTTATGCCGGCGCCGACCTCTTCGCCCTTCTTGACGCGCAAAATGTGGGGGGATGGACGCTCAGCATTCACCACACATTGGAACCTCTGCTCCAGCTTTACTGTGTAGGCGGAAGCTGCACGCCCTATGCGCTCGTCCCCAAGGCTCTCTTTCTCGGGGACGGAAGCTATCGCAACGACCAGGATGTGCAGTCCTCGGTCCCTTTGAACGGCAACTACTACGTCACGTCCGAGGATGGCTCGGAAGTTTACGTTTTCAACCCTGACGGACTGCACCTGCAGACGCTGGCTCCTCTGACAGGAGCGGTCATCTACACTTTCAGCTACGACTCATCCAACCGCCTCAAGAAAGTCACCGACGCAAATAACAACGTCACCACGATCCAGCGCAATGCCAATGGAATCCCAACCGCCATCATCGCGCCCTTTGGCCAGAAAACCCTCCTGGCGCTCGATGCCAACGGCTTCCTGAGGCAGGTCACCGATCCCGCCGGGCACGTCACCAAGCTGACCAACAGTTCCCTCGGCCTGCTCTCGACGATGACCGACGCCAACGGGGATGTCTTTAAGTTCGTGTATGACAGCAACGGCCGCCTGACGAAAGATACCGATCCCGTCGGTGGCGTCATCAACCTGGCTCGCGTCGAAAACGCGTCAGGCCCAACGGTGACGAAAACCACAGCCCTGGGACGCGCCAGCAACTATCAAACTGCGTTCTCCTCAACCGCTACGCAAACCTCGCAGCTGTTCACCGACACCTGGGAAAACGGCCTGCAAGCCACCGAGTCCGACACTCAGGCCGCCGGTCAACTCAGTGAGAGCGTCACTTTACCGGACGGCACTTCTCACAGCATCACCGAAACTCCGGACCCACGCTGGGGAATCCAACTTCCTATCGCCTCCACCGAAACCATCACGCGCGGCACTCTCACCAAGAACATAACCGCCAGCCGCGTCGCCAGCTTCACTGCTGGAGATCCCTTCAGCCTGGTCACCCAGACCGACACGAAGACCGTCAACGGACGTACCTTCAAGTCAGTTTTCACCGCCGCCAACCGGACTTACATAAACACAACGCCCGTGGGGCGAACCTCGACGATCGTTCTGGATGCTCAGGAAAGATTCTCCACCGGCCAGTTGACTGGCCTGGCTCTGAACCAGTTCACCTATGACACTAAAGGCCGTCTCGCCAGCTTTGCACAAGGGGCGCGCAAGTACACCTTCGCGTACGACGCCAACGGATTTCTGGCCAGCGTTACCGATCCCCTGAACCGAATAACGAGCTTCACTTACGATGCCGATGGTCACGAATTGAGCGCAACTCTGCCCGACGGTCGCGTCGTCAGCGATACCGTCGATGCGAACGGCAACCCCACTTCGCTGACGCCGCCCGGTGGCTCCGCCCACGCTTTTACTTTCTCAAAAGTCGATCTGCCTTTGTCTTACACTCCGCCGGCAGTATCGGGCTCGGGTAGCACCAAGTACAGCTTCAACATCGACCGCGATTTCACCAAAGTGACCCGCGCCGACGGAGGAATCGTTACGTATGCCTATGACAAGGCCGGCCGCTTGACTGGCCTAACCGCTCCAACCGAGACCCTCCACTACACCTACAGCGCGACCACCGGAAACCTGATTACCGCGACTGTGACCGGTGGTGAAGGCATTACCTACGGCTACAACGGACCGCTCCCCACCTCTTCGAAGTGGACAGGAACCGTAGCCGGAACCGTAAGCCGGGCCTACGACAACAATTTCTGGGTTAAATCGCAAGGTGTCGCGGGCGGTACAACCGTCAACTACACCCACGACAACGACGGACTAGCCACCAAGGCCGGAGCGCTGACTCTTACACGAAACATCAACACCGGCGTTGTAACGGGCACCACCCTCGCTAGTACAACCGACAGCCGCGTCACCAACGCGTTCAAGGAACCAACGTCCTACACCGCGAAGTATGCCGGCACCGCGCTCTACAGCACTATTTATACGCGCGACAGCATGGGACGGGTCCTGACAAATACGGAAACCATCGGTGGAGTCAAGACCGTCTACACCTACGTCTATGACGTCACAGGCCGCCTCACCACGGTCAAGAAGAACGGCGTGGTGGCGTCGTCCTACACTTACGACAGCAATTCCAACCGCCTCACAGCAACCACGTCCGCCGGAACCGTCAACGGCACTTATGACGCGCAGGATCGGCTTCTCACGTACGGGACTGCTTCGTACGCCTACACCGCGGACGGAGAATCGACCAGCAAGACCGTGGCATCGCAGACCACTACTTACCAGTACGACGCGCTCGGCAATCTGATCGCGGTTGCCTTGCCTGACGGTACTCACTTGAGCTACATCGTGGATGCCGAGAGTAACCGCGTCGGCAAAGAGGTAAACGGCGTTCTCGTCTCAGGATTTCTCTACGACCGCGGCAACGTCGTTGCCCAGCTCAACGCCAGCAATCAGATCGTCAGCCAGTTCGTCTATTCCGGCGTCAGCAACGCGCCCGAATACATGATCAGCGGAGGAGTGAACTACCGCATCTTCTCCGACCAGTTGGGAAGCCCACGCCTTGTGGTGAACTCTGCCACAGGAGCGATCGTCGAGCGTATCGATTACGACGAATTCGGCAACGTGATCAACGACACCAATCCCGGCTTCCAGCCCTTCGGCTTTGCCGGCGGACTTTATGATCAAGACACGAAGCTGGTCCGCTTTGGCGCCCGCGACTACGATGCCAGCACCGGACGCTGGACCGCCAAAGACTCAATCCTCTTCGAGGGCGGGGACACCAATCTCTATAGTTATGTCTCAAACGATCCCGTGAACTCGACCGACGTTGGAGGTAACGCGGGGATCGGATCCATCGTTCTGGATGCCTACTTCAAAGCACTGCAGGAAGAAAGCGGAAAGATAATCTGCGACGCCGCGAAAAGTGCTGTGAAGAAGCGTATCCCGCTGGAGACGGAGGCGATAACGGAAGCCGTACAGGAAGAAGCGATGTCAAAAGCCAAGTCTGTCATCGCTCCTGGAGAAAGGTCCGATTACGAAAAAGCAGTCACTCAGGGGACGGACACCGCTCCGCAAGTCCGGGAGACTTCAAATACGTTGCAACAGATTATGGATTTGATAAATGACGCCCTTTCGGGGAGCGAGCAACCACCCAAACCCTGCCCCAAATGCAAGTCGAACCCGGCGCCGCAAGTTCCAGGCACCACACCGATCGATCCGCAGACGGCTGGTGCCAGGCAAAGAGCGAACGATGCAGCCAATCAGTACTGAGAAGGAGGGGCGGCGCCTTTCCGCCCTTTACTGCACCTGAATCGTCGTCGTCACCGACTTCAGCGCGCCCGTCTCATCGCTGATCGTCACGCTCAGATTCTCGCTCTTCGGGTCCATGAACCAGATCGACTCCGTCCCTTCAAAATGCGGAGCATAATCTCCCTGTGGTATCTGAATCCCCGCCGGACATCCAGTATTAATCGGAGTGAAGCTCACCGGCGTCGTGCAACTCGAATCCTGATAAAACTGCCCCGATCCTGTTCCCGTCGCGTCGAGATACGTGTCGCTCAGCACGTCCGACGAATTCCCCTTCGAGTCCACGCTGTGAATCTGAAAAATTGAGCACGTCCCCGCCGTGATCGTGCTGCTCCCTGTCAACTGCAGCGCCGACGGCGAACCAACTTGCAGAAATAATGTTCCCGTCCTCGTCACGCTCTGCCCATCCGTCGCCGTCACTGTCAGCGGATAAAACCCATCCGGAGTCGACGATGTCGTCGTAATCGTCAACGTACTTGCCACCGGCGTCAGCGTGCTCCCCGACGACAGCGCAATCCTCTGCGGACTAAAACTTCCACCCACGCCCGTCACGTGTACTCCTTCTTCCTGCGACGTATCGAGACTGAGCGAAACCGTTCCTGAATATCCCACCGAGACCAGGTTCAGCGGAACCTGTGCCGATCCTCCCGCTTGCGCGACGATCGCCGCCGCCCCCTGCCGCGGTCCAAGCACGAGCCAGAAATCTGGAGCATCCGGCGTCGGCAGCGAGCATTGCGATGGCGCCGACGCTTTCGGCGTAAACGTCGAACCCGAATCCTGACCCACGCCATCCGGCGGCGCGCTCTGCCACGTCGCAAGCGGCACCGTCGCTCCCAGAACCGCCGCATCGAAAAATGGATACGAAGCATCGGTCGCCGCCGTGTCTCCCCACGTATTCGACTGCGACGAGAATGAGTTGCCAAACGTCTGCCACATGTCCGTCACCGGAACGCTGCACGACGGACTGTGTTTGTAGTAACTGTAGAAGCCTACCTGGCCCGCCGTCCCAATGAACGTATTATTCGTCTGCGTAAGGTTCTGATTGAACCGAACGAGCGGAGATGTCGGCTGCTCCCAGTTCGTCCCCGCGCGCCCACTGCCCTCGATGTAAATCTGTTCCGGACCACCGTCGTAAAAGGTGTCCCCCGTCAGGGTCACATTGGATGAATCTGCAATCTGTAGGTTGGCCGCCTTGTCACCCGCCGAGAGGGAGTTTCGGCACGCCGTGCTGTTCTGCACCGTGAACGGCCCCTCGCTCGCCTCGATCAACAGTCCTTCAAGATTGTTTCCGCTGGACTGCAATCCGGTCACTTGATCGTTCGCGTTGTCCGTATCGAAGTGAACGCCGCCGCTGACGTTATAGTGAGCGATCAGTCCGTTGAAGTCGCTGTGGTGGTGCAGAAAAAAATCAGAACCGTTAAAGGCATACGCATAATAGCCGCCGAGCGCGCCACGCCAGCTGTTGTAGGAACTCTCATCGTTCTGGTAGAGAACATATTTCGTCTGCCGCCCGGAAAAGCCCGTCTGCCCGTTGTGATCGGCCACGCTGTTCTGCACCGTTATATTCTGCGTGGCGCCAGTTCCGGCATACAAGCCGAATCCCACGGAGTTGCTCCACAAAAACTGGTCGGCATCGATCAGCACATTCGTCCCATTGTCGATGCGCGATCCTGACTCCACGCAGGAGTTGTCGTACTCGAACGTCAAGCCCCGAATCACAAAATTGTTGACGCCATTCGTTTTCAGCAGCGGGCTCCGCGACGCCGTCGACACCTCCACATCCGCACTTGCCAGATCTGTACCTGCGGGCGGCCAGATATAAATCTGATTAGACCCTCCCGCGTCCGCCCAAAATGTTCCCGGCTGCAATTCGTTGGAGAACAGCACTTGGTTGAGTCTGGCCCCGTTTATAAAAACCATTTCCCTCCTCAGAATGATGGGAGGAATCGGCGGCCATCCATCCGGTGCGGCGCAGGCCGGGTACATGTAGCCCGACGTATCGGCGTGCGTGTAAACGTTCGATCCGTACGATGAAACGGTCCAGGTACTTCCCGGAAACGAATCCGCTCCCGACACGAAAACCGATCCCGGCGTCGCAGCCTGCAGCGTAAAAGGCAAGGTCGTCTGCGAGGCCTGAATCGCCAACTGCTCTCGATAAATCCCGGGATTCACATTGATCTGCGTACCTACTCCGCTCTGATTGTTCGTCCCCGCGAGAGCCAGCGCTTTGTTGATGGTTTTGAACGGAGACCCCTTGGAGCCGTCGTTGCTGTCGTTACCCGAAGTCCCGTCGACATAGAGCGAAACAGTCTCCAGGTTCTCGTTGACGTTGGCGCCAGGGGTCGTCGAAGACGGCGGCGGAGTTGTGCTGGAGTTCCCGCTACCCCCGCAACCTTGCATGAGCAAAAGACCGAGTCCAGCCAGTACCGCAGCCACAAGTCCGCATCGCAACCGCATCGTCCCCATCAAACGCGTCTCCCTTTTTCGCTTAAGATGCAGCGATCTCATCCAGAGTTTGGACCGCAATGCGACCCACTGGGCACAGTCGTCCCTTCGAAGTGATCTGATTTCGAACCCGGAATGAAGAGATTTGTTTCTGTGAATCGAACCGGCAATTCAGAATATAAAGCGCCGAGGGTCCCGCCTCGGGCCCGAGATTGGGAAAGAATATCTGCCAGACGGCCGGGAACAGAACACACAGGGAAGAAGAGTCTCTTACTTCCCTTCCAAATGAATATCTCCCACGCCGACATGCGCCCTTAACTCGTATTTCCCGTCGCCGTGATATCGCAGAGTCTTGCCCAGCCATCCGCTGGTCTCCCCGTAACCGTCGCCGCTCACATCGCCGATTCCAGTACTCGCCTTCACCAGCGCGTATCGCGATTTCTCGTTGGCCACGCGAATGTCGCCGACGCCCAGTTCGAGATCCTCGTCGCCTTCGACGTTCTCCACCGTCAGGTCACCGACTTTTTCATGCACGTCGAGATTCGTATTCGGCGGCACTTCCAGTTCCACGTCAAACTGCGTGTTGCCGCCTGAGGCCGCGTGAAATTCAATCACCGCATCATTGCCGCGGACGTCAAAATCCACATGCGCCTCTTTGACGTTCGACTCTCGCCGCGACTTCACGGTGTACTGCAGACGAATCCGATCCGCGTCGCCGCGCCTCACGTGCAAGTCGCCCACACTCAAATGCACATGCACCATGCCTCCGCTCACGAAGTCGTGCGCGGACGTGTGAGTTTCTTCATAGTTCCAGTCATTCGCGCAGAGCGGAGCCGCGCCAAATGGAACCAGCAGGAGACAGACGATGAGTGTTTTGTGAACCAGAGCAAGGCCGAGCGAAGACCTTCCAGACATGGAACACCTCTCAGGCGCAAGAGCGCCTGAGAGTGGTACGCGCCCGCAGGCGTTGCAGTTCCAGGAAACTGCAAGGCGAGTGTGGCTCAGTGAAAGTCAGCAATCCCGTCCCACACCAGTTGCACTGCAATCGCTAGGATCAGAAAGCCAAAGATCTTATTGATCGCGCCTACCGCGCTGGGACCAAGCCGGCGCACCAGCGGCCCTCCCAAGCGAAAAAAGAGCGCAACACTCACCGCAATGGCAGCAACGCCGATCACCATCCCAAAATATGCCGCCAGATTGTCCACATGCGCCGCCAGCGCCATCACTACCCCGATCGCTCCCGGTCCCGACATCAGCGGCATCGCCAGCGGTGTCAGAGAGATGTCTTCCTTGTTCTCTGCTTCGTGAGTCTCCGCCGGCGTAATGCGAGCAGTGGACGTCACCATGCCCCACGCCGTGTTCGCTACGATCAGTCCTCCAGCAATCTTCAGCACGGGCAACGAAATGCCAAAGAAATACAACACGAATCGCCCGAAGAAAAGAAACGTCACCAGAATGACGAACACCCAGAACCCGGTCTTGTAGGCCGTGCGCCGCCGATCCGCTTCAGGCCACGAGGAAGTCATAGTGAAAAAAATCGGGATGCCGCCGAAAGGATCGACGATGGGAAACAGCGCGAGAAAGGTCGCCGCCGCCGACGCAGGCAGCGTGCGCAAAAACTGCCCGAGTGCATGCGCCGAAGTCATGCTATTTGTATCCTTCGAGAGTCTTCCCCGCGCGCTCCAGCGCAGCCGTCAACACCGCCAACTGTTGGCGTGCGCGTTCCTTATCGCCTTTGTCGAGAGCCTCATTCACGCCCGGAATCACCGCTGCCGCATACCCGGTGTATTCCCCCGGCGCGTAAATCGCATGGCGAAACCACGGACGATGCGGCAATCCCTGCGGTGTGAGCAGAGCACGCTCGGTATCGCGCAGCGCCAGGTTCAATCGGGCCGCGTCGCGCGGTGGATTCCTCTGTTTCGCCAGAATCTTCGCGCCGGCCATCTCAAAGTGGCGCGCCGCCTCGTCCACTTCGGCGAAATCGAGTCCCTCCGCGCCAAACTTGTCCACCGCCCGCTTGTGCGCGCCGTCCAGATATACTTCGATCTCTTTCCCATACTCTTCGTAGTCGTATGGAAGCACGTCCGTGTCGGCCATGCGCACCGCTTCCAGACCAAACACACGCGCCATCTCCTGCTCGTAAACGAAATCCGGGTCGGCAAATTTCTTGAACCACGCGAAATTATCGAACACCGAGTGATACACGCCATACGGACCGCTCGAACTCACGTCGCTCGAAGGCACGCCCGAATGCTGCAGGAACGCAGTGTAGTCGGATCCACTGCCCAGATCTCCGACTGGAACGTCGCCCTTCCCCTGCGCGGCCGGAAGCCGGCGGCTGTCTCCAATCGCTTCCGTAGGCGACTGCGTCGAAGGCGCATCCGGCTGCGACGCCTTCTGCCAAGCCTCGTAGACCGTCCCGCCCTTCGGACTCGGCACAACCTTGGTTACATCGCGCAAAAACTGCTTGAGGCTGGGGACCGCCGATGCGCCAAACTTCGGCCCGGAAACCGCAACGTCCATGTTGAAATACGCGGCTGCGTTGGCCAGGGCCGCCTCGTGCTGTTCGACCCACTCGGTCGAGCCCATCAGTCCTTCTTCTTCGCCATCCCAACTGCAGAACACCATGGTCCGCTTCGGCTTCCATCCCAATTTCAGCAACTCACCCACCCCGTGCACCGCTTCCAACATTGATGCTGTCCCACTGTTCGGGTCGACGGCGCCATACACCCATGCGTCGCGATGATTTCCCGCAATCACCCACTCATCCGGCAGCTCGCTTCCGGGAACACGCCCGATGACATCCCATAGCGTGCGGAACTGGTAATCCTGCTTGAGATGCACCTTCAATCGCGCGGGCCCTGGACCAACGTGGTACGTAAACGGCAGCGATCCCTGCCACTCGCGCGGCGAATCAGGCCCTCCAAGATGCTCCAGCACCGGCCATATATCGTGATACGACATGGGTGTAACCGGAATCTTCGGCATCTGCGCCGATTGCTCTGGAGAAATCCGCTGCGACTCGGGCAGCGAAGGTACCGACGCAGCTCCCGGAGTCGTCGGGTCACCTGGAAACTCAAACATGTATCCCACCGACCCGCGTTGCACGCCAGTGTCGGGCCGCCACGGCCCTTCCGGATATTTGTCGCCGCGCCTCCATCCATCATCCGCTGGATCGGAATAGATGATGACACCAGCCGCGCCATGCTCCTGGGCGACGAAGACTTTTACGCCACGGAAATTCTGTCCGTAGCGAACCAGTACGATCTTCCCCCGCACGTCGATCTTCATCTTTTCCAGCTTCTCGAAGTCTTCAGGAGTGCCGTAATTGGCATAGACCACATCCGCTTCTACGTCACCCGAAGGCGACATGCCGTTGAACGGCATCACCACGCGAGGATCGTCCTGAAAAGGATCGTTGTCCACATGTTCACGCGAGGGCCCGTGCATTTCCACGCCCTCGGGGGCAGTCATGTCCACGCTGATTTCCGCGGGGTAATTCATCCACACTTTGTATTCGACGATCTTGGTGTCGAGTCCGGCGTCGCGAAACTTTTGCGCAACGTAGTCGGCGGTCGTCTTGTCCTCGACCGTGCCCGCCATGTGCGGATCTCTCGTCAGAAAACGCAGATGCTCTTCGGCCAGCTTGGAATCAGGCACCGCCATAAACCGCTCTTCAGTGGCCGATTCGGCCGCAGCGTCGCGAAAACCAAAGATAGAAGAAGATGCCGATGCTGGTGGGTTTCCGGCGACCGTCGCAGACGGACCGGAAACGAAGATGGCAGCGCAAAGAAGTGCAGCAGAAACGGATCTCATCGGGCTCCCGTGGTCAAAGTTAGTAAGGTAGCACAGGCATCTGGAACTTTGGTGTAGGCCGTCTTCCGTGACCGCTTTATTCGCCCATTCTTCGCCTGCTGCACCAACTTCACCATTTTCACTAACTGGTGCTCATCGATGATATAATTAACCTATGAAGCGAGCCACAATGACACTTCCCGATGACCTGGCCCGGGCCGTGGATGAATACGTCCAGGCCCAGGAAGCTCCTCCTGCGCTTACGACCGTCATGCAAGCGGCTCTGCGTGAGTACTTGCGGGAACGCGGATTCCTGAGGACCTACCGTCCGCTGAAGATTACCCCTAAGGGAAATAGCGGGAGCAGCGATGTAAGCGAAAAACACGACCTCTATCTGACGGGGATGAAAAAGTGATCCGGCCTGTGCTCGCCGACACAGGTCCTCTATATGCGGCTAACGATGAAGGCGACAAGCACCATCAACTTGCTCTCAATCAGTTGAAGGAGTTGGCGCGCCAGCGGCGGGAAGTTCTGATTGCCTATCCCATCTTGTTAGAAGCCCACTCCTTGCTCCTTTTTAAGCTGGGGAGGTATGCGGCTTCAAGTTGGCTGACAGAGATAATAGATTCTTCATTCGTGAATCCATTGCCTGAAGACTATGCTCGGGGCTCGAACACCGTGCGATCCCTGGCCGATCAAAACATTACGCTGGTTGACGCAACTGTTGCGGCACTGGCCGTGCGGATGGGGTTGGACGTATGGACGTACGATCATCACTTTGATGTGATGCGAGTCTCTGTTTGGCGCTGAACGAAGCTACCGCACCTGCCCGCTCCCGATGATCTCGTACTTCGACGAAGTCAGTTCCGCGAGCGCGAACGGTCCGCGGCAATGAAGCTTCTGGGTGCTGATGCCCATCTCTGCGCCGAATCCGAATTCCGCACCGTCGGTAAAACGCGTGGAAGCGTTCCAGTACACGGCGGCTGAATCCACACCGCGCAGGAATTTGCGCGCATTACCCTCGTCGCTTGTAACAATCGAATCTGAGTGCTTGGTCGAGTAGCGGTTGATACGAGCGATGGCCTCGTGTACGTTCGCGACGACGGCGACCGCAATGCACAACCGCAGATATTCCTCGTACCAGTCCGATTCTGCGGCCGCGCCGACATTCAATCCAGCCGCGAGACTGCGGGCCTTGCCATCGCCTCGCACTTCGACGCCCGCATCAATCAACTTCTTCGCGATGCGAGGCACATACTCGGCCGCAACGCGTTCGTGAACCAATAACTTTTCCGCGGCATTGCACACTGACGGTCGCTGCGTCTTCGCATTGATCACAATGCGGTCCGCCATTTCGAAGTCCGCGGATTCGTCTACAAAGACGTGGCAGTTCCCCGCCCCGGTCTCAATCACCGGCACCGCAGAATTCTCGGTAACGAATGTGATCAACCCCGCACCGCCGCGCGGAATGATCACATCCACCAACCCGCGCGCCTTGATCAACTCCTGCACCGACTGGCGCGTGCTCGCGTCGAGCAGTTCGATTGCTCCCTCAGTCAGGCCCGGAACCGCGCTCATGACCTCGACCAACCGCCGATTGCTCTGCGCCGCTTCCTTGCCGCCGCGCAGCACGATGGCATTCCCCGTCTTGAGCGCCAGCACCGCCGTATCGACGGTGACGTTCGGACGCGACTCGTAAATAATTCCCACCACGCCAAGCGGAACGCGCACCTTGCGAATGCGCAGCCCGTTCGACTTGGTCCACTCCGCCAGCGTTTCGCCAATGGGATCCGGCAGCGCCGCAACTTCTCGCACTCCCCGCGCCATTTCCTTAATACGTGCCGGAGTCAGCAGCAACCGGTCCCGCATCGCTCCTTCGAGGCCGGAACTCTCCACGTCGGCTGCATTTGCCGCAAGAATTTTCTTCGCTTGCGCCTCGATCGCATCCGCAATCGACAGCAGCAGCGCGTTCTTTTCGTCAGTCGAGAGCAATGCCAACTTCGACGCCGCCGCGCGCGCGCACAGCAACTTCTCCTGCGTCGAACTACTTCTGGCAGTGGCGCTGGTGACAGTCGTAGGCATCTTTATTCGCTCTTCCGCGGCGGAAAGTAGGTCCCGATTTTGCGCGCCATCCCAAGCGTAATCGCCTGTGGATGCCGTCCATTCACGATCGTCACATGAACTCCACCATCGCTCGCCACTTGTGCCGCTCGCAGTTTCGAAATCATGCCGCCGCGGCCGAGCGAACTTTTACCGTTGCACTGTGCTTCGAGTTCGGGAGTCAGCCTGCGAATCACACGCTGCAACCGCGGCTTCTTGCGTCCATTCGGCACCATGAATCCGTCGACATCCGTCAGCAGCAACAGCCAATCGGCGTGCACAGCCTTCGCCAACAGTGAACTCAATTCGTCGTTGTCGCCGAACGCGCCCTCCAGTTCGCGCACCGACACACTGTCATTCTCGTTGATGATCGGCACCACGCCGAGTGTGAGCAACTCCGCCAGTGTGTTCTGCAGGTTGCGATAACGCACCGCCGAAGTGAAGTCATCGCTCGAGAGCAGCAACTGCGCGACGACTTTCTTACCAAAGAAAAGGCGCTCGTAGGTATGCATCAGCTTGCTCTGGCCCACTGCTGCGTAGGCCTGCATCTTCGGAACGTCGCCTGGACGCTTCGCCAGCGACAAGCCCGACATGCCTGCAGCAATCGCGCCCGAAGTCACGATGAGATATTCATCCCGCGACAAATCGAACTGGTCGACCATGGCGCGCAGCAGATGAACGTCAATCTGCCCGCCTGGAGCGATGAGACTAGTGCCGACTTTGATGACGACTCGCATATTTCAGATGATTGCGCGCCGAGCACGAGTTCTGTTTGCTGTGACGAAACGTCAGCGCTCAGAACTGGCGGCCTCGGCAAGGAGGGACAACTTATCTATCCTGACGTTAGAATAGTTTTCTGGCAAGTTGAAAATCCCGCCGCACCCGAGATCTCATGCCCGTTTCCAATGCCACGAGCCGCTTCTCCGATCGCGTCGAAAACTATGTGCGCTACCGCCCGGGATATCCCGCGGAGGTTTTGCTCGCGTTGAAAACCGAATGTGGTCTGACGCCGAGCCATGCCATCGCCGACATTGCTTCGGGCACGGGCATATGGACTCGCATTCTTCTGGAGAACGGCAACCCGGTCTTCGGCGTCGAGCCCAACGCGGAAATGCGTCAGGCCGGGGAGCGCTTGCTGGCGGCGTTTCCCAATTTCACAAGCGTCGCCGGCACGGCGGAAGCAACCTCGTTGCCCGACGCCACCGTGGACTTTGTCACCGCGGCTCAGGCCGCGCATTGGTTCGATCGCAAACGCGCGCGCCAGGAATTCGCGCGTATTCTGAAGCCCGACGGATGGCTCGTGTTGCTTTGGAACGAGCGGCTGACAGACTCGTCGCCGTTCCTGCGCGATTACGAACAATTGCTGCAGGCCTACGGCACGGACTACGCCGATGTGAGGCACGAACACACGACCGACGCAGTAAATGTGTTCTTCGATCCAGCGCCGTTTCGCGAGCGCGTATTCGCGATGCGCCAGGAGTTTGACTATGCCGGCCTCGAAGGGCGACTGCTGTCGTCATCGTATGCGCCAGGCCCTGGACATCCGAAGCACGCACCCATGGTGCGAGAGTTGCACCGCATCTTCGAGGCGCACGCCGTCGCGGGGCGCGTGTCGTTCGACTACAAAACAAAAATGTATTTTGGACGATTGCAGTAACGCGCTGCAGTGCGCGATCTGGAGGCACATTGTCCACCGAAAAAACCTTCCACATGACGCCCGACGAATTCCGTCGTCACGGCCACGCCGTCGTCGACTGGATCGCCGACTACCAATCCCGCGTCGAATCTTTCCCTGTACTCTCGCAAGTAAAGCCGGGAGAGATTCGCGCCTCGCTTCCGGCACAACCTCCCGCGCACGGCGAACCATTTGACGCGTTGCTGAGAGATGTCGAGCAACTCATTCTTCCCGGCGTCACGCATTGGCAGTCGCCGAACTTCTTCGCCTATTTTCCATGCAACGCCTCGGGCCCCGGCATTCTCGGCGATCTTCTTTCGTCCGGTCTGGGCGTGCAAGGAATGCTCTGGTCGACGAGCCCAGCTTGCACTGAACTCGAAACGCATGTAATGGATTGGCTGGTTGAAATGCTCGGCCT
>Ga0335083_10006713_pt1 | contig 14300 bp, 10 predicted proteins | sample Lox_Sample_42_FD_206716 | JGI IMG/M metagenome (GOLD analysis project Ga0335083, IMG submission 206716) | Soil microbial communities from Loxahatchee National Wildlife Refuge, Florida, United States - Lox_Sample_4.2 | ecosystem: Environmental > Terrestrial > Soil > Wetlands | place: USA...
CACGCCGTCGATTCCGTCAACGGTCTCGTTCATCAGGCGCACCGCGAACTCGAGCTCGTGGGTCGGGTCGGTGCGCGAGCCAAGCGCCGCGCACATGAACGTCTGCTCGGCCTCGTCGCCGTAAACCACCTGCGAGAGCGAGGGCTCGTCGAGCTGGATAAAGTCGATGCCGAGTTCCTTCAGCCGGACGATCTCGCGGCGGAGAATCTGGACCACGTCGCGCGCCAGGTCTTCGCGGGTCGGGTAGGCCTTGTCGGAGAGCCCTTCGAACCAGCTCGAGCGGGTGAGCAGGTAGGGGCCGGGAATCGGAATTTTGGTCGCGCGTTTGGTGTGTTCCTTGAGGAATTTCGCCTCGCCGACGCACAGTCCCTCGCGCTCGCGGATTTTCTCGACCGCGATCGGGCTTTTGATCGCAAAGGCCGGAACGTCGAGCGCGCGCAGGATCTCCTCGAAGCCGGCGCGGTCCTTCACGTAGTCCATCAGCTGCGAGAGCTTCATCAGACGCATCCCGCTGAGCTTCTCGACCACGAAGGAATAGAAATTGTCGCGGCGCATCTCGCCGTCGGCGACGATATCGACTCCCGCGTCCTCCTGGTACTTGATCGCGGCGAGCACGGCGTCGTCGGCTACTGCGTCGAATTCGGCGGCGCTGATTTCGCCGGCCTGGCGCTGGCGCAGCGCCGCCACCAGCCACGGCTGGCGCGTCCACGATCCGACCACGGTTACCGGAAACAGTTTGGTCTGGGCCATCGGTCCGATTAATCCTTTGATAAACGGTGTCCGCTACTGTTGCAACGAACCTTGATTGAGGCAAGCGATGCGCCGCGCCGCCCGCCCGACGTTTATCGCGAATCGAGCGACTCCGCGAGCGTTTTAAGGGTGCGCACGACCGCCGCCGGATTTTCCACGCGCCAGCGCGCGAGCGAGGGGCGCGCCTCGCCGACTAGAACTCCGACGCCGCGCCCGGCCGCTTCGGCAAACGCGTCTTCGTCGGTGCGATCGTCGCCGAAGTACACGGGCACGAAGGCGGCGCCGGCCTCGCGGCAGAGGGCGCGCAGCGCTTCGCCCTTGGAGGCTGCGGCGGGAATCGCCTCGACCACCATCTTGTTGTGGGCGGCACGCAGATTAGGCGTCTTTGCGCGTACGAATTCCTCGAAGCGGGCGCATAGCTCGGCGGCCGCGGCGCGCTCGGCATTGCGATAGTGAAGGGCCAGCGAGTACCGTTTGTCCTCGACCTCGAAGCCGGCGCCCTGCGGGACGTTGCGCGCGGTCCATGTGCGCACGCGCTCCAGCTCCGGGGCGCATCGGGATACGGCCTCGGCCACGCGGACCTGGGCGTCTCCTCCAGCGATTTCGAGACCGTGCACGCCGGAGTACATCACCGCATCGCCGAGCCCGGTCATCCTGCGTATTTCGGCGACCGGGCGGCCGCTCACGATCGCGACCGCAACACGCTCCGGCCGCGCCGCGAGGGCTTTTATCGCTGCGACGGCGCCCTCGACCGGGCGCGCGCTCGCGGGCCTGCTTACCAGGTCCGAGATCGTGCCGTCGTAGTCGAGACAGAGCAGGATCGGGCCGCGGGCCGCGAGTTCCAAAAGCGCCGCGCGTGGCAGCGGCGGCGGCTTAGAAGCCGGCGGAGGCCTCTGCGGCAAAGTCTCGCTCCGGCAAAAGCGCGGACAGGAATTGCTCGGACCAATGCTCGAGGTTCTTGCGATGGACCTGCGTGCGCATCGCGCGCATCCGCGTCGCGCGCTCGGCCGGACTCATTTCGAGCGCCTGCTTGATGCGCGCGGCGACCGCGTCAACGTCGTAGGGGTTGACCAGCAGCGCCTGGGTCAGCTCTTCGGCCGCGCCGGCAAACTCGCTCAGGATGAGCGCGCCGTCGTCGGCGAGATGCGCGGCGACGTATTCCTTGGCGACCAGGTTCATCCCGTCGCGCAGCGGCGTCAGCAGCGCGACGTCGGCGGCCTGATAGTAGGCGACCAGCTCTTCGGCGCCGAACTGCGTATAGAGGTAGCGGATCGGCACCCAGCCCTCGGAGGAGAAGCGGCCGATGATGCGGCCGACCAGCTCGTCGAGCTCGCGCTTGAGCGCGCCATAGTCGGCGACCTTGGTGCGCGAGGGCACCGCGATCAGCACCAGCGTGACGCGCCGATGGTAGGAGGGGTTGGCCTCGAGGAAGCGCTCGAAGCCGAGCAGGCGCTCCAGGATGCCCTTGGTGTAGTCGAGACGGTCGACGCCCAGCACCACGTGCGGCGTGCGGAGCGCGCGGCGCACGCGCTGGGTGCGCTCCTGCACGCGCGCGGTCGCGGCGAGCCCCGCGAAGTAGTCGGCCGGGATGCCGAGTGGAAAGACGCCAACGCGCACCGGGCCGTGATGAGTGGCGACCTCGTCGCGCGCGCGGTCAACGCGCAGGCCCAGGATGCGCTCGCAGCAGTTCAGGAACTGGTTCACGTAGGAGCGCGTGTGGAAGCCGATGAGGTCGGCTCCGAGCATGCCCTCGAGCAGCTCCGTGCGCCACGGGAATACGCGGAAAATCTGCTCGGGCGGAAACGGCACGTGCCAGAAGAGCCCGATCGGCACGCGCGGGCGCTGCTCGCGCAACAATAGCGGCACCAGCGCAAGATGGAAGTCCTGCACCCAGACCACGTCGTCGTCGCAGGCTTCGGCGGCGACGAGCGCGGCGAAGTTGCGATTGACGGACTCGTAGTGGCGCCAGTGGAGCGTGTTGAAATGACAAGTGGCCGTCATGAAATGCATCAACGGCCACAATCCCCGATTGCACATGCCGTAGTAATAGTGCGAGATGTCGCGTTCGCGGAGCGGGCAAAACACGATCTGAAAGCGCGCCGGGTCGGCGCCAGGCGGCATCATCAGCCGTCCGGGCGTTCTGGTCTGCGTGCCCGACCACGCTATCCAGACCCCTCCCATATGTTCGAGCAGACGCAGGAAGGTGCTGCCGACGCCGCCTACGGTAGGCTCAATTTTCTGTTTGCCGCCCTCATGCACGACACGGATCGGCGCACGATTGGACACCACGATGAGACGTCCGCTGCCGAGTGCATTCGATCCGCCGGTGGCGGTCAGAGATGCATGGCCAGAACCCTTTTTGCCCTGGTGTTCCATAGGCCGGCGCTACGCGCGCTCATGATAGCCGAGCGCGATCAAAGAAGATCTAAATTTACGGACCCCATTCAACTCTAACGCCGCGTTTGCCGCGGAGGCAAGCGCAGAGTTGCGAGGCGGACCAGGAGCGCCTCAAAAAGGCCGCGCCCGGCGCAGCTTCTGAAGCTGCATCGGGCGCATCCGGAGATCTAGGAGTGCCGTCGCGAGCTAATCTGGGCAGCGGTCCTCTGCGCAGACGACCGCCGCAGCCCGCCCCAGGTTTCCTATCCCTTGGGCTGCGGCACGATCCGCAGATAGGGCCTCGGTGCCTTCCAGCCCTGCGGGTAGATCTTCTTGGCCTCCTCGTCGGATACCGAACCCGCGATAATCACATCGTCGCCGGGCTTCCAGTTGACCGGCGTCGCGACCTTGTGCTTGGCCGATAATTGCAGCGAGTCGAGCACGCGCAGGACCTCGTCGAAATTGCGCCCGGTGGTCATCGGGTAAACGATAATCAACTTGATCTTCTTGTCCGGTCCGATCACGAAGACGTTGCGGACGGTCAGATTGTCCATCGGCGTGCGCTTCGACGCATCTCCCGAGGCGCTCGCCGCGAGCATCCCGTAGAGCTTCGAAATCGCGAGGTCGGTGTCGCCGATCACCGGATAGTTGGGCGCCTGTCCCTGCGTCTCCTTGATGTCGTTCGCCCATCGCGAGTGGTCGGCGACCGGATCGACGCTGAGACCGATGACCTTGGTGTTGCGCTTGTCGAACTCGCTTTTCAGCTTGGCGACCATTCCGAGTTCGGTCGTGCACACCGGCGTGAAATCCTTGGGATGGGAGAACAGCACGCACCAGGAATTGCCGATCCAGTCGTGGAAGCGGATGCGGCCTTCGGTTGTATCGGCCTCGAAATCCGGTGCAACGTCGTTTAACTGCAGAGCCATCGCGAACCTCCTTGGTTCAATAGTTATGGAACCTGTCCCGCGCGGGATCAGGCGTGGTCAAAGACGGGTCGCGCACAGCCTCGTGAGGCGCGCCATGCGCGGAGTGCGGTCTCTGAATCGCTCGGACTGCGCAAGCATAGCGCTCACCCGCTACCAAAGTCATCTGGTTTCAATAGGTTTAGCTGTATTTAATACAAATGCAGCTCTATAAGTCTCCTAATGATAGGGCGGTCGCATTGATGGCGCAAGCCAGATGATGATCGCCCGTTAACGCTTCTTTCTGTGCTTGCGAGCCTCGCGTGTGCGCGCCTTCAGCCGCTTCTCGCGCCGCTTGCGTCGCCGCTTGATTTCTCGCTGCCGTTCCGTCGCCATCGTTACCTCGGTTTCGGGATGAGGCCCCGCGGTACTTCAGCTTGAAGCCGCGGGCTCCTCGGATTACAAGCGACCTTAAACGGCGCGGCGTGCCAGCGCAAACGGCGCACGCCGGCGCTGCGTTCGCGAGACGAGACCCGACGGAAGAAAAGGGGGCCGATCCGATGTCCAGGATCATAATCGAAAAAGACATCGAAATTCCGATGCGTGACGGATGCGTGCTGAAGGCCGATCTCTACCGGCCCGACGGATCCGAGAAGCTGCCGGTGCTGCTGAACCGCACGCCTTACGACAAATCGTTTCCGCCAATCACGCTCAACACGCTCGACCCGGTTCGCGCGGCGCGCGCCGGCTACAACGTCGTCGTTCAGGATTGCCGCGGACTGTTCGCTTCGCAAGGGAGCTTTCGGTGCTTCGTTGACGAGGCGCGCGACGGTTACGACACGATCGAGCACCTTGCGCGCCAGCCCTTCGCCAACGGCAAGGTCGGCACCTTCGGCGCGTCGTACATGGGCGCGACACAATGGCTCGCCGCAACCCAGCGTCCGCCGAGCCTGAAAGCGATGGTGCCGTCGATCACGGCGAGCGACTATCACGAAGGATGGGTTTTCCAGGGCGGCGCGTTCGAACTCTTCTTCAGCGTGAGCTGGCTGATGATCACGCTGGGACTGAGCCGCCTGATGCGCGAGCGCGCGGACAATCCCAAGGCGGCCGAGGAACTGAGCGCGCTGATGGGCAGCATCGACGTGATGCGTGAGCGGATGGAGTTCATGCCGCTTAACGAGTTCCCGCTCTTTCGCATCGGCGCGCCCTACTTCTTCGAGTGGCTGGCGCATCCCTACTACGACGACTACTGGCGCGCGATTTCCATCGAGGAGCAGCACGATAAGATCGACGTGCCGGCGCTCAACGTCGCCGGATGGCACGACATCTTCATGGGCGGCACGCTGCGCAACTACGCCGGGATGCGCGCGCGCGGCGGCTCCTCGGCGGCGCGCGCGGGCCAGCGCCTGCTAGTCGGTCCGTGGCATCACGCGGTGCCGTTCTCGAGCCTGGTGGGACAGGTCGACTATGGTTTCCGCTCCGGGCCGGTGGCGATCGACTATGACGGCACGCAGCTTCGCTGGTTTGACCATTGGCTGAAGGGCGTCGATAACGGCGTTGACCAGGACGCGCCGGTCAGGCTCTTCGTGATGGGCGTCAATGAATGGCGCGACGAGAAAGAGTGGCCGCCGCCGGGCGTCGAGATACGGCGCTATTATCTGCACAGCCGCGGCAAGGCCAACAGTGTCTATGGCGACGGCGCCCTCGCGACCGAAGGGCCGGGCGATGAGCCGCCCGACTCCTTCCTCTATAATCCGCTCAACCCGGTGCCGACCGCGGGCGGGGGCCTGTGCTGCTACGCCAACGCCCAGATGGGTGGCGCGCTCGACCAGAGCATGGTCGAGCATCGCGCCGACGTGCTGGTCTATTCGACCGATCCGCTGACGGAGGACCTCGAAGTGATCGGCCCGGTGACAGTGACGCTCTACACATCGTCGTCGGCGCCCGACACCGACTTCACGGCCAAGCTGGTCGACGCCGGGCCGTGCGGCTTCGCGCGCAATCTGACCGACGGGATCATCCGGGCCCGCGTGCGCGAGTCGCAGAGCGATCCCAAGCTGATGGTCCCGGGCAAGGTTTACGAATTCAGGATCGATCTGTGGGCTACGGCCAACGTCTTCAAGGCGGGCCATCGCATGCGGCTCGAGATAAGCTCGTCGAATTTCCCGCGCTTCGACCGCAATCCCAATACCGGACACGAACTGTTCATCGACGCCGAGATGCGCCCGGCGCTGCAGAGCGTGCTGCACGAGCGGAGCTTCGCGTCGTATCTGAGCCTGCCGGTGATGCCCCGCCGCCCCTGAGACGCCTGGGGTATTTTCGCGTACGGCGCAGACCTCGATCGCGGCAGGGCAACCGGCGGCTCTGCCTATGGCGGGCTAATTCTGTCCAAAGACAAGCCATCAAGTCATGTCATACAGCTTGAAATCATAATTAGAGATAATTAAGCTTATTTCCCAAGGGGAGGGCGACGGAGCCAGGTACCTGGTTCCTCGGCGTCGCTATTTATACTCGTCTTAACCGCCTTGCCGGCCTGGGTGTCGACCGGCACGGATCGGCTCAACGCTGATGGCTGCCAGTCCGGCAGAGGGCGCTCCGCGCGCGGAGCTTGCCGCTGCGGTACCTGCTGCCCCGGCGCGGACCCCAGCGTCGCATCGCGACAGCGCGGAGTATCTGTTCGCCGGGTTCATTGCGCTGACCATTGTGACGGTCACGGCGCCGCTGCGAACCATTCATGCGCTCCTTCCGTGGCGGCGCGTCGTGTTGCTGCCGCTTGCGACCTGCCAGGATCTGTTCGTGCTGGCGGCGATTGCGTGGGCCTTTTACGGACTCTTCGCGATCGTCAAGCCGCCGTGGGCAAGGCGTTTGGTTGCGGTTGCAGGATGGACCGTCAGCGTTACGCTCGCGCTCTACGGCTACCTGAGCAGCATCATCTATCTGGTCATCCGCAGGCCGCTGACTCTCGGTTTGCTCGCGGCCGCCGACAATCTGCGCGGTATCCAGTCCTCGATCCACGCAATTGCGACGCCCGCGCTGATTTCCGAGCTGGCGATGGCCCCGGCTTACCTGGTGCTGATCGCAATAAGCCTCGAATCGTTTGCCCCCGCCGCAGTGAGGCGGATGCGCAGCGCTTTTCACTCCCTCTGGGGACTGTCGCTCACGTCGATCTTTCTCGTCGCGGCGCACGGCTGGGCCATCCGCAACGTGCCCTTTTCACTGGCATCCTTTAATCCGCAGTGGACCCTGATGTCGTCGGCTTTTGAGCTGCACACGCCGGTGGTGAAGGACGTTATCCCGAACGGGTATCTCGCCGACTTTGAGCCGACGGAGAAGCGCCCCTCGCCGGCGCCGGCCCTGCCCGCCGGGGCGGCGCTCGCGGCGGCGGCAGAACGGCCGCTTAACGTTCTGATGATCGTGATGGAGTCGGTTGGCGCCCGACACCTCGGGCTCTATGGTGCGCCATTCGACGACACACCCAACATCTCCGAGTTGGCCCGCCGCGCGCTCGTTTTCAACCGGGCCTATGTAGCCGAAGCGGAGACCTCGGCGGCCATGGGCGCACTGTTCGCCTCGGTCTATCCCGATCATGATTGGCCGAGTCTCACCCAGCTTGCCCCCGACTTGTCGATTCCCGGTCTGCCCGCGGTCTTGTCGGGCAAAGGCTACCGCACGGCGTTCATCCATTCGGGACAGCTCGTGTTCGACCGCCAGGGCGAGTTCGTGCGCAGCCGCGGCTTCGACCAGGTTTTCGACCGCGATAGCGACGCCGACCTTCCCGTCGACGCCGGGCTGGTGGCGCCGGCGCTGGAATGGATAAAGGCCGATCCTTCGCGACCGTTTTTTCTGACCGTTTGGACCCAGGACACGCACCATCCCTATCTGGCCGTGCAGCATCACGACTACGGCGTCCACGACGCCTTTCTTAGCCGTTATCTCAACGCGGTGTGGGCGACCGACAGGATAATCGGACAACTGGCCGCGGCGTTGCAGACGATGGGGCTCGCGGACCGCACACTGATCGTGATTACCGGCGACCACGGTGAGGCGTTCGGCGAGCATGGGCAGCTGATCCACGGCGGCACCATTTACAACGAAGAAGTGCAGGTGCCGCTGCTGATCGTGAATCCGAAGCTTTTCCCGCGCGAGCTGAGGGTGAATCGGGTCGTGCGCCAGATCGATATTGCGCCGACTCTGCTGGCGCTGCTCGGCTTCAACGCGCCCGCAGCCTGGCAGGGCGCCGACGTTTTCGACCCCGGCGCGCCCGCTCGCGCCTACCTCTTCGCGGGCACCGGGAATTTTTCCTTCGGACTGGTCGAGGGCGACTACAAGTACATCTACGACTTTCAGCGCGACCGCTCGCAACTCTACAATCTTGCGATCGACCCGGGCGAGACCCGGAACCTCGCTTCGAACAGCGCGTATGCCTACATGATGAAGCGCGCGCATCTGCGGCTTGAAGCCTGGGTATCCTTTCAGAACCGTTACCTGGCGCGGTTCGAAAACTCGCACCCGCCCAATAACGAAAGAGCGGTCGTTAGATGAGCTACGATGATCTGTCACTGACAGTGCCGCAATCGGCCATCGCGTCGGGCGTCGACCCCGACACGGGCGACAATCTCGCGTTGGCCGAGCAGCCGGAGTATCGGGCCGAGCCCGCGGATTGCCTGTTCGCCGTCTTTGTAGGGCTGGCGATCGTGACGGTTTGCACTCCGCTTAGAACCCTGCATGCGCTGCTCACCTGGGGCCTGGTGGCGCTGCTGCCGCTTGTGACCTACAGGGATCTTTTCCTGGTAGCGGCGTTCGCCTGGCTGTTCCACGGACTGTTTGCGATCGCTCGATGGCCATGGGCGCGCCGATCGGTCGTGGCGGCCGGTTGGGCCGTGTGCCTGACGCTCGCGCTTTACACCTATCTGAGCGACGTCATCTATCTCATCATTCGCCGGCCGCTGACGGCCGGTCTGCTCGTGGCCGCCGACAACCTTCGCGCGATCCAGGCCTCGGCCCAATCGATCGTTACGCCGGGATTGGTCGGAGCGCTGGTGATGGCGCCCGTGTGGACGGTGCTGATTGCGTCGATCCTGGTGGGGCTTGCGCCTGAGGAGCTGACGCGCTTGCGCAAGCGTTTCTATTCGGCGGCCGGCCTGGCGGCTACCGTGCTCTATCTTTTCGCCGCCCACGCCTGCGCGGTTCGATGGGTGCCCTACTCGCTCTTGTCCTTCAACCCGCAATGGACCCTGGTCTCGTCGTTCTTCGAGAAGCGCACGCCGGTAATCACCGACGCCATCCCGGCCAGCTATCTCGATGACTTCGAGCCCGCCGCAGTACGCCGACGCTCCGGCGCGGATAGCTTTACCGTGGGCGGGTTGAACCCGGCAGCGTGGCCGCGGCCGCTCAACGTGGTGATGGTGGTGATGGAGTCGGTCGGCGCCGAGCGGGTCCAGCTCTACGGCGCGCCGTTCGGCAATACTCCCGGGCTCGTCGAACTGGCTCGCCACGGCATGGTTTTCAAGCGGGTGTACGCATCTGAGGCTGAAACTTCAGCCGCCTATGGCGCACTGTTCACGTCGGTCTATCCGGATCACGATTGGCCAAGCATCACTCAACTCGCCCCGTCCCTGGCGATCCCGGGATTACCCGCCGTGCTCGCAAGCCATGGCTACCGCACCGCCTTCGTCCACTCCGGGCAGATCGTTTTCGACCGCGAGGGCGAGTTCTTAAGGAATCATGGCTTCCAGGATGTCATGGCCGAGCCGCGCGACTATCCCTACCCGCGCGATCCGGAATTGGTGCCGGAGACGCTCAAATGGATCGAGAGCGATCCCAACCGGCCCTTCTTCGTAACGCTCTGGACGCATGACACTCACCATCCCTACGTGTCGGCGTCGAATCGCGACTTCGGCGTTCACGACGACAGGTTCAATCGCTATCTCAACGCCGTCCAGGCGACCGACGCACTGATCACGCAACTGGCGGCGGCGCTGCAGAAGAAAGGACTCGCGGATCGGACCCTGCTGGTCGTTATGGGCGATCATGGAGAGGCCTTCGGCGACCACAACCAGTTGATCCATGGCGGCAGTGTCTATGACGAAGAAGTCCATATCCCGTTTATGATCGAGAACCCGGCGCAGTTCCCGCATGAGGTAGTTGTCGATCGCCTGATGCGCCAGGTGGATATCGCGCCGACTCTGCTGGCGCTGCTGGGCTTCGGCACGCCCGCCGCGTGGCAGGGCGCCAATGCCTTCGGCGGGGAGCTTCCGCCGCGGGCCTACTTCTTTGCCGGCACCGGAAATCTTACCTTCGGCCTGGTGGAGGGCAACTTCAAATATATCTATAATTTCCCGCGCCAACTCAGTCAGCTCTACAACCTCGCAACCGATCCTGACGAAAAAAACAATCTCGCTTCCGACCCGGTCTACGCGCAAACGATCGCGCGCGACCATCTGCGGCTCGAAGCCTGGGTCTCGTTTCAGAACCCGTATTTGGAACGATTCGAAAAGTCCGCTAGCGCAGACCGTTGACGCGCGCGGACCCTGAGCTCGCGGGCCGCGCGCGCGGCGCGCCGGGCCGGCAGTCTCGCTGCGCAGAAGTGTCTGGCGCATCCCCGGCAAACTGAATAGACTCGGGTGCATCGCCGCCACCGCCGGCAGGCGCGCTATGTCCGACCGCCAAACGATCCTCGAGGCGAACCGCGCATTTTACCGGGCCTTCGAGAGCCTCGACGCCGATGCCATGGGCGCGGTGTGGCTGCGCGAGCCGCGCATCGTCTGTATCCATCCCGGATGGAACCGGCTCGTCGGGTGGGGCCCGATCATGAACAGCTGGGAGCGGATCTTCGAAAACGTCTTCGAGATGAAGTTCGAGCTGACCGATCCGCAGGTGATGTCGAGCGGCGACCTGGCGGTGGTGGTGGTCGAGGAAAATCTTCTCCAGCGCGGCTACGACGGCGCGTCGCGCTCGCGCGTGCTGGCGACCAATGTCTTCGAACGCGCGGACGGACGGTGGTGGATGGTGTCGCATCAGGGCTCGCCGGTGCTGGAACCGTCGGAGAGCGGAGAACCGCCATTGCAATAGAGTTTGTCGGGCCACGTCGGGCCCGCGCCTTGCGGCGCGCGTGAGCTGGCCGCGAAGCCATCGAAAAGACCAGATAGTTCCCGAAGCGGTCGAAGACGAAAGGAGATCAATGAAATCGGTATCAATCAGCTGGGCAATGAGCGCAGTGTTGGCTTTCTGCCTGACGCCCGGCATGTCGAGCCTCGCGTCTCGCCACGTCGCGAAGCATCCGACAACGCTCGCGCAGGCCGACGGCTCGGTCGCGGTGCCCGGCTCGGCGGATGCGCAGGGATCCGGCGGCGGCGATGACGACTACCAGGCCGGACAGGCGCAGACGCCCGACGATCCCGACGCGGAGCAGCAGCCCAACATGCAGCAGGCTCCCGCCGACGACGACGGTGGCGATTCTTCCGCGCAGAATGGCGACGACAATAATAACGCCCAGCAGCAGTCGGGCGACGACACCGATCAGGGCGCGACGCAGGGCCAACCGCAATCGGGTGACGACGACAACTGATCGCTGATCGCGCCCGGACAGCGCTCGGCCAATCGCGCATCAGCCGCACGCGCAAGGGCGCGTTCGTCAGCGGCGAGGCGGTCAGCCGCCCGGGCGCATCGCGCGCATCAGGATCTCCGCTATTTCAGGACGAGTGTACTCGGGCGGAGGCGACTCGCCGGCGCGGAGCATCTCGCGGACCCGGGTTCCCGACAGCAGTAGCCGGTCCGAATCCTCGTGCGGGCAGGTCTTGTACGACGCCATCGCGCCGCACCGCTTGCAATAAAAGGTATTCTCGAAGGTCAGTGGCGTGATGCCGATTTCCGCGGCGCTGAAGCGCTCGAAAATCTTTTGCGCGTCGTAGGTGCCGTAGTAACTGCCCACCCCGGCATGGTCGCGCCCAACGATGAAGTGCGTGCAGCCGTAGTTGCGCCGGATGATGGCGTGCAGGATGGCCTCGCGCGGTCCGCCGTAGCGCATATGCGCCGGCATCACGGAGAGCATCGCGCGGTTGCGCGGATAGTACAGGTCCAGCAGCACCTTGTAGGTCTCCATCCGCACCGCGGCCGGAACATCGTCGCCCTTGGTCTCGCCGACGAGCGGATGAAGCAAAAGCCCGTCGCAGATCTCGAGCGCCGCCTTCTGGATGTATTCGTGGGCGCGATGGGTGGGGTTGCGGGTCTGAAAGGCGACAATCTTGCGCCATCCGCGCTCGGCGAACGCGGCCCGCGTCTGGCGCGGTGCGAGCCGGTATTCGAGAAAAGTCCGGCCGGGAATCTCGCCGAACAGGGTCACGCTTCCGCCGAGACACCATGGCGGCGTCGCGAGCACGTTGGCTGCGCCCGGATGCGCAGGGTCGGCGGTGCCGAAGACGGCCTCGGCCTCGCGTGCGCGGTCAACCTTGTAGATTTCGGCGAGCTTGAGAATCGCGAGGCGGACGCCATCGCCGTCGGCTAGCGCGATCTCCCCGCCCGGCTTGAGCCTGGGCGCCTCGGCCTCGGCGATTCCGAGCGTGATCGGAATCGACCACGGCACGCCCGCGGCCAGACGCATCGCGTCCCGCGAGCGCACGTAGTCCGCCTCGCCCATGAAACCTGTAAGCGGCGAGAATGCGCCCGAGGCCAGCATCTCGAGGTCAGCCAGGTCCCGCGCGCCGAGCCGCACCGTCGTGAGCCCTTCGGCGTGGCGCGCGATCGCGTCGCGCTCCGCCGCGGGCGCATTCAGATCGACCAGCCCTCCGCCGCCGTGTGCGGTGATCGGATCGCCATGCGCGGTGCTCATCGCTGCGCTCCCTTGAGGCTGATGTAGCCGAGCGCCTCGAGGCTGCCGAGCAGCCGGGCGAGGCTCTCCTCCGGAGTTTCGCTGCTCGTGTTAACGGTCAGCTCATGGTTAATCGGCGGCTCGTACGGATCGGACACGCCGGTGAAACCCTTGAGCTCGCCGGCGAGCGCCTTCTTGTAAAGCCCCTTGACGTCGCGTTCGACCAGGGTGTCCAGCGGACATTCCACGTACGCTTCGAAGAAACGCTCGTGCTGCTTGCGCACTTCGTCGCGAATCTCGCGGTAAGGCGAGATAGCCGCCGCGATCGCGATCACGCCGTTGCGCGCGAGCAGCTTGCAGACGAACCCGATGCGCCGGATGTTGGTGTCGCGGTCTTCCTTGGAAAATCCCAGTCCCTTCGACAGATGGGTGCGCACCTCGTCGCCGTCGAGGATCTCGACTCGGTACCCCAGCCGCCGCAATTCCTCAGCCGCCAGCCATGCCAGCGTTGACTTGCCCGCTCCGGACAAGCCGGTGAACCACAAAGTGAAACCGTCGCTCATCGTGGTGGAATCACGCCCCCTGATTATATATTACTAAGTGAGTCGTTTAAGTTATATAAAATTACAAACCACTGCAAGATCACAAATCCGACCGCTCCGCAGCTGTTCCTTCGATTGGCATATCGAGATAAATCGCCATCGCGGCCGGCGAGGAAAAGACCGGCGATGCGCCAAGCGCCGTCAGCCGGTCACGTCCCTCGGCCGTGGCGCTGATACCGTAGAATCGCACTGCGGCCGCCTTGGCGGCATTGAGATCGGCCTCGCTGTCGCCGACGAAGGCCGCGTTGGCCGAGGCGGCCGTGCAAAGGGCAAGCGCGCGCTCGAGCGTCGCGGGCGACGGCTTCAGGGGGAGGCCGCTATCGCGGCCGACAATCAGATCGACCAACTCGACCGCGTCGGCCCGTCCGTCGGCCGCCTGCGCCTTAAGCCAGGCGGCAACGGTGCGTGAGGAATTCGACGTGACGACGGCGACCGTCGCGCCCGCGGCGCGGAGCGCGCGGAGCAGTTCGAGCGCACCCGTAGCGGGTGCGACCGAGCGCACGCCGGCGAGTTCGTGGCGCTCGATGATGGCGCAAGCGCCGTCGAGGATCGAGCGGGCGGTCTCGGAGAGGCGTCCGCCGCCGCAGGCTGCGGACGCCTCTCCAAGACCGCCCAGCACCGCGCGGGCGATGTCGCCGCCCGCGCAGAGCCGCGCGCGCAGCGCCTCGTACAGCACCAGGTTGCCGCGCGGGAACTCCCCGAACAGCGCTTGCGACACCCCTTGCGCGGCGAGCCATGCCTGCAGCTCGCGCCGGCTGCCCGCCCAATCGACGGCCGGCTCCAGCGGCGCGAGCGTATTGTCGAAGTCGAACATCCAGAGCATGTGGCCGGCGGCGAGGGCGCGCCGCAGCGCGCCCTTGCCGG
>Ga0335083_10006715_pt1 | contig 14298 bp, 15 predicted proteins | sample Lox_Sample_42_FD_206716 | JGI IMG/M metagenome (GOLD analysis project Ga0335083, IMG submission 206716) | Soil microbial communities from Loxahatchee National Wildlife Refuge, Florida, United States - Lox_Sample_4.2 | ecosystem: Environmental > Terrestrial > Soil > Wetlands | place: USA...
ACATGCGCGAGTTGATGAGGATCTGCGCGATGGCGTCGCGCGCGGCGGGCGACTGCTCTTTCTCATACGCTTTGGCCAGACTCTCGATGAAATCCTTCGGGTGGTAGTACGAGATGAATTGCAGCGCATCAGCGATGCTCTGGATGAAGTCTTCCTGCTTGATGACGGTCATGATTGCCTCGATGTGGGCGCTGAGAAGTATGAACTCGGCCTAAATATAAAGATTACAGAAACGCTGTGCGGAATGCGACGGAATTTGGAACATAACCACTGGCGGCTCTGCCGCACGGTATCCTATTTCCATGTCGTCGGACGGAACGCAGGCAACGCTCGCCCCCGAGCGCTTCGACGTTGTCGTGGTCGGCGCCGGGCCGACGGGTCTGGCTTGTGGCATCGATGTGAAGCGCGCCGGGCTGTCGGTGGTCAATATCGACAAGGGCTGCCTGGTGAATTCGCTGTTCCACTATCCCAGCAACATGACGTTCTTCACCACCCCTGAGCTGCTGGAGATCGGCGATCTTCCTTTTGCCAGCCCCAATCAGAAGCCCACCCGCCAGGAGGCGCTGGAATACTACCGCAAGGCCGCTGAGCACTACGCGCTCGACGTGCGCCAGTACGAGCCGGTCCAGCGCATCGATGGCAGCGATGGCGACTTCATCGTGCATACCACCGACATGCATGGGCGCAAGCGCTCGTACCATGCGCGCAAACTCATCCTGGCGACTGGGTATTACGACCGCGCGAATTTGATGAACGTACCCGGGGAAGATCTGCCCAAGGTCATGCACTACTATCGCGAGCCCCACCCCTTCTTCGCACTCGAAGTGCTGGTCGTGGGAGGCAAGAACTCGGCCGCCATCGCGGCACTGGAATTGTGGCGGCATGGCGCCCGGGTGACGCTGGCGCATCGCGGCCCGGGCATGAGCCCGTCGGTGAAGTACTGGATCAAGCCTGACATCGAGAACCGTATCAAGGCCGGACAGGTGAAAGCGTACTTCAGCAGCACGGTGCGCGAAATCGCGCCTGACCACGTGGTCCTGCAAACCCCCGAGGGAGAAGTGAGGATCCCGAATGACTACGTCTTCGCCATGACGGGATATCATCCTGATTTCGATTTCCTGTGCAGCTTGGGAATCAAGATTCGCGGCGATGCCGACAAGAAGCCTATCGTCGATCCCCAGACGCTGGAGAGCAATGTCCCCGGAATTTATCTTGCAGGCGTGATCGTCGCGGGCATGCGCACCAGCGAGATCTTCATCGAGAATGGCCGTTTCCACGGTCAGCAAATTGCCGCCGATTTGAAACAAAAAGTCCGCCCGGAAGGCGCTATCGTGTCCTAGTGGGCCGCGAAGCAAGCGGCCACGGTTGCAATGAGAGTCCTCATCTCAGGAGCGGGAATCGCCGGGCCTACGCTCGCCTACTGGCTGCAGCACTACGGCATGCAGCCCACCCTGGTCGAGCGCGCCCCGCAATTGCGGACGGGCGGATACATTATCGACTTCTGGGGGTGCGGCTACGACGTTGCCGACCGCATGGGGCTCCTGCCCGAAATCGGCCAAAAGGGATACAAGGTTCGCGAAGTTCGTGTGGTCGACACAAGCGCAAAGTCCGTATCGAATTTCCCTGCCAGCGCCTTTGACCGCGCGACGCATGGCCGCTACATCAGCCTGCCGCGCGGTGAGCTGGCCGCAGCCATCTTTGCTGCTCTTGGCGATAAGGTAGAGACCATCTTCGGCGACAGCATCGCTGCCATGCAGGAATTGGATGGTGGCGTTCGCGTGCGCTTCGAGCAGGGCCCAGAGCGCGACTTTGATCTGGTCGTCGGAGCCGACGGATTGCACTCTCACGTTCGCGCGCTCGCGCTCGGCCCCGAGTCGCAGTACGAGAAGTACCTCGGCTGCAAAGTCGCGGCGTTCTCCCTCGAAGGCTATCGGCCGCGTGACGAGCTCGTGTACATGATGTATACGCAGGTTGGCCAGCAGGTGGCGCGCTTTGCCATGCGCGATGACCGAACGATGTTCCTGTTCACCTTTGCCGACGAAAACCCCGATAGCGGGGATTCTCAGTCGCAAAAGGATCTGCTGCGAAGGCGCTTTGCAAGAAGCGGATGGGAGTGCGCAAAGATTCTTGATCGGCTCGATGAGGCCTGTGATTTCTACTTCGACCGTGTGAGCCAGATACGAGTCGAACAGCAGCAATGGTCGCGTGGGCGTGTCGTCCTGCTGGGCGATGCGGCTTCGTGTGTTTCGCTGCTGGCGGGTGAAGGCTCGGGCCTGGCGATGACGGCAGCCTACATTCTGGCCGGGGAACTTCATCGTGCCAATGGAGACTACGCCGCCGCCTTCGCGCGCTATCGCGCGCTATTCGGGCCGTTCGTAGCAGAGAAACAGAAGATGGCGTTGCGTTTAGCAGGATGGTTTGCTCCGCCGTCGAACTGGTCGATCTTCCTGCGCAATCAGGGCATGAAGCTTCTGAAGTTTCCCATGCTGGCTGACCTCATGGTTGGGCGCGATCTCGTTGACCACATTGAGCTGCCGCAGTACGCTGCCTGAACTCGCCAGATACTGCCATAGCCCCCAGCCGACATGCCGAGGCGCCTCCTGATGACTTGCGGTAGCCTTGAAGCATCGCATCGCGCGACTTCTCTGCATGCAACGCCGCCCAGTCCCTGAATTACTTGACGACGATCTCGGCACGCCCGCCGAGATTGCGACGTCGTTGCGCGACTTGCAGAGAATCAACGACTGGTTCGGCGGAACTCGCACTGCGATTCGCTTGTTGCAGCAGGTGGCACGCGATACGGGATTGCGCAGTATGAGCTTGCTCGAGATTGGAGCCGGCAACGGACACGTGCCGGTCGCGACCCGCGAGCCACTGGCGCGGCATGGCATTGACTTGCGTATCACTCTGCTCGACCGCGTGTCATCACATCTGCCGCGCAACGGACTGGCAGCCGTGGCCGCTGACGCCCTGCAACTTCCATTTCGCGACGGCAGCTTCGATGTTGTGTCGTGCAACCTTGTGGCCCATCACTTTGAGCCAGGGGCGTTGCAGGCGTTCGCAGAGGAGGCGCTGCGGGTGGCGCGTATCGCGGTTCTGATCAACGATGTCATGCGCAGCGTTTTGCACCTCGCGCTTACCTACGCGGGCCTGCCGCTGTTTCGCAGCCGGCTTACCTGGCATGACGCGCCTGCCTCAGTTCGGCGCGCCTATACACTGGACGAGATGCGAAGCATTGTGGAGCAGGCCGGCGCTCGACAAGTCGATATCTCGACACACTACCTCTACCGCATGGGAGTTGTGCTGTGGAAGTAGCGCAGTTCGATGTCGCCATCGTCGGCGGCGGCCCGGCAGGAGCCTCCGCAGCAATCACCGCCGCGCGAATGGGAGCGTCGGTGGTGCTGTTCGACAGCAGCGACTTTCCCCGGCAGAAGGTGTGCGGTGAGTTTGTCTCGGCTGAGTCGCTGGAGCTGCTGCGCGACCTTGTTCGGGAGCACCCGACGGCGGACGAGATTCTGCGGAAGGCTCCCAGCATCGCGCGTGCCCGAATCTTCGCCGCCAACCGTTCGGTCGAGACGGCGGTCGAGCCGCCAGGCGTGAGCATGTCCCGATACGATCTCGACCTGCTGCTTTGGAAATCCGCCGTTCAGGCCGGGGCTACGGCACATTCCCGCTGCGAAGTAACTGCCATCGAGGGCGATGGCCCATTCTCGCTCAAGACTGCGCAAGGCGACCTCGCCGCTTCAGCCGTCGTCGTGTGTGCCGGGCGGTGGTCAAGATATTCCCGGGTAAGTGAAGCCGCGAACGGACGCAAATGGATCGGACTGAAGGCCCACTATGGTGAGGTCAATCCGTCGCCGACAACCGACCTGTACTTCCTGGCGCAAGGCTACTGCGGGGTACAGGCGGTTGCGCCGGATGTGGTAAACGTTTGCGCTATGGTGCCCTCGGATGTGGCGACGTCGCTGCCGGAGGTCTTTCATCAATCATCGATGCTCAGCCGGCGAGCGGCGCGCTGGGAACCGATGATGAGTCCCATCACAACTTCTCCCCTGATCTATCGCACGCCCGAGCCGGTTCGCGGGAATGTTCTGCTGGCAGGAGATGCGGCAGCCTTCATCGACCCCTTTGCCGGCGATGGGATCTCGCTGGCCCTGCGCAGCGGCCGACTCGCGGCCCAGTGTCTGGGGGACTCTATCGCAAGACGCGCTTCGCTCGAAACATCAGCCCGCCTCTATGCGGCGAGGTACAGCGAGCAATTCGCTCCGCTCATCGCCGCTGCGGCGCGCTTCCGAGGCTTGCTCTCGTTGCCCGCAATCGCACAGCCAATGGCGATGCGCCTCTTGCGCCTTCCTGGAGTGCTGCCGTATATGATTCGGCGAACTCGTGTTGTATGAGTAAGCGAAATCCAGCGATTCCTACCGAATCACCAGTACATCCCGCAGATTGTCGCGGCCCAGGAAGAACTTGATGGAAGCAAAGTCGCGAAACAGGTTCTCGATGTGGCGATTGGCGAAGACCCGCTGCAGCTTGAAAGGGGGCGCCGGCTGCATATCGACCGCCTCTTTGGAGACGATGTGATAGCGATAGAAGGGTTCTTGCGGTCCGGCATCTTTGGTGTGGAAAAAAGCCAGCAGGATACCGCCCGGCTTCATGCCCACGTGAATACGCTCAATCACCGGCTTCACCAGCGACTCGGGAAGATAGTCGGCGAGGTCCCAGAACATGACGGCATCGAATTCTTCGCGCCCAAAATTCAGGTTCTCGCGTAGAAATCGTTCGCTATCGAAGGTCTTTTCGCCGTTGCCGTTGGAGACAATCAGGTCTTGATCGGCAGAGAGCCGCAGCAGGTCTTCCTGATGGAACCTGTGGCCCAGGCCGATCATGAAGGTGATGTTGGCTGGCGAGGTGGCGCCAAGGTCGAGAGTGCTGAGCGCTTCCTGGCGAGCGATGTACTTGATGAATTCGTTAAAGCCGGTGGAGCGACGGGAAATGCGCTGGCCCAGCGGCGCAAGGGAGCCGGGGCCCGTTCCTGCTTGTGGGCCGAAGATTTTATCTAGAATGCCGGGCACGACGTTCCCACATTGTAGGCCAGACGGAGGCAGAAACCAACTCGCGTGCTGAGCTTCCGCGCGAAGAAACCTGCCGGGCGTCCGGTTGCTCGCCATCCGGATTGCTGCAATGATTACCAAGCGCTTCGTGCAAGTTGCGGGCCAATACGGGCCCTGAGTCCCCGTGGTGAATCTGGTGTCCCATTGCAAGCGAGCTGGGGTTGCATGCTATCTGTTGGCCGCAACCTGGCTGCTTTGTTTCTCTGGGCTGGCTGGCGCCCAGTGTCCGGTCCGCAATAGCGAGGCAGCCACGAATCCTGGTCAGAGCGATACCTCTCAGGGCGAGCCGTTGCTGCCGGAGTCCGGACTGCTCACGAACGATAGCTACACCAATCTGTATTTCGGGTTCACTTTCAAGCTCCCGATCCCGCTGCACGGCCATCACCTCATGCTGCCGATTCGGCTGCCGGGAGAACACGCGCTACTCGCCATCGGATTTCAGGAGGGCCAGCACTACGGAACGCTGGTGGTCACGGCCGGCGGGCATCGCGAGGAAGATGACAAGCGAATGACACCGGAGCAGGCGCAACAGCTCGAAGACAAGATTGCCCGCAGCAAGGGCGAGGTGGTCCCTGAGCGCCGTCTCGACTACACGCCGCCGCCTGTTCATCTGAAGCGCGCCGACCGGCACTCGGGTGAGGTTCGCGGGACGCAGTATTCGGCACGCATACGAGACTACACAGTACGCTTCACCGTCCAGACGAACGATAAGTCGTTCCTGGAAAAAGCGCGAAACTCGATCACAACGCTGAGTATCTTCTGCGCCGACGACACGGGAAGGTTCTTCACCACGGATGGCAAGAGTTTCATGCCGGAAGGCACACCCACGACGGGACCCACCATTCCGACTGCAGTCGTTGATGATTCCATTCGCAGCCGCCCGGCTGAACACACGATTCCAGCGCCAGGGTTTAACGCCGGCGTTCTGCAGTCTTCCGGTTTGGCGTTCTCCTATGCTTTGCCGATGGGATGGACTGTCATGCCAACGCCGCCCGACCTGATCGCGGATGACGCCAAGGATGAACTGGATCGGCGGCTCAGCTATCTATGGAAGGCCTGCACTCGAACCTGGCTTCAGGCTGCGGGAGGGAAGGGTGCAGCCCTGACGTTGCGCGTACTGGACCAATCCTGTCTCGGACTGCCCTTTCCTGCCTCCGCCAGCGATACCTTAAGTGCCGAATCGCTTGGCCAATATCTCCAGATGCTGGGGCACTTTGGCACCATCAAGTCGAATCACATGATCCACCCCGGTGGCCGGCTCTTCGTGGTCTACGATGGCACCGTCGCAGAGGGACAATCTGTCGATAGCCTGGCGCATCGCGACGTGCAAACCGTCGCGGTCACGCGCTACAACAAGTTGATCTTCGCATGGCGGTGGAGCGCTCCCACGGCGTCAGCCCTTGCGCTGATTCCCGCTTCCCGCGCAACCTTTGGCGACAACCCGCCAGTGGCAGTCGCCCCGTCCATGTCTACCTCGCGAACGTCATCTCCACCGTGATCTGCACCGGCACGGGTTGGCCGTCCTTTCTGGCCGGTTTGAACTTCCAGGTCTTAACTGTGGCGACCGCGCTCTTCTCGAATGCCTGAGCAGAGCTGCGCACGACACGCACCGGGCCGACGTGCCCATGCGCGTCAACACCGATGAGCATGACGACTACGCCACGTGGCTCGATGTCCGGCGGGAGTTCAGGATAGGGAGGATCGGGAGAGTGTGTTGCTTTCGGAGGGACAATGCCGGCAGTCACACGCTGGTAACGGGCGAAAGCCTGATCGTCCGCGATTTCAGGCGTCGCAGTAGAGATATTCGCCGCCTTGCTGGATTGCGCGACACTGTGTCTTACCGCTGCGCCAAACGAGAGGGAAATCGCGATCACCGTCACGACCAGCCGGATGGATCCCATATGGAAATGATCGTAACCGATATGCTGCGGTTCGGGAGTTTGTCCTTCTAGCGAGGAGCGACGCGACTCCTCTCCGCTACGCCTCACACGGCTCGCGATGACAAGCCAAAACTACGCATCTCCCCTCTTCCTCAAGAACGCTGGAATCTCAAGATCGTCGGAATCGTACGTGATGTTCACGCTGCTGTTGACCGTCTCAATCGGCGGCATCTCGTCGCGCCCTACCGGAACCGGCTCAACCGGCTTGGGATAATCCTCCATCGGGGCGGCGTGACGGACCACGCCCGACTGCAGCTCATAATCGTCCACGATCGCTGGAACATAGGAAACCGCCGTGGAGATCCGCGGCGCGGGCGCGGGCTCCGTGACCAGTGGCGTTGGTGGTGTGGGTGGAACTACGCGTTCAGGCACATGCGATGGAGCGACTTCGTACGCCGCATGTGCGTCGCCGTTACTGCGGCTGGGCGGCGCTGAGCTGGCAAACACGTCATAGCGTTCACGAGCACGCGGTGTTTCCTTGAAGCCCGTGGCAATGACCGTGATCTTCACTTCGTCCTTCATCGTCTCATCGAGAACCGCGCCGAAGATGATGTTGGCATCTTCATGCGCAGCGCTCTGGATGATGGTTGAAGCTTCATTGACCTCCGCGAGCCTCAGCGAGCTCGATCCCGTGACGTTGATGAGAATGCCCCGTGCGCCGTCGATGGCGCCGGCTTCCAGCAACGGAGACGCAATCGCCGCCTGCGCCGCTTTCGTGGCACGATCATCGCCCTTCGCCGTTGCCGTGCCCATCACCGCGTATCCCATGCCTGCCATGATGGTCTTCACGTCGGCGAAATCGCGGTTGATGATGCCTGGGATGGTGATGATGTCGGAGATGCCTTGCACGGCCTGCCGCAAAATGTCGTCGGCCACGCGAAACGACTCGAAGAAGCCGGCATCTTTCGCTACCGCCAGCAGCTTCTCGTTGGGAATCACGATAGTGGTGTCAACGGAGTCGATCAACTCCTGTAATCCGCGTTCCGCCTGGGTCTGGCGGCGCTTGCCTTCGAAGGCGAACGGCTTAGTGACAACGGCGACCGTGAGCGCTCCCATCTCGCTGGCCAGAGAGGCGATAATCGGCGCCGCGCCTGTACCCGTGCCGCCGCCGAGTCCACTGGTGACGAACACCATGTCCGCGCCTTCGAGCGCTTCGATGATTTTTTCGGCATCTTCCAGCGCTGCTTTGCGTCCCACATCAGGATTGGCACCGGCGCCGAGGCCGTTTGTCAGCTTGACGCCGAGCTGAATCTTCACCGGGGCATTCGACAGCTTGAGCGCCTGCAAGTCCGTGTTGGCCGCGACGAACTCGACGCCTTCGAGATGCGACTCGATCATGCGGTTGACGGCATTGCCGCCTCCGCCCCCCACGCCGATAACCTTGATGCGGGCGCTGTTGAGCATTTCTTCGTTGAACTGGATACGAAGGTCGCTCTCGGACTGCTGGTCGTTGAAATCTTCGATCATGGTGTACTCCTTGAACTTGGGTGGAGCGCACATTGATGCGTGCAATCTAACCCACCACCCAAATGAATTGTCATCCTGAGGGGACCTTAGTCCCCGAAGGACCTGCTTTCCTTCTGTCCCTAAAGGGCCTTGAAGAACTAATAAATCAACTTCATGTTCATACGCCGCTGAAGCGGTGCTCCCCCCGGCCTGCTTTTGTGCCGTCCCTGAACGGACTCGAAATATTTCAAGCGATGCCCTTTCGGCACGGCTAAAGGCCGTGCCTGATACAAAGCTCGCAAACTCAGCTCTTCCCTGTACGCCTGAAGGCGTACTCCACCCGCCCTTACCTACCTCGCAAAGATTGCTCTCAGCCTGGCCGTAATGCTGCGATCGATGTTCATGCGCGCCTGCCGCGTGCGATGTCCGTAAAGCACCATTCCGATGGCGGTCGAGAACTCTGGTTCCAAGAGCTGCGAAGGCAGCTTCGCAATGGGAACCGGATATCCCAGCCGGACCGGCCGGCGCAGAATATCTTCTGCTGTCTCCAGCAGGGCAGGGAGGCGCGAGCCTCCGCCGGTGAAGACGACGCCTGCCCCCAGTAATTCGTAGACTCCGGCCTGGCGCAAGTGATCGCGCAGCAGCTCTATCAACTCGCGGGCGCGCGGTTCCAGGATCTCGCCCAGCATCCGCTGCTGCAGCAGTCGTGAGGGACGCTCACCCACCGACGGCACCTCAATCTCGTTGCCCTCGGCAATGCGGGTAACAATAGCGCAGCCAAACATTTTCTTGATGTTCTCTGCGTCTACCAGCGGCGTGCGGAATCCGACCGCCACATCGTTGGTGAAGTGATCGCCCCCGACCGGCACTGCACCCGTGTGAATCACCACGCCTTCGAAGTACACAACAAGGTCGGTGGATCCCGCGCCGATATCGACCAAGCAGACGCCCAATTCGCGCTCATCCGTCTGCAGCACCGAATCTGCACAGGCGAGCGCTTCGAATACGGTGTCGTCCACGTGAATGCCGGCGCGATTGACGGCGGTGACAACGTTCTGTGTTGCCGTGGTGGCCGCCGTCACCACATGCACCCGGGCCTCAACTTTCTTGCCCATCAGTCCGGCAGGATCATGCACCCCGGGCTGGCCATCGAGAATGAACTCCTGCGGCAGGAGATGCAGCGGTTCACGATCTTCCGGCAGCGAGATACTGCGAGCCTTCTCCACCGCCTGGCGGACGTCTTCTCGGCTGATTTCGCGCGAGCGTGAGCCGAGCGAAATTCCACCATGGCTGTTAACGCCCCGAATGTGCGATCCGGCCACGCCGACAACGCCGTGTTCCACCGGGGCCTGGGCCACATTCTCGGCTTCCTCCACCGCCTTCTTGATGGAAGCGACGGCCTTGTCGAGATCGGCGATGACGCCCTTGCGTATGCCGCGCGAGTCGGAGATGCCATGCCCGCGGTAGCGCAGCGCGTAGTCATTCACCTCGGCTACGATGACGCAGGTCTTCGCGCTTCCGACATCGACCACCGTAAGCAGGCTCTCGTTCTGGTTCGCCATTTAGTTATGGTTCTTTGCCTTGCTCTGCCTGGCCCCCACGACGCTCTTCGCAGGTGGAGTATCAGCTGCCGGACCGGCATTTTCCGCCGACGCCGGAATTCGCTCGACATCGTCCGGATTCACGATCACTTGGTGCTGATAGCGTAGATCGACCGACTTCAATGGATGAAATTGTGCGCGCCACTCCTGCACGTGCGACACATACACCTGAAAGCGCTCCAGAAAGTCTCCTACGCCAAGGTGCACCAGAACCGCTCCCTGCGGATCGGTGATGGTCGCCTTCACATCGTCCGGGTCGCTGAGATCGACATCACTCAGGTCGTGCGAGTAGTTCTTGCCCGCCGAGTCGAGTTCGCGGATCAACCTCATGTAAGTCTTCATGCGGGCCGCGAGGGTCGACGTCGGTTCGGCCTCGCTTACGCCGACAATGACCGGAAACGAGTAGCTGGCCTGCTGCCCGGCTGGCATGGGCATAATGACGCCATGGGCATCGATCAGAGCGATATGCGAGTTGATCTCCACAAACGCCACCGGGGTGCGCTCGGTGATCGCGACGCTAAGCCGGTTGGGTAACAAGCGCGTCACGACCGCAGACTCGATCCACGGAATTTCCTCAACCTGTTTCTTACGCCCGGCCAGCGGCACAAAGAAAATATTGCGGTCGATGTCGGAGCCGAAGACCTCCAGCACTTGCGCACGACTGACGTTTTTCGCCCCGAGCACTTCGATGTTGTCACTGGAATCGATTTGAAATCTCCACGACTGCGTCGCGTAGCGGCAGAGCGAAATCGCAATCAGCCCCGCTGCCCCGCCGGCCAGCAGCAGCCACAACAGCCCTTTGGACCGCTCCAGCAGGAATCGTGGCAACTTGCCGCGCTTGACCGGCACACGCTTCTGCGCTCGCAGGAAAGGCGATGCGGCTTCGTCGTCGAGGTCGAAAAGCCGCCCGTCTAAAGGGCCGTCTTCGAAACGCCGAGCCGACGATGGAGTTTCGGGCGAGACTTCGAGTTCGTCATCGACGACGGTGGGTGCGTTCTTCCGAGTCATGAATGCGCTGCACGACGGCGTGAAAATTGACCTTAGGCCTCACTATAGCTGGGATTCGCAGAGCCGATGAGCATCATCCGTTCAAGTAACGGCCATGCGAACCTTGCAAGTAAACAGTTGCCGCACTTCTTCGCAGGTTCGCCCTGAACGGCAGAGTTGCACCGGCGATTTTTCCGCGCTAACTTCACCCCATGTTCATCGGAGAGCTGGCGAAGCAGGCGGGTTTGAAAATTGAGTCAATTCGCTTCTATGAGCGGGAAGGACTGTTACCCGTTCCACCGCGCAGCGCCTCCGGTTATCGCTGTTACGATCGCCGGCACCTGGAAACGATCCGCTTCGTCAAGCGCTCTCAGGCTCTCGGCTTCAGCTTGCGGGAGATTGGCCAACTGCTCCAGATTCACGACAGGCTCGCCCTCCCCAGCTCCACTCCGCGCGTAGGAACGCAGGACCTGAAGCTGATCCAGATTGCTCGCGAACGCCTCGCCGCGATTGAAGAGAAGATGCACGCCCTCGGATCGATGCGTAATGCTCTCGCCAAATTCCTGCGCACCTACCAGCGCCAGAAGAAGCTGGTTTGCCCCGCCAACCGCCGCACTCCCCAGCATTGAGTTCCGGCTTGACTCTGTACCTAGGTACAGGGTTCACAGTTGGAACCGGTTGTTTGGGAGGAACCATGCCGGAATCGAAGAGCATGGCTGTGCGACGCTGGACGCTGTTCTGCATGGTTGCGGTCGCGATCACATTGTTTGCCCTTTGGAACGCGAGCCGCCGTGCGATGCACATGCAAACCGCCGCTGCCGCAAGCAGCGGCCAGGAATTGGCGGCTGCAGAACCCGGCGAGCAGCTCAAAGCCGTGCTGCAGCTAACCGAGGTTGGTGATGGCTCGGCACAGGGAGTAGTGCTCGAAAAGCAGAGCGAGAACGTATACCGCAAGACCAGCCGGCAGATGCGGCTGCGCTTCCCGCGCGACGTGAGCGTGGTCATGGGCACTGCGAGTGACGTTCACAAGGATGCGGTCGTCCACGTGACCGGCACAGCTGGCGCGGACAAGGTGCTGTAGACAACCCGTATTGTCATTCTCACCGGATATGTCTCCGTCAACTAGTTCGCATGTTGACCTGCTTTGCAACTGCGGCGGCCGGCTGGCTGGGCGTCATTGGCGTGGCATTGGGCGGGCTGTCGCCGTTTCTGCTTCGGCGCACCGCGCTGTCCCGGGCGACGGGACTCGGACCGCTGAGTAATGAACCCTACCTGGTGCGCATGTGGCCTCACTACTGGTGCGGGTATCTGGTGACAGGACTTTCAACACTGCACGCATGTCTGCCAATGACCATGCGCCAGGCGGCTGTCCACCCGCCTGGGCTGTGGCTTGCGACGGTCGCGTTGGGCATCCTGTACGTGCAGGTCTGGAGCGGACTGCTGCTGCGCGGGCCACGGACGCCACAGCTACGCGTCCTCTTACGACGTTTCCACTTCTGGACCATGCTGGCCTGTGTGAGCCTGATCGCTCTGCACCTATGGATCAACGGCTAGGGATCAACGGCTAGAGACAGGCCAGCTTAATTCTGTCTGTGCAATATCTCAATGAACGCCTGCTCGGCGCTGGAGAAGTGGTGGTCCTTGCGACGGATCCACACATAGTGGATCTCGGCATCCATGTCGGCCAAGCGAATGGCGCTGAGGGCGCCGTCCTCAATCTCGCGCTGCACAATACCGCGAGGCTGAATTGATACGCCTAAGCCGGCCTCGACCGCACGCTTCACGCCCTCGGCGTTCACGAAGTCGAGAAGGTTCGTTAACCCAATGCCTTTCTCTCTGAGCCGCGCTTCGACCGTTGCTCTGGCTCCTGCGCCGCGTGCCGCTACAATGAAAGTCTCGCCGCTGAGGTCTTGCGCCCTGATGTTGCGGCGGGTACTCCATGGGTGGTCGGCCGGGACGATCACGACCAGCTCGTCGGTCCTGATCACCGTGCTCAGCAACTTGGGATGATGCACATCCGCGCTGACCAGCCCGAAGTCGAGTTTTTTGTCCAGCACCTTCGCTTCAATGTTCGCGGTAGTCGAGATTGCCAGCTTGACTTCGATGGCGGGATGCTGCTTGCGGTACGCAGCGAGAACCCGCGGCAGCACGTACAGCCCTACGGGAAAGCTGGCTCCGACACGCAATCTTCCGCCACGCAACCCCGCCAACTCTTTAATGCGCTGCTCCGCCGATGCGACGGAGCCCATCACTTCCTTCGCGGCTTGATAGAGGATCTCTCCGGCCTGAGTAAGCGAGACGTTTCTTCCCATCCGATCGAAGAGCGGAGTCCCGATCTCCTCTTCCATCTGCTTGATGTGCTTGCTGACGCCGGGCTGCGTGAGGTGTAGCAATTCGGCCGCTTTGGTGAAGCTTTCGGCCTGCGCAACCGCCTGAAACACGCGTAAACGCTCTAAATTTGTCATAACTCAAAGTTATGGATTATATGAAAACAAGTCCTTTGACTCATGTCAAGGATCGCCGTACCCTCGAATTGTGATCGAGAAGTGCAGAAGGAAGCCTCGATCGAGGAGGTTTTGGTATGAACAACCTGGCTATCGTAGAACGGGAAGAGACGACCGTTGTGGAAACTCGCAAGCCTGTGCTGGCTTACAAGCGGGACGAAAATTCGGCGAAAAGCAACACGAAGATCGTCGAGTCGATTGTCAACCGTCAACTCGCCAACGGCAGCATGCCGGCGTAACAATTCTGGCTTCGGCACGGCTTCGGCCGTGCCCGCCCTCTTACTCCGTCCGCAGCATCGTCAAATAAGCCCCGCGTCCAATCACAGCGTGAATCCGACCACAGCGTAAAATAGTCTCAGGTAGGTTCGCGACCAATCGTGACTGGTCCCTTGCACGGAGAATTCCTATGTCTGACAACAACGGCAACAATACGGGATTGCGCTTGAAGGTCGGCCTGGCCGAGATGCTGAAGGGCGGCGTCATCATGGATGTGATGAGCGTGATCCAGGCAGAGGTCGCCGAAAAATCCGGTGCCGTCGCCGTCATGGCGCTGGAGCGCGTGCCCGCCATCATTCGCGCCGAGAGCGGCGTCTCGCGCATGGCCAATCCGAAGCTGATCAAAGAGATCATGGCGACGGTATCGATCCCCGTGATGGCCAAGTGCCGTATCGGCCACTTCGCCGAGGCGCAAATCCTGCAGGAGATCGGC
>Ga0335083_10006716_pt1 | contig 14297 bp, 11 predicted proteins | sample Lox_Sample_42_FD_206716 | JGI IMG/M metagenome (GOLD analysis project Ga0335083, IMG submission 206716) | Soil microbial communities from Loxahatchee National Wildlife Refuge, Florida, United States - Lox_Sample_4.2 | ecosystem: Environmental > Terrestrial > Soil > Wetlands | place: USA...
CCAGGATCGCCGAGGCAGTGGCCGCGGGCGTGACCGCCGGCGCCGGCGCGGGGGTGCGCGGGCCGGAGCCGGCGCAGGCGGCCAAGAGCAGGCCGAGCACTGCTGCGGCGCAGCGCAACGGTCGCCTCTTAAGCGGCGTGTGCATGGGCCTTCGGTGTACGGCTCGCGGGCCGGTCACCCGTGCTGGCGCGCACCGGCATGGTGATGCGGAAGTGCGCCCCCGGGTACTGGCCGTCGATGATCTGCACCGTGCCGCCGTGGGCGGCGACGAACTCGAGCACCACGGACAGGCCGATTCCGGTGCCCTTGACCGCGGTGCTGCGCGCGGCGCGGCCGGTGTAGAAGGCATCGAAGATGTGCGTGCGGTCCTCGACCGGGATGCCCGGCCCGGCGTCGGCCACGTCCAGCACCAGCTGCGCGCCGGCGGTGCGGGCCATCAGGTGAATGGTGCCGCCCTTGGGCGAGTACTTGACCGCGTTCGAGACCAGGTTCTCGAGGATCAGGCGGATCTTGCCGCGGTCGGCGACCAGCGTGACGTCCTCGACGTGCACGTCGAGGCGCACGCGCTGCGAGAGCAGTGTCAGCTGCTGGTTCTCGAGCACCTGCTTCACCAGCGGCCGCAGGCGAAACTCGGTGGCCTCGAGGCCAACGCTGGAGGTCTGCCAGGCACTGAAGGACAGGAGGTTCTCGATCATGCGCTGCAGCTTGATGCCGTTCTCGCGCAGGATCGCCGCCACCTCGCGCTGGTTGGAATCGAGCTCCCCGACCGCCCCATCCATCAGAAGCTCGGTGCCCTCGCGGATGTTCGCCAGTGGCGTCTTGAGCTCGTGCGACATGTGGCGCAGGAAGCGGTTGCGCTCGTGCGCGAGCTCCAGCAGTCGCTGGCGCAGCCACTCGAGCTGGCCGCCGAGGCGCTCGAGGTCGTGGGGACCTGAGACCTCGATCGGGTTAGTGAGATTGCCCTGGCCGAGCTCGCTGATGGCGCGATCGAGCTGGCGCAGCGGGCGGCCGACCCCGAGGGTGAGCACGAAGATCGCGAGCACCGCGAGCGGCAGCAGCAGGGCCGCGGTCCACAGCAGGCGCTGGCGCGCCTGCAGGGTACGCTCCTCGAGCGCCTGCACTTCCGCGTCGACCTGCGCGTTACTCTGCTGGGCGACGCGCTCGACGAGGGCGGTGAGCTGCGTGAAGCGCTCGTTGAGCTCCGCCTGCGCGGCCGGATCCTTGGGGTTCGGGGTGTTGACGACCGTGCCGCGGATCTCGGCCTGCAGCTTGCCGATCTCCTCGAGCGTGGTGCGCGCCTCGGGAGCGGCCTGGCTGTGCAGCTGCTCGCGGGTCTGCGACAGCAGCGCATCCTGGGTGCGGTAGGGCTCGAGCAGCTTCGGGTCGTTGAGCACGTCGTACAGGCGCGCCGTGCGCTCGAGGGAGGCGATCTGGGCAAAGAGCGCCTGGCTGGCGCGCGCATTCGTGACACCCTGGATGACGATCTTCTGGCCCGTGTCGGCGAGGTCACGGATCTGCAGCACCGCCGTCAAAATGGCGACGAGCAGCGGCACGGCCATGAGAAACAGGCCGACCAGCATCAGTCCGCTCAATGACTTGGGACGCCCCCACTGCATGGGGGCGCATTCTACCTAGCGGTCGCTGCCGCGGCGTTGTTTTAGAGCCTGGAACGATGGCCGGGGCGCTACCAGGGATCGCGCTTCAGGCGCTCTTCCCAGGCGTAGGCCGTACGCACGATGGTGTCGAGGTCATCCAGCCGCGGCCTCCAGCCGAGCTCGCTGCGGATGCGCTCGGCCCGGGCCACGAGCGTCGCGGGGTCACCGGGGCGCCGGGGCTCCTCGCGCACGGCGAGGCAGCGTCCCGAGACCCGCTCGACGCTCTTGAGCACCTCGCGCACGCTGTAGCCGTGCCCGTAGCCGACGTTGAGCGTGGTGGAGGCGCCGCCGGCGCGCAGGTAGCTCAGTGCATCCACGTGCGCGCTCGCGAGGTCGTCCACGTGGATGTAGTCACGCACCCCGGTGCCGTCCTGGGTCGGATAGTCGGTGCCGTAGATCGAGATGTGCGGGCGCTTGCCGACCGCGTGCTCGCAGGCGACCTTGATGAGGAGCGTCGCGTCGGGCGTGGCCTGGCCGATGCGGCCGCCGGGATCGGAGCCGGCGACGTTGAAGTAGCGCAGTGCCGCGTAGCGCAGCGGATGCGCCTGCGCCACCGAGGCCAGCATCCATTCGGACATGAGCTTGGAGGTGCCGTAGGGATTGATGGGCAGCGTCGGGGTGGATTCCGCGGCGACCCCGTCGGCCGGCGTGCCGTAGACCGCGGCCGTCGAGGAGAACACGAAGTGGCGCACCTTCGCGGCCACGCAGCACTCGAGCAGCGTCGCGGTCGAGGCGGTGTTGTTCTGGTAGTACTTCAGCGGCTCGCGCACCGACTCGGGCACGATCGTATAGGCGGCGAAGTGCATCACCGTGTCGATCTGCTGCTCGCGCAGCAGCCGCTCGAGCAGTGCCCGGTCACCCACCTTGCCGACGATGAGCGGGGTGTCCAGCGCCGCCTGGCGGAACCCGCGCGAGAGGTCATCGAGGATCACCACGCGCTCCCCGCGCGCACGCAGCTGCAGGGCGACGTGCGAGCCGATATAGCCCGCGCCGCCGGTCACTAATATGCTGCCGTGCCCCATGGGAAGGCGATGATAATCAAAACCCGCGAAAGCACTGTGCAGCCCTTCGCAGGACTGACGCCGGAGGTGGTGCTGGACGCCGCCGCCGCGGCCGGGCTCGACCCCGACGGGCGGCTGTTCGCCCTGAACAGCTACGAGAACCGCGTCTACCAGCTCTGGAGCGGCACGGCGGGGCTGGTGCTCAAGTTCTACCGGCCGCACCGCTGGAGCGACGCCCAGATCGACGAGGAGCACGCCTTCACCGCCGAGCTGGCCGCCGCCGAGCTCGCAGTCGCGGCCCCCATGGCCGTGAACGGGCAGACGCTGCTGCGCTTTCACGACTACCGCTTCGCCGCCTTCCCCTTCCTGCGCGGGCGCCCCCCGGAGCTGGACGCGCCGGAGGCCCGCGAGCTGCTCGGCCGCAGCCTCGCGCGGCTGCATCAGGTCGGCGCGCTGCGCCCCTTCCGGGTGCGGCCGCGGATCGGCATCGAGCGCCTCGGCTGGGAGGCCCGTTCGCAGGTGCTCGGCAGCGAGCTGCTGCCCGAGCGCCTGCGCGAGCGCTACTCCTCGGTGAGCGGGGCGCTACTCGAGCGCGTCAGCGACTCATTCAGCGCCGTCGGCGCGGCGCGCGAGATCCGCCTGCACGGGGACTGTCACCTCGGCAACCTGCTCTGGAACGAGCACGGTCCGGTGTTCGTCGACCTCGATGACTGCGCCATGGGTCCGCGGGTACAGGACCTGTGGATGATGCTCTCCGGGTCCGCCGCCGAGCAGCAGCGCCAGTGGGCCGCGCTCCTGGAGGGCTACCGCCAGTTCGCGGATCTGGACTACGCCGAGGTCCGCCTGATCGAGCCGCTGCGCGCGCTGCGCATGCTCCACCACGGCGCCTGGGTGGCGCATCGCTGGGGAGACCCGGCCTTCCCGAAGGCCTTCCCCTGGTTCGGCGAGGAGCGCTACTGGGAGGGGTATCTGATCGACCTCCTCGAACAGGCCGCCGAGATCGACGATCCCCCGCTGCTGCGGGGCTGAGTTCGAGCGCGAAATGCGGACCTGCGCACGTGCGCTCCCGGTCCCGGGGGCTTATTGTGCGGCGGTGAGTCCCATGTGACTTAAGACAAACCCTACCCTGATCTACGTACATACCATGCCTATCCCCATGCGCAACGCGATCGCCGCTCTGGCGCTGTCCTCGGCGCTCCTGGCCTGCAGTTCAGGGCAGGAGGGGGGAGAGGGCAGCGCTTCGGGAGCCAAGCGCTCCCACAAGGCACTCAGCCCGGCCGAGACGCTCTCGCGCAGCATGGTCGCCGCGGTCACCCAGACCAAGGCGGGCACGGCGCCGCAGCCGGTGAGCGTGAAGTTCGCCGTGCAGCAGAAGCCGGAAGTGTCCAAGCTCGTCGAGGTGGCGATCCAGATCACCCCGACGGCTCCGAACGTCGACCGTCTGTTCGGCAAGCTGGCCGGGGAGGAGGGGCTCGAGGTGGTCGGGTCAGGCGAGATCGCCCAGGCGGACAAGCCCACCGAGAACACCCCCGTGCAGCGCAGCGTCCAGGTGCTGCCGAAGGAAGACGGGATCTACACGCTCAGCGCGAACATCTCCGTGGACGTGGGCGGCTCGGTTTCGACCCAGACCTACACGTTCCCCGTGATCGTCGGCCGGGGGATCCCCGACCTGCCGGCGACGCCGCCGTCCGCGACGCCGGCGACGACCGCCTCAACCAAGACCGTACCCGGAAGCGCCGCGCACTGAGCGAGCGTTCCCGACCGTCCGTCGGCTTGGCGGCGGCAGTGCCTCAATTCGCGAGGGCCTTCACAAGCATCCTGAGGGGGCCCCCGTATCATCTTGATCGGGTCCAGTGACCTTCGTTATGTCAAAGACGCAGTCCCACCGGTCGCGCCCCGATTCCCCCGAAGCCACCCCCGGGGCCACCACCACGCTCGTGCGCGCGGACGCGCGCCCGCACGCGGAGAAGTACCCCGAGCTGCATCCTGCGCTCAAGGCCCAGCTGCGCGAGCTGCAGCTGCGCACCGGCAGTGCCGATCCGGACGTGCCGATGCTGCTGCGCCTGATCAACGAGCACTACCTCACCATCGAGCGCGAGCGGCGTGGCATCGTCGAGTCCATGCGCCTGATGGCGGATGAGGCGCAGGCGCTGGCCCACGAGGCACGCGAGCAGTCGAGCGAGCACCTGCAGGTGATCCTCGACCACATCAAGGATGTCGTGATGCTGGTGGACGAGGAGGGCCTCATCCGCACCTTCAACCCGACCGGCGCGCGCGTCTTCGGCTATTCCGAGGACGAGGTCGTCGGCCGGCGCATCGACATGCTGCTGCCGAAGCTCGCCGTCGGCGAGAGCGTGCCGGAGGCCCTGCAGCGCCTCGCGGCCAGCCTCGGGGACACGGCGCTCGATCTGAGCGCCCGGGAGCTGTGGGCACAGAAACACGACGGGCGGCTGTTCCCCGCGGAGATCGCGGTCAGCAAGGCGCCGCTGTCCAAGCGCGAGATGTTCGTGCTGTGCCTGCGCGATATCACCGAGCGGCGCGAGTCCGAGCAGGCGATCCGCGAGAGCGCCGCGCGCTATCAGCTGCTGGTCGACCACGCCCCCGAGGCGATCGTGGTGCTCGACGTCGACACGGGGTGCTTCGTCGACGCCAACGAGAAGGCGCTGAAGCTCTACGGCCTCAACCGCGAGCAACTGCTCGAGTCCGGGCCGGTCACCTTGAGCCCGGCGCACCAGCCCGACGGCGGCGCCTCCGCGCAGCGCGCGCGCGCTTACATCGAGCGCGCACTCGCCGGCGAGGTGCAGCACTTCGAGTGGGCGCACTGTGATGCCACCGGCCGCGAGATCATCTGCGAGGTGCACCTGGTGCGCCTGCCGAGCGGCAACCGCCGCCTGGTGCGCGGCAGCATCGCGGACATCTCCGGGCGCAAGCGCGCCGAGCGCATGGCCGCCGCCGAGCGGCAGGTGTTCGAGCGGGTGACGCGCAACGCCCCGCTCCCCGAGGTCCTGAGCTCGGTCGCGCTGCTCATCGAGTCGGCGATCGCCGGCGCCACTGCGAGCGTCAGCGTGCTGGCGGCCGACGGGACGGGTTTCGGCTCGGTGGTCGCCGCGGGACTGCCGCGGGAGCTGCGCGCGGTGCTCGAGCGCGCGCCGATCGGTATCCGCCACGGCTCGTGTGCTGCGTGCGTCTATCTCGGCCGCCAGGTGCTGGTGGCGGATGTCGGCAAGGACCCGTTCTGGGTCGAGGTCCGCACGGCAGCGGTGGCCGCCGGCGTGCGCGCCGCCTGGTCGGCGCCCATCAAGGCCGCAGGCGGGCAGGTGCTCGGCTCACTCGGCGTGTTCCGCGCCGAGGCCGGGGTGCCGCTGGGCCCGCAGGCCGAGGTCATGGCGCGCGCGGCGCAGCTCGCCGGCATCGCCATCGAGCGCCACCTCGGCGAGGAAGCGCTGCGCTCGAGCGAGGCGAAGTTCCGTGGCCTGTTCGAGAGCATCGCGGAGGGGGTTTACCAGAGCGGCCGCGACGGGCGGCTGCTGTCGGTCAATCCGGCCTTCGCCACCATGCTCGGCTACGCGAGCGCGGAGGAGGTCTATGCGCTCAAGAGCGCCGCGGCGCTCTACTGGGACCCCGCCGATCGCGCCGAGTTTGCGCGCCGCGTCGACTCCGAGGGCGAGATCCGCGATGCCGAGTTCCTCATGCGACGCAAGGACGGCACGCAGCTGGTGGTGCTCGAGAACGCCCGCCCGATGCGCGATGCCGCCGGCCGCCACATCGGCTACGAGGGCTCGATCGCCAACATCACCGAGCGCAAGCGCGCCGAGCAGGCTATTTTTGCCGAGAAGGAGCGCGCGCAGGTCACGCTGCAGTCGATCGGCGATGCCGTGATCAGCACCGACGCCGAGGGGCGCATCGAGTACATCAATCCGATCGCCGAGAAGCTCACCGAGTGGAGCCTCGCGGAGGCGCGCGGCCAGCCGATCAGCGCCGTGCTCAACCTCGTGAACGAGCTCACCCGCGAGCCGATCGAGAATTCCCTCTACGGCGCACTCGGCCGCGGCGGCAGCAACGCCCCCGCCGACCATGCGGTGCTCGTGACCCGCACCGGCCACGAGGTCGCGATCCAGGAATCGGCGGCCCCGATCAGCGACCGCGCCGGGCGGGTCATCGGCGCGGTCGTGGTGTTCCACGACGTCACCAAGGAGCGGCGCCTGAAGCGCGCGCTGTCCTGGCAGGCGAGCCACGATGCGCTCACCGGGCTCATCAACCGCCGCGAGTTCGACAACAAGCTGCACGGCGCACTGCTGTCGGCGCAGCGCGGCGAGGGCGGTTACGCGCTGCTGTACATCGACCTCGATCAGTTCAAGGTGGTGAACGACACCTGTGGCCACCAGGCCGGCGATCGGCTGCTGCGTGACGTCACCGGGCTGCTGCAGACGCGGGTGCGCACCACCGACACCATCGCGCGCCTCGGCGGGGACGAGTTCGGCGTGCTGCTCGAGGGCGTGGCGCTCGAGCAGGCGACGCGCATCGCCGAGGGCGTGCGCCAGGCGATCCGCGACTTCCGCTTCACCTGGGGCGGCAGCACCCTCTCGGTCGGTGCCAGCATCGGCATCGTGCAGATCCGCGCCGAGACCGAGAACGTGGCGAGCGTCATGTCGGCCGCCGACATCGCCTGCTACGCGGCCAAGGACGCCGGCCGCAACCGCATCCACGTCTATGGCGCGGACGGGGTCTCGCACCGCCACAAGGAGATGCACTGGGTGGCGCGGGTCACGCGCGCCGCGGAGGACAACCGCTTCGAGCTGTTCTTCCAGCCGATCGTGCCGCTGCACGCCAGCCTCTCGACCCGCGCCTTCCACGAGCTCACGGTGCGGCTGCGCGATGACAGCGGCGAGCTCGTGGCGCCCACCGAATTCATCCCCGCCGCCGAGCGCTACAACGTCATGTCGGGCATCGACCGCTGGGTCGTCGAGCGGGCGCTCGCGCTGCTGCGGCAGCGCCAGCACGCCGGCCTGCCGCTGCCGCTGCTCGCGGTCAACCTCTCGGGCACCTCGCTCAACGAGCAGTCCTTCGTCGACTTCGTGCTGCAGAGCGTCGGGGAGCCGCAGCTCGCCAGCGCGCTGTGCTTCGAGATCACCGAGACCGCGGCGGTCACGAGCCTCGCCAACGCCCGCTTCCTCATGAGCGAGCTGAAGACCCGCGGCTGCAAGTTCTCGCTGGATGACTTCGGCACCGGCGTGTCCTCGTTCGTGTACCTGAAGTCGCTGCCGGTGGATTACCTGAAGATCGACGGCCAGTTCATCAGCCACATCACCCAGGATCCGATCAACCGCAGCATGGTCGAGGCGATCAGCAAGGTCGGGCGCGCGCTCGGCATCGCGACCGTCGCCGAGTGCGTCGAGAGCGAGGCGGTCCTCGGGGCCCTGAAGAGCCTCGGCGTCGATTACGCGCAGGGCTTCCACCTGGCCACCCCACGCCCGATCGGCGAACTGCCCTAGCCCTGGCGCGGCCGCCGCCGGCCGGCGCGCGTCCGTTTTCGTCGTGTGCACCCGGGAGGGCTTCCCGTAGAATGCCGCGCTTTAGGCAACGGACGCTCAGCATCGTGCCTTCGTCCCCGAAGCTCCTCACCCTGGCGCTGCTTGGCGCAGCAGCCCTGCCCGCCGCCGCCGCCCCCACTACCGCGCCGATCGTCGGGGCGCCCTCGGCCGAGACGGTCGCCGTGCAGCTGCGCGATGCCGCGCTCGCCGGTCATGACATGGCCTACAGCTGGGTGAGCGAGCTCACCACGCGCTTCGGGCCGCGTCCGGCGGGCTCGGACAACGAGCACCAGGCGGCACAGTGGGCCGCGGCGCGCCTGAAGGCGCTGGGGTTCGACAACGTGCACATCGAGAGCTTCCCCATCACCGCCTGGGTGCGCGGCGCGGAGGCGGGTGAGCTCATCGCGCCGACCCGCCAGCCGCTGGTGCTCGCCGCCCTCGGGGAATCCCCGCCGACCCCGACCCAGGGCCTCGAGGGCGAGGTGGTGGTGTTTGCATCGCTCGCCGAGCTCCAGGCGGCTCAGCCCGGCTCGCTCGCCGGGCGCGTCGCCCTGGTCGCGAACCGCATGGTGCGCACCCAGGACGGGGAGGGCTACATCGCCGCCGTCGGGGCGCGCATCGAGGGGCCCGCCGCCGCGGCGCGTGCCGGGGCGATCGCCTTCCTCATGCGCTCCGTCGGCACCGACAGCCACCGCATCGCCCACACCGGCACCACGCGCTACGTCGCTGGCAAGGTGCCCTTGCCCTGCTTTGCGCTCAGCGCGCCCGATGCCGAGCAGCTCGAGCGTCTCGCGGCCCTCGGCCTGAGCCCGCGCGTGCACCTGTATTCCGCGGCGAGCTACGTGAGCGATGCGCATTCGCAGGACGTGATCGCGGATGTGCGCGGCACGCTCAAGAGCGAGGAGTTCGTGCTGCTCGCGGCGCACCTGGACAGCTGGGACCAGGGGACAGGTGCGATCGACGATGGCGCCGGGACCGCGATCATCACCGCCGCGGCCAAGCTAATCCGCGACCTGCCGCACCGCCCCAAGCGCACGGTGCGCGTCGTGCTGTACGGGTCGGAGGAGATCGCCCAGCCGGTCAAGCCCTTCGGGGACTTCGGCGGCTATGCCTACGCGAACAATCACGCCTCAGAGCTCGCCCGCCACGTGCTCGCCGGCGAGAGCGACAGCGGCACCGACCGGATCTACGCCCTCGGTCTGCCGGGCGCGGTGCGTCGCGGCGCCTTCGCCGATGCCGTGCAGCGCGTGCTCGGGCCCCTCGGCATCATCCCGGCCGCGGCGCCGCGTGACGGCGGCGCGGACGTCGCGCCGATCGCGGAAGCCGGCGTACCGGTGTTCGCACTGAACCAGGATTCCTCGCGTTACTTCGACATCCACCACACGAGCGATGACACCCTCGACAAGGTCGACCGCGTGCAGCTTGAGCAGAACGTAGCCGCGTGGGCGGCCCTGATCTGGCTGGCCGCCGACAGCGACGTCAACTTCCGCGGTCCGGCCGTGCCGGGGCCGGCGGAGCGGTGAGCTGCCCGGCGCGGGGCGCGCGCTGAGGGAAGTGCCGTGGGACCGCTCAGCGGGGTGCGCGTACTTGATCTGACGCGGGTGCTCGCCGGGCCCTGGTGCACGCAGCTGCTGGCGGACTTCGGCGCCGACGTCATCAAGGTCGAGGAGCCCACGCGCGGGGACGACACGCGCCAGTGGGGGCCGCCTTGGCTCACCGATGCGCGCGGCACGGCGACTTCCGACTCGGCGTATTTTCTCAGCGCCAATCGCGGCAAGCGCTCCGTGACCCTCGATCTCGCCCACCCGCAGGGGGCGCACCTGGCGCGCGAGCTCGCCCTCACCTCGGACGTGCTGGTCGAGAACTTCAAGGTCGGGGGGCTCGCCCGCTATGGCCTGGGTTACGGCGATCTCGCGGCGCTGCATCCGCGGCTGATCTACTGCGCGATCTCCGGCTTCGGGCAGGACGGCCCGGAGGCGAGCCGTCCGGGCTACGACGCGATGATCCAGGCCATGGGGGGGCTGATGAGCCTGACGGGTGTTCCCGAGGGCGAACCGGGTGCCGGGCCCATGAAGGTCGGGGTCGCGGTGGCGGATCTGATGGCCGGCATGTACGCGGTGACGGCGATTCTTGCGGCGCTCTACGAGCGTGCCGGCTCAGGTTCCGGGCAGTACATCGACCTCGCGCTGCTCGACACGCAGATCGCCTGGCTCGCGAACCAGAATCTCAATTTCCTCCTGAGCGGCCGCTCACCCGAGCGCCACGGCACCGCGCACCCGAACATCGCTCCCTACCAGTCCTTCGCGACGCAGGACGGCTATCTGATGCTCGCGGTGGGCAACGATCGGCAGTTCGCCGCGTTCTGTCGGGCCGCGGAACTCGGAGAGCTCGCCGGCGATGCGCGCTTCGCGACCAACGCGGCACGCGTCGCGCACCGCGCCGCGCTCACCGAGTACATCGCGCAGGCGATGCGCGCGCGCAGCACGGCCTGGTGGCTCGCCGCGCTGCAGGCGGCCGGCGTACCCTGCGGACCCATCAATACGCTGGCGGAGGCGTTCGCCGAGCCGCAGGTGCAGCACCGGCAGCTGCGGCTTGACCTGCCGCACAAGCTCGCGGGCAGCGTCCCGGGTGTGCGCCAGCCGGCGCGCTTCTCGCGCAGCGCGCCCGAGTACCGTCGCGCGCCGCCGCTGCTCGGCGAGCACACCGAGGAGGTGCTGCGCGAGCGCCTCGGGCTGAGCGCGCAGGAGATCGGGCAGTTGCGCAGCGGCGGGGCGCTCGGCAAAGTGACTCCATGAGCGAGCAGGTCCGCGTGAGCACTGCGGAGGGCGTGTGCGAAGTGCGCCTGAGCCGCCCCGAGAAGCGCAACGCCATCACCCTGGCCATGTACCAGGGACTCACCGCCGCGCTCGCGGCGGCGCAGGCGGATGCCGGCGTGCGCGCCGTCCTCCTGAGCGGCGAGGGTCCCGGATTCTGCGCCGGCAACGACCTCAACGACTTCCTCGGCGGCCCCGAGGTCTCCGGCGCTCACCCGGTGATGGGATTCCTGCACGCACTGGCCACTTTCGGCAAGCCGCTGCTGGCGGCCGTGCACGGGCAGACGGTGGGTATCGGCGTCACGATGCTCCTGCACTGCGATCTGATCGTGGCGGGGCGCGGCACGCAGTTCTCGATGCCGTTCGTCTCCCTGGGCCTGGTGCCGGAGGCCGCAAGCTCGCTGCTCCTGCCGCAGCGGCTCGGCCCGCAGCGCGCCGCCGAGCTGCTGCTGCTCGGCCAGCCCTTTGATGCGGCCGCGGCGCTCTCCTACGGTCTCATCAACCGGATCGTCGAGGAGACGCAGCTCGCTGCGGAGGCGCGCGCGCTCGCCCAGGCCGTGGCGCGGCAGCCGCCGCTCGCGCTCGCGGCGACGCGCCGCCTGCTGCGCCCGGATCCCGCCGCCACGCTGGCGCGCATCGACGAGGAGGCGGCCACGTTTGGCGCGCTGCTGAAGGGCAGCGAGTTCAAGGCCGCGGTGAGCGCCTTCCTCGCACGCGCCAAGGCCAGGTAGCCGTGCCCATCTACTCCCTCGACGGGTTCGTGCCGGTCGTCGATCCGAGCGCGTTCATCCATCCGCAGGCGGTGCTGATCGGCGACGTCATCGTCGCGGCACGCTGCTACGTGGGCCCCTGTGCCTCGCTGCGCGGTGACTTCGGCCGCATCGTCATGCAGGAAGGCGCGAACGTGCAGGACTGCTGCGTGCTGCACAGCTTCCCGGAGAAGGACGCGCTGCTCGAGCCGGATGCGCACATCGGCCACTCGGCGGTGCTGCACGGCTGCACGATCCGCCGCGGCGCGCTGATCGGCATCGGCGCCGTCGTCATGGATGGGGCGGTGGTCGAGGAGGAGGCGTTCGTCGGTGCCGCGAGCTTCGTGCGCGCCGGCTTCGTGGTGCCCAAGCGCACCCTCGTGATGGGCGTCCCGGCCCGCGTCGTGCGCGAGCTGAAGCCCGAGGAGATCGCCTGGAAGGCGGTCGGCACGCGCGAGTACCAGGAGCTCGCCGTGCGCTGCCGAGCCAGTCTCAAGGAGTGTGCGCCGCTCACGGCGGTCGAGCCCGACCGTCGGCGCTTTGGCAGTTCGGCGGCGGTCCCGCTGCACACCCTGGAGCGCAAGTAGCCGCGCTCAGCGCGTGAGGTCGGCCTCCGGCGGGTCAGCGGCATCCGGGTTGATGACGCCGAACAGCGCCGGCACACAGGCGTAAAAGAGGCGAATGCCCTCGCCGTGCAGCTGCTTCAGCAGCTGCTGCGCTTCGGCGTCGGTGACGATGAACTCGACCTCCACGGTGAGGGTGCCGGCGAGCTCGAAGAAGGTGCTCTCGTGCACCACGTGGTGGCGGCCGAATCCGGCCATGGCCCGAAACGCCGAGCCGCCGCGGATGCCGACGCCGTTGGCGCGCTCGAGCAGCCACTCCCACACCAGGCGCCCCTGATGCCGGTGGTTCTCGTGGACGTAGAACCTGAGGAACGAGCCTTGCATGCGCGTGTGCTCCTTCGGGTTTTTCGGCTGCTCAGCTGCGCAGCAGGGCCACCGTGCCGATGCCGGCAAAGGTCATGAGGATCGAGCCGGCGAGGTGCGCCGCAGCGTGGCCCACCGCCCACGCCATCCGCCCCTGCTGCAGCAGCGTCACGATCTCCGCCGAGAAGGTCGAGAAGGTGGTCAGGCCGCCGCAGAAGCCGGTGATCACGAGCAGCCGCCATTCGGGAGCGATGGCGGAATACACGGCAAAGCCAGCCACCGCGACTCCGATGATGTAGCCGCCGATCAGGTTGGCAGCCAGCGTCCCGGGCGGGATGGTGGGGAAGTGCGCATTGAGAAAGAGTCCGAGCCACCAGCGCAGCAGGGCGCCCAGGCTCGAGCCGACACTGATGGCGAGGATCGATTTCCAGATCACGCCGTCCTTGTACCGCAGCGCGCGAACCTCGTGCAACGGTTCGAGTATCCTGTCGCGCGCGATGATCCCCGCACCGACGCGGCCGCAGCAGCGAACAACATGCACCGGACCTTACGACTTGCCATGCGCCTGATGATGCTCGCCCTGGCCGCGCTGCTCGCCGGCGGCTGCGGCCGCCACGCACCCGCGACCGAGGATGCGCGCCTGCAGGCGCTCTACACGACCGAGTGGAAGTGGCGCACCGACCAGCAGCCCGACAGCGAGGACACCACCCGTCCGGTGGCCGACCACCTGCCGCGCGTGGACCCGGCGACGCAGGACATGCGGCTGAAGTACTGGGAGGAGATCGACAAGCGCCTCGCGGGCATCGAGCGCGCGCGCCTGTCGCCGCGCGAGCAGGTGAACTACGACGTCTACCGCGCGCAGGTCGCGGTGCTCATCGCCCACCAGCGCTTCCGCGACTACGAGATGCCGGCGAACTCGGACACCACCTTCTGGACGGACATCGGCTACACCGCGCGACGGCCGTTCCTGCACCTCGAGGACTACGAGCACTGGATCGCGCAGATGAAGGACATCCCGCGCTACTTCCACGAGGAGATGGACGAGATGCGTGCGGGCCTCAAGCGCGGCTTCACGCCGCCGCGCGTGACGCTCGCCGGGCGCGATGCCTCGCTGACCAACGTCACCGAGGCCACGCCGGAGGCGAGCCTGTTCTACACGCCCTTCCAGGAAATGAACGGCATCGCGCCCGAGAAGCAGCAGCAGCTGCGCGCCCAGGCCGTGCAGGTGATCCGCGAGGTGGTGCAGCCGGCCTACGTCGAGCTGCTGAAGTTCATGCGCGAGGAATACGTGCCGGGCGCGCGCACCAGCCTCGCCGCCGAGGCGCTGCCGGAGGGCAGGAGCTACTACCGCGCCAAGATCCTCGAATTCACCACGCTCGACATGGAGCCCGCGGCCATCCACGAGCTCGGCGTCACGGAGGTGCAGCGACTGCACGCGGCGATGCTCGCCGCCATGGCCGAGACCGGCTTCAAGGGCGACTTCGCCGCCTTCCAGAAGTTCCTGCGCAGCGGTCCGCGCTTCTACGTCAAGACGCCGCAGGAGCTGCTGATGCAGGCTGCCTGGATCGCCAAGCGCTTCGACGGCAAGGTGTCACGGTTCTTCGGTTACCTGCCGCGCGCGC
>Ga0335083_10006717_pt1 | contig 14295 bp, 10 predicted proteins | sample Lox_Sample_42_FD_206716 | JGI IMG/M metagenome (GOLD analysis project Ga0335083, IMG submission 206716) | Soil microbial communities from Loxahatchee National Wildlife Refuge, Florida, United States - Lox_Sample_4.2 | ecosystem: Environmental > Terrestrial > Soil > Wetlands | place: USA...
TCGATCGTGACCTGCGACGCTGGCGAGGATGGGGGCGCGATGGTGAGCACGGTGCTGGCGAAGTTCCGGTTCGCGGTGGCCGTGACGTAGAGGCTCCCCCGGGTTCCGTCCGGCACCTTGAGCGGCGCGCGGTAGACCCCGCGCTCCAGGCGGACCGGAGGCCCCACCGTCGCCCGGTCGGACTCCAGCGTCAGCGTTCCATCGGTGAGGTTGCCGGCCGAATCCCGGATTCGGACGATGACCGCTCCGGGCACGCCGTTGACGTTGCTCGCCGGATCCTCGGCGATCTCCACCGCCGCCGGACGCCCCGCCGTGCGGGTCAGGGAGCCCCGGCCGGGCGGCCCCGATCCGAAGACGACGCCGACCCGGCTGGCCTCGGCCTTCGACGCCGGAACGCGCCAGGTGGCTCGCCACGCTCCGGGCCCCAGCGCCTCGATCGCGCCGACCGAGCCGGCCTCGGGCTGGAGCGTGGGAGCGCCTCCAGTGCGGGGCGCCCCGTGCTCGTCGACCGCGAACACGTAGACCACCTCGGTGCTCTCCCGATCGCCAGGCGCTGCTGGGGGATCAAACGTCACCAGGGTGACCGGACCTGGCGCCGGCACGGCGTCGGGCGAAGGAGGCACCCGGACCACCCCGAATCCGCAGAAGGTCCCTCCGATGGCGGCCACGAGGACCAGCGGCGGCGATCCGGGGTCGATGGTGAGCTCCGCCACCATCGAGTCGATGCCCGCGGCCGCCGGAAGACCCGTGGTGCCGCTCGTGGCGCGCAGTTGGACGTCCGGGTGGATGCCGGGGATGCGCACCGAGGCCCTCGGCAGTCCGCGGGGGAGCGGCGACGGGCTCGCGGTGAGCGACGCCTCGCATCGGTCCGGGGCGGCCCCCGCCACGCGCGAGAGCCCCCCGAGGGCCAGGGCCAGGGCGATCCGGGCGACCGCAGGAGCTCGCGCACGTCTCAGCAATCGAGCCTCTCCACCTCGGGCGGGAACCCCAGTCCCGGCCGGCCCACCCCCCGGGTGCACGACCCAGGCGCCCCGGGAGCCTCCCACATCACAAAGCATCCCCGGGAGCCGAGTCATGAAGGACTGCGATTTCGGGAGTCTGGAGTGCGGCCCGTCCGGTCCCGGGCCTGACCAGGAGCCGGACTACTCGAGCACGAACAGCCGGACGCCCCCGGCGGTCGCGGCCGTGTGCCATCCGGCGGTCTCCACCTCCCCGAGCGGACCCTCCACCTCGTCCATGGTGAGGGCCAGCACGGCCGAGGGACCCGGGGCGCCCGGAGGCATGGAACGGTCGAGCACCCCGAGGGCCTCGATGGCCCGGGCAGTCAGCTCCGAGGCCACGGCGGGACGGCCGTTGACGTCGTCGAACACCATGCCGGTGCCGGTGGCCAGCGCCGCGCGGACCTGCACCCCCGAGAACGCCGTGGCCCGGGCCACCTCCCTCGCAAAGCGGAGGACGTCGGCGGCGTCGGTCGCCCCGGGCGAGGCGCCGGTCATCCACAGCCTGTTCCCCGCCTGGGCGAACGCGATCTGCCAGCCCCCGAGCCATCCCTGCGCCTCGCGCGCCGCCTCGGCCAGCGCTTCCTGCGCGGCCGCGAGCCGGTCCGGGGCGGGCGGGACCACCTGCGCCACGTAGGCCGCCGCCCGGAGCACGCGACGGGGGGACTCCGGGCCGACCAGCTCCGCCGCCCAGGGCCTCGGCTCGGGCAGCGCCCACTCCCGCAGGAGCACCAGGTCGGCGGTGGTCTCCTGCACGGACTCCGCCCCCGCGCCGAGGAGCGCCTCGAGCGGGTGGGACTGCGGGGCGGCCTCGGGCGCGGGCGGACGGCGGGCGCGGACGTTCCACCACGGCAGGAGCGGGGCGGCCTCGGAGGCCGTCACCGCCTGCAGCGCCCCGCCCGACTCCAGCAGCAGGTCCACTCCCTCCAGCGCCTCGTACCCCTGACCGCTCCGGGGCAGGAACTGCACCACCCGCCGGGCCCGGCCCGCCTCCCGCACGCAGAGCACCGCGAGGGGGACCCGGAGGCACTCCTTCAGCCGCTCGGCCAGCTTCTCGGGCGAGGTCGCCGCTGCCTCGGGCGAGAACCAGCGCGCCTGCCGCCACTCGTCCGCCATGGCCACGAGCTCGTCGGTGAGCACGCGGAAGACGTCGAACAGGGAGGACAGCCGCTCGGCCTCGGCGACCACCAGCGACACCAGCCCGCGGAGCCGGACTCGCACCTCGTCTAGCCGCTCGGGGCGAACCAGGGCCTCGATCCCGTCGAAGGTGAGCGCGGCGATGTCCTGCGGCCTGAGCGCCCGGAGGCAGCTCCGGATGCTCACGTAGCTCGTGCCCTCGACGAGCATGGGGCGCCCCCGGCCGGACAGGCCCCGCTCCACGCGCGCCAGGTGGACCGGCAGGGCGCGGCGGAGCTTCCGTCGCCGCTCGGACCACTCGATGGAGGGGTTGCTCCGTCCCGGCTGCGGCAGCTCGCCGTTCCCGGCCCGGAAGAGCGACACGACGATGTGCGAGAGCGGGCCTCCCACCGAGGTGGTGAAGGCCAGCGCGCCCGGGAGCGGCCCCGGGTCCGAGGGCACCGGACGCAGGTGACGGCGGTCACCGCTGAAGACGTGCTGGGTCTTGTTCACCTGGACCAGCCCCGAGGCCCCCAGCGCATGTCCGAAGGTGAGGAGCCCCCCGTAGGGATTGCTCCACCCGTCGCGCATCCGTTCGACCGCGCGATGCCAGTCGAGGCCCATCCCGAGGAGGAACGCCATCTCGATGCTGGGGAAGGCGTCGTGCACCACGGCGAAGGCAGCTCCGGGGAAGGTGGCCGGGCGGACGCCCGCGTCGTCGGCCGTGGAGGCGAAGGCCTCGCGGATGGCGGTGGCGAAGAGCAGCGGCGACTGCCGCTCGAGGAAGCTGGGATTGCTGCTCCCCTCGCCCACGCCGATCACCTCCACCACCGGCGAGCTCGCGTGCCGGGGCGAGCGGGCAGCGAGGACCTGCGCGACGAGCTCCTCGTCCGAGGTGACCAGGGTGGCCGCGGCGCCGCAGCAGGGGGCGGCGATGTCGTCGCCGTCGAAGTACGGCGTTCGCCGCGTGCTGCGCCGCGGGAGCCGGCCGGAGAGCATGGCCGCCGGGTAGGAGCCTGCCGCCTGGAACTTGCGGACCGAGATGGTGGAGAGCGCGGCCTCCACCGCCTGGCGGGAGATGCCCAGGTTCCGGCGGATGCAGTCCATGAGGAGGTCGCCGACCACGAGCATGTCCAGCCCGCGGGCCTGGTCGAGGTCTCCGAGCACGGTGCGGATCTGGTACTGCGAGGCGTACCCGGAGGGGATGATCTGACCCGCGACGACGAGCACCGTCGCCCCCCGCTCGGCGGATCGGGCCGCGCGCACCGCCTGGGCGAAGGCCCACGCGCCGCTGTCCGACGTCCCGGCGAGAAACTGGCACCGGGCGCGGCGCGACAGCTGCAGCGTGGCCTGGAGCGTCTGCGGAACGAGGCCGACGTTCATCCGCTCGTTGGGGTCGAGCCCGGGCATGGCGGTGACGAACAGGTCGGTGACGCGGTCGCAGGTGGCCCGGTAGCTCGGATCCCCGAGGAGCGCGTGGAGGCTCGAGAGCGCGCGGTGCCCTGCCGACGCCAGGAGGTCGGTCAGGGTCAGTGGCTCGGACAGCCCGTAGTCCCGCTCCCAGTCCGCGGGGCGGGCGCGTCCGTCGTCGCTGCGGTTGGGGTAGCGGAAGAAGAGGCGGGCCAGCTCGGCCGCCTCCGGTTCGGGCGCCGGCTCGGAGAGGAACTCGGGCGAGCGCCGCTCCGAGGTCAGGAACCGGGGGCTGCTCCCGTATTCCCCTGCCACGACGTAGACCCGCCGGCGCACGCCGACAGCAGAGCACGGGCCCCTGTCCCCGTCATGGAGCGGTGTTCGCCACTCGCCACACCGTCCCGCCGGCGTCCTCGGTCACGAGGAGGGCCCCGTCGTGGGCCACCGCGACTCCCACCGGGCGCCCCCAGACGCTCCGGCCATCGACGACGAAGCCCACGAGGAAGTCCTCGTACTCGCCGGTGGGGACACCGTCGCGCGTCGGGATGCGGATGACCTTGTAGCCGGTGCGCCGCTCGCGGTTCCACGAGCCGTGCTCCGCGGCGAACCCGTCGGTCCCGCGGAAGGTCATCCCCAGCGAGGCCGAGTGCGACTGGAGCAGCACGTCCGGGACGGTGGCCTTCCCGGCGAGGTCGGGCCGCTCTCCCTTCAGACGCGGCTCCTCCACGTTCCCCAGCCAGTACCAGGGCCAGCCGTAGGTGGCGCCCTCCCGGACGCGGGTGACGTAGTCCGGGACGAGGTCGTCGCCCAGGCCGTCGCGCTCGTTGGTGGAGCACCAGAGATCTCCGGTGGCCGGATGGACGGCCATGCCCACGCAGTTGCGCAGGCCGGTGGCGAAGATGCGGCCCTCGCCGCCTCCGGGTTCGAACACGAGGACGTCGGCGCGGCGCTCCTCGAAGCTCCAGGTCGCGCCCAGGCCGCGAGAAGCTTCCCAGGCGCGCACCTCCTCGGGGCTCTTCGTGCCCATCCACTCCCCGGCGTTGGACTGGCTCCCCACCGAGACGAACATCCGCTTCCCGTCGAGCGAGAAGACGACGTCGCGGGTGGTGTGCCCGCCGCTGGTGGGCGCGAGCTGGCGGACCACCACCTCGGGACGACCGCGGGCGGTGGTGTCACCGTCGCGGTAGGGAAAGCGGAGCACCCGGTTGTTCTCGGCGACGTAGAGCCACTGCGGGGAGCCGCCGGGCGGGTGGAAGGCCATGCCGAACGGGCCGTCGAGGCCGTCGGCGAACGTCCAGCGCTGCTCGGCACGGGTGGCTCCGTCCTTCGCCCGTAGCACGCGGATGCGGCCGTGGGCGGTCTCGGCGATGAAGACGTCGCCGCTGGGTGCGACGCGCATCTGGCGGGGCGCCTCGAGGCCCTCGGCGAAGAGGTCGACGCGCCAGCCGTCGGGGACCCGGAGGCGCGCATCCGCCGGCCGGGGGACGATGCGCGGGCTGTTGTGCGCCGAGCTGGTGGCGAACGGCGGGGGAAGGTCCTCGACGCGGATGAGGCGCCGCACGCCGGGCGCGTCGGAGCGCCAGTCCCCGAACGCCGCCGCGCCGGTGAGGACTGCGCCGGTGCCTCCGTCCGGGACGCTCGCCGGGCGTCCGGGGCCCGTGCCGGCGTCGGGTGCGGAGGCGATGACAGGGTGAGCCGCCTGGGCCTTCAGGGTGGCGAGGTAGGCGACGAGGTCGGCCCGCTCTCCGGCGTTCGGCGTCTGCACAACCATCGTCGTTCCCGGAACGACCCTGCCCGGAGCGCCGAGGTACTTCTCGAGCAGGCCGGGGGTCCAGGTCCGGCCCCAGCGCCCGAGCGCGGCGGAGTACCCGAAGTCGGTGCTCCCCGCCTTGCGGCCGACGACGCCGCGGAGGTTCGGACCCTGGGCACCGCGCCCGCCGGGGTCGACGGTGTGACAGAGCGCGCAGCGGGTCCGGAACAGGGCCTCGCCGCGGGAGGCGCTCGGCGTCGCGGCTGCAGCGACCCACGGAAGGAGCGACAGGAGCAGGACCGATCGAGTCAGGGCCATGACGGGGGGGGGACGGCTGCACACTACCGGGCGCGCGCAGCAGGGGGGACCCACCTGCCTGCGAAGTGTCGACGGCCGTCCGGACGCGCTGCGCTCAGCCGGCCGCGACGAGCCCCATCAGTCCTGCGACGAGCATCGGCGGCACGAGCCAGATCGACACCCTCACCACCTCGACCGGTGACAGGTCGGCCCCCCGGCGCGCGGCCGCGGAGAGCACCAGCAGCGTCGCGAGCGTCCCGTGCGGCGTGAGGCAGCTCCCGATGTTCGCTCCCAGCAGCGAGGCATGCATCCAGGCGTCGGGCGCGTGCAGCGTCCGCAGCAGCGAGCGGACCAGCAGCGTGGCGGGGAGGTTGTTGAGCGCGCTCGAGGCAAGGCTCGCCACCCCGGTCATCGCCGCGAGCCCCGCCCAGGCCGGCCGCGGCTCGGCCAACCACCGCACCAGCGGGCGGTCCAGCCCGAGGTTCTCCACCGCCTGCACCAGCGCGAACAGGCCGAGGACGAAGGGGAACACCCCGAGCGACAGGTGCTGGATGCCACCCCGCCCCAGCCGCTGGCGAAGGAGGCCCACCGCCCCCAGCAGCACCACGCCGGCGAAGGTCGTCACCCAGATCGGGATTCCCAGGGGCGGCCCGGCGAAGTAGCCGAGCAGGAGCAGCGCCAGCACCCCGCAGGCCGCGAGGCCGAAGGGCCGGTCCACGATCACGGCCGCCGGCGCCGGGAGCCGCGACCGGTCGAGGCGCGCGCCCAACTCGCGCCGGCAGCCCAGGCGAAGCCCCACCCAGAGCACGAGCAGGGTCAGGAGCTGGGGAAGCCACATCGCCGCGGCGAATGTCGCCGCCGGCACGTGGGCGGCGAGCAGGAGGTTGGTCAGGTTGCTCACCGGGAGCAGCAGCGAGGCGACGTTGGAAACGAAGACGCAGACCAGGATGTACGGGCGTGGCGGCACCTCGTCAGGACGGTCCGCACGGTGACAACGGGCCGGCGACCCTAGCCTCGACCAGTCCCTCGCGGTATGAGCGCTTCTCCACCTTCGATGCGACGCCCCGTCTCCCGCCCCAGCCGCGCGCGCTCCCGCCCCTCGGCGTCCCGGAGGCGCCTGGCGCAGCGAGCCGACGCGCTGGCCTACGCCCGTGGAGTGCTCGACGCCGAGGCCGCGGCGATCCTCGGGGCGAAGGGCCGCCTCGGGGCGAGCTTCATCCGGGCGCTCGAGCTGATGCGTGCCTGCGAGGGGCACATCATCGTCACCGGGCTGGGCAAGCCGGGGTTCATCGCCCAGAAGCTCTCCGCGACGCTGGCGTCGACCGGCGTTCCATCGCTCTACCTGCACCCCTCGGAGGCGCTCCACGGCGACCTCGGTCGGGTCAGCCGGGGCGACGTCGCGCTCGCCCTCTCCAACAGCGGTTCCACCGAGGAGCTGGTCCGGCTGTTGCCGTCGCTCCGCAGGCTGGGCGCCCAGGTCATCGCCATCACCGGTGACGGGGACTCGCCGCTGGCCCGGGGCGCCGACGTCGTCCTGGACGTGGGGGCCATCCCCGAGGCCTGCCCGCTGGGGCTGGTGCCCACCGCGAGCTCGGCCGCGCTGCACGCCGTCTCCGACGCGCTGGCCATGACGCTGCTCAAGACGCGGCAGTTCAGCAGCGAGGAGTACGCCGCGCTGCACCCTGGCGGGAAGCTGGGCCGGAGCGTGATGCGGGTGCTCGAGGTGATGCGGGCCGGTCAGGCGAACCCGGTGGTGCGGGCCGACGCGCCGCTGCACGAGGCGGTGGTGGTGATGACCAACACCCCGGGCCGCCCGGGGGCGACCAACGTCATCGACGCCGCGGGCCGGCTGGTGGGCATCTTCACCGATGGAGACCTCCGGCGGATGGTCGAGCGGGGAAAGACCGACTTCGATCTGCCGGTCTCGGCGGTGATGGGCCACCACCCTCGCTGCGTCTCTCCCGAGGACCTGGCGCTCACCGCCGCAGCGCTGATGCGCGAGGCGCACGTGGACCAGCTCCCGGTGGTGAACGCCGACGGCCACCCGGTGGGGCTGATCGACGTCCAGGATCTGCTCGCCGCCCGGCTGATCTAGCGGCTCGGCCGGGCGACCACCGTCGCGCTGGCGAACGCCTCGCCGCAGCCCAGGTCCAGGGTTCGAACCGCGTCGGGGTCTCCCCCGCCGACGACCAGGGCGCGCTGTCCCGCCTTCAGCACCGTCTCCGGCGGGAGCGCGCTCCGGCAGAACACCGCCAGGAAGCGCACCATCCCGGGCGGGCCCTCGACGACCGGCCGGTCGTGGAGCACCGTGGGGCCGCCGGGCCGGATCCGCTCGATGGCTCCCGTCGCGGGGGTGGATGGACTCACCAGCAGCACCCGGCGCGGACGCAGGGCGAGCACGACCACCGAGGCCTCCTTCTCCGAGCTGACCCCGAATGCCACCCTGGCTCCCTCCGGCAGGGGGCCACGGTCGGCCACGGGCTCCAGGCGCCCCTCCTCTCCCACCTCGTAGACGCCGAGCCCACCTCGCCCGGTCGTGGGGTGGAGCCTCCAGGGGATCACCCACAGCGCGGCGTAGAGCGCGAGGGCACCGGCGAGGGCGATCAGCGGCCCACGGAGCGCATGGCGGCGTGGATCCGGGGGATGCGGTGTGTCGACGAACGCGAGCACGGGAAAGTTCCTCGCTCCCTGCTTGCACCGGAGGCACCCCGGGCCGCAAGGCCTGGATGCTCGAAACGCCAGGGCACTGTGCCTGCAGAGCACCCCCGGGACACGTTATTCTCGAATCTGGATTCTCGCTTGGATCTCGCCGTCGCCCGACCCGCGCGCGCGAGCCAGGACCGGCTGTCCTCGCTCCGCGCCTTCCGTCATCCGAACTTCGTCCGCTTCTGGCTGGGGGCCTTCGTCTCCAACGTCGGGACGTGGATGGAGACCATCGGCGTGGGGGTCTACGTCACCCAGTCCACCGGGCGCGCCGGGTGGACCGGGACGGTGGCCGCGCTGATGTACCTCCCCACCCTGGTCCTCGGTCCGCTCGCGGGTGCGCTGGCCGATCGCATCGACCGGCGGCGGCTCCTGTCGGTGCTGACCACCGCACAGACGCTCCTCGCCACGGCGCTCGCGGTGCTGGCCCTGACCGGACGCCTCTCGGTGCCGACGGTGGCGGTGCTCGCCTTCCTCGCCGGCTGCGTGAATGCCCTGGTCTCGCCGGTCTACTCGTCGCTCCTGGCGGAGCTCGTCCCCGCCGAGGATCTGCTGTCGGCGCTGAGCCTGAGCTCGGCGCAGTACAACCTCGGACGGATCATCGGCCCCTCGCTCGCGGCGCTGGCGATGGCGGCCGGGGGACTCTCGCTGGCGTTCTTCTGCAATGCGGCGAGCTTCCTCGCGGTGCTGGTCTCGCTGATGCTCGTGCGCCTGCCGCCGCGGGTCGAGCACTCCGGGGGCGGCGACCTCTGGGCGGAGATCGTCACCGGGTTCCGGGTGGCGCGCGAGGACGCCGGCATCCGCACCGCGCTCGTCCTCACCTGCCTCATCTCGGTGCTGGTCGCGCCGTTCATCGCCCTCATCCCCGTCTACGCCATCACCGTCTTCGGCCACGGGGCGGCAGGGACCTCGCTGCTCGCCACGGCCCAGGGCGTCGGGGCCATCGGCGCAGCGATCCTCACCGGCACGCTCGCCGATCGCTGGGGACGCCGGCGGCTGGTGAGCCGGATGTCCTTCACCCTCGGCGTGGTGGCCGCGGCCTACTGGCTCGTCCCTCGCTTCTGGATGGCGGTGGTGCTGGTCGCGGCGCTGGGCGGCGCCTACCTGTCCACGCTCACCGGCGTGAACGCCACCTGCATGAGCCGGGTCTCGCGGCTGCTGCAGGCACGGGTCAGCAGCCTCTACACCATGGTGCTCGGCGTGGGGTACGCGGTCGGGCTCCTCTCGCTCTCCTGGATCGGCGACCGCGTGGGGCTCCGCCTCACGATGGCCACCACCGCCGCGCTGCTCACCCTGTCGGTGCTCTGGATGCGGCGGCGGGGGCAGCTCCGGCTCCTCGACGGGCCGGCGCAGTTCCTCGGACGCGAGGAGCTGACCTTCACCGTGCCGACCCTGGCCGGGGCAGCGACGGTCAAGGAAGTGCCGGTCGCGGGCTCGCGCTAGGGACCGCCGAGCTTCTTCTGCACGCCGGAGCGCGAGGCGTAGTCCGGGGCGCTCGTCTGGAGCTTGGTCCACAGGGCGCGCGCGCTCTCCCGGTTGCCCGCCTTCGAGAGCCGATCGCCGAGCGCATCGACCGAGGCCGGATCCGAGGAGACCGCCACCTGCCACACCCGGTCGGCCATCGGCTGGCGCTGCAGCCCGACCAGCGCCCAGGCCATGCCGGCGCGCAGGCGCGCGTTGTTGGGCTGGAAGGGCATCACCTGGCGATAGTCGTCCAGGGCGTCCTGATACTTGTTGGCCACCAGCTTCGCCTCTCCGTCGTCGATGAGCCGGGCGAAGTTGGCCTCCATCTCGGGAGTGACCTGGGTCTTCTGGAAGGCCTCCATCGTCTCCTTGCTGATCTGCGGTGGCGTGCCGGGGCCGTCGGCGGGAGGTCCGGACGGAGGCGCGGCGGCCATCGGCGGGCCGCCCATCGGTGCCCCGGACGGGGCGGCGGAGGCGACGGCGGGCTTCGCCTCGGCGCGGATCTTCTCCTGCTGACGGGCATACTTCGTGGCCCCTCCGGCGGCGATGACCTGGTCGATCCGCGCGGCCAGCGCCTTGGCCGAGGCGGCCTGCGGAGAGCTCGGCGCGTTCTCCGCCGCGCTCTGGAGCTCCTTGCGGGCGGTCTTCAGGGCGCCGAGGTCGTCGCCCTTCACGTCGAAGGTGACCGCCCCGTGGCCGTAGAGCGCCTCGGCGTTCTGGGGCGCGACTTGAAGCACGCGCCCGTAAGCCGCCAGCGCTCCGTCCGTGTCCCCCAAGAGGGCCAGAGCGTTGCCGAGCAGGGCGGTGCCGTCGAGGACCGGGCCCAGCGCCTCGCGCGCGCACGCCGCCGCGGGCCCAGGCTGCTTCTGGGCGGCGAGGCTCTTCGCCTTCTCCACGATCTTGTCCACCGCCATGTCGCTCGAGAGCCGGCACCCGGCGGAGGCGGGGTCCGGGAGGGCACCCTTCACCTGCTTCCGCTGCGCGAGGAAGAGGGCCCGCACCGGCTCGGCGGTCTTCTCCGCCTGGAGGAAGAAGTCGCGGGCGTCCGCCCACCGGGCGCGGCCGTAGTACAGCTTCCCGATGGCGGCGGCGACCTCTGCGGGCTTGGGCTTGGTCTTGAGGTCCGGCGTCGCGTCCATCCTCCGGATGAGCTCGTCCGAGGTGGGGGGCTGGGCGCCCGGAGCCACGCTGGGGTGCCCGGCCGGGAGGCTGCCGGGGCCCGTGCCGGTTCCCTCGGCCGGCGCCGCTCCGGCCGGCGGAATCGCCGGGTGGCCCGGCGGGAGGACCGTGGCCCCCGGGTCGGGCGCGTCGCGCAGCGGCGGATGGTTCGGCGGAAGCGTCTGATCACCGCCGGGCGGCAACGGCTTGGCGGGAACGACGCCCCCGGAGACGGGCGGGTGCCCGGGGGGAAGCGGCTGCCCCTGCGCGAGCACGACCAGCAGGAGCCAGGGGAACGTCGTCATCGAGGTCTCCACACGGCGGCTTCGAGGCGCCGCACCGGCTGATCTCGCACGCCGGACAGCAGCTCGGCGACCGTTTTCTGGAGGAGGGGGTGGCGAGCCTCGGGGTCCAGCTCGGCGAGGGGCTCGAGGGCGAAGCGCCGGTGAGGGAGCTCGGGATGCGGGATGTGCAGCCCGGGGGTGTCCACCACCCGCTCTCCCCAGAGGAGGATGTCGAGGTCGAGGAGCCGAGGCCCCCACCGCTCGGCGCGCACGCGGCCGTGCGACCGCTCGACGTCCAGCAGGGCTGCCAGCAAGGATTCGGGGGTGCGGCGGGTGGAGAGGCCCACGACCGCGTTCCGGAACTCGGGCTGGGCGGGGCCGACCGGGGCGGTTGCCCAGAGCGACGAGCGACGGAGCACCGTGACGCCCTCGAGCCGGTCGAGCGCGTCGGCGGCGGAGACGAGGGTGCGCTCCGGGTCGCCGAGGTTCGCGCCCAGACCGACGTAGACCGGCCCGTCGCTCCGGACCGGCGCGTTCACAGCCCGAGCACGTCCCGCATCCCGTACTGGCCCGGCGGCTGTCCGCGGACCCAGAGCGCGGCGCGGAGCGCGCCCTTGGCGAACTGGTCGCGGCTCGTCGCCCGGTGGCTCAGCTCGATGCGCTCGCCGGGGGCGAGGAAGAAGACGGTGTGCTCTCCGACGACGTCGCCGCCCCGGAGCGTCTGCACGCCGATCTCCCCCGCGGGCCGCTCGCCGACGGGGCCAGCCCGGGCGAGGCGCAGCACGGAGGCGTCCTGGCCGCGCGCCTTGGCGACCACCTCGGCGATGCGGAGCGCGGTGCCGCTGGGTGCGTCCTTCTTGAGGCGGTGGTGCAGCTCGAGCACCTCCGCGTCCCAGCCGGTGCCGAGCACGCGGCCGAGCAGCGCGGCGGCCTCGAGCATGACATGCACGCCGACCGACATGTTCGGCGAGAGAACGATGGGAATGCGGGCGGCGGCGCGATCGAGGCGTTCCCGCTGGGCGACGGTGAAGCCGGTGGTGCCGGTGACGAAGGGCACGTTCTGGCGAACGCAGGCCTCGGCGAAGTCGGTCGCCGAGTCGGGGGTGGTGAAGTCGACGGCGACGTCGGGGCGCACCTCGAGCAGCCCGGCGGCGAAGTCGTCGCGGAGTGGCAGGTGCAGCGCGGAGGTGCCGGAGAGGGTGCCGATGTCGCGGCCGCGGGAGGGACTGCCCGGGCGAGCGATGGCGCCGACGACCTTCACCCCCGGCTCCTCGGCCGCGGCACGGACGACGGCCGAGCCCATGCGACCCGGGACGCCGGCGACGAGGAGGGTGACGGCTGCCACGCCCGATTCGATGTACCACGGGGCGCGGCCGGGGCGCGCGAGAGGGCCCGCGGGTGTGCGCCCCGGTGGGGACGGGATCAGCCAGGGGCGGGAGCGGACACCGGCGGTGGCGCCTCGACCGGGCGGCCGGTACGCGCGGCACCCACCGCGGCCACCGTGACCAGGCCGATGCCGAGCGCCTGCCCCCAGCCCGGGATCTGCCCGAGCATCACCGCGCCGACCAGGAGCGCGGCGGCCGGCTCGACGCTCATCAGCGTCCCGAACGTCCCGGCGTCCAGGCGGCGCAGCGCGAGCAGCTCCAGCGTGTAGGGCACGACCGGGAGAAGGAGCGCGAGGCCGGCGCAGGCGAGGACCACGAACGGGGTGACGTGCCCCAGGGCCTGGACGAGACCGAACGGCGTGGAGGCGACCGCGGCGGCGGGCATGGAGATGGCGAGCCCCGCGACGCCGTGGAACCGCTGGCCGATGCGCTGGGTGAGGAGGATGTAGAGCGCCCAGCAGGCCCCCGCGGCGAGGGCGAGGCCGATGCCGGGCGCGTCGGTGAGACCGGACCAGGGCTGGGTCACCAGCAGGACACCGGCGAACGCCAGCGGTGGCCAGAGCAACCCCCAGCGGCCGCTCCGCCGGAGAACGGCGACGCCCAGCGGGCCGAGGAACTCGATGGCGACCGCGGTGGCGAGGGGAATCCGGGCGATGGCCTCGAAGAAGGTGACGGTCATCCCGGCGCTGACGGCTCCGAGGAGGAGTGCCGCGCCGAGGTCCCGGCGGTGGAAGGCGGAGAGCCGGGGACGGGCGATGGCGAGGAAGATGGCGCCGGCCCAGCAGAGGCGGAGCCAGGCAGTGCCCGCCGGACCGATGAGGGCGAAGACCGGCGTGGACGCAGCGGCGCCGATCTGCACGATGAAGATCGAGCAGAGGGCGAAGACCACTCCGGTCGCACGGCGGCCCTGGATCATCCCGGCGATCTAGCCCAGCGGCCGGGCCGGCGCGGGTACAGAGCGCGTCGAATCCCGGGAGGTGTGATCAGCCGAGGAGCCCGAGGCGCTTCAGCTCCGCCCCGAGCGCCGTCCGGTGCGGCTCTCCCAGGGGCACGAGCGGGAGCCGGATGTCGGGCCCGAACATCCCCAGGAGATGGAGCGCCCACTTCACCGGGATCGGGTTCGGCTCGACGAAGAGCAGCCGGTGCAGCGGGTTGAGCCGCACCTGCAGCTCGAGTGCCCGGTCCCGCTCGCCGCGCCGCGCCGCCTCGACCAGGTCGGCCATCAGCCGCGGGGCGACGTTCGAGGAGACGGAGATGACGCCCTCGCCGCCGCAGGCGACGAACGGCACCACCGTGAAGTCGTCGCCGGAGAGCAGGGTCAGCCGGGGGCCGCACTTCTCGCGCAGCTCCACCGCGCGGATCATGCTCGCGGTCGCCTCCTTGATGGCGACGATCTCGTCCAGCTCGCAGAGACGCTGCAACGTCTCCGGCAGGATGTCGCCGCCCGTTCGCCCCGGCACGTTGTAGACCACGATCGGGAAGCCCGGGTGCGCGCGCACGCAGGCGCGGTAGTGCTCGAGCAGCCCCGCCTGGTTCGGCTTGTTGTAGTAGGGCGTGACCACCAGCGCGGCGTCGGCGCCGACCTCGCGCACGCGTGCCATCGCCTCGACGGTGTCGGCCGTGCTGTTGCTGCCGGCGCCTGCCACCACCGGCACGCGGCCCTTCGCTTCTTCCACCACCACCCGCACCGCGCGCTGCCGCTCGGCGGGCGACATCGTCACCGCCTCGCC
>Ga0335083_10006718_pt1 | contig 14293 bp, 10 predicted proteins | sample Lox_Sample_42_FD_206716 | JGI IMG/M metagenome (GOLD analysis project Ga0335083, IMG submission 206716) | Soil microbial communities from Loxahatchee National Wildlife Refuge, Florida, United States - Lox_Sample_4.2 | ecosystem: Environmental > Terrestrial > Soil > Wetlands | place: USA...
TGGAGCCCGCATTCAAACACCATGACCCGCTCGCTCGAAGAAAATCGTGACGAGTTCTCGCAGCTTGCCGCTGAGCAGGCCGCGTTGCGACGCGTCGCGACGCTAGTAGCGCACGGCGCCCCTGCGGAGAAGGTGTTCACGGCCGTCGCCGAGGAGGTCGGCCGCCTGATGGGCGCCGATGTCACCCATCTGTACCGGCGCGAGCCCGACGCCACGGCGATGGTGCTGGCCGGATGGAGCACACATGCTGACCATATACCCGTCGGAACCCGGTTGGCGCTTGGCGGCGACAGTACCTGGACGGCGGTCGCGCGCACACAGCGGGTCGCGCGGAGGGACAGCTATGAAGGGGCGGCGGGTCCGATCGCCGCTGGCCTCCGCCAGCTGGGGATCCGCTCTTCGGTCACCGCGCCGATCTTCGTGGCCCGCCAGCTGTGGGGAGCGATCGCCGTCTCCTCCAGAGACGAGCCGGTGCCGCCCGGGACTGAGCCGCGGCTTGAGAACTTCGCCGAGCTGGTCGGCACCGCCGTCGCAAACGCCGAGGCCCGCACGCAGCTCCTCGCTTCGAGAGCGCGGATCGTGGCGGCCGGGGATCAGGCCAGGCGCCGCATTGAGCGGGACCTGCACGACGGCATGCAGCAGCGCCTGGTTTCACTGGGGCTCGACCTGCGTGTCGCCCAGACGATGCTCCCGCCCGGGCTGAGCGAACCGCGCGCGCGGCTGGACCGGATCGCGGACGAGCTCGACCTAGCGATCGAGGAGCTGCGCGAAATCTCGCGTGGCATCCATCCGGCGATCCTTTCCGAGGGCGGGCTGGCGCCGGCCCTGCGCACGCTCGCCCGCCGCTCCGCCCTTCCGGTCAAGCTCAGCGTGCGGGCCCCGGTGCGACTCCCGGAACCGGTCGAGGTAGCCGCCTACTACCTCGTCTCCGAGGCCATCACCAACGCGGCCAAGCACGCGCGCGCGTCGGTCGTGCACGTTGATGTCGAGCAGCGTGACGGCGTGCTTGCGCTTGCGGTCCGCGACGACGGAGTCGGTGGCGCGGATCCCCAGAAAGGATCCGGACTGATCGGTCTCCGCGACCGCATCGAGGCGCTTGGCGGAACGATCGCCGTCGACAGCCCCACCGGGGAGGGAACATCGATCGCAGCAGAGCTTCTAGTGCCGTCCCCGTGACTGCGCGGAGCACGAGCTGACCACCGGCCGGCCGCGAAGCGCTCCGCTGGCGGCCGACCGGCGGCATTTGATCCTTTCGGCCTCGCCGGCCTCAGCCCGCCCTCCTGCCTTCTCGGGGGCCCGAGAAAGTCCTTTGAAGATTCGCGCTCGGCTCGTGCCATGCGCAAACCCCGACCGCAGGAGCCGGGATGAGGCCTGAACTCGCCAAGATATACTGAAAAGCAAAGGCGATGAGGCTCGCTCTCGAGTGCGCCAGCGCTGGTTTCTGCCAGGCGGTGCTAATGGCTTCTACTTGCATGCCCGTTCGAGCGGACCCCTATGTCAGTGATGCCTCAGGCGCCGAAACCGGACTCGATTCAGCAGTGCCCGCCGCCAGAGGTGGACTACCAGCGGGGCGTCCGTCCGGGTGCTGAGGAGTCTCGTCGGCCGTCGATTCCAGACGGTCGGTCATCGCCGCAGGCGTGGAGCGTGCTTTTCGCCGATGTCCGGGCCGCCCTCAACGTTGAGGGCGCTCAGCCGCCGGCGTTCTTCGGCGATCTCAACCTCGATCAGGTGGTTCGCGCGGTCATCGCCCGCAGAGACGCGTATGACCTCGCGCCGTTCTTCCATTCGCCGCTGAGTGACCTGGACACCATTCGGTTTCGCCAGGAGGTATTCGCCGACCTTGAAAGATCAGAGGTGTATGCCCTTGCAACCGAGTTTGCCAAGCAGGAGCTCGTCGCGCACCACACACGGCAGCGACGCGCGATGCGCGAGGACGACATGGGTTTCTCGCACTACCACCGTTCCCGTGGATTCCTCAACGTCGTGCTCGCGTACTGCCAAACCGTCGAGCGTCTGGCACACGGCCTGGCGGGTGTGGGGTTGCGCGCTCGTGGCCTAACCGGGCTGCGCGACTATCTGATCGCCTACTGTCACGGGACGGCGTTTCGGGAGCTGCGCGACGAGGCGCGCGCGCTCGATGAGGCGCTCGATCAGGTTCGCTACACGTTCCTCCTGAAGGGGTCACGGATAACGGTAGGCCCCTACGACGAGCAACCCGACTACAGCGCCCAGGTCACCGCGACGTTCGAGCGGTTCCGCCAGGGTGCGGCGACCAGCTACCTGCCGGAGTTCCGCGACTGGGACACCTACGCCGCGATCGGCGTGCTGCACCTGGTCGCCAAAGTCTACCCCGACCTGTTCGCGCAGCTGGACGCGTTCTGCGCGCGGCACGCCGACTATCTCGACGAGACCATCCGGGTGCTCGACCGCGAGCTGCAGTTCTACCTCAGCTACCTCGACTACATCCGGCCGCTGCGTGAGCGTGGCCTGTGCTTCAGCTATCCGGCCATGTCCTCAGACGATAAGGCCGAGAGAGCGCTGGACACCTTCGACCTCGCTCTCGCCGCTCAACGCACCAACGACGGGGAGACCGTGATCCCCAATGACGTGCGTCTCGACGGCAGCGAGCGGATCCTCGTCATCACCGGCCCCAATAACGGTGGCAAGACCACGCTCGCGCGGACAGTCGGCCAGGTCCACTACCTCGCGCGGCTGGGCTGTCCGGTCCCGGGCCGCGACGCTCGACTGTTTCTCTGCGACCGGATCTTCACGCGCTTTGAGCGCCAGGAAGAGATCGAGACCCTCACCGGGAAGCTGCAGGACGAGCTCAACCGCCTCCGCGACGCGCTCGAGGCCGCGACGCCCGACAGCCTGTTCGTCCTCAACGAGATGTTCAACTCCACGACCGCGCAGGACGCGCTGTTCCTCAGCCGCGAGATCCTCGCCCGAGTCAGCGATCTCGATGCGGTCTGCGTGTGCGTGACGTTCCTCGACGAGCTCGCCACGCTCAACGAGAAGACCGTCAGCATGGTCAGCACCGTCGACCCGGCCGATCCGGCGATCCGCACCTATAAGCTCATCCGCCGACGGGCGGACGGCCGCGCGTACGCGCGCGCGGTCGCCGAGAAGTACGGCCTGACCTACGAGCGCCTGACCAGCCGGAGACAGTCGTGAGAGTCCGCCTGATGTTCACCGAGCGCGAGTACGCGACCGACCGCCAGCCGCGCGTCGGCGAAGTGGACCTGATCGCCGACCTCGAGCTCAACACGCTATGGGCAGCGATGGCCGACGGCGACCCAGTCATCCTCGAATCCTCGCGCGCGGCTCTGCTCGAACCGCTCACCGGGCCCGCCCAGATCCGCTATCGCCAGGCCGTCCTGGCCGACTGCCTGGCCAACCCCGAGGTCATCCGCGAGCTCTACGCGCTCGCGGTCGAGGCCGTCGCCACTGAGAAGAAGGTCTGGCGCGGCCTGTTCAACAATCGCGGCGAAGGGCTCCTGCGACGCTCAGTCAGCGTGCTCGAGCTGCTCGTCGGGACCCTCAAGCATCTGCGCGCGATCACTGACCGCCACGCCAGCGAGTTCCGCTCGGACGCCTTCAGACAATTCTTCGACACGCTACGCCAAGAGCTCGACGACGACTACTTCGGCGAGATCGAGCAACACCTGAGGCAGCTGGGCTTCCGCGACGGCGTGCTCGCCACCGCGCAACTCGGCAAGCTCGGTCAAGGCATCGGCTACCTACTGCGCGCCCCGCGCCGCGACCACCGCATCCTTCGCTTTCTGCCTCCGGCCGTCAAACGCCCGTCGTTCAGCTACACGATCCCGACGCGCGACGACGGCGCCAGCTATGAGATGGCTGCGCTGCGCGACCGGGTCCTGAGCATCGTTGCCGACGCGGTCGGTCAATCCACCGATCACATCGTCAGTTTCTTCACCGCGCTGCGCACGGAGTTGGGGTTCTATGTCGGCTGCCTCAACCTCTTTGACCGGCTGTCGTCTCACGGTGAACCGGTCTCCATGCCCGACCCGCACCCGCCGGGCGGCACGATTCGTAATGCCATCGGGCTGTACGACCCCTGCCTGGCTCTGCGCCTCGACGGGCCGGTGCAGGGCAACGACCTGCACGCCGACGGATACCCGCTGATCATCATCACCGGCGCCAATCAGGGCGGCAAGTCGACATTGCTGCGGAGCGTCGGGCTGGCACAACTGATGATGCAGGCCGGCATGTTCGTTGCCGCCGACGCCTACGCCGCCACCGTCGCGCGCGCCGTGTTCACGCACTACAAGCGCGAGGAGGACAGGACGATGACCGCTGGCAAGTTCGACGAAGAGCTCGCGCGGATGAGCCGCCTCACCGCGGCGATCGACACCGACGACCTGCTGCTCTGCAACGAGTCGTTCGCGGCGACCAACGAGCGCGAAGGCTCCGAGATCGCCGGGGAGGTGATCCACGCGCTCACTGACACCGGCAACACGATCGTGTTCGTCACCCACCTTTACGAGCTCGCGCACCGCTTCCACGAGCAGCACGCCGACAGCACGCTGTTTCTGCGCGCCGACCGCGGCAGCGATGGCAAGCGGTCGTTTCGAATCACCGAGGGCGCGCCGCTGCCCACCAGCTACGGCGAAGACCTCTACCGCGAGACGTTCGCGTCGGCCGGATCGCCCGCGCCGGATCGGATCGCTGCCTCGGTCTCGACCACGGACTCGAACGTCGCCAGCGGGCCATGACCGCGCATGCGCGGGACCACGGGTGACGCGGCCGCCGGCGAGGGGCGTTTCCGCCTAACGTGGTACCGACCGTGTGTTACGCCCAGGCAGGTGGGCGCGGCTCGGTCGCACCGACGGCGGCGCCGAGCACGACGGCGCCCGCCCACTGAAGCGAAGCCGGGAGATCAGCCACCGCCGCCACGATCATCATCGTCACGCCGTTCGCGAGGAGGAAGGCTCGAGGTGGCGTGGAGGTGCAACTCACTGAGCAACAAGAGAAAGGCGGCGGAGTACAGCAGCGACGGCAGGAATCCCAGCGGGATCAGGTCGTCTTACGCACGCCCGGTGTCTCCGGCGCCGGCGACCTCACGGCGTCTACCGCCGCCTCCCCGCGCTCCTCGCGGCCACGCCGACCTCGTCCTCGGGATCGTGCTTCTGGCGTCCTCGATGTCCTCCTCCACGGTCGGACCATGACGGGACAGACCTGATGCAGGGTTTATGCATCGGTAGATTCCGCCGGCGCTACGCCGGTCCGTCACGGTGACGCCCCTCCTCATCCGGGACCCGGCCTCAACGCATCGGCCGCGCTCGATTTTGAGCCAGGTGCTGTTCTCATTCGGACTCCGTTCGCAGTACTCCCGCTGCCGCGGCCTGTGTGACTGCTCACTGATGCGCCGGCTCGCTATCGGGGCAGCGACATCTAGAACAGGATGGCCGTCGCAACGCCCATCATCGACCTTGACCTCGTCCCGCTCGACGACATCTTCACCGGCACTTACCCTCATCTGCATTCAGGGCGCTGGCAGACGGTCGACGCCGGTTCGTCCGCTAGAATTATCTGTGAGCGATGAGGCTCGCTCGGACCGCGGCGCCGCCGCTAACGGCCTCTGGAAAAGAACGGATCTTCCAGGAGGCCGCGATGTCGCACACCAGCGAGCACATTCCGGCGGGCATTGCGCGCCGCTCACGCTCCAGTCACTCCTACGACCGCTTCGCTCGGTTCGCCGAGCGGTTGGTTCGCGCGTTCGGCATGCCGTGGTTCCTCGCCGCACAGACCGCGGTGATTGTCGCCTGGGTGGCGACGAATTCTCTGGCCGGTCTGCCGCACTTCGACCCCTACCCGTTCGTCTTCATGAACCTCGTGTTGTCGGCTCTCGCCGCCTACGCCGCGCCGTTCATCCTTCTCCCGGAAACCAGGCAGGCGGATCGTGACCGGGCCCGAGCGCGCGCTGAGGAGCGCCATCACGACGCGTGGGAGAGACGTCAGCAGGAACTGCTCGGGCAGGACAACAGCCAGAGCCAGCAGATCGCGCGGCTGTTTGAGCAAGACACCGCCCAGACGGAGCACCGCGGCCAACTGCTCGAGCAGGTGACGCTGTGGCTCGAGCGCGAGATCGATCAGACCGATGTGATTGTTGCCCTAGCCGGAAAGACCGTCGAGATGGCGGAGGCCAACCAGGCGCTCACGCGCGAGATCCACTCGCACACGGTTTCGGGGGAACGCCATGGCGTCCGGCGACCGACGAGAGCCGCCGATTCCGCACCCGATGCCGGCTCCTCGGCGGTCCGCACGCAGGAAGAGGCGGGCGCACCGAACGGAAAGCGATGTGTCTACGCGGCGGGGGCCGGCTAATCGTGCGTCGGCCGGATTTCGGCACAAACCCAACCGAGAGAATTGGAGGACTGAGCGATGCTCTTCTACATCATTGTTGTCGTCGTGGTGATCATGTTCGCGGCTTTCGGCTGGTGGGCGCTGGAGGACCTCTTGGAGCACCTTGAGTAACGATGCGCACCGCGCGGTTGGCTGGCCACGAGATAGCGGGAGTAGCGCGCGCTCACCCGCGGCATCCTAGGGGTCAGCGCTTCGCCAGCTCAGGGATCCGGTGTGTCTAGTACGAGCCGTCCCGCCTGGAGGACCACAACTCCGTCGATCGTGAGGCTTGCCTCGGTGACGACGGCGTCGAGATGGATCGGCACCGAGACGGTGCCCCCAATCGCGGCACTCGCCCCGAACGCGACGTGGACCGTGCCCAGGATCTTCTCGTCCTCTAGGACGTTACCCGTGAGCCTCGCCCGGTCGTTCGTACCCACTCCCAGCTCGGCGAGGTTCGTGCCGCGCGCACCGTGTGCTTCAAGCAGCCGGAGGTACTCGAGGCCCGTACCGCCCTCGGCGGAAACGAGCCTGCCGTCTCGCACGCTCAGCGTCGCGGGCTCAGCCGATACTCCGAGTCGCGCGAAGCTCGACGCGACGACCCGCCCCTCGCCATCCAGGGGCGCGATGAACGCCTCCCCGCAGGGGAGATTGCCAAACGCGCCCGGATTCCTCAGGTTTCCGTCATCGGGGATGCCGCTGCGGCCGCTCAGGTCGAACGTCGCCTCGGTGCCACGAGGACAGGTGAGGCGCGCCGCCTTTCCCTCGGTCAGCAGCTCAGCGATCGCATTCGAGCGTGCCGCCATCTTCTCGAAGTCGACCGCCATCGCTCGGGCGAGCATCTCCGGCGTCACGCCGGGCATCGTCGCGCCGCGAACGCCCGCATCGGTGGCCCGCTTGCGCGCCATTGTGTGGCTGAGGGATCTGGTCGTCGCGGCGATGTAGAGGTCGCAGGCGGCGAGAGCAGCGGCGATCGATGCCGGCGGCTCGGCTCCGTCGGTGGCGCGCTCGTCCATGATCGCGAGCAGCACGTCCGCGCCACGTTCGGCGGCGGCCGCGCGCAGTGCCTCGCCAATCATCCGTGTGCCCCCATCGGCAACCACCAGGGCGTCCTCGCCCCGTCTGACGCCGAGGCAACGCTCGATGATGATCGCCACGGCCCGCGTTAGCTCGCTCATGGCGGACATCCTAGGGACCGGTTTGCTGCGCTCGGTGCCGCCCACCGCACGCCCAGCGCGCGCGCTGGTGAACCCGGGCACCAGGTGGCGCGCTCGTCACATCGAATCGATGAACTCGTCGATTGGAATGGCAATGAGCGTCTCGTAGCGCGCCGTCCCCCGGGCACCGAGTTCCAGCGAAACGCGAGCGATCGCCTTCTCGTCGGGCGCCTCGATCACGTTGACGAAGTCGACGTGGCCCAGCGTCGCCCATTGCGCCTTGACCGTCGCGCCCAGTGCCTCTACCTCCCGGTTCACCTGCCGTATCCGTTCCGGATTGTTCTTGATCGTCTGCACCCCATGAGGGGTCAGCGTGGAAAGCATGACGTAGGTCGGCAATGGTCCTCCCAGCTCGATGTTGTGCGTGCCGCGGTCTACCTGACACGAAGATCATCTACCCCTCATCGCCGGCGCCGGCCCGCGGCGGCGGTACGTCTGAACGCCGTTTGACGTGGGCCCAAAACGACCGCTCGAACTCTTTCCAGTCCTTCTCTGCCAACGGAACGTGCCGAGGAGGCTTCGTCGCCCGGCGGTCCGTGATCAGAACCCAGGCGACGAGGCCACTGAAGCTCACGATCAGGAGTGCGGTCGCGAGCGCGATCAACAGCGGCGAGTTGGCATGTACCGGAGCCACGAGCGCGCCGCCGGCACCGAACGGCGCCACGAACAGCGCAACCGGTATCAGCGGCTCGAGCCGCCGAAGCTTTCGTCTCACTGGCGCGCACGGCGTCGAGCGGTGTAGCTGACACGATGACGACCTCCACGGGATGTAACCGACAGGTAGAGGCCATCAGCGGCTTATCGCCGCGGGCAGAACGAGCCTCATCGCTCGCGTTGCATCTTACCGCAGCACCTCCCACGAGGGCGCGGGCGTGCCGCTCCAAGCGCGCACGGGCGTGTTCAGTTGGTGGTGCCATAGCGTCGAGGCGGCTCCACACGCCGTGGTGTACACGGCGCCGCGTCGGGCGCTAACTGACGGATCACCTCGGATCCGCGAGTAGCACGTCGACGATGCGAGCGGTGCGAGGCGGACTCGCCCAAGTTGGTAGGTGGGCGCCTTCAACGCCTGCTGGCCCGCAGGTCCGGCCGGTACACTGTAACCACCAGGCGATGAGGCTCGCCACATGCGCGGTTCGACGCTGATGGCCTCTACGACACCGCTGGTCACTGGAGCCCGCGGTGACGCTCGGAATCCCTCGCTCACGTGTGACCGCCTCCATTCATCGGCGCAACCCGAAACCAGACGGGTCGGAAACGCGGTCAACTCCTACAGCGTGCCGGCCTAGAGGCCAGCGCACCGGGAACAGACGGCTGACATGACCGACGCTGCTGGAGAGCCCGGATGCCCGTGAGGCGACCGCCGCATATCGGCCAACATGTCGAGGTCGTGTTCCTGGGGGCAACCGTTCCCGGTGTCATCGACGGGATCGATGAGCAGGAGCGGCGACTCCTCGTCCTCACCGAAGAAGGAGAGGAGATCACCTTCGCGCTCAGTCGCGCCACCGGACAGTTCGTAGCCGAAGGCAGTCCAACCGGCGCGCGCCTCATGTTCCATGATCCCTGGTAGGCCCAGGTGCTTGGGTGGACATGTCACGACCACGTCGTGGGTTGATACTGCTCGATTGGCGAGTGAGCCGGTCCCGACGCCAGGACAACCTCGGGCGCGGGCAATGCGATCAGGAATCTGATGGGTTTCTGCTGCGGCCCGGGTCACCGGAAGTGTTCGGGCCGGTCCGCAGCCCGGTACCGCCGCACCGCGGCCCCGCCGTACATGGACCCGAAGCGATCTCGAGGGATGGATTGCGCGCCCTTCGCCCGGCTTCACGGTGGCAACGCACGTCGGTTGCCGAGACCACGCCGGCCCGGACCATCCGAGAACTCGTTTGTCAACGCGGCCTCGAGCCCTCACGTAGGCAAACCGGCGGGGTGTATGTTTGTTGATGCGCGATGAGGCTCGCGTCGAGTGCGGTTCCTCCCGCTGATGGCCTCTACGTCCAGTTGTTCTGTCCCGACGTGGAGGTCACGATGGACTGGCCGAGCAGGAGCATGCGGAGTCGAATCCGCTGGTGGGGAGTAGCGCTGACATTCTGGTGGAAGCGCCGGAGAAGAACAGAGAGGTCAACGCCGGCCACCCCACCGGCCTCGTGGCCGCAGTTCGAAGATGCCTTCCGGTCCTACGTCCGAGGCCAATCCCCCCGTGCGCATCATCGAAGGTGAAGACGGTCTACCGGGCTCTGGATATCCCGCTCCGAGGCTGTTCAGCCATCGCGCTGCGGTTGCCGGCGAAGGCGCAAACCTCTCCGAGGCCGCTGCGCCACCGGCATGAAGCCGATCGAGCCCACCGCGACGGCAAGGCGTCCGACGCGCGCTGCAGATCTCGCAATCGTCACCTTTCGGCGCGTACGCCACTCTGATGCAGCTCGGAGACGACCCGCGCCGCGTCGGCCTCCCCGATCAGCACCTGTCGCGGCTTGGAGCCCTCGTAGCCTGAGATCACGCCGCGCCGCTCGAGCATGTCGATGAGCCGGCCAGCACGCGTGTAGCCGAGTCGCAGCCGGCGCTGCAGCATCGAGGTTGATGCGGTACCCATCTGCGCGACGAGCTCGATCGCGGCTTCCAGCAGAGGGTCGGCGTCGGCCGGCGCCCGCTCCTGCTCGGATTCGCCGTCAGGCGCTTGTTCGGTGTCCTGGAGCAGCTCGTCGTGCAGCTGGGGCTCACCCTGTCGTCGCCAGGCGTCGGTGAGCTGTGCGATCTCTCGCTCGTCGATGTACGCGCCCTGGAGCCGCTGGACCTTCTCGCCGAGCGGCGAGAACAGCATGTCCCCCTGCCCGAGCAGCGACTCGGCCCCGTTCTGGTCGAGGATCACCCGCGAGTCGGCCTGGCTTGACACCGCGAAAGCGATTCGCGATGGAACATTCGCCTTGATCATCCCAGTGATCACGTCCGCGCGAGGGGATTGAGTGGCGAGCAGCAGGTGGATGCCCACCGCCCGCGCCTTCTGCGCCAGCCGGATGATCGTCTCCTCGACCTCGGCCGGCGAGACCATCATCAGGTCGGCGAACTCGTCGATCACACACAGGATGTACGGCAGGGGCGATTCGCCCCTGCTCTCGCGAGCGCGGTTGAGCTCCATCAGCGAGCGCGTGCGGGCCAGCGACATCGTGTCGTATCGCCGCTCCATCTCCCCGATCAGGTTCTGGAGCGCGTTCGCCGCGGTCCGGGGGGAGGTGATCACCGGAGTGAGCAGGTGCGGGATCGATTCGTAATGGTTGAGCTCGACCTGCTTGGGGTCGACGAGCACCAACCTCGCCTCGTCTGGCGTGGCCCGCAGCAGGATGCTGCACAGCATCGTGTTCAGACACGCCGACTTGCCGGCGCCAGTGGTGCCCGCGACCAGCAGGTGGGGCATCTTCGTCAAGTCTGCGCCAATCGCGCGGCCCGCGATGTCCTTGCCCAGCCACACCGTCAGCGGTGACCAGCCGGTCGGCGGGTCCTTGAACACGTCGCCCAGGTGGACGATCCGCCGGCGGACGTTCGGAACCTCGACGCCGACCGCCTGCTTGCCGGGGATCGGGGCGAGGATGCGGATATCGGTCGCGGCCAGCGCGTAAGCAAGATCGTCGCCCATCTGCGCGACCTTTCCGACCTTCGTCCCCGGCGCCAACCGCAGCTCGTACCGGGTGATGTGCGGCCCTGTGACGCGACCGATCAGCGCTGCGTCGATCCCGAAGTGACCGAGCGTTTCAAGCAACATCCGCGCGACCTCCTCCCGCCCGGCGGTATCTGGCCTGGCCGCCTCTCCGGTCGAGCGGGTGAGCAAACGGGGCGAGGGCGCATGCCACTCCAACGCGCCAGCATCAGCGACTGGGCGCTCGACGCACCGCCAGGTGTCGGGGTCGTCGTCGCGCGGCTCGTACCTGCATGCGTCGATCGGCCAGTCCGCCTCAGAGCGTTGCGTATCAAGATCGCCCCGTTCCTCGTCGGGCATGGAACCGGCAGGCGTCTCTGCTGCCCTGGTAGACCCCGGCTGGGTAGGAACGATGACCTGAGCGGCGTCGCCCCGACGGTTCGCGGGACCGTCGTCGACGAGCACCGTCATGTCGCCTGTTCCGATCGCCGTCTCGCGATCGCGGGCCGGGTACGGCGCGGCGGTCAGCCACGTGGCGCGGCGCGTCAGGTTGAGGCTGCGCGCGGCGCGCAAACCGCCGGTTAGCGTGGCTCGGACCAGCTCCGCCACCGTCACGCGGCTGATGAGAACTACCGCTGCCATGAGTAGAAACAGGGCGAGGATGTCCGCGCCGAGCTTGGAAAACAGCCCGGTCACGACCCACAGCTCGGCCTGTCCAACAACGCCGGCGCGCGGCTCAAACGCGGTCGCCCGCCAATAGGAGTGAGCCGGCGCTACACCAGGACCAATCGCGAGAGTTCCGGCCGCGATGCCGAGCGTAACCGACGCGGCCAAGCACACGATCCCTGGGCGCGAGGGTCGTCCTGTCGGGATCGAGTCCCGGATCAAGACCAGCGCACCGCCTGCTGCGAGCGCACCGGGGACCGCGTATCCGATGACCCCGAGCGTAAAGCGCGTGGCGCGCATCGCGTCGCGCCCGAGTACGCCGCCAGACCAGCCAAGGTAAGCGACTCCGGCGAGGAACACGCCGATCGCCACCAGCCCCAGACCGAGGATGTCGAGCTGCTTCGAGTCGAGTTCCGGCCGCGAGATCGTAACCATCACACCGGGAAGTCGCCACCGCCTCGCACCCGACGGAGCCGTCGGGTGGCGACGTTGGCGGCCTCCAACCCGGCGAGCAGGTTGCTTCACCCGGCCCCCCGAGGTGCCGCGCTATTCCGGTCGCGGTCTGCCTCTGGTTCCGCTCTCTCCACGCAGCGCATCGCATCGCGCCGCAACGTCACGAGAGCGCTCCACATCCCAGAGCCCCTCGACTGAACCACATGACGAGCGGGGACCGCTGTTCGGACATCAAGCCGATCATTGCTCAGCCACGACCGTTCACGGTGGCGGCCCAGCGCGCTGCCGCGTCGTCGATCGCGGTCATTGCATCCTCGCGCGATAGCCAACCAGCGATCGCCACGCGCGTGCGGCGGCGTTTTCTACAGGTCGCGAAACGCTCGATCTCCGCTCGGAGCTTGCCGGGAATTTCGGAGATCGACTCCACCGCCGCCCAAGTCGAGTCTCCGAGCGGGACACACACGATGATCTCCTCAAACCCGCCCGTGTCGTGGGTCCGCAGCAGCGAGATCGGTCGCACCGCGATCTGACCTCCCGGTGCACCGGGCTGAGACACGCACACGATCGCCGCCAGCGGGGTTCCGTATCGGCCGAGCGTGTCCGGGAAATGGCACCAATCGGCTGGACACCTCAGCTCCGCCTGCCCCTCCTGGCTGGCATCGCGCCCGCTCGCGTTAAGCACCGGTGCACCCTTGGGCACTTCAACCTGACAGTACAACTCAGTCGTCGCAGGCATATCGATCCTCCGCTCTTTCCGTCCAGCGCTGGGTGAGACACCCGGCGCAATCACCAACTCTCGTCCGCGGGCCGTGATCCTGACGCGGCGACACGGATTCGACCACCGCCGCTTGGCGACGTCGACCATCACGAGCACGATTACGCGAGCGCTGGCGCCAGCGTGATCCGCTTATCCCCCGCCCGGTGTGGGTTGCTGATCCGGGCGACCCGGCCCGCATGAGCAGCAGCTGTGTAGATGGGCGTGCCATCCGACCTCCACGAACGTCGCTCGTCTCTGCTCGTAGAGGCCATCAGCGGCTAGCACCGCAGTCTGAGCGAGCCTCATCGCTTGACCCAAGAGTATTCCACGCCCCGACCGGGATTGAAGGGTTCGGTCGCACTTTCCCAGCGGGACGGCCCGCGATAAAATTGAGTCTGGCGATGAAGCTCGCCTCAACCGCCTGACCGGCTAATGGCTTCTATCGAATGGAGAATCGATGGAAGTTGATGATGGTCCGGGACTGGGCGGGACCGCCCCACTGATTCCTGAGGCGAACCACCGGTCGCTCAGCATCCGTCCGCTACGTCGGCGAGCGCTCGCGTCGACGAATGCGAGGCCTGCATGGCTGCCAGGCCGGTTCTCACGAACCGGCCAGCTGAGGAGGCGCTGAGTGAAGGCCTTGCTGATGCAGCGAGGGTCGGATTTCGATCTCGAGCGGGAGCTTCCCGCGAACGCGCAGACGCTCACACAGGATCTCGAGCTGAACACGCTGTGGAGCGCGATGGCGGCGGGCGATCCGTTTCTGTATGAGATCGCCCGACGCGCGCTACTCGTGAGTCTTCGGGACCCCGACGAGATCGTCTATCGGCAGCAGGTGCTGACTGACTGCGTTGAGAACCAGCCAGTCGTGCGAGGCATCTACAGGTTGGCCGGAGAGGCGCTGCAGGCCGAACGCAGCGTGTGGGGGGGCCTGTTCAACAGTTCACCGCGGTCCCTGCTTGCCACCTCCGTGGAGAAGATGGAGTTGCTCGTGGGCTTTCTCGCGCGGCTGCGGGAGATGGCCGACCAGCACGCCGGAAAGTTCCGCTCGCCCGGATTCAGAGGGTTCTTCCAAACGCTCGCCGGCGAGCTCTCGGACGAATACCTCGACCTGGTCGGGCGGCAGCTTAAGGAGCTCAAGCTTAGCCGCGGCGTGTTGATGAGCGCGCAGCTGACCGCAGGCAACAAGGGGACTGGATACATGCT
>Ga0335083_10006722_pt1 | contig 14280 bp, 11 predicted proteins | sample Lox_Sample_42_FD_206716 | JGI IMG/M metagenome (GOLD analysis project Ga0335083, IMG submission 206716) | Soil microbial communities from Loxahatchee National Wildlife Refuge, Florida, United States - Lox_Sample_4.2 | ecosystem: Environmental > Terrestrial > Soil > Wetlands | place: USA...
GCAGCCTTCTTCTCCGCAGCGGCCTTCTCCTCCGCGGCCCGCTTCTCCTCGGCGGCCTTCTTCTCGGCGGCAGCCCTCTCTTCGGCAGCCCTCTTCTCCTCCGCAGCCTTCTTCTCGGCGGCGGCCCTCTTCTCCGCGGCGGTCCTCTCCTCGGCAGCCCTCTTCTCGGCGGCCGCCTTCTCCGCAGCGGCCTTCTCCGCAGCGGCCTTCTCGACCGCGGCCTTCTCCGCCGCAACCTTCGCCCCGTCGACCGCGGGGGCCATGGCCGGCGGAGCCAGCGTCTCGCGCACGATGGTCGACACGAACCAGCGGCTTCGCTCGGGCACGGTGAGCTTGCGAGCCGTGCCGGCTTCGCCGTCGGCGTACTCGATCTCCATCTCGGACTGCGCCGCCCGCCGCATGTCGCCGAAGAGGGACACGTTGACGGTGTCCTTCCCCTGCCGCGTCGCCTGGCTGACGGCATCCAGCGCCGCCCGCGCGCGATCCTCGTACTTGGAGGCCCTCGATTGCGAGAGGACCAGGAAGCCCTCGAGCGTCTGCAGCTTGGCCGTCGCGTCCGCGTCGGCTTCGCCCAGTGACGGCAATGCCGCCGCGAGCTCGATCTGAGGCTCGTTGAGGAGCCCCTCGGACAGCTCGGTGAGGATGCGCCCGATCAGCCCGTCGAGCCCCGCCTCGAGCGCCGCGTTGTCGGCGCTCGGATTCGCCTGCGCCACCATCTCCACGAGGTTGCCCTGCACGCGAACCGGCGCACCGGGGCCACCCTTGGCGAAGTAGTAGAAGCCTGCGGTCGGGCGATCGAACCCCACGGTGTGCACCCGCACACCCTCCGCCGCCAGCTTGTCGACGAGCGACGGGTCCACCTCGACGAGAGCCGCCGCGACCGCGGCGCGACGGGCGTTCTGGAGCTTCGACGCCTCCGGGTGCTTCTCGGGGAGCTTCACGCCGAGCTTGGCGCAGACGGCGTCGGTCAGCTCCGACTTGGGCGCCAGCGATATCTCGCGCTCCCAGGTCCGCAGGCCCTTGAGGGCGACCCAGCCGGTAGCCGGCCCGACTTGCAGGGCCGACGGCTCCTCCGCGCTGGAGGGGCCCACGTAGAGGACGCCGGGAATCGCGAGGGACTCGCCACTCATGTCACTCCTAGAAGTACCAGACCTGGGGTCCCCGCCGCACTTTTGAGCGCATTCCCCCCCGGCGCTTCATGAAGTCGGAGGGCTTACCCGGTCAGTGCGACGCGACGAAGAAGCGGTACACGAGGGTGCCGGGCTTGCCGCCGAATGGGGGCATCTTCGCGGTCTGCAGCACCTCGGAGACGCAAGCCCCGGTTCCGGTGCCTCCGAAGGGAGGCCCCACGGCGACGTGGCTGACGGAGCCATCGTTGCCGAAATTGACCGTGGCGGACGCGGAGCCCCAGCCCTTGCCCTTCTTGCAGCGCGCCACTTCCTTCGCCGTCGTATCGAGCGCTGCCTTCGCATCGACCTTCGTGAAGTGCGCCAGGGGCGTGACCGGAGGCGCAGATGCATCGGCCGTCGCCGCAACGGCACCGGCCAGATCCGCGGAAGCCGAGGCTGACGGGACCGCCGGCACCGGCGCAGCAGACGCGCTGTTCGCGGCGATGGGGGGCTGCGCGCGATGGCGTCGGACGGCGCCGAAGAAGAAGGCAACGCCCCCGGCTGCGAGCAGCAGGAGCATCACGCCGAGGGTCAGCACGCGCATCCTTTTTCGCGAGCGCGCCTGGACGACGGCCTCGATCATCACCGTGCGCTCCGCCGACGGCCTCGAGGCCGAAGCGCGCCCCTCAACGATGACCGCCGGCAGCGCGCGTTCGACGTGCGCCGGAGGCGGCTTGCTGATGACGTGCACCGGAGGCGGGTCGGAAGGATTCGGCGGCGGAGGCTCCGACGGAGGCGTGGACGACGCCTCGAAGGACATCGGCACCGTGCGCGTGCCGATCGCCGGTGCGGAGACGGCCCGCTTCGAGGGCACCGCGCCGGCCACGGCGGGAGACCGTATCGACGCGCTCATCTCCTCCCACAGGCGCGACGCGTCCTTGGGCCGCCGATCCGGGATGCGCTCGGCGGCGCGTGACAGCGCGAGCTCCAGGTTGCGCGGCAGATCGACCCCGGTCAGCACGTCACGCAGGATGCGTGCGATTGCGTAGACGTCGGCGGCGGGGCCGGGCTCGGGGCCGCCGCGCTCCTGCAGCTCCGGAGCCGTGTACTCGGGTGGGACCACGCGACGACTCTTGAACGTCGTGTCGACGGCGCGTGCGATGCCGAAGTCGACGATCTTGAGCTGCCTGGAATCGCCCCGCGCCTCCAGGAACAGCGTGCGCGGGCCGAGGGCCAGGTGCGCGGCCGACTGGGCGTGGGCGTATCCGAGGGCCTCGATGGCCGGCTCGAACAGGGCCAGGGTCTCGCCGAGATCGCGCCCGATGCGGCGCACCGCGAGCGGCCTCGCCAGCTCCTCGGCGAGCGACTCCCCCTCGAGCCACTCGCGGACGAGGTAGGGCACGATCATGCCGGTGCGCGGGGCGAGCCTCGAGCCCACCGCGATGCTCTGCGCGATCGCCGGGTGACCGCGGGCGAGCCGGTGATGCAGTCGCCCGCCCTCGAGGAACGCCTCGACGGCCTTCGGGATCGCGTCGGCGTCGATGTCCGACGGGAGCCGCAGGCACTCGATGGCGATGGGGACCCCCATGTGATCGCCCCGGTAGGTCACGATGGGCTCGCCTGCCTGCCCGGCGAGGGCCGAAGCAGCGGGACGCACGACGGACTGGACCCGGTACTGCTCGTCGAGCACCTGGCCGGTCAGGTCGAAGGGGTCGCCCGGGAGCATCCACCGCCATTGTCCTCGAAGTCGACCCTTGACGGCGAGCGCTCGTGATCGTTCCCCTTATCCCCCTCATGGCCAAGCACATCCTCGCCATCGATCAGGGCACCACCGGCAGCACGGCGCTCGTCGTCGCGCTCGACGGGAGCACCCTGGGCCGGACCACGACCGAGTTCCCGCAGCACTACCCGAAGCCCGGCTGGGTCTCGCACGACGTCGGGGAGATCTGGACGAGCGTCGAGGCGAGCGTCACGGGCGCCCTGAAGTCCGCCGGCGTGCGGGGCGAGGACGTCGCCGCGATCGGCATCACCAACCAGCGCGAGACCACCGTGGTGTGGGAGCGGACGAGCCGCAAGCCCATCGATCTGGCCATCGTCTGGCAATGCCGGCGAACGGCCGACGTGTGCGAGGCCCTCAAGAAGGACCCGCGCACCGTCGCGCGCGTGCGCGAGAAGACGGGGCTCGTCATCGATGCGTACTTCAGCGGCACCAAGATCGCCTGGCTGCTCGACAACGTGCCGGGCGCACGCGCGCGCGCCGAGCAAGGCGAGGGAGAGCTGGCCTTCGGGACGATCGACTGCTGGCTCGTGAGCGAGCTCACCGCCGGCGACGTGCACGCGACCGACGTGACCAACGCGTCGCGCACGCTCCTCATGAACCTCGCCCGCGCCGAGTGGGACCCGGAGCTTCTCGAGGTCTTCCACGTGCCGGCCAAGGTGCTGCCGAAGATCGTCGGGAGCGCCGAGGTCGTGGGCAAGACACGTGGCGTCCGCTTCCTTCCCGACGGCATCCCCATCGCCGGCATCGCCGGGGACCAGCAGGCCGCCCTCTTCGGTCAGGCGTGCTTCCGCGAGGGCGACGCCAAGTGCACCTACGGCACCGGCGCCTTCGCCCTCATGAACATCGGGTCGCGGCCCATCCTGAGCGAGCACGGCCTCGTGACGACCGCGGCGTGGCGCATCGGGAAGGAGACGACCTACGCCCTCGAGGGCAGCGCGTTCATCGCTGGTGCGGCGGTGCAGTGGCTTCGCGACGGGCTCGGGATCATCCAGAGCGCCAAGGACATCGAGGCCCTCGCGCGCAAGGTGCCTGCGAGCGACGGTGTCGTGTTCGTCCCTGCCCTCGCCGGCCTGGGCGCTCCACACTGGGACCCCGGCGCCCGCGGCACCATCACGGGCATCACGCGAGGCACGACGGCGGCCCACCTCGCGCGCGCGACGCTCGAGGGCATCGCCTTCGAGGTGCGCGATCTGCTGGTGGCCATGGCGCAGGACGCCAAGCGTCCCCTGTCGGTCCTGCGTGTCGATGGCGGCGCGGCGGCCAACGATCTGCTGATGCAGTTCCAGGCCGATGTCGCCGAGGTTACATCCGAGCGCCCCACCGACATCGAGTCGACGGGACGCGGTGCGGCGATGCTCGCCGGCATCGGCGCGGGACTCTTCCCGTCGCTCGAAGGCGTTTCCAAGATCATGAAAGTCGGCCGCCGCTTCGAGCCCTCCATGGGCAAGCACGATCGCACTGCCCACCTCAAGCGATGGGACGACGCAGTGCGAAGAACGCGCTCCCTTCCAAGCTCGACCTGACCGTGCGATTGTAGAAGGTGCGTCTTACGTTCGTAGAAGGCTCCCGGGCGACCACAGCCCAAGCGCACGGGAGCTACGCTTGGCAGGAAGGGAATTTCGATGAGCAGCAACAGCGTGGGGGAGCGCCCGGGTACGCCGGGCGCCACGGGTCCGCTTCGTGAAGTCCCTGTCGACTGGGAGGCGCTCGAGGACGCGTTCGAGAACAATGCCCCGGAGGTGCACAGCTACCTGCACCTGACCACGGGCGAGGTCCTTCGTGTCGTCGACGGCGTGGCCGACCCGCAGATGCACGTGCGCATCGCGTCGGACGGCAACTACCTGCGGATCGACCCGGTGAGCTCGCGCGAGCAGTACCGGTGGATGGAGCGCTTCATCCCGATGGTCGACGACAACGACCTTCGCGGGAAGCTCACCCAGGCCATCGACGGCAAGGGTGCGTTCCGGCGGTTCAAGGACGTCCTCATGTCGTACGGCACGGAGCGCGAGCGATGGTTCGCGTTCCGGAGCGAGCGCCTTCGGACCTTCATGGAGGCGTGGCTCAGCGCGCACGCGATCAAGGCGATCGCCAGGCCGGCCTGGGCGGAGGTTCCGCCGGCGCCCGAGAGCGAGGTTGCCCCCGATTCGACGGACGAAGCGCCCAAGTCGCAGAGCGGGAGGCGCACGCGCAATGCCGACACACTGCGACAGCTCTTGCACGAGCTGTCCGAGTCCCTCGGCCCGCGCGACCTCGACATGATCGTGGGCTTCGCGGAGTTCCTGAAGGCGAGGCGCGCGGCGCGTGGGTTCGCGCACCACCACGAGCACATGCTCCAGGAGCGCGCGGCGGCGGCGCAGCCCCCGTCCTCCGGCAAGAAGCTCGACGACGACGACGACCACAATGGCTCGCCGTAGATGGCCCTGGCGGCCCTCGTCGCCGTCCTCGTCCTGTCGGCGCCGGTGACGGTGGACCGCGTCGCGGTCCGCTTCTATTCGCCGGAGACGGGCGGCGCCGAGCACCCGCTCTTCGTCCTCGAACGGAGGCTGGCGTTCGAGGCGCGGCTGGAGGCGCTGAGCGACGGGCGCACGAGCTTCGACGACCGCGACGTGGCCAACGCGCTGGACCGGGACATCGGAGAGCAGATCCTCGTGGGGCTCGCCCAGAAGCTCATCGACGAGTCGCCGGCGGACAAGCGTCCCGATCCCCGGGACATCGACAAGGCCGAGCAGGACGTCGCCGCGGGGCTGGTGGCTCGCTACGGTGGTCGCGCGGCCGTGGACACTGCGGCGGCGGCCGAGCAGATGGACCCGACGGAGGTGGACGCCATCCTCCACCGTGCCGGGCTCGCCGCCTGGTACGTCGACCGGTCCATCACTCCCCTGCTCCACCCCGACGAGGAGCAGCTGCGCGAGGTGTACCGCACGGGCGGCCATCCCTATCGCGGGCAACCGTTCGACTCGGTGCGCCAGCAGCTCGAGCAGTGGTACGTGGTCGAGCGGGCGCGCGTCGCCGAGACGGCGTACGTGCAGAGCGCGCGATCGCACGCCCACATCGTCATCGTGAGGTGAATCGCACGATCTCATCGGCCACACGCGCCATCGTGTCGGCCAGGGTGATGCCCGTGGACTTGGGCACGGCGAGAGAGTGGTCGCCTCCCTCCACGACGAAGAGGCGCGTCCCGCGCGACAGCCCGGCGACCACGGGCTCCATCTCCTCGCGCGTCCCGAAGGCATCGCGCGCCCCCTGGACGAACAGCATCGGCGCGCGCACGTGCTGCAGGTGCGCCGTTCGCAGCTGTGCCGGCTTGCCCGGAGGATGCAGCGGGTAGCCGAGCAGGACGAGCCCATCGACGGCGACCTCGGGACGCGCGGCGACCTGCGTGGCGATGCGGCCGCCCATCGACTTGCCGCCGATGAAGAGACGGTCGCTCCCGGCGCGGGCGCGTACCGCGTCGATGGCCGCGAGCCACGTCGCCTCGAGGACGTCGTTCTTGTCGGGCGCGCGTCGCGTCGCCTCCGTGTAGAGGAAGTTGAAGGTCACGACGGCGATGCCGCGCTCCGCGAGCGTCCGGGCCATCGACACCATCCACGGGTGCGTCTGCGGCGCACCTGCTCCGTGGGCGAGGGCGAGGGTGACGCCGCGCGCGGTCTGGAGGCCGGCAGCGCCGGCCGGATAGCTGCGGGCGCTCGTCCGGCCGCCCCGGTCTCGCACTTCGAAGGAGAAGACGTCGCTCTGCACGGTAGAGTGCATCCTCGTCCATGGCCGCCGACAGCCGCAAGGTCGTCATCGCCGCGCTCGCCGGCAACGTCGCGATCGCCGGCTGCAAGTTCGCGGCTGCCATCCTGTCGCACTCCACGGCGACGCTCGCGGAGGCCGTACACTCGGTGGCTGACACGGGCAACCAGGTCCTCCTGCTGGTCGGCATGCATCTCGCGATGCGTCCCGCAGACGAGCGCTTCCCCTTCGGGCGCGCGAGCGAGCGGTACTTCTGGCCCTTCGTCGTCGCCCTCCTGCTCTTCAGCCTGGGCGGAGCGTTCGCGATCCTCGACGGCATCGACCACCTGCTCCATCCGGCGCACGAGCTCTACAACCTCGTGTGGAGCTACGCCGTGCTGGGCATCTCGCTCCTCTTCGAGGCCATCAGCTTCGCCGTGGCGTTCGGAGAGTTCCGGAAGCTCACGGGCGGCCGGTCGCTCAAGCGCACGTTGCTCGAGGGGCGCGACCCGACCATTCCGCTGGTTCTCGCCGAGGACTCGACGGCGATGGCGGGGCTGCTCCTCGCCTTGCTCGCCATCGGCCTGAGCCAGGCGACCGGCCAGGCCTTCTGGGACCCGATCGGCAGCATCGTCATCGGCGTGCTCCTCTGCGGGGTCGCTCTCGGTCTCGCGTGGATCACGCACGGGCTGCTCATCGGCGAGGGCGCGAGCCCGGAGGACCAGGCGCGCGTGCTCGAGCTTGCACGCGCCGTCGAAGGCGTGGAATCGGTGACGCAGATGCTGACGATGCACCTCGGGCCCGACGTGGTGCTGCTGGCGCTCAAGGTCGCCTTCCGTCCCACGCTGAGCGTCGGCGAGGTCGAGGAGGTGACCAATCGCATCGAGGCCCAGGTCCGCGAGCACCTCCCTCACATGCGCAAGATCTTCATCGAGGCCGACTCGCGGGGCGACATGCGCGGGGTCCGGAGGGCCTCGTGAAGGGGACGGCGTGGTGGACGGCCCTGCTCGTCGTAGCCGCCATGTTCGCGACCTTCGCGTTGCCCCGCAGGAAGCCCCATTCGAGCGAACCGCCCGGGCCCAACGCCCACGTGCGGATCGGTCTCGTGTTCGACGTCGGCGGGCGAGGCGACAAGAGCTTCAACGACGCCGCCTACGCGGGCCTCCTGCGCGCGCAGCGCGAGCTCGGCGTGTCGACCGAGTTCCTCGAGCCGGCGAGCAGCGAGGATCGCGAGGCCGCGATGCGCCTCTTCGCGGCGCGCGGTCTCGACCTGGTCATCGGCGTCGGCTTCATCTTCTCCAGCGACGTCGACCGGGTGGCGCGCGACTTCCCGCGCGTCCACTTCGCGTGCATCGACTACGCGCCGCCGCCGAGCGGAGCGCCGCCCAACGTCGCGGGCCTCGTGTTCCACGAGGAAGAGGGGTCCTACCTCGTCGGCGGCGTCGCCGCGCTGATGAGCAAGACGAAGCACGTCGGGTTCGTCGGTGGGATGCAGACACCGCTCATCCGCAAGTTCGAGGCGGGATACGAGGCGGGGGTCCACGCGGTTTGCCCCGACTGCGTGATCCACTCGGCCTACACCGGCACGACGCCCGACGCCTTCAAGGACCCGGCTCAGGGCAAGGCGCTCGCGATTGCCGAGATCGCCGCCGGGGCCGACGTCCTCTACCACGCGGCCGGAGCCACCGGACACGGCGTCTTCGAGGCCGCCCACGACGCGGGGTGCCTGGCCATCGGCGTGGACGCCGACCAGCACGACGAGATGCCCGACACGGTCGTGACGAGCATGGTCAAGCGCGCCGACGTCACCGTCTTCGACACGATCCGCGGCGTCGCGGAGGGCCACTTCGAGGGGGGGATGCACGTCTTCGGCGTGAAGGACGGCGCCATCGACTACGTGCACGACGGCCCGCACGCCACTCTCCTGCCGCGCGACGTGATCGCCCGCGCCGAGCTGCTGCGCGCCGACATCGCCTCCGGCCGCGTGGTCGTCCCCTTCGAGTGAGTGGGGCGGCGTCAGGCCATCCAGTTGCCGTCGAAGATGCACATCGGGTCGCCCTGCCCGACGCACTGGGTGCGTTCGACGACGAGCCCGTTGTATCCGATCGCGCGGAGCAGACTCTCGATCATCGCCCGGAGCATGCGGCAGACGTCCGGGTGGTGCCGCGTCCAGCCGCGGACGCGCGCCTCGAAGGATGCCCTGTCGCGGAGCTTCACCGTGAGCGTCCCCTCGTCCACGTACGTGCGCCAGACGCGCTGCGAGTTCGCCTCGAGCAGCGGCGGGGACGCGATGAGTCGGAACAGGGCGCGGTAGACGCCGCCCACGTTGTCCTTCGCGATTGCGTTGGCCACCTTGCCACCGAAGGCGACGGTATCCGCCGGCGACGCGACGCGCTCGAGGAGCCCGAGCAGCTCTCCCACCAGATGCGTGTCGTACCAGCCCGACGCGATGAGCCCGAAGGCCGGATCGTTCGGCCTCAGCATCGACGCGAGCTCCGGCGACGCCAGCTCCAGGACGCGTGAGAGCCCGGGTTCCCCGTAGTTTTCGGCGAACCACACGATGCCCGCGCGCACCGCCGTTCCCTTGATGTTTCCGTGCCCGACCGCGACGCGCATCGCGCTCGACGGCGCTCGCGAGGGGATGGGCGACGACACACGTGCGGCCGCGGAGCGCTGCGATCCGGCAGAAGGTGGGGCGCTGGGCCTCACCGACGCCCTGCGCGCCCGCGTCTCGGTGTGGGCGTCGCGCAGCATCGACAGGAGCTCCTTGGCCGTGGCCACCCGGGCGAAGGAGCTCTTGCGCAGGCACGCGTTGATGACGTGCACCGCGTTCTGCGGCACGCGCGGCGGGAACTCCGGCTCGTCGCGGAGGATGGCCGCGACCGTCGTGGATCCGCCCCTGCCGAAGGGCGGCACGCCCGAGAGCATCTCGTAGAGCACGCACCCCAGCGACCACACGTCGCTGCGCTCGTCGGCCAGGCCGTGCTCGAGCTGCTCCGGCGACAGGTAAGCCGGCGTCCCGATGATCTCCTGCGCGCTGGTGAGCACGTCGCCCTCGCGCGGTTCGTTCCGGCGTTTCGCGATCCCGAAGTCGACGAGCACCACGCGGCCCTCGGGAGTGATCAGCAGGTTGGACGGCTTCAGATCGCGATGGATGACGCCGGCGTCGTGCGCGGCGACCAGGGCCTCGGTCGCCTGCACCGCGTACTGCAGGGCGACGTCGGCCGAGAGCGGTCCCCGCTCGGCGAGGACGCGCTTCAGATCCGTTCCGCGTAGGTAATCCATCGCGATCCACGGCGCCCCCTCGTGCTCGCCGGTGCCGTGCACGCGCACCACCCCCGGGTGGTCCACGGCGGCGAGCGCGCGCGCCTCGCGCATCAGGCGACCGCGGGTGGCGCTCGTCATCAGCTCCGGGAGGAGCATCTTGAGCACCACGCGCTCGCCTTCTGCGTCGCGCGCGAGATAGAGGACGCTCATTCCCCCCTGCGCCAGCGCGCGCTCGACCACGAACGGGCCGACGGCGGTCCCGGGGTCGATGGCGAGGGTCGATGAGGAGGCGAATGGCACGAGGGCGCGTTATTCTGCCGGCGGTTCGGCTTTCAGGCTAGGCGCTCCCTCGGAGGCACACATGACGATGGTCCACGGAGGCCGCCTGGTCGCCCAGGCGCTCAAGAGGCACGGTACCTCCCACCTGTTCACGCTCTGCGGGGGGCACATCCAGTCGATCTACGACGGGTGCCTCGACGAGGGAATCCGCGTGGTCGACGTGCGTCACGAGCAGACTGCCGGGCACGCCGCGGACGGATGGGCGCGCGTCACCGGCAAGCCGGGCGTGTGCGCCGTGACGGCAGGCCCGGGCGTGACGGACGTGGTGACCGCGGTCGCCAACGCCCAGCGTGCCGGCGTCCCCATGGTCGTCATCGGCGGCGCCGGCCCGAAGCTCCTGTGCGACATGGGGTCGCTGCAGGACATGGACCACCTGTCGCTGATGCGGTCGATCACCAAGTGGTCGGTGCAGGTGCCCGAGACGCGCCGCGTCGGCGAGTACATCGACTCGGCATTCCGCGTGGCGCAGTCGAACCTGCCGGGGCCGGTGTTCCTCGAGATGCCGCTGGATCTCCTGATGAACTTCGGCGACGACGCCGATCTGCCGGCGACGCGTCCGCTGGCCGAGCCTCCCCGGCCGGCGGGCGATCCGCGGTCCATCGAGAAGGCCGCCGAGCTCCTGCGCGCCGCCGAGCGCCCCGTGTTCATCGTCGGATCCCAGATCCGCTGGTCGCCTCGCCGGGACGCCGTGAAGCGCGCCGCCGACGCCTTCGAGGTCCCCTTCTACCTGAACGGCATGGCGCGCGGGGCGGTCCCCTACGAGCACCGCGGGCTCTTCACCCGTTCGCGCAAGTTCGCCCTCGCGCAGGCTGACTGCGTCTTCGTCTTCGGCACGCCCTTCGACTTCCGCGTCGACTACGGACGGGCGCCCACCTGGGCCGCGGACACCAAGATCGTGCAGGTCGACCTGGACGGCGCCGAGCTGGGACGCAACCGCCGCGTCGACGTGGCGATCGACGGGGACAGTGGCCTCGTGCTGGAGCAGCTCCTCGCCGCCGTCGGCACCAAGAAGGCGAGCGGGTGGCTCGAGGCCGTGCGCGCCGACGAGAACAAGCGCCGGGCGAAGATGCTCGCCGAGATCGATTCGAACGACTCTCCCCCCAATCCGCTGCGCGTGTGCGCCGAGCTGGGCAAGCGCCTGAAGCCCGACGACATCGTGGTGGGCGACGGCGGGGACTTCGTCGCCACGGCGGCGTACGTGCTCAAGCTCGAGTGGCCGCAGCTCTGGATGGACCCCGGACCGCTCGGCACGCTCGGGGTCGGCCCCGGGTACGCGATGGCGGCGAAGCTCGCGAGGCCCGATGCGCGCGTCGTCCTCGTCTACGGCGACGGCAGCTTCGGCCTGCACGCGATGGAGTTCGAGGCGATGGCGCGTCAGAAGATCCCGGTCGTCGCCCTCATCGGCAACGACGCGGGCTGGACGCAGATCCGCCGCGGACAGGTCGAGATGTACGGCGAGCCGCGCGCCGTCGCGACGGGCCTCGACTACACGCACTACGAGCGCGTCGTGGACGCCTGCGGTGGCAGAGGATTCTGGGTCGAGCGCGTCGAGCAGATCGGGCCGGCGCTCGACGAGGCGTTCGCCTGCGGCGTTCCCGCATGCGTCAACGTCAAGATCGCCAAGAGCGACTTCCGCAAGGGCGCGATCAGCGTGTGATGCCCATGACGCGGAGGGTTCTGTTGCCGGCGATCGTCGCCCTCTGCGCGTGCTCGCAGGCGGGGACGATCGTGCAAGCACCCGCGTGCACCTCGACCCCGTCCTCACACGCGATCCCTTCGCCGTGGCCTACCCCACGATGGTGCCGGAGCTCGATGCGCTCGACGGCTTCTCCACCGAGGGCGGCGTCTTCGTTCGGTTCAGCGACGACGTCGATGTGACCGCCATTCTAGCGACCGCCCCAGGGGCCTTCGCGGGACAGGGGAGCCCCATCGCCATGGTCGACGTCGACCCCGCGTCTCCCGCCGAGGGGCAGGCGGTGGCTCTCGTGGCCGACTACTTCCGGTGGACGGACGACCCGGACGCGACCAGTCCCGACTACACGCTCGTCGTCCGGCCGTACGTGCCGCTCGCCCCCAAGACGCGTCACGCGCTCGTCGTGAGCGATGCCGTGCGGGGCGCATCGGGGCTCGCCGTGGGGCCGAACGAGGCCACGAGGGCGCTCGTTTCGGGTGACGCCGAGGGATCCTACGGCGCTGCTCTGCGGGGTGCGTTGCCGCTGGTCGCGCACGCGACGGGCATCACGGCCGATCACATCGTCGCGGCGACGATGTTCACCACGCAGTCGGTGCTCGACGGCACCATCGCCGTCTCGAAGGCCGCGCGGGCAGTCACGCCTCCGATGCAGACGCAGACGCCTACCCTCCAGAAGCAGGCGACGACCCCCGGCGACACGCGCATCCGCTTCCAGGGCACGTTCCCGGCCCCCGACTACCGAGCGCCGAAGCCCGACGGCAAGTGGCACGAGGGCCCGGACGGGGCGCCGAGCGTGCAGACGGTCGCGCAGCTCCAGTACTTCCTCGCCTTCTCCGACGGCACGCACGCGGGCCCGAGACCCATCGTCGTCTTCGCCCACGGCCTCGGAGGCGACAAGGACGCGACGTGGGACGTCGCTCAGTACCTCGCGCCTCTCGACGTCGCCGTCATCGGCATCGATGCGCCCGAACACGGGTCGCGGCACGATCCTCCCTACCCACCCGGCCAGACCGACATCGTCATCTCGACGCTCACGTTCCTCGGTGCCGACATCGACGCGCACACGCTCGACGCCGGGATCGCGCGCGACAACTTCCGCCAGATGGCGAGCGATCAGCTCGAGCTCTTCCGGTTCGTCACGACGCTGGGATCCCTCGACGTGCTCCCCCTCGGAGCGCCCGACGGCATCCCCGACGTGGACGCGAGCCGCATCCTCTACATCGGCGAATCGTTCGGCGCCGTGCTCGGTGCTACGGCTCTGGCCCTCGGGCCCGAAGCGCACGCCGCGTGCCTCACCGTCGGCGGCGATGACCTCTCGCTCATCATGCGCGACTCGTCGACCCCGGGGACCCGGTCAACTATGCGCAGTACGTCGCGCAGCGCCCCCTCGACGGCGTGCCCGGCTGGCGCGGCACCGACGTCTTGCTGCAGGAAGTGAAGAACGACGCGATCATCCCGAACGACGCGACGGCGGCGCTCGGCCGCGCGCTCGATCTGACGGTGGTGCAACCGCAGCTCGTCCCGATCGCGGGGCTCAAGACCGGCGCCGCGCCGGTGAGCGGCAACGGCCCGGGAGGGCACACCGCCGGCGTGTTCCAGTTCGACAGGGCGGGCGGGCTCCCCGCCGATCACACCACGATCTTCGGGGAGCCCGAGCCGATCCGGCAGTACGTCGAGTTCTTCCGGAGCGCTCTCGCGTCGGCGCACCCCAGCATCATCGACGCCTACTCCGGCCAGCAACCCTAGTTCGAGTGCGACACGAGCTGCGCGCGGAGCTCACCGTTCGAATTGCTGGCGGTGTGTACGTTGGCGTACGTGAGGCCCTGCTGCAGCATCGGCAGATCGTTGCCCGCGAAATTGATGCTTCCTTGGGCGCCGTTCTGGTCGAGCGTGAGCTGGTAGAGCGTCGGACCGTTCTTGCCCGACGCACCGTCATCCATGTCCGCGGACGTCGGGATGATGCCGCTGACGTCGATCTCGTACGCGATCGTCTTCTGGTCGGGGCTGAGGACGAACTGGGCGCCGCCCGTGGCCTGCGTCGAGATCGGGGGGACCTCGTTGTTGCCGAGCATCGCGCCGCTGTAGAGCGTCGAGCCCGACGGGATGACCTGCCCGCGCAGCTCGCCCGTCGGGTTCTGCTGCGTCTGGATGTTCACGTAGAAGTGGTTGGCTTGGAAGTCGGCCTGATCGCCGGCAGCGAGCGTCAGCGTGCCGTCGATCGTCGACCCCGTCGGCGTCAGCGGGTAGACGACCTGCCCGTTGATCGTCGCGATGGCGCGCACGAGCAGCACGTTGGTCGGGGTCGCGCCGGTGACCATGTGATAGACGGCCTGCGTTCCGTCCTGGCTGAGGATGAAGGACGCGTGCGCGGCGTAGTT
>Ga0335083_10006723_pt1 | contig 14279 bp, 11 predicted proteins | sample Lox_Sample_42_FD_206716 | JGI IMG/M metagenome (GOLD analysis project Ga0335083, IMG submission 206716) | Soil microbial communities from Loxahatchee National Wildlife Refuge, Florida, United States - Lox_Sample_4.2 | ecosystem: Environmental > Terrestrial > Soil > Wetlands | place: USA...
TTTGTCCCCGTGGAGCGAGATATGGTTCATACCATCATCCACACGCAGCACGCCGAACTTGAGAACATTTCTCGCCAATACCGCAGTCTCAGCTTCGTCCCCCCAGAACAACCGCCCATCCAGGTTGCAAAAGGCGAGAAAGAAAATGAACACTGCCAGCCCGGCATACATACAGGCCAGGCCAATGACCCGCGGACGGAGAGCATGGTTGGCTTCAAGTGGCATGGCCTGAGAACTCTCTCCGGTTCAATTTTTGTCCCTCACGGGGAATGAGATTCATTGGTCCTGGTGTTTAATTGATAAAACACGTACGGCATCCGATCCGGAGACGTCCGGTATTTATATAAATCCGGCTCGGGCACTGCATCAGAGAGATACGAAGAATGGATTTGTATCTGAATAGGCGTGTAGTAAGGCTTATAAGCGTCCGGCAGGGGGACGGCTGATTGCGCGACCACACCGGAAGCAGGGAAAGGCAAAAACCAATCCGGCAATGTTCCGGGATTGGGGGCCATAATGTGCCCGTTAATGACCACGAGCCCGGCATAAAACGTTAAGGGAAACTCAGGATCGAAGCTCAAAACGGTTTGGCCCGGGTGCGAATGCGTTTTAAAAAAAGCCAGTTCATCTACCAGCCGGTCCGTATAGGGCGTGGCCATGCCGGAGATATATTGAACCAGAGGAGAACGCAATGTATGCCCCTTTCGGAAAGGGAAGGCTGAGGCGATGGGCAAAAAATTGCTGGTCATTTGCACGACGATAAGGCCGATTGCCACGGCACGCCACCTTACATAACGAAAGGTCCATGCCGCAGCCAGCAAGCACATCAGCGGCAGCAGTGGCACCAGATAACGCATATAAATTCCCGGGGCGGCAAGGACAGTAAAAAAATACAAGACCAGTAAAAGCAATATAAACCATTCCCAACGTCGAATGGTTTCAGGGACTTCCGGTTGGCCGCGTTTCGAAAAAAACCCGATAAGTGGCAGTAGAAGGAAACAAAGAGGAATGAAGAAGAAATGAATCTCAAACAGATAATCCAAGGTCTTGGCCAAATAGCTTTCGTCGCCCATGGCTTTGCTTTGGCCCCAGGGATGCGCATAGATGAGCCACGGTGCTGCGGCGAGCACGAAAATACCCAGGGCGGCGGCCAACCGAAAGATGGCCTGCCTGCCTTGATTTCGAATGAACCAAGCCAGGCACAGTATCATTGGCAAGTTGGCGGCGACGACGATGTAGTTGCTGTAGAATTGGATGATCAAGGCCAAGGCAAACAGCCAAATCCCCCGTGGCCGCGAAGCGATCAATTCATAAGCTCCATAGACGAACAGTATTTCCGCAAAAATGGAGATTGGATAGTAACGGCATTGCCGCGCATGAAGCAGAAAAACTTCGGAAGTCGCCAGCAGGGCAACGGCTCCCATAGCAATCCAATGGCTCCGGTATATTTTAAAGGCCATTAGCGCCAGCAGCAGCAAACTGCACCAGCCAATCAATGCGAATGGCGCACGGGCCGCCCAGGTACTCGGCCCAAACAACATGAATGAGCTGGCCGCGAGGTAATTCTGCATCCACGGAGACCAGATCCAAACATGAGCGGGAGTTTCATCAACGGTACCGTGCAGAAGAATGTAGTTGGTGCCGTCATATGTTTGTGGCACGCCGAACTGGACGACGTTTTTCGCCAGGACCGCTGTCTCCGCTTCATCGCCCCAAAGCAAATGGTTGTCTAAATGATAAAAGAGCAGCCAGAACGCGAAGGTAAAAAGAAGGACGTAACCAGCGGGAACGAAAAATGTTTTGGCTGGTTTGGTTTCGTCCATTGATGGCCTGGAATTTCGCTCACGGCCGGCGCTCTTTAATCGCAGCCAAAATGTCGGCTATGACTTCGGCCTTTGGTTTGGCGCCGAGGTTGCCTTGGCCGTGGACACGCACGCTGACATTTCCAGCGTCCATATCGCGACCGCCGATGACGAGCATAGTGTGGACTTTCAACTGCTCCGCATCCTGGATTTTGCCATTGATTTTGTTTGAGGAAAAATCGGATTCGGCGCGGACGAAATTGGCGCGCAGTTCGTTGACGATTTGTTTGGCGTAACCGATGAGTTTTTCATCGTCGCCGATGGTCATGACACGGACCTGTTCGGGCGCGAGCCAGAGCGGGAAGTTGCCGGCGTAATGCTCGATGAGAAAGCCGATGAAGCGCTCGTGTGTGCCGAGCGGCGCACGATGGATGCACAGGGGCGTTTTGTCCGCATTATCGCGGTCGCGGTAAGTGAGGCCGAATTTTTTGGGCACGGCGAAGTCCACCTGGTTGGTGGCGATGGTGAATTCACGGCCAATCACGCTCCAGACCTGTACGTCAATTTTGGGGCCGTAAAACGCGGCTTCGTTGGGTACTTCAACATAATTGATGCCGGAGTTTTTCAAGACGTCGCGAACCATGTTTTCGGTATGAGCCCACAGTTCCGGTTCGTTCACGAACTTGGCGTTGTCGCCGGTCAGACGCGAAGGATCGTGCGTGCTGAAACGCATCTGGTATTTGCCGAGGCCGAAGATTTTGAAATATTTCAAATACATCTCGTTCACGGCATTAAATTCCTGGGCGAATTGCTCGGGGGTGCAATAAATGTGCGCATCGTTCATGTTGAGCGAGCGGACGCGCATAAGACCGAAGAGTTCGCCGCTCTGCTCGTAACGATAGCACGTGCCGTATTCGGCGAGGCGCAAAGGGAGGTCGCGATAGCTGCGAGGTTCGGCCGCAAAAATGCGGTGGTGATGCGGGCAGTTCATGGCCTTGAGATAATATTTCTCGCCGAGTCCGTCCTGCTCCATGGAAATTTCAAATGATTCACGCTCCAGTGTTTTAATCTTTTCTGCGTGGGCCTGTTCATCCTCGCGCTTGAGCTTGAGCAGTTCGTCCACGATGGCGAATTTTCGCCGGATCAACTCCTCGGAGCGCCCGCGTTCCTGCTCTTCCAGCAGCGTCATGGGCGGAAACATCGAATCCTTGTAAAGAATCGGGAGGTGTCCGCTGGTTAAATACATTTTCTCGCGCGCGATGTGCGGAGTTTTCACACGCACATATCCGGCGGCGAATTCGGTTTCCTTCGCCAGTTTTTCCAGTTCTTCGACAATGGCCGTGCCTTTGGGCAGCCAGAGCGGCAGGCCGGGGCCGGTGAATTCCGTATCAATGCTAAAAAGTCCCATCTCCGCGCCAATCTTCCGGTGGTCGCGTTTCTTCGCTTCTTCGACCATGGTGAAGTAGGCCTCCATCTCGGTCTTGTTTTTGAAGGCGGTGCCATAGATACGCTGAAGCTGGGGGTTGCGCTCATCACCTTTGTAATAGGCACTCGCCACGGAAGTGAGTTTGAACGCGCCGATATTGCCAGTGCGCATGACATGCGGCCCGGCGCAGAGGTCGAGGAAATCGCCGTTCTTGAAATAGGAAATGGGTTCGCCCTCGGGAATGGTTTCGAGGTTGCCGATTTTGAATTTGCTGGGATTGCCGGGGCGTTCCGCCAGGCCGCCGAGACGGCCGGTTTCTGCATCTTTGATGGCCTGTTCGCGGGTAACGACGATTTTCTCGAACGTATTGTTGGCCTTAATTTCCTTCTTCATCTCTTCCTCGATTTTGGAGAAATCTTCGGGCGAGATGCGATGTTTGAGGTCAACGTCGTAATAAAATCCGTTTTCGACGGGCGGGCCGGCGGCGAACTGGGCGTCGGGCCACAGGCGCAGGATGGCGGTAGCCATGACATGCGCGGCGGAATGCCGGATGCGCTCCAGGTCGGTCATTTTGCCGCGATCATCGAGAGTCTTACGTTCTTGCATAAATCGTGAAGGTGTAAGAGAGCAGAAAATTAAGGGAAATACAAGTTCCGGCTTGCGCGGGCGAAACCGTTTTACCCGGGGCCCGGCCATGAAAGCTTGCGGTTTAAAACCGGCGCACGTTATATTTGTATTAATATAACGTGGCATGCCGTTGATGAATCCATTTGGCAGGGCCAACTAACAGATTCTATGATTCCAACATGACTTCGACGAATCCATCTGGAAAGAAACTGTTTGCGGTTTATCTCGGCGGGCGGGCGCCACGTTGCAATACGGAACTGCATGACGTGGTGTTCATCGCAGGAGAGTCCATTGAGACATCCTATGAGCGACTCATGGACAAATGGTTCGGCGACCCGCTGCGGCTCCATATTGATTCATGGGTGGAACTGCAAGTGGCGGATGGACACCGGGTCACTCTCCAGCCGCATCCGCCAGCGCCGGGCAATAAACTATACTTTATTAATTTAGGCGCTTATTTGCCCGGGCAATTCACTGAGCTTCATGCCAACGCTTTTGTGGTGGCAGCGAATGAGGCGGACGTCAAGAAGCGCGCCAAGGCGGAATTGTTGCAAGGGACGCAATCAATCCATACGGATGACCTCTATGATATTGATGACTGCCTGGAAATTACGGAGGTGGATGGGCAGCATATTCATCTGGAGCCCGCGCCGGGAGCATTACCGCCTGAACCGTACAGTGCTTATCACATCATTCCACCGGACGTAGTGGCGGCTTATGCCGCGCGTCGTACGGTGTAATCACTTTTCTTTGCGTTATGACGATGAGGCCATCTTTGAAGCAGGAACGGGAGGAAATTCAAGAACAGCTTTCTTCGTTTGGGGCGCGGCTGCGGGAGCTGCGCCTGCAACGCGGTTTGACTTTGCAGGAACTGGCTGCTCAAAGCGGCCTTTCGAAGGCATTTTTGTCCCGACTCGAATCGGGAGACCGCCAGGCATCCATTTCGGCCGCGCTCACGCTATCGAAAATTTTCCGCGTTTCTTTGGCTTCCCTATTTGAATCGCCTGTGACCGGCGGTTTATGCACGGTTATTCGGGCCGCTGAGGTGGTGGAGAAATCGGCCAACGGATTGAAATATGCCCCGTTATCCAATGCCGATCGTTTTTTTAATGTGCGACCGATGCGGGTAAAAGTGCCGCCATCCCGGCGGGGCAGCGAACATTATCGTCACGAGGGTGAGGAATGGATCTATGTTTTGCACGGGAAACTTACGCTCTCGCTCGCCGGCAAAACGTATGAGCTGGAAGAGGGTGACGCGGCGCATTTTGAATCACACCTGCCCCATCGACTGATAGCGCGAGGCGGCCGGGAAGCGGAAATTTTAGTAGTGGCCGCGCCGGATTGGAGCAGGCCAACCAGTCCCGTCTTCAACGAGCGCCGGTCCATCCCCGCCAGCGGATTTCTGGCTTTACCCCAAGGAAAGCCGGATCATTCCATTACAGCGGAATCAGGACGAAAAGGCGGCAACAAAAAATAGGCCAGCCAAGCCCAAATCTTCCAGCCAGACATTGACGGATTTATGAAGGAATAGCGGAGTAGAACAAAAAGCCTAGGGCGCACAGCTTGACGCGCCACCGGTATATCTTCATTTTCAATGGAAATGAAATCCACCAAACAAACAGTCCTCTTCTCCACCCTATTACTTGGTTTCGCCCTCGCCGTAAGGCAAACCTCCGCGCAGGACTCCGGTAAAGGCGTGGAACTATTCAACGGCAAGGATTTTACAGGCTGGAAGTTTTTTGCCCGCACCAATGCTGACCCGATGCAGACGTGGAGCATTTCCGATGGGATGATTCATTGCACCGGCAAACCGAGCGGATACATGTACACGGACAAAACGTATCATGATTTCAAGGTGACGGTGGAATGGCGGTTTCCCAAAACGATGACGCGTCCGGTTAACACGGGTGTGCTGGTTTTTTTGCACGATCGCGAACCGGATCTTAGCCCGAAAGTCATTTGGCCATTTTGCATGGAATGCCAGGGCATGCACGATCACATGGGCGATTTCTGGCTGCACGGCGGCATCACCTGCAACGAGCCCACCAACCTGCCGCATGGCGGAATAAAAATGCTGCTGCCCTCCAACGAGAGCCCTGTCGGCGATTGGACGACGTACAGCGTCATTTGCCGGAGCAATACCGTTGAAATTGTCGTCAACGGCAAGAGCATGAACAAAGCCACGGGAGTAAATGCAACGTCCGGCTACATTGGCATCCAGAGCGAAGGCGGGCCGTTTGATTTGCGCAAAGTGTATGTCGAACCGCTGGAATAAACTGTCGCGGTAACTAAATTTCGGATTCGCCACCTCATCCCGATTCTCTCCGCCGGAGAGGAAGAATTCTCATCGCATCCTCTCGGAGTGAGGGAGGTGGTGTCCGTTAAACTTTTCTGAAAAATCTGTCCCCTTTTATAGCGTTGCGTAAATGTATGGGTAAATGACCACAGACAACATGGAACTGGTGCGGGAGTATGCCCGGCATCATTCTGAGGAAGCGTTTGCGATGCTGGTGTCGCGGCACGTCAACCTGGTCTATTCGGTAGCATTGCGGCAGGTAGGCGACCCGCAACTGGCGGAAGAAGTGACGCAGGCGGTCTTCATCATCCTCGCACGCAAAGCGGGTTCGCTGGGTGCGCAAACGATTCTCTCCGGCTGGCTTTGCCGCACGGCGCGATATGCCAGCGCCAATGCGTTAACGATTCAACGACGGCGTGAGCGCCGGGAACAGGAGGCCTATATGCAGTCTGCTTTGACGGAATCAGAATCGCAAGAGTGGACGCAAATCGCCCCGTTGCTGGACACGGCGCTGGGCCGGTTGAGCGAGAAAGACCATAACGCCATCGTGCTGCGTTTTTTTGAGAGCAAGAATTTCGGGGAGATGGGCGTGGCCCTGGGAACGACGGAAGACGGCGCGAAAAAGCGCGTGAGCCGGGCGCTGGAAAAATTGCGGTCGTATTTTGCCAAACACGGTGTGAATTCGACGACGACGGCCATTGCGCGCACGATGGCTGCCAATTCGGTAGTACCCGCGCCGGCGGCGCTGGCAAAAATGGCAACCGCCGCCGCAGTGGCAAAGGGCGCGACGGCCTCGACTTCGACCTTAACCCTTATCAAAGGAGCATTGAAAATTATGGCATGGACCAAGGCGAAAACGGCCATCGCGGCCGGCGTAGTGATATTGCTGGCGGTCGGAACAACGACGGTGACGGTGAAAGCCGTACGAAATTACGATGATAACAAATGGGACAAAGGTGGGCCGCTGAGTTCAAGGGCGCTGGACAAAGCGCCACATGTCGTAAGAATCATTCCGACCAGATTTCCAAATGACGGCGGATGGCTCACCAGCAATAATCGAGCACTGGGCAGAGATGCCACCGCCGGCGAGATTGTGCTGGCAACTTATAGCGTCCTGGAAACACGCGCCATTTTTTCCACGGCATTGCCCGCGAGAAAATACGATTTCATTTCCAATGTAAATTCGCCAGGCAATGCGGCGCTGAAAGAGGAAATCAAAAAACAATTTGGCGTCGTCGCGCGACAGGAAACATTCGAAACTAATGTTTTATTCCTCCGCGTGAAACAGGCCAATGCACCGGGATTAAAAAAGGCAAAAGGCAACCAGAGCGCGTCTTCCTCGAGGTCCATGAATGGAGAATATAAACTCAGTAATGGACCTATTGGCAATTCCGTCTTTTTTTTCGAACACGTACTACAAATCCCAGTCATTGATCAAACCGGGCTGCAGGGAAACTATGACATTGACCTGACCTGGGACTACCAAAATGGCGGGGAGGAAAACCTGAAACAGGCAACAGCCAGCCAACTGGGAATGGAACTAGTGCCGGGTACCGCGCCGGTTGAATACCTCATTGTGGAGAAAGCCAAATGATTCAGATACAAATTTGAGGCTTGCGGTGCCCATCTAAACCCTAAGAAGTATTCCCGACTATGGGTTTTTATCCGGCAGGCCGGCAGAATTTTTTACGACAAGATTTTCGACTTTTTGCGTGCGCATGATTTCGCCGCGGGAGGATTTTTGAGTGTCGAAGTGGTCTAGCATTACCCCATCGGCGTCATCAATTTGCAATGAAGGGCGGGTATCCGGTTGATCGAAGGTGATTTGGACATTTTTCAGCGTTAGATTTTTAATATGGCGTACGTATAGTCCGGCGGCAGGCCGCAGGCCGAAACTGCGAGGTGAATAGTCGCGGGGATACGGGGGTACGATGTCCGCCGCAGCAGCGTTTGTAAAACCGCCAGGGTAATTGATTTTCACATTTTCAAGGGTGATGTTTTCCAGATCCGAGTCTTTCCAGCCGCTGATTGTGGCAGCCTGCACTGGTCCCTGGCGGCCGGGTATGCACTGACTGATGGTCACGTCCATCATGTGAACGTTTTTAATGGTGCCCACTTTTGCGCCAGGCTCGCCCGTGCGCAGGCGGTCCCAGATGAGAAAATAAATCGGGCAAGCCGCGCCAGTGACGACGATATTACTGTAATTAACGTCATCAACGACCGCGCTGTCACCGCTGGTGATGCCGATGCCGGCTTTCATGGCGCGTCCTATGTGGATGTTCCAGAAGTTGCAATTATGAAAATCGCCGGCGGTTTCGGAACCGAATTGCAGGCCGTTGCAACCGGACTCAAAATAGGAATCCCAGACATAAACGTTTTCGCTATTAATACGGCGGCCGAGGGCATAATCGCTTTTGACCCCGATGGTGTCGTCAACGCAGCCAGTAAAGTTGCAGTTATGGATTTGTACGTCGCTGCAACCCATCAGATCTACACCGTCGCGGGATTCTTTGATGACGATGCCGTTGAGTGTGACATCCCGGCAATCGTTGAGAAGGTAACAAAAATGGCCACCTTTTTCGTGAGTGATGTTTTCGAAGTCGAGATTTTTACCGACCTTGACGGTGATGAGTTTATCACCGTTACCGGGCTTGGGATCGCCATGGCCGATGGCAGGGCCGCCGTCGATTTTTCCGCCAACGATGGCAACGTTCTCGATATTTTCGCCGTACAAAAGTGAATCGTGAAAATGACTATGGCCTCCGTCCTGGTATTTGCCCCATGGATTTGACTCGGCAGGCTCAAAGGCTCCGCGCAGACCGAAAATCGTGGCATCAGAATCAAGCGAGAGACGCACATTACTCAGCAGATGAATGGAACCCGCACCGTAGCGGCCATTGGGAAAATAAACTGTGCCGCCGCCAGAGGCGTTGCATTCCTCGATCGCTTTATTGATGGCCGGAGTGTCGTTGGCCACACCATCGCCTTTTGCGTCGAAATTTTTCACGTTGTAGATTTTGTCCGCGAATTTTGGCCTGGGGAAATTAGGGGGCGTGAAAGGATTGTTATCCGCCCAAAGTGGCCAAGCTAAAAAAATCAGGAACATCCAGCAGGCGAATGATTTGGGGCGCATGTTTACTACATAGAATAAGCGGTAAAAAACCGTCTACCATTATACGTTCGTACTAGAAGATAAGTTCAGGCCGCCATGGCTTTGCCGGCGAGCCATCCCGTAGTCCAGGCCGCTTGGAAGTTGAAGCCACCGGTGATACCGTCGATGTCCAGCACTTCCCCGGCAAAGAAGAGGCCCGGCGAAATTTTGCTTTCCATGGTTTTGAAATTCACTTCGCCCAAACGGATGCCACCACAGGTGACAAATTCATCTTTGTTCAAGCTTTTGCCCGTAACCGCAAATTCGGAGCGAAGCAACTGACGGATCAATTGATGTTGTCCCGAATGCGAGACCGTTCCCCAGCGAGTATCCCGTGAAATGCCAGCGGCGAGGACCAGTTGTTCCCACAGCCGCCCGGGAAGAGGCGAGATGGGGAAATTGACGATGGCTTTGGCGGGTTGTGAGCGACGGCGCGCTTTAAATTCAGCGGAGAGTTTTTCCTCGTTCATCTCTTGCAGCCAATTGATGAGGAGTGGAAAGTGATAGTTTTTCGCGTGCAATTCGCGTGCGCCCCAGGCGGACAAACGTAAAATAGCGGGGCCACTCACACCCCAATGCGTGATGAGCAGCGCGCCCTGTTCGCGAAGCTTTATTTCAGGAATTGCGGCGGCGACATTTTCCAAAGAAATCCCGGCGAGTTCACGCAGCCATGGTGTTTCGATGTGGAAAGTGAACAAGGATGGCACGGGGGCTTCCAGGGAATGGCCAAGGGAAACAGCCAATTGGCCGAGCGCCGGCGTGCGACAGCCACCGGTAGCGAGTAATAATTTATCGCAGGCCAGGGTTTCACCATTGGAGAGTGCCAGCTCGAATCCGCTGTTTTTTTTGACGGCACGGTCCACGGCACAATTGGCCTTTAGTTTTATGCCAGCATTTCGTGCCGCATGCAGCAGGCAATCGATGATTGTTTGCGAAGAGTCGGTCACGGGAAACATACGACCGTCACTTTCGGTTTTTAATTTCACGCCGCGCTGAGCAAACCAGGCAACAGCATCGCTGGCCTGGAACTGGTTAAAGGGCGCAATCAGTGTTCGCTCGCCGCGCGGATAGCGCGTAGTCAATTCGCGCGCGTCAAAGCAGGCGTGGGTGACATTGCAACGACCACCGCCGGATGTTTTTACCTTGGAAAGAAAGTGAGACGTTTTTTCGAGAATGAGAATTTCCGCGCTCGCCTGCGTGTCGTGCCGGCGTTCGGCGCAGGTAATGGCGGCAAAAAAACCGGCGGCCCCGCCGCCGACGATGACGATGCGTTGCGGGTTGGCAGTTAACACGCCGTTGGTTCCGGTGCTGAGTTAGATGGCATTTTTAGGCTTCTGTTTGATGAATGATACCAAACATGCCATACCTCAGAAAACCAGAAAGCAAAACACCATTGGTGCAATAACCACGATGAAAATGCGATCCAACGGCAACCTATCGGCTCCAGTCCCGAAGAGTAATAAAATGGCAGGCACCGGAATCACTACGCCACATGGGCCGCCTCCGCCAGCGAAGCCGGGAGTAAATGCTAAAGCAAAAGTTAAAGCCCGAGGAAGCTGCCTCATCCAAAACAATTGAATATGGCGGCTCAGCCACCAAACTACGAGCAGCGGAATCACCCCCGCCAGTGTCATGAACAAATAAAAAGGCCATAGTGCATCCATAAGCGTGCCGTGTGCTTTTGCCAGACAATATACGATAATTGGCTCCTATTTCAAAGCTCTCCACCACAAGCTTGCACTTCTCTCAGGCGGAGTTAGCCTTGCGGTGTGACCACAACAGAAGGGAAAACCAATGAGACTACTGCGCCGGGAAATGTCGTCCTACGGCAACCCGTCTTTGCGACGACCCATTGGTCCATGGTGTTGACCGCGGGGCGTTCGGACACGACACGCGCACAAGACGCGCTTTCCAAACTTTGTTCCACATATTGGTATCCGCTTTACGCTTACGTGCGACGGCGTGGTTATTCGGCGCATGACGCGCAGGATTTAACGCAGGCATTTTTCGCGCAGTTGCTCGAACGGCAATCACTGGCGAGCGCGGACCCAAACCGCGGACGATTTCGCTCTTTCATGCTGGGGGTGATGAACCATTTCCTGGCGAACGAATGGACGCGGGCACAGGCACAGAAACGCGGCGGCGGAGCGAAACTTCTGCCGTTGCAATTTGACACTGCGGAGACGCGTTACGGGCATGAGCCGGCTGACCATATAACGCCGGAACAAAACTACGAGCGGCGATGGGCGATGACGCTGCTGGAAGAAGTCCTGCGGCGGCTGGCGAGTGAATACAAAGAGGAAGGACGCGCGGAACTTTTTGCGGAGTTGAACCCGTGCCTGGTGGGTGAACGCGCCGCACAACCTTATGCCGAATTGGCGGTACGGCTGGGTGTAAACGAAGGCACGGTGAAATCAGCTGTGCATCGCATGCGCCAACGCTATCGACAGTTATTGCGGGAAGAAATCGCCCATACGGTGGCGATACCGGGCGAAGTGGATGCGGAACTGCACCATTTATTCAATGTGCTGGGCGGCAGATAACGCATATCTGCTTTCTCCATGGACTTGCGATGGTTATGCAGAGACAAGTTTTTTCGTCGTTTTGGGGGCATTTTTCAGGTGTGGATAACGTTTTTGTTGGCGAAAACCGGCTCTTTAAGACTTGGCGATTTGCAATTTTAGCGTTTTAGATTCTTGCAAAATACCTGAAAAAACCGCTGAAAAAGCTGAAAAAGGCCGCTAAATACTAGGAATATTAAGAAAATGAAAAAACGCGCATCGTTGAGGTTTTGGGCGTTTTGAATTGTGAATAACCTCTGAACAAGTGCGTTGGCGTTATTTTCCTGCAACCTTTTACAGTTGTTTCCGTAGTAACTGTTAGAAGTAAATTTTAAACCTTATGAAGAAACTCTTTATCCCGGCGTTGATTTTTTGTGGTTTGCTGGCGGGTTGTGCGAGCGATTTCAGGATTGGCGGCGGCTCGAAGACGGATTCGACCACCAGTAACAATTCGACCAGCAACAATAGCACAACCAACAACAGCCAGCATCCGACTGCTGGTGAGGAAATCATTGAGCCGACCGTTGGCCAGCAGCTGATTGATTTGAAGAAAGCGCGGGACTCAGGCGCCATTACAGAGGCAGAATACGAAGCGGAAAAGGCAAAGCTCCTCAATGAAAAATAATGGCATGAAAAAAATTATCATTTCTTCACTGGCCGGAGTCACCCTCATGGTGTGGCTTACCGGATGCAGCTTCGCGCTAGGGACCGGTTCCACCACAAAAGTTGTGAATGCGACCGTTGGGCAACAATTGATTGACCTGAAGAAGGCCAAAGATATTGGGGCGTTGAGCGATGCTGAGTATGACCAGGAGAAGGCCAAGATTCTTAATTCCAAACAATAAGCGTCGAAACGGACGATTATGGGAACCGAACGAATTTGTCCAAACTGCCGGAAGCCGTTGCCGCCGGATGTGCCGCTAGAGCTTTGTCCGGAATGCCTGATCAAAGCCGGCTTCCCAACAGGAACGGAGCCGGGTTCGGGAGGTATTGGAAGATTTGTGCCGCCGCCGATCGAGGAAATCGCCAAATTATTTCCCCAGTTTGAAATACTCAGCCTGATTGGCAAAGGCGGGATGGGTGCGGTTTACAAGGCCCGGCAGCCGGCCCTTGACCGGTTCGTCGCACTAAAAGTGCTGCCGCCGGCGGTGGCCAATGATCCCGGTTTCGCCGAGCGCTTTAACCGTGAAGCGCGGGCCCTGGCACGCCTGAGCCACCCCAATATCGTCGTAGTCTATGATTTCGGCACGGCGGGCACGCTGAATTACCTGGTCATGGAATTTGTGGATGGCACTAACCTGCGGGAAATCGAACAAGCAGGGAAGCTTTCCGCGGAACAGGCGCTGGCCATCGTCCCGCAGATTTGCGAGGCGCTTCAATTCGCGCATAACGAGGGTATCGTGCACCGTGATATCAAGCCGGAAAATCTTTTGATCGATAAAAAAGGCCGGCTGAAAATCACCGACTTTGGCATCGCCAAAATTCTCGATGTAGCAACGGGCAAAGTGGCCCTGACCGGCGCGAAAGATGTGGTAGGCACGCCGCATTACATGGCGCCGGAACAGATTGAAAAACCGCAAACGGTGGACCATCGCGCGGATATTTATTCATTGGGCGTAGTTTTTTACGAGATGCTCACGGGTGAATTGCCGCTGGGGAAATTTTCTCCGCCGTCAAAAAAGGTTCAGGTGGACGTGCGGCTGGATGAAGTGGTGCTGCACACGCTGGAGAAAGAGCCCGAGCGCCGATATCAGCAGGCGAGCCAGGTAAAGACAGATGTGGAGACCATTGCGGGAACGCCACCGCCGATAGGGGGTGTCGCGCCGCCGATTTCTCCCACGCCATCGCAAGAAGCGACGAGTGACAAGATTCTGCTGCCGACGTTCCTGCTGGCGTTCTTTTTTGGCTGGTTCGGCGCACACCGGTTTTACGTAGGGAAAATTGGAACGGGCATCGCGCAGTTGTTCACCCTGGGCGGCCTGGGTATTTGGGCGACGATTGACTGGATATTGATCCTTTGCAAAGTGTTCACGGACGGCAAAGGGCGGCGCATCACCAATTGGTGGCATCCCGGCCCGTCACACCAGCCCGCGCCGCCTAAAATGCCTGAGCCTCCCATCGCGAAGGGGACTCCATCCGACGTCAACCCCACGATGATTATTGCTCCGGCAGTGGCGTTATTGGTCGCCGGTTGCATGAAATTATTTGGCGCGCTGATGGCTCTCCTCTTCTTTCAATTTGGGTGGAGCATTACGCCACTGACTTCGGCCTTTGGGCACATTGGATTTCCGATCATAGGATTTCATTGGGGCATATTAGCCGTTTTTAGCACAATCCTGTTCTCGGTGACTCCCGCGCTGGTCATTATTTATGGCGCGGTGGAAATGATGCGGATACGAAGTTACGGCTGGGCGAT
>Ga0335083_10006725_pt1 | contig 14278 bp, 12 predicted proteins | sample Lox_Sample_42_FD_206716 | JGI IMG/M metagenome (GOLD analysis project Ga0335083, IMG submission 206716) | Soil microbial communities from Loxahatchee National Wildlife Refuge, Florida, United States - Lox_Sample_4.2 | ecosystem: Environmental > Terrestrial > Soil > Wetlands | place: USA...
CGAGGACGTGCGCATGCAGCTTTGCATCCCCACCTCGCTGGCGATCATCCTGCCAACCGCTTGGCGTTCCTATCGGGCGCACAAGGCGCGAGGCGCGGTCGTGCCTGAGGTGATGCGGTTATGGATGGTGCCGACCGTGGTCGGCGTCATCCTCGGCTCGGCCATTGCGGCGGTAGCGCCGTCGGGTGTCTTCAAACTGGCCTTCGTGCTCATCGCCGCGATTATCATCGCCAAGATGTGGTTCATCAGCGATCGCTGGCGGCTCGCCGACGACCTGCCGGGCCGACCGGCGATGCGGGTTTATGGTTTCTCGATCGGGCTCGGCTCGTCGCTGATGGGGATCAGCGGCGGTTCGCCGGCAACGTTGGTGCTGACCCTTTACGGCAAGCCGATCCACACCGCCGTGGCGACCTCGGCCGGCATCGGCGTGCCGATCGCCATCGCCGGTACGATCGGCTACATCCTCGCGGGCTTGCCGCACATGGGACAGTTGCCGCCGCTGTCGCTGGGCTTCGTATCGCTGATCGGGGTCGTGGCGATCGCGCCGATCTCCGCTTGGGTCGCGCCCTGGGGCGCGCGCCTCGCGCACGCACTGCCCCGGCGCTGGCTCGAAATCGCGTTCGGCGCGTTTCTGTGCCTTGTCGCGGCCAGATTTTTGGCCAGCCTTATCTGAACATTGGGCTTATCTGAACATCCGCCCGAGTGGCGGCAGCCCCATCAGCATCTGCCCGACAGTCTCGAAATGGATCGGACGGCCCTGGCCTTGCTGCGTGCCGGCGTGGATGTCGCGCATGCGGCGCTCCAGCGGGTTGTCCTCGAAAATCGCTCCGGAGCCGGCGGCGTGATAGACCGTCGCCACCACATCGCGCGCCTGATGGATCGCCCAGGTCGACGCGAGGCGCAGTTGCGGGTGATGGTCGGCGCTGATCGAGCCTTTGGCCTGCGCCTCCTCCCACATCTCGGCGATCACTCCGCGCAGATAGGCCCGCGCCGACTTCAACTTGGCCTCGCATTGCGCGATCTGCGACTGGATGACGTTGTTTTCGCGCAACGTGCCCTTGGCGCCGCGCGGGGTCTTGTCGCGCGCGATTTCGATAAAGGAGTCATAGGCGCCGCGCGCGATCCCCATCGCTACATGCGGAAAGCTCATCGCGTAGATCATGCCGCTGGTGATCTGGTAGAGCGGCCCGGTTTCTTGCAGTTCCGAGAGATCGTCGCGGAGGGCAGTACGCGCCTGCGGCACGAAATGGTCTTTCAGCTCGTAGCTGTCGCTGCCGGTGCCTCGCAGCCCCAGCACCTGCCAATTGTCGATAATCGTCGCTTCTGATTTGGGGACGACGATCGTGCGGACGACCGGGCGGCCGTTGGCGCCCATGCGCGGGCTGCCGTCCCGCTCGACAATCGGACAATGCGCGCCGAGCCAGCTCGCGTGCCGGCTACCGGTTGCAAAGCCCCAGCGCCCGGTCACGCGGTAGCCGCCTTCGACCGCGACCATTTTGCCGGCGCCGGGAAGCTCCGGCCCCCAGGCGAGGATGCCGCGCGGCCCGCCGAAGACCTCGACCGCCATCTCGTGCGAAAGATACGGCGCCAGCATCGAGCAGCCCGAATTCTGGCCGAGGCTCCATGCCGTGCTGCCGTCGCCGGTCGCGAGGATTTCCAGCACCGCCGTATAGGTCAGCGGGTCCAGCTCGCCGCCGCCGATCGATTTCGGCAACAGCATCTTGAAGATGCCGCGATCGATCATCGCCTGGATGATGGGCTCGGAGGTTTGGCGGTTCTTCTCGATCTGGTCGCCCGCCTCGCGCAGCATCGGCACCAGCTCCCGCGCGCGCTGAATGTAATCCTGCCTGATCGCCGCATCGGTGACGCTGCTGCCGTCCATGACAATTTCCTCCGTCGAACGGGCCTATTCTGCCGGCATCGCCGCGCGATGTGAAATGCCGAGCACGCATGATGCGCCATACGCGCGGCGAATTACGCGGCTCGCCACCCTCGCCGACGGCTTTTAACAGGCGGTTCACCGCCTGTTCTCCGCCTGATACCCTTTGGGTAACAGGCGGATGGCGTCGCCTGTTTTCGCTGGCCGTGGCGGCACCTTGAAATCCGAACGCCCTCTTTTGCGGGGATGCTTAGATCATCATTGTGGCAATCTTAGCGGGACGCTGCGTGCCACAGTGTCAACGAAGAGCATCTATTTGTCGTGGGTGTGCCGGTAAAATAGGATACTTGCCGCTCGCGGCGCTATGCGGGGAGGCAATAATCGATGGCGAACTACAGCATCTGTCTTGGAACGGCGGGCTGGGGCGTATGGCACAGTCCGGATTCCGGCCAGTCATGGACTCGGCATCGCGCTCCCTTTCCGCTCAACAGTCGCGTTCAGGCGCTGGTTGCCCATCCCGCCGAGGCGCATACGGTTTTTGCGGGTGGCGATACTGGCTTGTTCGTGAGCCATGACAGCGGCGAGCATTGGGAACGCATCGGCGCTCAGGGCGATCTGCCGACGATCTGGTCGCTGACGATCGATCCGGTTGATCCCGACATCCTCTTTGCCGGGACGCGCCCGTCCGGGGTCTACCGCTCGCGCGACCGGGGCCGGCATTGGGAAAAGCTGCAAGTCGACATCGCGCCGGAATGCTCCATCGGCGAAACCTTCGTCACCGGTCTTGTCGTCGACCCCGAGGATCATCGCCGGGTCTGGGCGGGCGTCGAAATCGACGGCATTTACCGCAGCCTCGACGGCGGCGACACCTGGACGCACCAGAAGACGGGCTTGTACGACCCGGACATTCACTCGATGGCGATCGCGGCGACGCAGCCCAAGCGCGTCTATGCCAGCACGGCGCGTGAGGTCTTTGTCAGCGACAATCTGGGCGACACCTGGCAATCCCTGGAGATCAGGGAGAAATGGCCGCTGCCCTATGCCCGCGGTCTCGCGGTCAAGACAGACAATCCGGGTGTGCTGTTCGCGGGGTGCGGCGAGACCACGACCGGCGAAAAAGGGCATGTGCTCCGCACCACCGATTACGGCCAGCGGTGGGAGATACTGCCGCTTCCCAGCGAGGCCAATGCCACGATGTGGGGCCTCGCGACCCACCCCGCCGACGCCGACCGGATCGTCGCGTTCAGCCTGTTCGGCGAGGTGTACGTTACCGAGGATGCCGGTGTGTCCTGGCGCAAGATCGCGCGGGAATTCGGCGAGATCAGGACGGCTGCCTGGCTGCCGAATTAGACCGCTTTCAGCTTCGCCAACCCCTGAGCCAGGTCGGCCATCAGGTCGGCGGGGTCTTCGAGGCCGATATGGATGCGGACCAACGGCTCGCGCGCGTCCCATTTTGTCGCCGAGCGGATACGCTCGGGATAGGCAGGCTGGATCAGGCTTTCAAACCCGCCCCAGCTCGCGCCGATGCCGAACAGGTCGAGCGAATCGATCATCGCGTAGACCTGTTCTTTAGACACCGGTTTCAGAATCACGCCAAAAAGCCCTGACGCGCCGAGAAAATCGCGCTTCCAGATCGCGTGACCGGGGTCTTCTGGCAGCGCCGGGTAAAGCACGCGCGATACTTCGGGCTGGGTTTGCAGCCATCTGGCGACCTCAAACGCATTGCGCTGGTGCCGCTCCAGCCGCGCACTTAGGGTTCGCATACCGCGCAGCGCGAAGAACACGTCGTCGGGCGCGGCGGAATGGCCGATCTGCGCCATCGCCGTGCGCACCGGCAGAAAGCTTTCCTCGTTGCAGATCACCACCCCGAGCATCACATCGGAATGGCCGCAGATGTATTTGGTCGCGGCGTGGATCGAGACATCGACCCCGTGCTCGAACGAGCGGAACAGGTAGGGCGTGCCCCAGGTGTTGTCCATCAGCACCTTGGCGCCGTGGCGGTGAGCGACAGCGGCGATCGCCGGGATGTCCTGCACCTCGAAGGTCAGCGAACCCGGTGACTCGCAATAGACGACCTTGGTGTTCGGCCGCATCGACTGCGCGATGCCTTCGCCGATCAGCGGATCGTAATAGGTCGTCTCGACACCGCATCTCTTGAGGATGCCCTCGCAGAAATTGCGCGCCGGGCCATAGGCGCTGTCGACCATCAGGCAATGGTCGCCGGCCCCGAGCAGCGCCTGCAGCGGCGCGGTCACCGCCGCCAGCCCCGACGACATCAGCATCGCGCGATAGCCGCCTTCGATCTTGGTCAACAGTTCTTCGAGGGGAAACGTGCCGGGCGTGCCGTGCAGCCCGTAGCGCACGCCGGTAAAGGGCGGGGCGGCGCGTTTTGCTTCCCATTCCGCCATGTCTTTCGAAAGGATCGTCGACGCGTGATAGACGGGCGGGTTGACCACCCCGAAATTCGCCTCGGGGTTGCGCCCGACATGGGTCAGCAGCGTGTCTTTGCGATAGTGACGCGGGCGATCATCGTTTTTCATGGCGGAGGTAATCCCTGGCGTTTTGCGGTGCAACCTGGGCGGAATTTACAACGTGTTCGTGGCACGCGCACAACCCCGCGCTCCCCGGCAGGCACGGCATCTTTCGCAAGAGACCTGACCGTTATTCGGGCGAGCCGTTGCCCGAGGCGAGACGCATCACCCCGCCAATGAGACTACGGAATGCGGCGTCGTAGCTGACGCCGCTGATGCCCCAGTGATGGTCGCTGCCGTGCCAGCGGCAATGCCACTCACCGATCCAGCCCGGCAGGCTCTCGCCCCAATCAAGCGTACCGACGACGATGGCCTCGCCGTCCGGCGATGGCGGCGGATCGGCCGCGAAACGATCGGTTGAAAACCCCCACGTGGCGAACTCGGCTTGGGAGGGGATGCGGAATTTCATGCCGAGTTCGCCGGCCCAGGTTGCGAAAGCACCGCGCTGTTCGGCGCCCTGTGGCGCTTCCGCACTCAGCAGATAGGCGGGCGGCCTCGGCCCATGCACGAGCAGCACCGGCACGATCACCGGGCGCGCGCCCAACCAGGGTTTATCGCCAAATTGCGCGAGTATCGCGTCGATCTTGGTGGGGTCGAAGGTGACGGTCAGCCGATGCGGCCGGTCGGAGGTCCCCTGGTCGTCATGCAACGGAATGCCGGCCATCATGTCGGCATAGCTGAAACAGGCGACGAACTCGCTCGCCCGCGCCGCCACCGTTGCCGTGCGCGAGTCGTCCTTGAGCCGCGCGTCGCCCGACGCCTTGACCAGTACCGCGCGTAGGGTTTGGCCGAAACCCCAAGGCCGTTGTCGCATATCGGTGCCGGTGACGATGACGTCGGCGCGATAAACAGGGTCGATATGCGGCGGGCACGGTGTCTCCGGTTTCGGCGCCATCAGCAGCGATCCCAGATAATGCCCGTTCGGGCCTGAAGCCGGCGCTTCCGGGTTCCCGGCACCCGCGGCAGGCGGCTGCTGAGCCTGCGCAGGATGCGGCGTGAAAGCCGCGAGCAACAGCGCCAACGCCCAAACCAGCCTTTGACGTTTGGCTTTGTGCATTTGTCCTTGCCTCGGGAAGAACAATGCTAGGATCGGCAAATCGTCGTCAACACGGGCTCGACCCGCCGAGGAGAAGCCAATGCCCGATGCTCTCACCGTGGTCCGCGAAGAGGACCGCCCGGTCGTGCCGTTTCCGGGGGGCGCCACCTACCGCACGCTGATCGGCGACGATAACGGCACCGATATTCCCATCCGCACCGGCATTCAGACCTCGCAGCCGGGTTACGCGACGCGTGAGCACTCGCATCCCTATGTCGAAATTCTCACCGTCCTGTCAGGCGAGGGCGAGGCTTGGCTCGACGGCGAACCGGGGACCACGGCGATGGCACCGGGCGTCACGATCTCGATCCCCGCCGGCCGCGTTCACGGTTTTCGCGTGCTCGGAGACGAGCCGCTCGTCACCTACGGGATCCACACTTTCCCCAAGCGCATCGTCAATTACAAGGACCGGTGTAAGGCCTGGGCCGCACTAGACCTTCCCCAACCAAGGAGCTGAAATCATGGCTGTCACCCGCATTGATGTCGGACAAGGCCCCGGCCCGCGCATGAGCCGCGCGGTCATTCATGACAATCGCGTCTTTCTCGCCGGACTCACCGCGTCGGATGCCACCCAGGACGTCCAGGGTCAAACTCGGCAGATCCTCGCCAAGATCGACGATTATCTGAAGCAGGCCGGAACCAGCAAATCCAACCTGCTGACCGCCAATTTGTGGATCAAGGACATGGCGCTGTTCTCGCAGATGAATGAGGTGTGGAACGCCTGGGTCGATCCCGCGAACCCGCCGGCCCGCGCTTGCGTGCGCGCCGACATGGCGCGGCCGGAAATCCTCGTCGAGATCATGGTGACCGCGGCTAAATGACGGGCGAGCTTTTACCGCCCGTCATCCCGACGTAGGTCGGGATCCACGTTTCCAACCACCGAAGCGGCGGAAGGGTGGGTCCCGGCCTTCGCCGGGACGACAAAGTAAGTGAGGTCGTGAGTTTGAGTACGACAGATCAAGAGAGTTGGCTCGGGCCGCTCGCCGGCATCAAGGTCATCGACCTCACGCGCGTGCTCGCTGGCCCGTTCGCGACGCAAAGCCTCGGCGATCTCGGCGCCGAGGTCTTCAAGATCGAGCCGCCGGGCACGGGCGATGAGACGCGGCATTTTCCGCCCTTTGTCGGCGGCGAGAGCCACTATTTCCTCGGCATCAACCGCAACAAGAAAAGCCTTGTCATTGACCTCCAACAGGAGGCGGGGAAGGAAATCCTGCGCCGTCTCGTCGCCCAGGCGGATATCCTCGTCGAGAATTATCGGCCCGGCGTCATGGACCGGCTGGGTCTCGGCTACGCCGCGCTGGCCGAGATCAACCCGCGCCTCATCTACTGCGCGATCAGCGGCTTTGGCCTTTCCGGGCCGCTACGGGACAAGCCGTCCTTCGACATCGTGACCCAGGCGCTGTCCGGCGCGCTCAGCATCAATGGCGAGCGCGGTCATATGCCGATCAAGCTCGGCATTCCCTTGGGCGACATGGTGGGCGGCGTGTTCGGGCCGATGGCGGTACTCGCCGCGCTGCACGAGCGGCACAGCACGGGGCGTGGGCGGCTCGTCGACATCAGCCTGCTCGACGGGCTGATCGGCATGCTCGGCTATTTCGCTCAGCTTGCCTTTATCACCGGCGAGGACCCGCCGCCGATGGGTTCGAGCCACCCCAACATCGTACCGTACGGCAGCTTTCCCGCGTCCGACGGCTCAATCATCATCGCCGTGCTGTCGGAGCGGTTCTGGGGCAATTTGTGCAACGCACTGGAACGGCCTGATCTTGCCGCCGATCCGCGCTTCGCGAACCCGACCGGACGGCGCGACCACCGCGACGAACTCGATGCGATGATCGCCGAGGTGACACGCACAAAGACTGTCGCCGAATGGGAAGAACGGCTCCAGGAATCGGACGTGCCGCATTCCCCGGTGCTTGGGGTTACCGCCGCGCTGGCGAGCCCGCATGCACTGGCGCGCGAAATGGTGGTCGAAGCGCAGCACGCGACGATTGGCCCGATGAAAGTCGTCGGGCGGCCGGTCAAATTCCCCGGCGCGGCGCAACCGCCGGTTACCGCGCCGCCGATTTTTGGTCAGCACACCGCTGACGTGCTGCGCGAGACGCTCGGCCTTGGTGAAGACGAGATCGAAAAGCTGCGCGCGTCAGGCGTAATCGATCGCGCGCGCGGCGCCGGGTGATCCGCGTCGAGGCGGTTTTTCCGCCAAGCCGCGACGCGGATCAGAGCTTACGCCGATTGGCCGCGAGGTAGGCGGCAACGGCCAGCGCGCCCATCACCGGCGGTACGGTCGCGAGTGCGTGCGTGGCGTCGGCAAACAGCGAGCACAGCGCCGCACCGACAAACCCCATACCCATCTGCAATGCCCCCATCAGCGCCGAGGCCGATCCGGCATTGCGCGGAAAGAGCGCCAGGGCGCTCGTCGTCACGCCCGGCATGATAAACGCAAACCCCAGCATCCACAGGCACATCGGCGCGACGATTTGGGCCACGCCCAGCCCGATAAACCGCAGCGACAGCGCCAGAGCAATCGCCGCGACCAGCACCATCAGCGCGCCCACGAGCACCAGCCGCGTGATCGACAAGAACCGCAGCAGCCGGTTCATCGCCAGGGAGCCGAGAAGGTACGACACCATCAACGACGCGGTAGTCACGCCAAAAACCGGGCTCGACAGGCCGATTTTGCCCATCAATACGAACGGCATCAGGGTTTGGGATGCATAGAACCCGCCGATTGACAGCGACGTCAGCACGACCTGGCCGATAAAGGCGCGCGAGGTAATGAGCGTCGCGTAGTTGACCGCGAGCGCGCGCAGCTTGGTGGCGCGCGGATCGCGGCGCTCGTTGGTTTCGGGAAACCGCCAGACCAGCGCCAGCAGGACCGCGCCGTATATGGCAAGGATCACGAACAGGACCCGCCAGCTTGTCATCGTGATCAGCGTACCGCCGACGATCGGCGCCGCCGCCGGCGCGATGCTGAGGATGAGGCTCATCAGCGAGATGATCCGCGCGGCGCCGTTGCCGGCGAACCGGTCCACCACCATGACCCGCGAGAGCGCGACACCGCCGCAGGCGCCGACACCTTGCACCAGGCGCCCGAAGATCAGCGCAGTCACCGAGGGGGCAGCAGCGCTGGCGATCGAGCCGATGACGTAAAACGACAGGCAGACAAGAAGGATAGGCCGTCGCCCGAACCGGTCGGACAGCGGGCCGCAAATCAATTGGGCCCCGGCGAAACCAAAGAGATAGACGGTGATGGTCGCGCGGACCGCTTCCTGGGTCGTGTGCAGCGCCGAGATCAGCAAGGTCATCGCCGGCGTGTAGAGGCTCATTGACAGCGGGCCAACAGCGATCAACAGCGCGCCGACGATCGTCATGCGCAACGGCGTCAGCACCGCCGGAGCCGCGGCGGCGGCTGCGTTCGCATCGCTGATCGAATCTTTCTGCATCGCGGGATTGCGCTTCAGCAACCCGCGTGCCGACAGCCGCGGCCGCTCCCAGGCCAATAAGCTCAACCGTCGTGCTCCCATGACAAGCCGCGTACCTACCGTCTCGCGGCCATTCGTGGAGTCATATAGTTAGGTCAGCTTACGATCTGTTCAGCGATTTTTGCAGCGCACAATTGCGCAGATTTCCCTCGTCATTCCCGCGAAAGCGGGAACCTACGAACACGGATCTTTGCCAAGTTGGCCCTGTCCGTGGTCATGGGTTCCGGGTTCGCTGCTTCGCAGCGCCCCGGAATGACGATCAAATGTCTAAGAATGCTTGAAGCGGGTCACCAGGCCGGCCGAGGCTTTGACGTGGTCCTTAAGCGCGACGGCCAGCTCTTCGCGGGTCATGCCGGGCTTCAGCGCGGGGTCCTTGGGATTGAGGTCGGTCGCGATGAGGATAAAGGTGTAATGATGCCAGTCGGTGTTCGGTGGCGTGCCGGGCCCCCAATAAGTTGCCTTTTCCATCGTGCTCTTGCCACCGATGAACTTATCGGACGCCTTGCTCAGCTCGCCCTCGGCGAACCCCTTTACGTCGGCGGGGATGCCATAAATCACCATATGGTTCACCCCGGCCGGTGCGCGGCCTTCCGGATCGATCATCACCATCGCAAAGCTTTTGGTGCTTGTCGGTGCACCGGACCACGCGAACGGCGGCGAGATGTTCTCGCCGACGCAGTTTGGGCTGCGCTGCTTGTCGGCACAGGCGTTCTTGACGGCGAGCTGATCGTTGTCCTTTAGGGCAGACGAGGTGAGGGTCAACACGTCGGCGCGCGCGGTTCCGAGCGATGCCGCTATGACGCCGGCGGCCAGCAAGCTTGCGAGAGCATGTTTCATCAGCGTCCTCCCCGCGGGTTCTCGGCACCGGCTTGTTTTTCGGCAGCCGTTATGAGGAAGGACCCTACTGCTTCACACTCACCGCAGGCACGACAAATTCTCGTGACGCGCCGACCTGGCGGCGAGCGCCGCCGGATAAACCGGCAGCGCCGCAAGGCCTATCCGGCCGCGTGCGCGGCCGTGAACGAGGGCAGTTCGGCGCGCTCGGGGGCCGGCATCGGCTGCGGCCACCAATGGTCTTCCCATTCGGCATGGATATGCTTGAGGCGCGGCAGCACCTTCTCGGCAAAGAGCCGCGTGTTGTACTTGGCCAGCTCCTTGCCCATGTTGCCGAACTGCAAAAGCATCATCAGATGGCCGACATTGAGGCTGGTCGCGACCGTGGTGAGCTGCTCCACCACCTCGTCCGGTGAGCCGATGATCACATAACCGCGGTCGACGATGTCCTCCATGCTGGTCGTCGCGCGCGCCGCCTGGCGGGCGTTGAGGCTGGCGGCCCGGCCGATCTGGCCGGTGATACCCGCGCGTTGTGTCGCCTCGGTGATGTAGCCAGGCGGCATTGCCCATTTCGGGTCGACGCGCAGGCAGCGGCCATAAAAATATTCGGCCGGCTCGGCATAAAGCTCCATCGCCTGCTCGCGGCTTTCGGCGACGCCGACGAATTGCAGGAAGCCGGCGCGGTACGGGTTCATGTCCTTGCCGAGACGCTTCATCTCGTCCCAGAACCCAGTCATTGTCGCCTGGCCGTCCTTGTAGCCGAAATACGACAGGTACGCGTAGACGTAATCCATCTTCGCGCACCACTGCCAGGTCTCGACCGAGCCGCCGCCGGGGATCCATACCGGCGGGTGCGGCCGCTGGATCGGCCGCGGCCAGATATTCACGTAGCGCTGCTGGTTGTAGCGGCCGTTAAAAGCGAAGGTGTCTTTCTCCTGCCACGCCTTCATGACGAGGTCGTGCGCTTCCAGATAGCGTTCGCGCAGCATCGACGGGTTTTGGCCATAGGCGAAGCAGGTATCCATCGGCGTGCCGACCGGGAAGCCGGCGATCAGCCGCCCGCCCGAGATGCAGTCGATCATCGCGAATTCCTCCGCGACCCGCGTCGGAGGGTTGTAGAGCGCCAAGGAATTACCCATCACGCAGATCGCGGTATCGGTCGTGCGTCGTGCGAGCGACGACGCGATCAGATTGGGTGAGGGCATCAAACCATAGCCATTGGAATGATGCTCGTTGACACAGACGGCATCGAAGCCGCATTCGGCGGCGTATTCGAGCTCGTCCATGAAGTCGTTGTACATGTGGTGCGCCCGCCGGGGGTCGAACAGCGAGGAGTGGATGTCGACCCAGACCGAGGGATGCTTTTCACGGAAATCATCCGGCAGCTCGGTGTACGGCATCAGGTGGAACCACATCAACTTCATCTCGTTGCTCCGTGTCTCTCAGGACCGTGGCGGCCCAAAAACCTAATGTCCGTCTCACTTTTTTCGGTGAGGCTGGTGATAACAAGTACCATGCGTAGCGCCTACTTGTCGCACAGTTTTGCCCCAAATCTGTACCAGCTCGCCGATGTGATGCTGATCCGCGCCTGGTGTCGGCGCTGACGGCGAACTACTGACGCGAGCATCAAAGATCGGCTGAGCGGGTAGAGCGGTCTTTTCCCAGGGATGGTCGGCGGCGACACAGGTGTGCCGAAAGCAGACTTCGGTCCAGCGACGGAAAGGCGCCCGTAGAGGACCACAGCAAGGAGCCGGAATCTTTTTGGGAGGCCTCAGACGAGGATCGAGTATCTCGCTTAGGAGCTGGATGCTCCGCCGAGCCCCTGTGTGTCCGGCAACTGGGCAAGCGCCAGGTCTTCCGGGAGCGAGTATCGTTCTTCCAGAGTTCGATTGAGCAGGCTCAGTTGCTGATGTATCTCGCCAACCCGAGAGGGCGGCAGGGTTTGCAGAAGGGTTTCCATTGTCGCCCGCATTCGTCGCGCGACCTGAAAGTTGGCGGCACCGTAGCGGCGGATCTCGCTGAAGGTGAGCTGCACAAAATCCTGCCAATTCGGGGTTCGCAAGATCACCCTCAACCGATGATCGCGATCAAAGATCCTTTCGTCATGAAGGCTTCGTTCCCCGACCGTGTGAAGGAGACGCTGAAGCTGGTCGAGGGCCAAAACGGCGGTCGTTGGGTCGTTGATCGCCGGGGACAACGCTTTTATGGCAATGTCGACGATGACGCGGAACGCAAATGTTGAATCCTGCTCGATCGTCCGCTCGCGGCCGAAGGCGACCTGGCCGCGAAGCCATTGATCGCCAATCTGCTCGGCGCCTTTGCCGCGGACTCTGAATAACAATTCGCCGCGCGCGACGAAATCGCCAACGCGAGGCACCAATTCGATGACGGCATTCACTCTAGTTGCCGCGGCGATCAGAGCCGTCACATTGACGGCGATGACAATCGCGGAGCTGTCGTCGTGGACAACGGTCCGTTCCGGTTCGCCAAGCGCGCCCGGCGTGGCCGCCGCATTCGGCGTGGGCGACAGCGGACGAGGATACACATCGTCGATAACACGAAGCCCCTGTTGCGCCAAGCGGCTCACAATGCTGACAGGCCGGAGCAGTCTGGCCGCGTAGTCAATCAGGAACATAAATACCAGCACGCTCACCAGCCCCAGAATGCCAAGCAGGCTAATGAGGAAATGCGGAATGCCCTCGACCCGGCTCTTTACGGCGATCGCAAGAAGCAGCGTGTAGACGAACAGCGCGACCGCCCGACGAATGGATTTATCCCGCAACAGCGTGGTGGCGATGATGCGCGGCGTAAGCTGACCGCTGGCGACTTGAATAGCGACGAGCAGCGAACTGAACGTGAAGACGATAAACGCCGTGCACGATCCGATAATGTAGTCGGCCACCGCAATCGTCCCTTCCCGGTCAAAAACGAAACCGGGGACCCACCCAAAATCAAATTGCACTGCGTAAGCGACGCGAAAGGTGGCCTGCTCAAGGACCAGGGCAATCGCCGGCGCGATCCAGATCGTCGACAGCAGGTAGCTCTTGATGGCGTACCAGCGGTTCCAGTGCATGTTGATGGTCGTCGGTTCTCGACCTCTGGCGGCAGCTATCGGGCAAGCCGCTGGATAATATCAAATACTTCGCGATGCGCGGGGCTGGCCGAATCACCGAGCTCGGCGGCGGGATGTTCATCCGCAATGCGGCTCAGCCTGAGCAATTCGCGTGCGCGCTGTCGTCGGGTCAGCTGTAGATGGGATGGCCGGCTGGTGAACAGCAGCCGACGCAGCTCGCCTCGGCCAAACAACTGGCTAAATTCCGAGGCCGTCACATAGATAAAAAATAGCACGAGCAGCCATAGCGAAATCGCAACGAACCGGCGCCATGAAAAAGTCGTGACTAAATGCATCGGGAAGTCGCCGGGTGAGTGGCCGTCGATAATCGAAAAATGGACGAAGCGTTCCAAGAGCCGCGCGACGAACACAATCACCCAATAGACTGTCGTTTTGAACAAGATTGGCTGAATCAGGGGCGCTCGATCGAAGAAGCGGATGATCGGCAAGTTATTCGCGACGAGCACGGCCTTGCCAACGACAAGGGCGGCCGTGGTCGCCAACATAAAACTGCTGACCGCGACGAGGTAGTCGGCGACAAGGAGATTGGTCGTCAGCACAATGAAGTTGAAACCGATAAAGAAGAACAACGTCGGCCGCGCAGCCTCGCGAGCCTCATGGAAAATTCTCCGACCAATCCGTCGTATCAAGCCGGAGTCGGCTGCATTGTGACGAAAGGCCGATACCGGGTCCTGTTGAATTGGGTCGGTTGTCATCGTCACTCCTCGCTGCCGTCTCGCCAAATGGGCAGACTATCGGAATTCCGGATCGCCCCATTGCGTTCGCCGCCTCCGTGCGGCACGGCACTGGCTCGTAAGATAATCTACCAAAGCGTTCGCCGTGCCACAGGAGAATCCAGGTAATCATCAATATTGGTGGCCAACCCGTGTAACAGCATGTAAATGTTCCGCTGCGTTGGGGGCATGGGGGAGAAAGCGGGTTGCGGTTCAGCAGATTTTTCGTGCTGCTGGTGCTGGCGGCGTTGCTCGATGCGTGTTCGACGCCGCAAGTCGCGCCGACCGTGGCTGGGCTGCCGCCAGGCGCCGGTTACGCCCGCGGCATCGACATGGCAACCGATTCCAGCGACGTCACCGCCCAACTGCAAGGGCGGCCGTGGCTGCAATTTGTCGCGCGCTATTATCGTGACCCGGCTTCGCGCTTTCCGGCGCTGACGCCAAGCGAGGCGCAGCGTCTGTCCGCGCTCGGCGTGAAGATCGTCGCGGTCTGGGAATGGCATTCGAGCACGCCCTCATACTTCACCTACGCGACCGGCTACAACGATGCGCTGAGCGCCGCGCGCCAGGCGAGCGCTGTCGGCCAGCCGACCGGCAGCGGGATTTATTT
>Ga0335083_10006727_pt1 | contig 14277 bp, 18 predicted proteins | sample Lox_Sample_42_FD_206716 | JGI IMG/M metagenome (GOLD analysis project Ga0335083, IMG submission 206716) | Soil microbial communities from Loxahatchee National Wildlife Refuge, Florida, United States - Lox_Sample_4.2 | ecosystem: Environmental > Terrestrial > Soil > Wetlands | place: USA...
AGCGGCCGAACAAGGGCCGCACGCTCATCATGAAATTCCGCGAAGAAGCTGACGGGGTAGGATTTGCGGTCGTGTTGATGACACCAGACGATCTCGGTAAGTCCACCACAGCCGCCGATCTCAATCCGCGCGCTCGGCAAAACGTCGTCTTCGAGCTCGGGTTCTTTATTGGCAAGTTAGGGCCAGAGCGCGTTGCGGCCCTCGTGAAAGGCAATGTCGAAAAGCCGTCGGACTTTGACGGTGTCGTTTACATTTCACTCGATTCTGCCGACTGGCAGAGGCAGTTGGGGCGAGAATTGCAAGAGGCCGGATACGATATCGACTGGAACATGGTCATGCGCCCATGAACCTGCTCGCGCCCGTCGTCGTCTCTCACGTCCCTGCGTTGGTCGCAGCATCCGGCGTGCGCGCGTCCTATCGCTTCCTCGAATTCTTCACGGCGCAGATCAGCAACCCGCGCACGCGCCGCGCCGATGCGCGCGAGGCGATCCCTGAGCGCTAGACCATGTTGCGGTCTGGCCTCGCGATCTGTCGGGCGCGCTCGCCAAAGCGCGCCGGGGCCCTTGTCGGCGACCCGGCCCTACAGGGGCGGCTGCGGGCTAATCCTGCGTCAGCCGCTCCGTCGCCTTGGCGAATCGCCTGACCGCGTCGACGTCGATGAGCGCGGCGAGTTCGGCCTGCGCCTTTTGCCAGTCGTCGAACGCGGCTTCCAGTCGCCGCGCGCCTTCCTCCGTGAGCCAGACCGCGCGCCGGCGCGAATCCGTTTCTCCCGACGCCATCTCGACCAGACCCTCGCGCTCCAGAACCTGCAGGTTACGCGAAAGCGTCGACGGATCGAGGCCGGTGCGCTGCGCAAGGCTGCCAAGCGAATCGTCGCTCGCGGCGGCGATCCGGGACATGAGCGCAAACTGCGCCACGCCGAGATCTGACGCCTTCATGCGGTCGGTGAGGAACTGGGTCAGCCTGCGCGCGGCGAGACGCGCGTTCGAAACCGCGCACACGTCGATCGCCGCGCGGACGTCGGCCACGAGCGTCTTGTCGATTTTTGGTCTTGCGTTGCGGGTCATTTTCATGCATATACAATATTTGTATCTGCAATGGAAGCGCGGAGACCGGTGATGCTGGACTTGGCCAACAACCGCTACGGGGTCATCGATTCCAAAACTGTCGCTTCGCTCAGCGGCAGAGAAGTCCTCGAGGCCATCATGCGCGGCGAATTTCCGGCGCCGCCGATGGCCAAGACTCTCGACTTCACTCTTGTCCAGGTCGGCGACGGAAAGGTCGCCTTCGAAGGCGAACCGGGCGAGGCGTTCCTCAATCCGATGGGCGCGGTGCATGGCGGCTGGGCGCTGACGCTTATCGACAGCGCGGCGGGATGCGCCGGCATGTCGCTGCTGCCGCCCGGCGCGGGCTATACGACCGTCGAGACCAAAGCGAATTTCTCCCGACCGATCGGCGAGGACACAGGGACTGTGCGCGCCGAGGGGTGGATCGTCGCGCGCGGGCGCCGAATTTTATCGGCCGAAGCGCGCGTCACCGACGCCCGCGGCCGGGTCCTGGCGCACGGGACCTCGACGCTGATGGTGTTGAGCGAGGCGTGAAGCGGGGTCCCTTCCGCCGGCGGGGATTTTTAGGCCTGCCGGGGCGGCCGCGCCACGGCTTGCTCGAGATACTCGGCGAAGATTCTCGCTTTTTGCGAGGGTCGCCGGCCGGCGGGAAAGACAATGAAGACCGGGATCGGATCGAGCGAATAGTCGGTGAGGATTTCCCTGAGCGCGCCCGAAGCCAGCTCCTCCGCGCACATCCAGATCGACGCCACCGCCACGCCAAGACCGGCGGCGGCGCAGGCGACGACGCCTGACGCCGAACTCGCCCGGATGCGGGCCTCGACGCGCATCATCTCAGGAGCGCCGTTTCGCCGCGCGATCCAAGTCTGCTCGTCAAGCGCAGCCTGACCCATGATCATATCGAGCCGCGAAAGATCAGCAAGGCCCTTCGGCTCCCCCCACCGCGCGAGATACGCCGGCGCGGCGATGAAAAGGCGCCGCGCGCTTTCGAGCCTGCGCGTGACGAAGCTGGAGTCCGGCTGCTCGCCAAGTCTGAGCGCGAGGTCCGCGCCTTCCGCGATCAGATCCTCGTAACGATCCGCCATCATGAGATCCACCTTGAGCAGCGGCTGCTTTTCGAGGAAGGCGGGGAGGAGTGGCGCAATCCTCCGAGCGCCGTAGGTTGGCGGCAGCGCGACGCGCAAGACGCCGGTCAGCTGGTCCGCGCCCCGCGCGGCGTTTTCGGCGTCCTCGACGGCCGCGAGGGCGTCGCGCAACCGCTCAAGGAGCGCCTCGCCCGGGTCCGTGAGGGAAATCCGCCGCGTGGTGCGCGCGATGAGCTTGACGCCGAGCCGATCCTCAAGCGCGGCGACGGCGCGCGAGGCGGACGGTTGAGTGAGGCCGAACTCGCGCGCCGCTCTCGAAAAGCTGCCGGTCTCGACGGTTCGAACGAAGACGGCAAGTTGCTGGAGCCGGTCACTCATACGAGCAACGTATATATCTTATGCCGCTGGCCACGCTAGTCGACCATCGCAGCATAACATAGCTCTGGGGCGGCAACCCGGCGTCAACCCAATCCACGGGTTGGGCGGGCCAGATCAAGGAGCCAAATCATGGGCGAGCTCAACGGAAAAGTAGCAATCGTCACCGGCGCCTCGAAGGGGATCGGGGCGGCGATCGCTCGCGCCTTCGCCGAGGCGGGCGCGGCGGTGGCGGTCAATTACGCTTCGAGCAAGTCCGACGCCGATCGGGTCGTGGGCGAGATCCGAAAAGCCGGCGGCAAGGCGTTCGCGGCGCAGGCGGACGTCTCCAAAAGCGCGGAAGTGAAGCGTCTGTTCGCGGAGACGACGGAAAAGCTTGGCGTTCCCAGTATCCTCGTCAACAACGCCGGCGTGTACAGCTTCGGCCCGCTCGAGTCGTTCACGGAAGAGGATTTTCACCGTCAGTTCGGCACCAACGTGCTCGGCGCGATCCTCGCCACCCAGGAGGCCGTCAAGCATCTCAACGGCTCGGGCGGCAGCGTGATCAACATCAGCACGATCGCGAGCACGAATCCGTCGCCGAACACGCTCGTCTATTCCGCCTCGAAGAGCGCGATCGACGCGATCACGCGCGAGCTTGCCATCGAGCTGGCCGGCAGAGGGATCCGGGTCAACGCCACCGCGCCCGGCATGACTGGGACCGAAGGCTTCGCCGCGGCGGGGCTAAGCGCCGAATCCGCCAAAGCGCTGGGTTTCACGCTGCCAATGGGACGTCTCGGCCAGCCCGATGACGTTGCGAAGGTCGCCGTGTTCCTCGCCTCCGACCAATCCGCGTGGGTGACGGGCGAGCGCATTTCCGTCTCGGGCGGCCAGAGGTAGTCGGCTGAGTTCGCTGTCGTCTGTTCTCTCAATCCCGCACCAACTCGAACTTATCCACGTCCACAAGCCCCCTGTCGGTGATCTTCAGGTGCGGGATCACTGGCAGCGGCAGGAAGGCGACCTGGAGGAAGGGCTCGGCAAGCGTAACGCCGAGGCTCTTCGCCGCCTTGCGCAAGGGCACGAGCCGGTCGTGGACCTCCTCGAAGGCGCCAGCGCTCATGAGGCCGGCGACGGGGAGCGGCAGCTCGGCGACGACCCTGCCGCCCTCCGCGACCGCGAAGCCGCCCTCGATCTCACGCAAGCGGTTGACCGCGGCGGCCATGTCCGTCTCGTTCGTTCCCACGACGCAGAGATTGTGGCTGTCGTGGCCGACCGACGAGGCGATCGCGCCGCGCTTCATGCCGAAGCCGCGCACGAACGCGGTCGCCATGTTGTCGTTGACGCCATGGCGGGCGACGACCGAAACCTTGATGACGTCCTGATCGAGATCGACGCCGCGCTCGCCATTCTTGTAAGGCAGCGTCACCGGCGCCCGCTCGGTGATGATCTTGCCGGGGATGACGCCGATCGCCTGCGTCGAAGGCCCCTGCCCGCGCGCGACGAAATCGGCCGGCTCGACGCGCCGCGCCTTCACGCTTCCGCGCCCCACCTCAATGAGCGCCGGCCGCTCGGCGAAAAGCGCGTCGTCCACCACCCGCCCCGCCGCGAGAACCATCGAGACCGCGCAGCTTTCGAGATCGTCAAGCACGACGAGATCGGCGCGCCAGCCGGGCGCGACGAGGCCGCGGTCGCGCAGGCCAAAGATGCGCGCGGCGGAAATGCTCGCGGCGCGATAGGCGGCGAGCGGCGGCGCGCCGAGCGCAATCGCCGTCCGGATGAGGAAGTCGAGGTGGCCCTCCTCCGCGATGTCGAGCGGATTGCGGTCGTCGGTGCAGAAGGCGATGAACGGCGAATTGCGCTCGGTGATGATCGGCCCGAGCGCATGCAAGTCCTTGCAGACCGATCCCTCGCGGACGAGCACGGCCATGCCTTTGGAAAGCTTCTCGCGCGCTTCGGGCAGGTTCGTCACCTCGTGGTCGGTGCGCACGCCGGCGGCGAGGTAGCCGTTGAGCCGCATGCCGGCAAGAAGCGGGCTGTGCCCGTCGATCGGCCGCGTCTGGAACGCCGCGAGCTTCATGAGGCACGCTGGGTCGCGGGCGAGCAGGCCGGGAAAGTTCATGAACTCGGCGAGGCCGAGAACCTTAGGGTGGCTCGCAAGCGGGAGCAGGTCGGCGGCTTCCAACCGCGCGCCCGACGTTTCGAGGTCGGTCGCCGGCACGCAGCTCGACAGCTGGACGCGCAGGTCCATCGCCGTCGCCATCGCGGCGTCGAGGAAGTAGCGGACGCCCGCATCGCCCAGCACATTGGCGATCTCGTGCGGATCGCAGATGGCGGTCGTGACCCCGCGGCGCAGCACGCAGCGGTCGAACTCGAGCGGCGTGATGAGCGAGGATTCGACATGGCAATGCGTGTCGATGAAGCCGGGGACGACGATTTTGCCGCGGATGTCGGTCTGGCGGACGCCGCTATAGTCGGCGAGCGTCCCAATGATCCGATCGGCGCAGATCGCCACGTCGCCGTCGAGGAGCTCGCCCGAAACGAGGTCGAAGATCCGGCCGCCCTTGAGGACGAGATCGGCCTTGTCGAGCCCCTGCCCCTGCGCGATGGCGCGGGCGAGAAAGGCGGTGATGGCGTTCATGAGGCTCCTCGGAGACAAAAACCTATTGTTTCAGGCTTGGCCGGGGCGCTCAAGCTGAGCCGATGGGGGCGAACTTTGTGGCGGCGGCGCAAGAGCCGGGCCGATCGCCTTTGACGCCCGGCTCGAATCGCGCTCTCGTCCGCTCATGCTGCCGCCCGTACTCTCGATCCAGTCGCACGTCGTCTACGGCCATGTCGGCAATTCGGCGGCGGTCTTTCCGCTGCAGCGGATGGGGCGCGAGGTCTGGCCGCTGATGACCGTGCAGTTTTCGAGCCACGCCGGCTACCCCGGCTTTAAAGGCCGCGCCTTCGACGGGGCCGCGATCGACGAATGCGCGGCCGGGCTCGAGGCGATCGGCGTCCTGCCAAGATGCGCCGGGCTCCTCACCGGCTATCTCGGCCGGGCGGAGATCGGGGACGCGGCGCTCCGCGCCCTCGACCGCATCCGCGCCGCCAATCGGGAGGCTGCCTACGCCTGCGATCCGGTCATCGGCGATGTGGGCCGCGGCCTCTATGTCGCGGCGGGCGTCGCCGAATTCTTCCGCGACCGGGCGTTCGCCCGCGCGACGATCGCGATGCCAAACGCCTTTGAGCTCGATTGGCTGACGGGCACGCCCGCCCGGACCCTGGCCGAGGCTTCCGGCGCGCTTGCGGCGCTGCGCGCCAAGGGGCTCGAGGTGGTCGTCGTCACATCGCTCACGCTGGATGAGACCCCGCCCGAGGCGCTCGACCTCATGGCGGCCGACGCGGGGGGCGTCTGGCGGCTCCGCACGCCAAAACTGCCGATCGCGGTCAACGGCGCGGGGGACCTCTTCGCTGCGCTCTTCTTCCACCATTGGCTGGAATCGCACTCGGCGCCGGAGGCGCTGTCGCGGAGCGCGTCCTCCGTCTTCGGCGTCGTCTCGGCGACGCTGGCGGCCGGGACGCGCGAGCTCGCGCTGATCGCGGCGCAGGACGAAATCGTGAGGCCGGCGAAGGTCTTCCGGGCGGAAAGGGCGTTCCTCTGACGGACGGCCCACCGATCACTCGCGGATGAAGCACGTTTAGGCCTTCGGCTTCCACTCGACGAGCGACACCTGGTCGTCGAGCCGCTGGATGGGTCCGGGCTTGAGGCCGGCGGTGGACATGAGCTCCTCCAGCGTCTGGTCCGGGCCTCGCCCAAAGAGCGGCACTCCTCCCGGCAGACGCACTTTATCGGCGCGGCTCAGGTAAAAGTCGTCGTACCCGAATCCCAAGAAATAGCGGTAGATATCAGGCCCGCCCAGAACCGCGATCGTACCCGAAAGACATCCGAGCGAAGCGCAGGCCTCCTCGAGGGAAGGGCCCGCAGGGTTCCACAACCGAGCGTTCGAGTTGTCCGGGTCGGGCGCGAGACCCGCCACCTTGCGGGTCAGGATCAACCGACGCCGCTTTGGCGAATTTGGCAGATCCTCCTGGGACATCCTGCCGTGCGCTACAAGGTCGACGCGATCCAGCCCCCTCTCGAAAAAACGCTGGTCGGCTTCAAGGGTGAGCGATTTCGGCATCGCTCCCGTCTCGTCGGCGATCATGCCGTCCGCGGACACGATAGCGTAGGCGACAATGCGAAAAGGCCTGCGCAAAAGCCGATCTCCTCAGTTCAGGCGGCATCGACGAGAGCCAAGCGCCTGAATGGATTGCGTCGGGCCCACGGGCTGGGATCCGAATGAATGGCCGAACAGGGTAAGCCCCAGCGCCACGATTAGATGATTGGATTGATGGCGACAATGAATGCTATTTGAGAAGGGGCGATTCTTGGATTGAACGATCGCTCATCGAGGGAAGCGCCGACGGCGGTTCGGGTGTTCAACGCTTAGGGCATGATCCATGAGCACGCTCGATCCCGAGGACGTAAAGGCCCGCCCAGTCGAAATCCAAGGGTACGCCATCGTCTCGGACGACGACAAAATCGCTGGTCCAGGTGGCCTTATCCCCCCTTCGCTTCGCAATGAAAAAGACTGGGAATATTACCAGCGCGCGTTGGCGCGCGCGGACCTGATCGTGTTCGGCCGCCGCAGCCATGAACTCGAGCCCAACGTGAGGGGCGATTTACGTCTTGTGATTTCGCGCGGCGCAGCCGGACTTGAAGAACGCGCCGACGCATGGTGGTGGAATCCGGCGCTCGTCAGTTGGGCGGAGGTTGCGAAACGGCTGCTGCCGAGCGGCGGCGAGGTGGCGGTTCCGGGGGGCCAGCCTGTGTTCGACCTCTTCCTGACGATCGGTTTCGACGCTTTTCAGTTGTCGCGCGCCCATGGAGTTAAACTCCCCGGCGGACGGTCCATTTTTTCCGCCTGCGATTCCGGACTTTCAGCCGAGACCGTGCTCGCCAAGGCCGGACTTCGCCTCAGCCAAACGATCCCGCTTGATCCGGAGCATGGCGTCGAAATGAATATCTGGCGCGCAGTCCGGTAGCGTCAGCAGCGCCTCGCTGGGAGCCGGCGCGGCGTCAGCTTGCTGGAGGCCCTGGCGGCGATCCCCCGAGCGTCCGGACGTCTCAACTCGACGAGCGTCACCTCGTGGTCGAGCCGCTGTGTCTGACCGGGCTTGAGACCGAAGCGGGACAGGAGCTGCTCCGGCGGGCAGCCAAGGCGCCCTTCAATGAAAATCGGCATCCCGCCGGGCAAGCGGACGTTGATGGCGCGCGTGAGGTAGAAATTGTCGTAGCCCAGGGGCAGAAACATGCTGTAGACAGCCGGTCCGCCGAGGACCGCGATCGTGCCGCCGTCACAGCCAACCTCGGCGCACGCCTGCTCGAGCGACGCCCCGGCGGGGTTCCACAGCCTTCCATTTGGGTTGTTCGGGTCGGGCGCGAGGCCAGCGATCCGGCGCGTCAGGGTCAAACGGCGTCGGCGTGTCGAGTTGGCTTGGCCCTCGTGCGACCTCCGGCCATGCACGACCACGTCGGCCCGCTCCAGCGCCTCTTCGAAGAAGCGCTGGTCGGCCTCGAGTTTCAATATGTCGGGCATGAGCCCGGTCCCGTCTGCGATCATCCCGTCCGCCGAAGCGATGGCGTAACCGTTAATCCGAAAGCGTTTGCGCATAGTCCATGTTCCCCAGCCTTTCGGTTCTGTTTACGAAGCAGCCGATCGGTTGGTTTTCCGGTCAAACCTGCATATTGCAAAGCCCGGGCCCAGCCGAGCCGCCTTATTCTTCATGAAGAGAAGAAAAGGATGATGCGAGCCTGTCCTAAAGCGTAAACTCTTCAACGACGAGCGCGCCGGCATAGTTCGAATAACGGATCCACCTCGGCCGAACCACGAAATAGGCGATGTTCGGCCAATTTTCACGGTCGCGGCCGTCCGGCCACTCGCGAAAATACGCCGCTTTTGCGGCGGCCAAGTCGTCGCCCACCGGCTGGCGGGCGTCGCCTTCGATCTGCACGGAGATATTGTCGTCCCATCCGATCACGAGCGCGGCGGCTGGCCGACCGGCGAGATTTATCGCCTTGCGGGAAGTCGACAACGTATCGAACACAAATTCGTTCTGTGGCGTGCACGCGAAGCCCATGAGCGCCGCCTCAGGCGCGCCCGTGCTGCTCACCGTCGACACGACCATGAGCCGCTTGCTCCTGATGATGTCGAATACTTCTTCAAGCCTCATGGGCTGCGTCTCCGGAGCACGCCGAGTGGCGCCTAGTCCCTTACAACTTTCGAGCCGGGTTCAAAACTCGGTCTCCTTGCGTCCGACGCGGGCGGAAGGAGCTTGATCCGCTTCGGCCCCCCGTCTCGCAACATCCCCGAGCTCCGAGCGGCATGACCCCGCTCCCCGGGGTCATTCGCACGATTTCGGGTGCTATTCTAGCCGCGAAAGCGATGCCCGCTGGCCCGCCGCTGGAGAGACTCGTCCCTGCCGGAAGTCGAAGCGCGCTTCCGTTCGCCCCGATTGCGCCATTCCACAGCGCTATCGCTCTGTTTTGTGGCGAATCTGGGCGCGGTCGCGGATCGCCTTTCGTCCACGCATTGACACGGCCTCGTGCCGGCTGGAGCGTGAGATTTGCGCGTTCTCGTCGTGTACGCTCATCCCATCGAAACGAGTTTCATGTCCGCGATCCACGCGCGGGTCGTCGAAAGCTTGCGCGCCGGCGGACATGACGTGGACGATTTGGACTTGTATGCGGAAAAGTTCGACCCGGTTCTGCCGCGCAAACAGCTCATGAGCTACGTTGACGTCGACGCCAACACATGCGGCGTCGAAGGCTACGTGGCGCGGCTGCGCGCAGCGGATGCGTTGGTCCTGGTCTATCCTGTATGGTTCGACGGCCTCCCCGCGATTTTGAAGGGATACTTTCAGCGCGTTTTCCTGCCCGGCGTATCGACGGTGATCGACGAAGACCGCCGCTTCCACCCCAATCTCTGGAACCTTAAGCGCATGGCCGCGGTCTCCACGTACGGCGAGCCTCGCCGCGACGTCGCGGCCAAACACGATCCTCCACGACGTTTCGTCAGGGACAACATCAGCGCCCTGATCGATCCGAGCGGCCGATTCGAGTATGTCGCTCTTTACGGCATGGATTTCGTGAAGCCGCCCCGCCGCGCCGCCTTCCTGCGGTGGGTGAAGCGCGCCTTCGGCGCGTGGTGACCGCAGCTCGGACGGCTGGAAAATGCGCCTCCTGCGCCCTCGCGGATATGGATCCCAAACCTCGGCTGTTTGATCGCGCGCCGCGCGGACGGTTTCCCAAAGTGTTCATCCGGACCAGTTTGGCTTACATGCGGGCGATTCTCCACGCGAGGGCAAGCCCACTGATGAACGGACGCAAACTCATACCGGGCAAGCCCGTTCCCCCTTCTGAGATCCCCGACTACACGATCCGTCGCGACACGCTCGATGAGGTCCTATCGCATGCTTTCCGGCAACGCCTCGCAAGCGTCAACGCCATCGTCGAGCGAACAGGGGAGGTCCTCGAGGGCAATATCTTCTACGCCGACGGCAAAGAGCCTTTCGTGGAAAGCGATCCGGAAGTCGATCTCGCCCCGGCCCGGCGCAACGTCTGGCGGGCGGCGCGGTTCAAGCAGCGGATGCTGGAGGTCGGCGTCAACGCCGGCCACAGCGCGCTGCTCGCGCTCTCGTCCAATCCCAGGCTTCAGTATTATGGCGTGGACATAATGAGCCATGCCTACACGGTCGAATGCGTCGATTTTCTCAAGGGCGAGTTCCCCGGCCGCGTCCATCTTTTCCCTGGAGATTCGCGCGAGGTGCTGCCGTGGCTCGCCGGGCAGACCGCCGATCTCACCTTCGACCTTCTGTGCGTGGACGGCGGCCACACGAGCGAAGTCTGCTATTCGGACGTCGCGAATTGCATTCGCATGTCGAAGGGCGAAAAAGGCCGCCATCTCCTGCTCGACGACGTCCATGCCAGCTGGATCTTCGACATCTATTGCGAGTTCGTGGCGCGCGGCGACCTGACCGCGGAGACCTTCTTCGGCGACTGGGAGGACGCCGGGCGCAACGCGCTCGCCAGGATCGAGTGACGCTAGGCCATGCGCGCGATGGTGAAATTCGCATGACGGATGCAGGCGCACGCGGCGAATTCGCCACCTTCTGGCGCGGCGACCTCAATCCCTTCGCCTACGCCTGTCTCGCGTCTTTTCCTCGCGCCGGCGTCGACCTCATCGTCTACGGCTATGAAGGTGGGCTAGAGCTGCCGCCCGGCGTCCGTCGCGAGGACGCGCGGCAAGTCTGCTCCGACGAGACGCTGCTCGAACGCTATCAAGTCGACGGCAAGCCGTCGATTGCGACCTTCGCCGACCTCTTCCGCTACAGGATGATCCGCGAGACCGGGTGCTGCTGGGTGGACACAGACCTCATCTGCCTCGAGCGGCCTTTCTTCGCCGGGCGCGACTACATCTTTTGCCGGCAGGCCGACGCGGTCTCGTCAAAGCTTATCAACAATGCGGTGCTGCGTCTCCCGCCGTCCGAGCCAGCGCTCGCCGAACTCGTCGCAAGGGCCGAAGCCGCCGCGGACGTCGATCAGACTTGGGGCGCGCTCGGTCCGTTTCTCCTGACGCCGATTTTGGAGAAGCACCGGCTCTACGACAAGGCGCTGGAGCCGCGCGTCTGCTACCCTATCGAGCCGGAGCAGTTCTGGAGACCGTTCGCGCCCGCATACAAAAGCGAAGTCGAAGAGGCTTTGCAGGGCGCTGCGATGCTGCACTTATGGAGCGAGGCGATCACGTGGAGCGGCTATGACCGCAGCGTCTGCCCGCCGGCCGGCTCCTACCTCCACAGCAAATTCCATGCGCTCGGCGTCCACAATCGCTTCGACCGGGTCGCTGACGAAAGCGAAGTCCTCCGCATCATGTCCCGGCAGATCGCAGAGAGCGGTGGGCGGAGGCAAGAAAAGACTTAGGCCAGGCTTGCGAAGTTTTATTGCGACGTTTTCGACATCGCCTCCACGAGGTCAACGATCGCTTGGCGGACGCCCGGATCCTTGATCGAGGCGAATGCGCGTCCGAGTCGAAGACCCTGATCGGAAGTCCCGAATGTCGCTCGCGTCAACGCGCCTTCCAGGTTCTTGACGTCATTCCGCTGCCCTCGCAGCGGCTTCAGCGACGTCTGGCGTGGAGAGGGCTCAACCATGGACTTTGTCTCCGCTGCCGGACTGCGATGGTCCAGGACCGTGCGTTGGGACCGAACTCGGTCCATTCTCTTTCGTCGCGTCCAACATGGCATACGTTACGGCAGTTTGCATCCAATGCTTCTGCGCTTCTGCCAGATTGTGTCGCCGACGTAAACAATCGCCAAGGGTGCTCTGAACTTCACGTCCAGCGACCGCAGAAATGCGGATGAGCGAGGACGAGCGTCGCGCCAGCTTTTGGCGTTGTCCGGCGCCGATCGACTTGCGCACTGCCGGGCGAGGCGGCGGCCCCGGCCTCTCCCGAACTGGCTTCAAGCCATACCCTGGAAGCGTTTGGCGAGCGCGCTGATCTTCTTCGCCGTCTCGATGTCGAGGTCGGTGATCTTCATGCCCGCGTCATGCGTGCAGAACGAAAAGGAGAGGATGTTGTAGGAGTTCTTGAACTCGGGGTGATGGTTCATCACCTCCGCCTCGATCGCGATCTCGACGATGAAGGCGATCGCGTCCCGGAACGTCTTCAACGCAAAGGTCGCCTCGATGTTCGGCGCATTGTAGGACCAGTCCGTCAGCTCCTTGAGCGCCGCCTTGATCTCGTCGTCGCTGAGAATGCGGTAGTGCGCCATTAGCAAGTCTCCTCCGTCACTGTGAAGCACCGGCCTCTCCCGGCCCCGGCTGGTCGAGCACGACGATCGCCTGCTCGAGCGGGACCGGGGGAACGCGGATCGAGCCGGTGTATGGCTTGTTGAATTCGAGAATAAGGAAGATCGCGATCGCGATCGAGACGGCGCCGAGCGTGTCCATCGCCACCGCCATCGGCTTGAGCTTCGAGAGGAGCCCCATGCCCGCGAACATGAGGCACGACCAGAACGTCACGGCATAGACGAGCGGCCAGGCGACGGGCGTCGCCGCCTGCATCGACATTAGGATCCGCTGCTCGCCGATGAAGGCGTAGTTGGCGCGCGCCGCCTGAAGAAGCGACGTCTGGGCCGGCGTCTTGGGTTCGAGGCTGTCGAAGAAAACGTTGAGGTCGCCCATCGCCTTGTACGACGCGTCATAGGCCATCGAGCGGGACTCGTCGTCGCCCCAGAACTGCTCGTGCGCCCAGACGAGATCGCGCCGCAGGAGTTCGCGGCCCCTGTCCGCCTCGGCCCCATATTGGCGCATCTCGAGATCGAATTCGAGCGCGCGCGCTGCGATGGTCTGCAGCTCGGTCTGCTGCGTGTTGTAGACGCCGTAGGATGTCCAGATGAGGAGGCCGAGCACGAGCGCGAGCAGAAGCGTGAGCAGCCCGACCACCCCGCCGATCATGTCGCGCGACCGCTCCATCGTGTGATGCTCGGCGAGCCATCGCTGCAGCAGAAGCCCGAGGAAGCCGCTCCCCGCAATGAGCAGGCCGACACTGACGGCGACGCCAAGCGAATTCATGTGGGGGCCTCCCCAGGGCCGTTCGGAACAAGGCCTGCCATGTTACGCGCCATGCGTAAAGGCGGGCGGCGGGGTTAAAGGGGCCACCACAAGCCCGGCGTCGCCAGCTCGACGAGCGCTCCGTCGGGATCGCGGAAGTAGAGGCTCATGCCCCCTCTCGGCCAGCGGTATTCGCCGACGATCGGAATCGCCATCGCGGCCAGTCGCGCGCGCCAGGCGTCGAGGTCGCCGCTCGCGATGGAGAAGGCCAGATGCAGCCGCCCCCGCCCGTCGTGGCCGGGGATCATGCCGCGCGCGTCCACGACGTCCTCTTCCGTCGCCCCCGCCTGGAACACGAGGAGCACATGCCGCGCCGCGACCTCGAACGCGACCAGCCGGGGTGAACAGACGAGCGTCTTGAAGCCGAAGAGGTCCCGGTAGAAGGCTGACGTTTGGGCGAGATCGCGGGCGTAGAGCGAGGTTTCAAGGAGACCCTCGACCGGCAGCGCCTGGTTGGGCTGTTCGGGAACGTCCATGCGGTCCCCCAATGGAAGCTTGTCAAATTAGGGCTGGCGGCGTTCCCTGCCAAGCCTTGAGGCAAGGCGCCAGTTCGCCGCGACCGATGTGGCTTTTGCGCGGCGCCCTGCGGTGATCCGGAGCGTCGATCCTTTGAAGGGCCGGGAAATGCCGGCCCTATTTCTTATGCCTTGGCAGGGACTGGGCGGCCGTTCCGAACGATTTCCCGATCGCGCATTTCGTTCTACCATGAGGACCATGCGCGCGATGGTCTTGCGGAGCCCGCACGAGCGGCTGGTCTTGGAGCAGCGGCCGGACCCCGAGCCGGGGCCTGGGCAAATCCGAGTCCGGATCGAGGCCTGCGGCGTCTGCCGGACGGACCTGCATGTCGCGGACGGCGAACTGCCGGACCCCAAGCTGCCGATCGTTCCCGGCCACGAGATCGTGGCGCGAGTCGACGCCAAGGGCGCGGGCGTCGATCTCGACGTCGGAGAGCGCGTCGGAATTCCTTGGCTGGGGCGCACGTGTGGCCATTGCCCTTATTGCCTCAGCCACCGCGAGAACCTGTGCGATGTCCCGCTCTTCACCGGCTATACGCGCGACGGCGGCTTCGCCACGCACG
>Ga0335083_10006730_pt1 | contig 14271 bp, 10 predicted proteins | sample Lox_Sample_42_FD_206716 | JGI IMG/M metagenome (GOLD analysis project Ga0335083, IMG submission 206716) | Soil microbial communities from Loxahatchee National Wildlife Refuge, Florida, United States - Lox_Sample_4.2 | ecosystem: Environmental > Terrestrial > Soil > Wetlands | place: USA...
CGTGCCGGCGTAAGCCTGTGGCTGCGCGCCCAGAAAGAAGGAGAGCTGGGCCTCACGCAGCAGGAATCGCGGGAGCGCGTGCTCCTGGGGGAAGCGCACGTTGGTCCCGGCCATGCGCACGCGCTTGGGCGCCGGATCTTCGTGGGGGAGCATCCCGGCCGGCATGTAATGCCGCGCCAGCTGGGTGTAGTGGATCGCCCGCTGGAACTTCTCCACCGCGGCGGGACCGAACAGCACCCAGCCGAGCGACGTCGCGTCGATCGGCGGGAGCTTGACCAGCGACCGCGCGAACGCGTAATCGCGCTGCCGGGCGTCCTCGAGCCCCGCCACGTCCTGCTGCAGGGCCTTGGTCCCTTGCGTGACGTTGCGTTGCAACGCCGTCAAGCGGTCGCGGGTCTGTTTCACCTGGTCCAGCGTCCGGCGGGCATCGTTGATCAGGGCGAAGTCGGTGGCCGACGCCTTCTGCAGCCGGGCCGCGAACGCCCTAGCCGAATCGGCGGTGCCTTTCACGTCCAACCCCTGCTCCGCGGCCACCCAGGCCTGGCGGCTCGAATCGGCCCGGGTGACCAGGGCCTGGGCGTCGTGCACCGTCCGGAGGTTGCGCGGGTCGAGGCTGTCGATCGACAGCTTGCCCGCCGCCAGCTGCAGCACCGGTACCTGTAACGCCGGTTGAGCGGCCCAGGAGCGCGTGTTGGCCATGATCTGCGAGGTGGCGCTTGGCCCTTTGGAAGGAACGATGCCGCTCGAGGTCCGTCCCGTGCCGAAACGCAGACCCGACGCCTTGAGCTGGTCGATCGCCACTTTGCGCTCGAGCAGGGGGAGGATCGCGATGTCCGCCACCAGCTCGTCCGCCTGGAACAGGTTCTTCAGAGAATCGAACGGGCTTGCGACCGTCATTCCCCCGATGATGACCTGTCCCTGGGTGAGCGCGATGTGAAAGCGGTCCACCTGGACCTTGGCACCGAGTGCCGCGGTACCGCCCTTTTCGAGCGCCATCCGGCCGAGCCGGTCCGCGAACAGCAGCCACAACGCGACGATCAGGATCAGGAACAGTCCCAGCGGGATCACCGCTTTCCACCGGAACAGAGCGATGCGCGCGGGGGGGCTCATTGTGGCTTGAACAGACGGTACAGGTTGTAAAGCTTCGAGGCGGTGATCGCCCGATACACTCCTGATTGCATCACCTTGGGCGCCACGTGGACGCGATAGCGGTCCACGCCGACCCGCGCCAACAGGTACAGCGGGACGAATGCGGCGCAGGTGAAAACGACGCTCCCCAGCACGACCGTATTGTTGAAGTTGGTGAGCGGAATGACCGGGGTGTTGTACAACCGGGTCCACAGCGGGGTCAGCGCCGGCGTTTCCAGCAGCAGCACCCGCCCGATCCGGTGGAACACCGGATCCAGGAGAAAACCGAGCGGCGTCGCCAGCGCCCATCCGAGCATCGCGCCGCCGAAGGACACATTGAGCAGCAGAATCAGCGCGAAGACGACGAGGTTGTGGAGGTTGGGGAGTGGCGTCAGTCCGAGAAAGGCTCCGAGCGCCATCCCGGCCGCGACCTGCCCGGGAGTCCCTTCCGAATGCAACGTGTTGAAGAGGCTCTGCAGCAGCTTCAGGAGGATCATGCCGGAATATCAACCCGGGACTGGAAATGAAAACCCCCCGCACGCTGACGCATGCAGGGGGTAGGGGGAGAATCGCCCGGAGGGCCCCGTCAGACCGTCACCGATTGCGAGTACACCCGCCGATCCATAATGGCGCGCCGGTCGAGACCGGTCCGCCGATCCAGCATCATGCGCCGATCCAACCCGCCGCGGACGTCCTGATCCACGGTCGCGTCCTGGTGGCGGCGCTCTTTGGCTTGGCGCCGCTCATTATCGTTTCGCCTGGTAGATCCGGTTCGACGACCACGCATGCGCCGCTCCGTGTTGTCCATGGGGGTGAGAACTCCCGCCCGAGGTTGCGGGGATGCAATTCCTATGCCCTTGGCCGGCCGCAATTTACCCCACACCAGCGGCCCTGAAATATGGCAAGTCCGCTACACCATGTGTCGGCCGAGCGATACTCGAAATTACCCCTCCTTTCCCTTCCAGGTCCAGAGCAGGTTTCCGGCCGCCCGACGTGGCACAGATCCCGCTCAACGAGAGCCCCAGTCGTCTAATCCGAGAAGTCCCGTTCTGCTCGCTCGCTTACAACTGCACTTGCGTTGACTTCATAGGGGGACCTGCCAGCTTCCTCACATATGGCTGCGACATCCGTTGCCGAGCTCGCTCCGGGCGTGGCGCTGCGCGCGCCAGTGGACGACACCGCCCTGCGGATTCTCACACCCGAGGCGGTCCGCTTCCTCGCAGAGCTGGCTCGCACCTTCGAATCCCGCCGCCAGGCGCTGCTGCACGCCCGCGCGGCCAGGCAGCAGCAGCTGCTCAAGGGGCAGCTGCCCGAGTTCCTGCCGGACACGGCGGAAATCCGCGAGGCCGACTGGACGGTGGCCCCGATCCCGCACGATCTGGCCGATCGGCGCGTGGAAATCACCGGGCCGGTCGACCGCAAGATGATCATCAACGCGCTCAACTCGGGCGCGAAGGTGTTCATGGCGGACTTCGAGGACTCGCACACCCCCACCTGGCGCAACAACATCGAGGGTCAGATCAACCTGCGCGATGCCGTCGCCGGAACGATTACCTTCGCCAGTCCGGACGGCAAGCACTACGCCCTGGGCAAGCGCCCCGCCACTCTCATGGTCCGTCCCCGCGGCTGGCATCTTCCGGAAAAGCACCTGTGGGTGGACGGCGCCCCGCTGGCCGGGGCGTTCTTCGACTTCGGTCTCTGTTTCTTCCACAACGCCCGGGCGCTGATCGCGAAAGGGACCGGCCCGTACTTCTATCTCCCCAAGATGGAGAGCCATCTCGAGGCCCGGCTCTGGAACGACGTCTTCAACTTTTCCCAGGACGCGCTCGGCGTTCCCCGGGGGACGATCCGCGCCACCGTGTTGATCGAAACGATCCTGGCCGCGTTCGAAATGCACGAGATACTCTACGAGCTGCGGACCCACTCGGCGGGGCTCAACTGCGGACGCTGGGATTACATCTTTTCGTTCATCAAGAAGTTCCGGCACCGTCCGGAGTTCGTGCTCCCCGACCGCGCGCGGATCACCATGGACAAAGCGTTCCTCGCCGCGTACGTCGATCTGCTGATTCAGACCTGCCATCGGCGCGGCATCCATGCGATGGGTGGGATGGCCGCCCAGATCCCCATCAAGAACGACGAGGCGGCGAACGTCGCGGCCCTGGCCAAGGTGCGGCACGACAAGCTGCGCGAGGTGAAAGCGGGGCACGACGGCACCTGGGTGGCGCATCCCGGGCTCGTGCCCGTGGCCCAGGCGGTGTTCGACGAGCATATGCCGGGACCGAACCAGCTGACGCGCACGCGCCCCGAGGTCCAGGTCACAGCACCGCAGCTGTTGGCCGTGCCCGGCGGCGAGATCACCGAGGCGGGGTTGCGGCTCAATATCGACGTCGGCATCCAGTATCTCGAATCCTGGCTGCGCGGCCTGGGATGCGTCCCGATCTATAATCTGATGGAGGATGCGGCCACCGCCGAGATCTCGCGGACCCAGGTATGGCAGTGGGTGACCCATGGTGCCCGCCTCGCCGATGGGCGGCGGGTGACGGCCGACCTGGTGCGCGCGATCGCGCGGGAGGAGCTGGACGGGATGCGGGAGCGCCTGGGCGCCGAGCGTTATGAGCGCGGGCGATTCACCCTCGCGGCCCAATTGTTCGACGGCATGATGACGGGGAGCGAATTCCCCGAGTTTCTGACGTTGGTGGCCTACGACCACATCGACTGACGGTAGGCGGAGGAAGCCGGCATGACCAAGCAAACGTTCATCCAACAGCTCGAGCGGCAGTGGAAGACCGACCCGCGCTGGACGGGAATCACCCGGCCCTATACGGCGGAAGATGTCTGGCGGCTCAAAGGCACGCTGGACATCGAGTACACGCTGGCCCGCCGCGGCGCCGAAAGGCTGTGGCGCCTGTTGCAGGACGAGCCGTATGTGGCGGCGCTCTCCGCGCTGACCGGCAACCAGGCGGTGCAGGAGGTCCAGGCCGGGCTCCAGGCGATCTACCTCTCCGGGTGGCAGGTGGCCGGGGACATGAACTCCGCGGCCGAGACCTACCCGGACCAGAGTCTCTATCCGGCCGATTCGGTGCCGCATCTGGTTCGGCGGTTGAACAATGCCCTGCGTCGAGCCGATCAGATCGCCCACCAGCAGGGCAACGGCGGCCAGGAGATCGACTGGTATGCGCCGATCGTGGCCGACGCCGAGGCGGGGTTCGGCGGCCTGCTCAACGCCTACGAGCTGATGCTCCATATGATCGAGGCGGGGGCGGCGGGGGTCCACTACGAAGACCAGCTGGCGTCGCTCAAGAAGTGCGGGCATCTGGGCGGGAAGGTGCTGGTGCCGACGAGCGAGTTCATCACCAAGCTCGTCGCGGCCCGCCTCGCCGCCGACGTGGCCGGGGTGGCCACGATCCTGATCGCCCGGACGGACGCCCTCGGCGCCACCATCCTGGCCAACGACATCGATCCCTACGACCGCCCCTTTGTCGAAGGCGAGCGGACCCCGGAGGGATTCATCCGGGTGCGGCCGGGGATCGACGCCGCCATCGCGCGCGCCCTGGCGTACGCGCCGTACGCCGACCTGTTGTGGTTCGAAACCTCCAAGCCCGACATGCGGGAGGCGCGGGCCTTTGCCGAAGCGATCCACCAGAAGTTCCCCGGGAAGCCGCTGGCCTACAACTGCTCCCCGTCGTTCAACTGGAAGCAGCACCTCTCGGACACGCAGATCGCGACGTTCCAGCGCGACCTGGGGGCGATGGGCTACAAGTTCCAGTTCGTGACCCTGTCGGGCTTCCACGTGCTCAACTACGGGATGTTCGAGCTGGCGCGCGACTATCGGGCGCGGGGCATGGCGGCCTACGCCGACCTCCAGACGCGCGAGTTCGCCGCCGAAGCTTCAGGGTATCAGGCGGTGCGGCACCAGGAGTTCGTGGGGGTGGGGTATTTCGACGACATCACCACGGTGGTGACGAGCGGCAACACCTCGGTGACAGCTTTCGAAGGCTCGACGGAGCAGGCGCAGTTCCACGCGGCGGCGACACCGCAACAGGGGGACGTGATCCAGCGCACGGGGAGGCGCTAAGTCGCGGAAATCGGGGCGGTTCAGCTCAGGGGAATCGTGGCCCGCCAGTTGCATCGGTGATCGTCCAACAGGAGGCTGACACCGGCCAAGGCGGACTTGCATAGCCGACAAGGCCAGGGACGCGCCGGTGCCCTAGCCTCCTCCCTCTGAGGCGGTGGGGAGTGGTTCCTCCGGGTAGGGCCCTCCCTGCCGTCCTCGCTACTCCAAGTGCGAAATTCGAAGTGCGAAGTGCGAAGTGGCACTCACCTGTCTACTTCGCGTTTCGCAGTTCGCATTTCGCACTCTCAAACGGTACAGATCTCCACCGCCTGCTTCAACGACGTCATCGGGTCCCGCACGGGCTCGAATTCGTGCGCCAGGTACCCGGTATAGCCCAGGTCGGCGATCGCCGTGGCGATGGCGCGGTAGTTCAGCTCCTGGGTGTCGTCGATCTCGTGGCGGCCGGGATTGCCGCCGGTGTGGAAGTGCCCGATATGCGCGAACTGGTCGCGGATCGTGCGGATCACGTCCCCTTCCATGATCTGCATGTGGTAGATGTCGTACAGCAGCTTCACCCGCGGTGAGCCCACACCCTCCATCACCGCGACTCCGAACGCGGTGTGGTCCCCCATGTAGTCCGGGTGATTGACCTTGCTGTTCAGAAGTTCCACGCAGACCGTCACCCCCTGCTCCTCGGCCAGCGGCGCGATCTGCTTCAGCCCCTCGACGCAGCTCGTGATCCCCAGGGCATCGCTGCGGCCTTTGCGGTTGCCGAACATCGTGATCACGTTCGGGACCCCGGCCTTCGCCGCCTGGGGGATCGTGTCTTCCAGCTCCTTCAGAAGCAGGGCGTGGTTGGCCGGATCGTTGAAGCCGGTCGCGATGAAGTCGCGGCGTTTCGAGGGATATCCCATGGAGCAGACGAGACCGGCGTCGCGCACGACCGGCCATTCGTCGGGCTGGAGCAGGTCGATCGCCACGAGCCCCATGGCTTTCACGGTCTTTGCGAAGTCGGGGAGCGGGATCTTCTCGTAGATCCAGCGGCAGACCGATTGTTTCAAACGCCCAGCAGGGGCACGGGTTGTCTGTTGCATCGACGCCGCCTTTCCCGCCCGTCGGGTGCCGATGAGCGCGGCGCCGGCGGCACCGGTGGCCATGAGCATTTCCCGGCGCGTTAGATCACGCATGCAATCCCCCCATCGGTACCGCGTGTTCCCCTGAATTTGGGCTACATTCTCGGGGATGCCAGACCGCCCTTCCACCGGCTCCCGGCTGCCACCGCGCGTCGCGAACGGCGAGGTATGCGCGTGGTGCATGAAGGAATTCGTCGGATCGCACGGCAAGCCGGTCTATTGCCACCGGTGCTATACCAATGCGTTCGCCACCAGAAAGAGCTTTGAGATCCTGCCAAAAGCGACCCTGCCGCTAAAGCCAGCTGACTAGAGTCGAGTCGGCGGGGTGACCGGGGCCGCGACCGCCTCCTGCTCCGGTTCCGGCGTAAAGTCCTCGCCCGGATTGATGAACAGATTCTTCTCGAAGCGGTACTGCTTGTCGTACAGCTGCCGGTAGCGGCCCCCACGGGCGAGCAGCTCCGGGTGCGTGCCGCGCTCCACGATCTCCCCCCCTTCGATCACGAGGATCTGGTCGGCGCTCTGGATGGTGGAGAGCCGGTGCGCGATGACGAAGGTCGTGCGGCCCGCCCGCAGCGAGCGCAGCCCGTCCTGGATCATCGCCTCGCTCTCCGAATCGAGACTGGAGGTCGCCTCGTCGAGGATCAGAATGCGGGGATCGGCCAGGATGGCCCGGGCGATCGCGACCCGCTGGCGCTGGCCCCCCGAGAGCTTCACCCCGCGCTCGCCCACGACGGTGTCGTAGCCCTGCTCGAACTCCCGGATGAACTCGTCGCAGTGGGCGATCCGCGCTACGGCTTCCACCTCCGCGCGCGTCGCATGTGGCCGGGCGAACCGGATGTTCTCCGCCACGGTGCCGTCGAACAGGAAATTGTCCTGCAGCACGACGCCCAGCTGGGTGCGGAAGTCCCGCAGCGCAATGCTGGTCAGGTCGCGACCGTCGATCAGCACCCGACCGGACTGCGGCCGGTTGAACGCCATCACGAGACTGATGAGGGTGCTCTTCCCCGATCCCGACGACCCCACCAGCGCCGTCGTGGAGCCGGCCGCGGCCTGGAACGACACGTGCTTCAGCACGGGCACGCCGGGCTTGTAGGCGAAGGTCACGTCCTCGAACGCGACGGTCCCGTTGATCTCCCCCAGGGGGGCGCGCTGGGCGTCGCCCGCGTCCTCGGTGGCCAGCTGGCGGATCTCGCGGATCCGGTCCAGTCCCGCGAACGCCTCCGTGACCTGGGTGCCGATCGAGGCGATCTGGATCAACGGCGCCGCCATCATCCCCATGAACAGCAGATACATGACGAGCCCGCCCAGCGTCATCGACCCCGAGAGCACGGCGTGGCCGCCGACGAGGATCATGATGACGCCCACCGCCCCGATGACGAGACTCGCGAACGCCCCCACGGCGGAGATCCCGGTCATGGTCTGCGCGATGTTGCGGAACAGCCGGTTGGCGCCGCGCGCAAACACCAGGCGTTCCGATTTCTCGGCGTGATACGCCTTCACGATCCGGATCCCGCCCAGGGTTTCGGTGAGGCGGCCGGTGACCTCGGCGTTGATCTTGCCGCGCTCGCGGAACAGCGGCCGCAGCTTGGTGAACGCGTAGGCCATCACGCCGCCGAACGAGCCCAGCACGACGATGGAGATGACCGTGAGGCGCCAATTCAAGTAGAAGAGCACCCCCAGGGCGATCACGGCCGTGATCAATCCCCCGACGAGCTGCACCAGGCCGGTGCCCACCAGGTTGCGGATCCCCTCGGCGTCGGTCATCACGCGGGAGATCAACACCCCGGTCTTCGTGGAATCGAAGTACGACGTGGGCAGCCGCAGCACGTATTCCTGGACGCTGCGGCGCATGTCGGTGATCGCCCGCTGGGCCGCCACGCCCAGGAGCTGCGACAGGGCGAACGACGTGGCGCCCGACACCAGGGTCGCCGCGGCGACGCCCGCGGCGAGCCATCCCAGGAGCTCGGGCCGGTGCTGCCCGATGACATGGTCGATGATGTACTTGGACGAGGAGGGCAGCACGAGACCCGTCAGCCGGTTCACCACGAGGAGGGCGAGGCCGATCCCGAGGCGACGGCGGTGCTGCCAGACGAGCGCCCGGGCTTCCTGCCAGGCGCCCGGCGTCACTTTCTTTTTCGCTGTATCCTGAGCCATGCTGGGTATTACCTTTCGAGCGACTCGGGAATCTAATGGAGCCGAGGCGTGAAGCGATCTACGGTCATAACGCTGGGCGTCGTCGCCGTCGTCGTCGTGCTCTTCTTCTATATGACCACGCGCGGGGCGACCCAGGAGTGCACGGTGTGCATGCAGTTCCGGGGGCAGCGCAACTGCGCCAGCGCGGTGGGCCAGACCCGGGAGCAGGCCCAGCGGGGGGCGCAGGAAACGGCGTGCGGACCGATCGCCAGCGGCATGGATGCCTCGATCGCCTGCGGTCGGACCGACCCCGCCAACGTCGAATGTAGAACACGGTAGTCCCGTGTCCGGTTTCGCCCTGCCCAGCATCCCCGTCGCGGCCACGGTGCGCCTGCACCATGGCTCGCCCCGGCCCGGCGAGGTGTTCGTCGGTGCCCGGGTGCCGCATCACTCGGGGCCGGAAACCGTGCTGGAGATGCTGAACCGCCCGGAGCCGTTCTACGCGTTTCGTCCCGCCGGCGAGCCGGGCGTGCTGTTCGCCGCCCGCGCCCAGACGGTGGCCGTCACCGTGGCCGCCGCCCCCCTGGACGATCCCGACCGCCTGAGCGCGGCCAAACGGCTCCGCCTCGACGTGACGCTGTTCGACGGCTCCACCCTCAAGGGGTGGGCGGCCGCCGAGCTGCCCGATGCCCACTCCCGGCCTCTCGATTACCTCAACGCGTCCAGCGAGCCGTTTTTTGCCGTGACGGCCGAGGACCGCACCCACTACGTCAACCGCGCGCACGTCGTGTTCGCCCGGCCCGAGGACTAGACCAAGCATGTCCGCCCGTCTCGATCCGTTCGTGGACGTCCTGCTGCGCGAGCAAGGCGACCAGCTCTACCTGCTCCCCGACGAGCCCGTCACCATCGTGAAGGGCGGGAAGCCGCGGAAGGTGTCGAAGCAGCCGCTCACCGATACCCACATCTACGCGATGCTCACCGAGGTCGCGCCCTCGGACGCCGCCGACAAGATCGATCAGCACGCCGAGACGGAGTTCGAGTACGCCGCCGACCGCGGGCTGGTGCGCGTGCGGATCGTGCCGGAGACCGGCCGGCTCACCGCCGTGATCACCCCCACGCGGCGGGACCCGGAAGCCGGGATCATCACGGCCAAGACGCCGGCGTTGAAGCTCGGCCCGGCGCCGACCGGCCGGCGCTCCGTCCAGACGCCAATGCCGCCCGCCACGCCGTCGATGCCGGCACCCAAGCCGCCCCGCCCCTCGGCGATCGCGGCCGCTCCGCTCGTTCCCGAGCCCGTTCCCGATCTTCCCCCCGAACCCGCCGCGGCGCTCCCGGGGGAGTTCGCCGACGCGCAGTTCCAGGCGGCGGAAACGAAACTGAAGGAGATGCTGAAGACGCTGGTGGCGGCGGGGTCCTCGGACCTGCACCTGGGCGTGGGCGAATCGCCGATCTTCCGCACCCAGGGGAAGATCACGCGGCAGAAAGGGCCGCCGGTGACCGCGGAGGGGCTGACCCTCATGCTGCTCGCGATCATGCCGGAGCGCAACCGCGGCGAGTGGAAGGAGACCGGGGACACGGATTTCGCCTACGAGCTGGCCGGGCTGGCGCGGTTCCGGGTCAACGCCGGGCGCGACCGCAAGGGCCCGATCGCCGTGTTCCGGGTGATCCCGGCCAAGGTGGTGACGGTCGAGGAGATGGGGATCGCGAAGGAGATCCAGGCGCTCTGCTCCCTGCAGAAGGGCCTGGTGCTGGTGACGGGGCCCACCGGCTCCGGGAAGTCCACCACCCTGTGCGCGCTGATCGATCTCATCAACCGCACCCGCTCCGATCACATCATCACGATCGAGGATCCGATCGAGTTCGTGCACGAGAACAAGCAATGCCTGATTACCCAGCGCCAGGTTCACGTCCACACGGACAGCTTCAAGACGGCGCTGCGGGCGGCGCTGCGCGAGGACCCCGACATCGTGCTGGTGGGCGAGCTGCGCGATCTCGAGACGATCGCCATCGCGATCGAGACGGCGGAGACGGGGCACCTCGTGTTCGGGACCCTGCATACCACGACCGCGGCCTCCACGGTGGACCGGATCATCGATCAATTCCCCGCCGACCGGCAGGCGCAGATCCGGGTGATGCTCTCGGAGTCGCTGCGGGGCGTGATCGCCCAGACGTTGTGCCGGAAGATCGGGGGCGGACGGGTGGCGGCGCGCGAGGTCCTGCTCATGACGCCCGCGATCTCAAACCTGATCCGTGAGGGAAAGACCTTCCAGATCCCCTCGATCATCCAGACGAGCAAGAAGCTCGGGATGGTGCCCCTCCAGGACGCGCTCCTGGAGCTCGTCGAGAAGAAGCAGGTCGAGCCGGAAGAGGCCTACCTCAAGGCAACGGAAAAGTCCACGATGATGGCCGCGCTGAAGGCCAAGGGTTATAAAGTGACCGTCGCCGGAGAGCCGTCGTAAACTTCGCACAGGAGTGCCGCATGCCCCGGACTCTCTTCATCCCCCTTGCCCTGGTTTTCGCAACGCCCATGCTGGGGCAGGACGCCGGAACCCCCGTCCCGTCCTTCGATCAGAAGCACGGCGGCAGCCGGAACGTCCACCTCGTCGCGCACGTCGTCAATCACCCCGGCAAGTGGAAGACGGCGGACGTCGAAATGGAGCAGGACCCGGACCGCCCCTACGTCTACGTGTGCGGCTTCGTCAACGACGACGTGCAGGTGTACGACGTGCGCGACGTGGCGAAGCCGAAGCTCGTCTACGACTGGACCATCGAGAACCCCGACCTGCACCGCGGCATCGGGGCCATGGACGGGAAGTATTTCAAGATCGGCAGCCGCTACTACTACGCGCAGTCCTACCAGTTCTTCCAGGGCAGCCCCGACGCCGATCTGGGCGCGGTGATCTTCGACGTGACCGGCCTTCCCGACTCCTCCAAGGTCAAGGTCGTGGCCCGCATCCGCTACGGCGCCGCTCCAGGAGGCTTCCACAACACCTTCGCCTACAAGCACTCCGACGGGCGCGTCCTCTACTTCGCGACGGTGAACCAGTCCTACGCGCTGGTCTACGACCTCGGCAAGGTGGTGAGCGGCGCCGACACGAGTACCTGGCTCATCGGCAAGGTGCCGAACCCGACCCCGTTCAAGCAGCTCGGCGCCGGCGGCTATCACGACTTCTACGTCGGCTACGATCCGGCGACCCACCAGGACAAGTTCTACGGCGCGGGCCTCGGCGGGTATTCCGTGTGGGACGTCACGCACCCCGAGCAGCCGACGCAGCTCTTCACCATCACCGGACTCGGCCTCGACATCGCCCACACCTTCACGCCGTCCCCCGACGGCCGCTACGCCGTGACGGAGACCGAGTACCAGTTCACGCCGCTGCGGATCTGGGACCTGGGGCCGGGCCAGGACGGCAAGCAGAAGAACCTCGACACGCCGCTCTCCGGCTGGACGGCCGACTGGCGCGACCTCTCGCACAATCACGAGGTGCGCTGGCCGTACGTCTTCGTCTCCGCCTATGAGGACGGCCTGTTTGTGTTCGACCTCAAGGATCCGGCGAACCCGAAGACCGACGGCCATTATTACACCTGCGAGTGCACGCACCGGCACGGGTTCGGCGGCAGCCCGGACATCGGGTGGGAGAGCACGATCAGCGTGGAGCAGGGCGCCTTCGGGGTGGACATCCGCAACCGCGACGGCCTGATCGCGCTGTCCGACATGCGCACCGGGCTGTGGCTGTTCCGCATGGACGGCTTCACCGGCTGGAGCGGCAAGGCCGCCGGCACCTACAACATTTCCAGCGTGCAGGATTACGATCACGGTCCGGAAGGCGCGGGGACGCCGGCGCCCACGGGCACCGGAGCCTCGGGGCATTGAAAGCGGGGTTGCTGGCTGCGGCGGCCGCGCTGGGCCTTTCCACTCGGCCGCTCGCGGCTCAGGCCGGCACCTACGAGATCCCGCTCGCCCCGACGGCCTCCGCGCCGGCGGCGAGCGGGCACGCGCGACTCCACTTCGCCGCCTCCCCATTCGGGATCGCGGTGACGGCGGACGGGCGGGCGAGCTACGACGTCGCCATCACGCTCGCCGGGCTCCCCTCCCCCGCATCGCTCGGGCGGGAGGGGACGCCGGCGATCCTCGCCTGGGCCGTGAGCCCCGACCTCGCAGAGTGGCAGCGGCTCGGCCCGGTCGGCACCGGAACGACCACGCTGGGGCCGATCGAGTGGAACAAGTTTCTCCTCGTCATCACGGCTGAGCCCTCCGCGGACGCGGCGACCCACCGCGGGCCCATCCTGCTGCGCGGCTACTCGCCGAGCACCTGGCTGCAGTCGTTCATCACCCATCCGCTGTTCCGCGGAGTCAATTGATGCGGCGGTGGCTCACCGTGGCGCTGGGGCTCGTTCCGGCGGCCGCGGCGGCGCAGCAGCCCACATCCGGAGCGCATCACCACGGGATGCCGGGGATGGCCGATTCCACGATGATGCCGATCCCAATGCCCGCGGGGATGCGGATGCTCCCCGGCCTCGTGGGGCTCGCGCCGGAGGGAGGCAGCTTTCTCCCCGGGGCCGGCACCGCTCCGGAGCGGCTCCCCGCCGCTCGGGCGAGCGCGGTCACCTCCCTGCGCGACGGCGACACCCTGGACCTCACCGCCATGCTCGTCCGGCGCGAGATCCACGGGCACGCGGTCGCGCTGTACGCCTTCAACGGCCAGGTGCCGGGGCCTCTCATCCGCGTCCCGCAAAACGCCACGATCGTCGTCCGCTTCCGCAATCACATCGATCTGCCGAGCACCGTCCACTGGCACGGCGTCCGCCTCGACAACCGTTACGACGGCGCGGACGGCGTGACGCAGGAGGCGGTAGCGCCGGGCGACAGCTTCGTGTACCACGTCCATTTTCCGGACGCCGGGATCTACTGGTACCACCCGCATGTCCGCGAGGACATCGAGCAGGCCCTGGGGCTGTTCGGCAATCTTCTCGTGGACCCCGCCGAGGCCGGCTATTACTCCCCCGTCAACCGGGAGCAGGTGTTGATGCTCTCCGACCTGCTCGTGAACGACGACACGTTGATCCCGTTCGGGAAGGACTCGCCCGACTTCGCGTTGATGGGCCGCGTCGGCAACGAGCTGCTGGTGAACGGCGAGCGGTCTTACGGGTTGTCGGTGCATCGCGGCGAGGTGGTGCGGTTCTTCCTTACCGACGTGGCCAGCTCGCGCACGTTCAACGTCTCGTTCGGCGGCGCCCCGATCAAGGTCGTGGCGTCGGACGTGAGCCGGTTCGAGCGGGAGGAACGGATCCCGAGCGTCGTCCTGGCCCCGGCGGAGCGATACGTGGTGGAGGTTCGCTTCGACCACCCCGGACGTTACGCGGTGGTCAACGCGATTCAGGCGATCAATCACTATCGCGGGGAATTCGAGCCCACGGTGGATACCCTCGGCATCGTCACGGTCGATTCGACGGCGGCGGCGCCCGACTACGAAACGTCTTTCGCGACCCTGCGGGCCAACGCGGCCGTCGCCCGCGACATCGAGCGGTTCCGGTCCGCTTTCGACCGACCTCCGGACCGCCAGTTCACCCTCACGATGCAGGTGACGGGGTTACCGCTCGCGAGCGTGCAGTTCATGAGCATCGATACGGCGTATTACGCGCCGCTCGAGTGGGTGGACGGGATGCCGGACATGAACTGGCTGTCCACGGCGCGGCAGGTGCGCTGGATCATCCGGGACGATGCGACGGGCAAGGAGAACATGGACATCGACTGGCGGGTGCGCCGGGGGTCGGTGGTGAAGCTCCGGCTCGTGAACGCCCCGCGGTCGTTCCACCCGATGC
>Ga0335083_10006732_pt1 | contig 14269 bp, 12 predicted proteins | sample Lox_Sample_42_FD_206716 | JGI IMG/M metagenome (GOLD analysis project Ga0335083, IMG submission 206716) | Soil microbial communities from Loxahatchee National Wildlife Refuge, Florida, United States - Lox_Sample_4.2 | ecosystem: Environmental > Terrestrial > Soil > Wetlands | place: USA...
CTCCAGAAAACCGATGAAGCCAAGGCGCGGAAGATAAAAGTTAAAACGTAAGTCGGCGGAAAAGCGGCTCGGTGTTGTCCGCGCCTTCCTGCGCTACCGGTGCCCGTATTGACGATTTGCCAGCACGGATTTCGCCATCGCTAAAGTTTTACGCTGGCATTTGCCGATAATCGCAGCGGCCCGTTGGACAGTGGCTGTTGCGATTTGTCGCGTTCTTTCTTTCTGCGGGTGATTCTTATGTGGTTTGTTCAAACTGCTAGCGTAGCGCACAAAACGCCTGCTGGAAGCGACTTGCCGACCGCTGCCGCTGGAAAGCCGGCGACCAGCATTGCTGTTTTGCGGGCGGCAGTGCGGCGGCAGCCGCAACTCGCGGCCGGAGTCATCGCCTTCTGGCTGCGAAAGTGAGTGACGCGCCGTGGCAAATATTGCAAGTCTTCGCAAAGCCGCCGTGATGCTGACCAGCCTCCCTCAGGAGGAAGCGGTCACAATGCTATCTAAGCTGGATCCCCGGCAGGCCCAGGCTGTTTCGGCCGAAATTGCCGCGCTGGGCACGGCCAGCGGCGAAGAGCAAGCAGCCGTCATCAACGAGTTTGCCGCAGCCAGTTTCGGGACGGCGTCTCACGGGCCTATGGCCGTGGAAAAGCCCTTCGACTTTTTACAAAAGGTTGACAGCCAAAAGTTGCTGGCATTCATCATCGAGGAGCATCCGCAAACCATCGCGCTGATCGTTTCCCATTTGCCGCCGGCGCAAGGGGCGGGCATCCTCGCCGGCTTGCCTAGCGAGCAGCAACTGGTCGTGGTTCGCCGCATTGCCGCGATGAAACAAATCGACCCTGAAATGATTCACGATGTGGAAAACGGCTTGCAAGACCACTTGGCCAGCGTGATGCTGGTGCAGTTTCAAAATTGGGGTGGACTTCGCTCGGTGGCTGAAATCTTCCGCGCTCTAAGCCAAAGCGTGGCGGTAGGGCTGCTTAATCGCTTGGCCCAGGAAACCCCATATCTGGCAGATGAAATCGGCCGCTTACTAAGAGAATTGGATGAACCGGTGGCAAAAAGCACAATCGCTCCCGCCGTTTCACAAATGCTGCGAAATTACTTGCCTCCGCAGGCCGCGTGACCCTACTCCCTAACGTGGTTAACCTTTCCTAACATCGGCGTCATGGTCGAAACTCCCATGATGCGCCAATATCAGGATGCCAAATCAGCGTGTGCGAACTAAGCGGAATGTAGGAATTAGGATGTAATATTTTCTGAGCGGCCGTGTCGGTGTGTTCACGCATCATGTTTTGCGTGTCGAGTACCGTCCACGCGGTATCGGTATACCCGCATCGTTGCGTTCATCAGCTCCAGCATCGGCTACAGTATACCCACGGTTTGCCCCATTGGAGTGGTGAGGACAGTTTTTCACGCACAGAGTGCGTGGCCTGGAACTTTGATGAATTTTAATCGTTGCCAGTTTGTTCCTCACCAATATCAGTATGTGGGAAGCCATGTGATCCTGTGTCTAGCCAATTCAGCGTTGCTCCCATCTCACGGGCGTGGCTGTCCAAAATGGTTGGAATAAGTGTTAGAACGTGCATGAGTGCCTGGACTGAGTCAATACCGTAGAAAACCTTTGGCCATTGGCCGGGAAGGCCATCTATTTTAAGGTGACAAATCCAGTCTCCTCCTGGGTTCGAATCCGGTGCTGGCGCTCCAATGTATACTGTGATTGCCTGCGATGTGCCGTTTGGCAGATCGAGATTTAAGGTCCGTTTAGCAATTACTTTATCAGCGTTCACGCGATATTCTCTGGGAACCTGTCAATTGATGTTCGGATGCACTTATCCAACTCGATGGCAGCTCTTTCATAACAGAGCGCCCTATCCCTTGCGCTATGATATCTTTTGCACGCTGCGCAGTCTTGATAGTACCAACGATAACAGTCGTCTTTGAGATGGTTTATTGGCGGTTGCAGGTCATCGTTTGTTATTTCATCATGTGTACCGCATGTTGTAGGAATGAGTAAAATTATACCGCCTGCTCCAAGGGCTGGGCCCAAGCTTCCTGATTCTCCGCCTGGTCCTAGTTCTCCTGGAAAAGGTTCCTCCGGTCCCCATGGTGTCGGAAGCGGCTCCTCAGGAGTAATTGGTGTTGGTGCGCCCTTTAATCCACTGGGATCGGTTTCGTTCGTGGGATCGTTGTTGCAGTAATCGTAGGGATTTGGGCCCGCTTCCAGTCCTAGTGGGTCTTCAGTCATAAATCGACCAAGGCCTGGATTGTACATGGGGGGGTTCCTTTATTTACATGGCAACGACTGTTTCGCTAAATACGTGTTCTCTAACGGCATTCCACTGGTCTGCCTGCGCTGCTTCACGTTTGGCACGGCGATTGGAGAGAATGCGATTCAACATTTGCTAAGCATGGGGGTAGAAGCACTTCTCCCACGGCTCTTTCGGCGCTGGCATCAGCAGCGTGTTTGAAAATGGCGTCAATTGACCCTGCCTCTCCATTTCCTTGACCGCACGGTGCAGCATTATGGCCACACCCCATCGGTATTCGTACACCGGATCATGGGGCGCCAGTTTGTGGGAGTGATAACAAGCCTCCACAGCCTGCAATGTCATAAGATTGTCTACGCAGCAAGAGCCTCGTTCGCCGAGAAAGAAAGCCAACTCTTCGCGCGACGACAAACTTACGAGCCAGCGCCCGCTAGCGATTTCTTGGCTCGTTAATGACTTGGGCCACATGAGATAGTAATCGTCGGTTGTTGAGTTAAATCCCGGCGACGTCGCTTCAATGTTGAACCGCTCGCCATGTTGATCGTCCCAACGGCAGAATGTGTGCTCTTTGGCGAGGGCGAGTTTGATCGGATAGCCGAGTCGCCTTCCGATTGCCGCATACAAAACAGGCATGGTGACACAGGTGCCGCCGTGGCCGGTCAATAGACCATGCAGCATAAGATTGTTGGAATCCGAGGCGTCGTATTTTCCTTGACTGAAAGCAAGATTGTAACGAACTCCCAGGTTCCGCTGCAAAACCGTGATCATCACGAGAATGCGGAATTGCGCGTCACTGAACTCGCGATAAGAATGCTCTTTAGCTCGCCGATGAAGAGAACACTCAGTGCCGCTCGCAACGAGATCGGTCCATTCGTCAAGTTTCGCCAAACATCGCGGGATATCTAAATCTTCCGCGCCGGGAAGTCCCGCGGCGCAAGCCAGATCGACTGCCGCGATGTCCTGACGGGCAAGCTCGGCATCGTTCATTGCGAGCAATTGGCGAACGCTGGGCCATTGCGAATCAGCCATAGTCTACCCCTTAAAATAGCTGCCGAATATGCGCCCCAATATAGGGGACACCACAATCATTTGCAGGCATCCACACCGAAAGGTTCTCCGCTCACTTTCGGTGATGGCCATCTCGCAATGCTTTAACGCGGCCGATCAAATCTTGGCCAATGGATTCCGCCAAATCTGCGGCCAGTTTAAGACAATACTTCCAATCGAGATTTTCCCTTTGGGCAATCACTAAACCGTGCAAGTCTTGTTCGTCTTGAGGCCGTCCGGCCAGGACTTTCATAATCAGCAAATCTTCCGCAGTGGCGACGGAAACTGTTAAGCCGGCTATTTCAGTCGGTTTAGCCCGAGCGATAACCTGCTGTTCAAAGCCAGATAGCCCCAGGACCAAATCGACCTTAACAGTTGTCAGGCGATGTTTGAGCGGCAAGATGAAGGCCTTTTGGACGACTTCTTCGACCTGATCGAATAACGGCCGGAACTTGCTTCCTTGCAGCGCTTTCACGAGGCGCAGCGCATGATCGACGTCGGCCGCAATGACAAGATCGACATCGGCAGTTACCCGCGGTTCGCCGAGTAACGATGCGGCCAAACCTCCGATCAGGGCGTAACGAATTTGCTGCGCTTCCAGAAAGCGAATGGCATCCGCCAAAGTGGTTTGCAGGATTTCATCCATGCATGCGCAGGTCTAATTTTTCAAATGCCTCAACCATGCGGCGCCGCGCCGCCAATTTCTCCTGCCAACGCATCGAATCCAGTCGCTCCCAATCGCCTTGGACGCCGCGCGCATTCCAGATTGCATTATACAAATCTCGGTAAATGGCAAAGCGCTGCGCGGTCGACAATCCACGGATCCAAGCTGCGTCCGCAGCGGCGGACATTGCCCGATAAAGCGACCAGTTTTGTTGTGGAGCGAATTGCATCACTAAATTATACCCCATGCTATGGCGTTCCCCTACTCCCCATGTTGATTCCTGTTTGCTAACATCGGCGTCATGGTCGAAACTCCCATGATGCGCCAATATCAGGATGCCAAAGCGGCGTGTCCTGATGCGCTGTTGTTGTTCCGGATGGGGGATTTCTACGAGCTGTTTTTCGACGACGCGCGCACCGCCACCCGGCTACTAGGGCTGGCGCTCACCAGCCGCGACAAAAGCGAAAACGCCGTGCCGATGGCCGGTTTTCCGCACCATCAATTGGAAAGTTACCTGGCAAAACTGGTGTCGCTGGGGATCCGTGTGGCCATTTGCGAGCAGATGGAAGACCCGCGCCAGGCCAAAGGATTGGTCAAGCGCGAAGTTACCAGAGTCGTCACGCCCGGCACGCTGACCGACGAGGTGCTGCTGGACCCGCGCGAAAGCAATTATTTGGCGGCGGTGGTTGTGGATGCCGGTGGCGCCGGTTCTCGAACAGTAAGGCCTGGGTTTGCAGCCAATGGCAAGCGGCACTTTCACCTCGCCACGGCGAGTCGCCTGCGGGGACCCGGCCCTCTCCCACGGGGAGAGGGAGATTGCCTGGTCGGCCTGGCGTGGGTGGAGCTTTCCACCGGTCGGTTTCAGGCGGCGGTGTTTCCGCGGGCCGCCTTGCCCGATCAACTGGCCCGCATCCATCCAGCGGAATGCCTCGTGGAGGAGCAATCGGCGGTTCCTCATGCTGCGGTAACACCTGGCTTGCCGGTTAGTGGCCAGCCGCTCGAAAAAATGCTGTTCACTCACCGTCCGGCCTGGACATTTTCGCTGCCCACGGCGGTGGAAACGCTGACCAAGCATTTCGGCACCGCCACACTGGAAGGTTTTGGCTTCGACGAGAATACCGACTCGCTGGCCCTTCGGGCTGCCGGCGCGATTTTAAATTATCTGGGCGAGACGCAAAAAGCATCGCTGTCGCATTTGGACCGCCTGGTGCGTTATCACACAGGCAGCACGCTCCAGATCGATCAATTCACCCGCCGCAGTTTGGAAATTACCCACACGCTGCGCAATGGTGGGCGCGAAGGAACGTTGCTGGCCGTCCTGGATCAAACCGTCACGCCCATGGGTTCGCGGCTGCTAGCCGAGTGGGTTGCGAATCCGCTGACCGAGCTTGGGCCCATTAATCAGCGGCTCGATGCCGTTGCGGAATTGGTTGCCGAGTCGCGATTGACAGACGACCTGCGCGGAAAACTGCGCGACATTTACGATCTTCCACGCCTGTTGGCCCGCATTTCGACCGGTCGGGCCAGTCCGCGCGATTTAGCACATGTGGGACAAACGCTGGCCGCGCTGCCGGCCGTGAAGGCAAAACTCACGGGTCGCCGCAGCGAACTGTTGGCGCGGCTGGAATCGGAACTCGATTTGTGTCCCGATATTCGCGCGCGTCTGGGAGCGGCGCTGGTGGACAATTGCCCGTTGCAGAGCCGCGAAGGGGGAATCATTCGACCCTGTTATCATGCCGAGCTTGACGGCCTGCGAGAATTGGCCGCCGGCGGCAAACAGTGGATCGCAAGCTACCAGGCCCAAGAAGCGGCCCGCACCGGCATCGCCACGCTCAAAGTTGGTTACAACAAAGTATTCGGCTATTACATCGAAGTCACGCACACCCACGGCCACAAAATTCCCGAAAACTACATCCGCAAGCAAACCGTGAAAAATGCGGAACGCTACATCACGCCGGAGTTAAAAGAGTATGAAGAAAAAGTGCTGACGGCCGACCAGCGAGGGAAGGAATTGGAATTCGAACTATTCCTCGAGCTGCGCCAGTTTGTCGCCGACCAAGTGCGCCGGCTGCAGGCTTCGGCCGTGGCGCTTGCGCAGCTTGATGTGCTTGCAACACTGGCGCATTTGGCCCGATCGCGAAATTATTGTCGGCCTACGCTGGTCGACGAACCGGTGCTCAACCTCCGCGAGGGCCGGCATCCGGTGCTCGACAGCCTCCTGTCCGATGGGTCCTTCGTTCCCAACGACACGGTGGCTTCGCCCGACGAGGGGCTGATTTTGCTCATCACGGGGCCGAACATGGCGGGCAAGAGCACGTACATTCGCCAGGTGGCGCTGATTACGCTAGTGGCTCAAATTGGCAGCTTTGTGCCGGCGCGCGAGGCGACGCTGGGAGTGGCCGATCGCATTTTTGCCCGGGTCGGCGCCAGCGATGAACTCAGCCGCGGTCAAAGCACGTTCATGGTGGAAATGACCGAAACGGCGCGGATTCTGAATACCGCCACGCCGCGGAGCCTGGTGATTTTGGACGAAATTGGCCGCGGCACCAGCACGTACGACGGGGTCTCGCTCGCTTGGGCGGTGGTGGAGTATTTGCACGATCACTTGGGTTGCCGCACGCTGTTCGCCACGCATTACCATGAATTGACCGATTTGGCGAAAACGCTGTCCAGCGTCCGCAATTTGAATGTTGCGGTGCGTGAATGGGACGAGCAGGTGGTGTTCTTGCACAAAATCGTGGATGGGGCGGCCGACAAAAGTTACGGCATTCACGTGGCTCGGCTGGCCGGCGTGCCGCCAGAAGTGAACCAGCGCGCCCAGCAAATTCTGGCACAACTGGAGCAGGAGCACCTGGACGAAGCGGGCCGGCCTAAAATGGGCCGCCGCGAAAAAACCAGCCGCGTGGGGGATTTGCAGCTAACGCTGTTTGCGGCCGAGGTGCATCCGCTGGTGGAAAAACTTCGCACGCTCGATTTGAACGGCCTTTCGCCCTTGGCCGCATTGCAACAGTTGCACCAATGGCAGGCGGAACTGCAAAACGCGCCGCAAACCAAGCCACGGTAGGTTGGTGCGGCTTTATTGGTTTCCGATCTCAGGCCAAATTGTGTCGAAATTGGGCTCCTACGAGCAAATTGCGGGCATTTATTGCACCTGCTGAGTATGATGTTATGAGGGCCAAATGGGCACTTTGCGGCTCGGCGCTAGGGGCGTTTTCGGACCGGAGAAGGGCGATGAGGGGGACGATTTATGCGCTGTTAGCAGCCGCATCGCTCGCAGTAGCGTTGCTCGAGTCCCCGTCCGCGCTGGCCGATGATGCCGACGTTTTGGCTATTCAGGGGGATGTTTCACGTCAAGAGCTGGGTAGCGGCGCCGGCGTAATCGTCGGCATTGTTGATAGCGGCGTGAAATCCACCCATCCTGCCCTGTCGGGCCGCCAAGTGGCCGCTCAGGATTTTGTCGGCGACGGCGATACTTCGGCCGACGACATTTCCACCGAAGGCCACGGAACTGCCATGGCGAGCGCCATTTTAAGCAGCGATCCTACGCACACCGGTCTGGCCCCCAGTGCCCAATACGTTAATGCCCGCGTGCTGAATGCCGGTTCAGCATTTAGCGGCGACAGCACGGTCATGAACGGCGTCGGCTATGCCGTTTCGCAGCACGTGAATGTCATGAATCTTTCGCTCGATTTTAATCCGCCTTCCAACACGAGCGGCACCGACGGCATCGATCTCATTCTCGATTGGGCTGCGGAGCAGGGGGTGAATGTCACCGTTTCAGCCGGCAACATTGCGGCTCATCGCGACGAGACAACAGGCGAAGTGGTCCTCGACGATCCACCTTCCAACCAATTTGTCCGCAGCCCGGGCAGCGCCTACAACGTGGTCACTGTCGGCCGCACCGGCGTTCCAGTCGGCGAAGACCCAAACGCTGGACCTATCACAGCAAATACCGTCTTAAATTATGACCAAATCATGAGCAATAGCGCCACCGGCCCCATCAACAGCCAATCGGGCACGGCCGATCGTGACAAGCCTGATCTGGTCGCCCCGGGCACGTACATCACGCTGGCTAACAATATGTTTACGCCGGGTCAACCATCCACCTATTGGACCTCGGGATTAAACGGCACCAGTATTTCTTCGGCGTTAGTCTGCGGCATGATGGCTCAGGAAATTGGCTACGGAATCAGCAACAACCTGAGCACCAGCCCGCTGGTGATTAAAGCCACGATGATGGCCAGTGCCGATCCGGTGTACGACAAGGTTTTACCGTCGACTTCCGGCCCGCCGAACCTAACGCCCGCCGCCGCTTGGGCGCCGCGCGCCAGCAGCAACGTAAATGGAGTGCTGGTGGTTACCGCGCCCTTGGATGCCGATTCCGGCGCCGGCCAGATTGACGGAGCCCGGTTGTATCAACAATATAGTGCGGGCCAGCAACGCGGCACGGTGAACTCCATTGGATGGGATTTGAACACCATTTCCGGCGCCGCATCGAGCACGTACAACATCAACACGCCGGAAATCGCCGGCAGCCAAATCAATGTTTCGCTCAATTGGTTTCGCCAAGTCCTGTGGACTGATACCAATCACGATAATGTTGCTGACTACGGCGATTCGTTTACCGCGCAAACGCTTGGGGATTTGAATTTGAAAGTGCTGGTCAATAGCACCCTTGTGGCCGAATCGATCAGCGCGTTTGACAACGAACAGTTTTTGAGCTTTCTGCTACCGCAATCGGGCACCGTGAGCATCGAGGTGGACGATCTGGGTGTGTCCGGGGCGCCGATGTCGGAGCAGTACGGTCTGGCCTGGAATATCGTGTCTGTGCCCGAGCCGGCGGCGTGGGCGTTGGCTGTCTGCGGAGCAATGTCAATTGCGATTTGCCTATTGCGTGGCCGCAATCGCCGCGGAAACCAGGGCCGAGCTTTCGTTTGACCTGGCCTTCCGAGCCGGTGCGCTCGCCGGACTGCTTTCTCCTCTCCGGTTTTACGTGAATTATATCAAGAAGCAAACAAAAACGCCTGCGGAGTTTAGCCGCAGGCGTTGAAGTTCGTTTTTTATATCGGACGATTCTCGGCGAAATGGCAGGCGCCTATTCAATCCAAGCTGACCGTCACGGTTTTCCATTCGGTATACGCGTCCAAGCCGCGTTCGCCCAGTTCGCGGCCGATGCCGCTCATCTTAAAGCCGCCAAACGGGGCGGCGGCGTCGAACACGTCGTAGCAGTTGATCCACACCGTGCCAGCCTTGATTTTCTTGGCAATATAATGGGCCTTGGCCACGTCGCGGGTCCACACGGCGGCCGCCAAACCGTAGTTGGTTTTGTTGGCTCGCTGCACCACTTCCTCGATATCCTTGAACCGCAAGACCGACATCACGGGTCCGAAGATTTCTTCTTCGGCAATTTTCATCTTGTCGGTCACGTTGGTGAACAGCGTTGGCTCGATGAAATAACCTTTGTCGCCGAAGCGTTCGCCACCGGTGACGCACTTGGCTCCCTCCTTTTTCCCCGCCTCAATGTAGCCCATCACCTTGTCGAACTGCTCCTTGTTGACTTGCGGCCCCTGCTCGGTGGCCGGATCAAACGGATCGCCCAAGCGGCGCTTGCCATTCATGGCCGCCATTTTGTCGACAAGCTTGTCGTGCACTTTGTCTTCGACGAACAACCGGCTGCCGGCGCAACAGCACTGGCCCTGGTTGAAGTACAATCCAAAGTGCGCTCCCGCTGCGGCGGCATCCAAATCAGAATCGGCAAACACGATATTCGGGCTCTTTCCGCCCAGTTCCAACGACACACGCTTCATCGTGGGAGCCGCTTCGCGGGAAATCAAATGGCCGACTTCGGTCGACCCCGTGAAGGCAATTTTGTCAACGTCGGGATGTCCCACCAGCGCAGCGCCCGCCGTGGGGCCATAACCGGGAACCACGTTGATCACGCCGTCCGGAAAACCGGCTTCCTGCGCCAGCTTGGCCATCCGCAAGCAACTCAGCGGCGTTTGCTCGGCAGGCTTCATCACGATGGTGTTGCCTGCGGCCAGGGCGGGACCCCATTTCCAGGCCACCATGAGCATCGGAAAATTCCAAGGAATAATTTGCCCCACCACGCCCACCGGCTCGCGCCGTGTGTAGGTGAAATAATTGCCGCGCACCGGAATGGTTTGGCCGTGGAGTTTGTCGGCCCAGCCGGCGTAATAGCGAAGGCAATCGATCGTCAGCGGCAAATCGGCGGCGCGGCTGTCGCGGATCGGCTTGCCATTGTCGAGCGTTTCCAGCGCGGCAAGTTCGTCGATTTCTTCTTCGATTAAATCGGCGAGTCGATTCATCAACTTACCCCGGTCGCGGGCATCCATTTTGGACCAAGGGCCGGTTTCAAAGGCATTGCGGGCAGCTTTCACGGCCAGGTCAATATCGGCGGCATCGCCTTCGGCCACTTTGGCAATCACTTCTTCGGTGGCCGGATTGATCGTTTCAAACGTCTTGCCACTTTTGGCCGGCTGCCATTTGCCGTTAATTAAGCATTGCGTTTCTTTGACTTGCGGTTTGCGAGTTTTGGGTTCAACGGCAGTCGCCATAATTCACCTCCGGTGTGTTTCGGAATTCACTGGGCAATGTGCAGCAGTCGGAATGCGGCGGGTCGTGGAACAGCAAAACCTATATCGTTCCACAAGCAAGCGCCACTTCCCCCCCGCACCTCAAATTCTAACGAAGTCCAATCCAACTGCAATAATCGCCATCCAGCCCTCGGTCTCGAACTTCAATAATTCTCCAAAATTCACATTTTGACTGCATTTTCCCCCTCGGTTTCGGTATAGATCATACGGTCGCCCCCGATTGCAAGAGGGGAGCAAATGTCGTATCTTTGACCTTAGAAAAGCGCTAGCCGTCGTTGACGCTTGGGCTTTTCACCAGGAGGTTGAAATCACACGCCCTGCCAGTGCCGGCCAGTTGCAAGAGTTAAAACAGTGCAGCGCCCGGTCCCACCAACGGTTTGCCCTTCCGCCTGTAGTTTCAATGAGAGTCGCGTCCGGCAATTAGAGCGACTCCATTTTTGATAGCCGGAAGCACTGGCTTCCGAATTTGTATCCCGATAGGAGTTTCTAAGATGAAGCGAGTTGCCACATGGGGTTTGTCCCTGGCGGTCCTGTTGTTTACCTCCGCCACCCGTGCAGAAGAACTCCGCAGTGGTCCCCAACCCGGCGACACGCTGGGGGCTTACGAGGTGACCAAAGTCGCCGGCGCCCCCGACGATGGTGTTCCGGTTGGCCAACAACTTTGCTATCGCTGCAAGATGGGCAACCGTCCCGTGGTGATGGTCTTCTCTCGTAAGCCCGACCGAGCGCTGGCCCGGCTGGTAAAACGCTTGGATACGGTCGTGGCCCAAAATAAGGACGAACACAACATGGCCTCGTTTGTCAGCCTGATCGGCGACAAGCCTGATGAATTGGCGGCCGCCAGCAAGCAAATCATCGCTGATACGAAGGTTGAAAACGTGGCTTTCGTGGTTCCGAAAGATCAGCCCAATGGCCCCGAAACCTATAACATCAATCCCCAGGTCGAAACCACTGTGCTGATTTACGTGAAGGGCAAAGTCGTGGCCAACCACGCCCTTCCGCCCGGCGGACTGAACGACGCGGCGGCTGAACAAATCGTCGCCGACACTGCGAAAATTTTGAAATAACCGCGAGCTGATTTGAATTCGGTTCGATTTCAAATTGGTGATTCAACAAACAAGCCCAGGGGCTGCAACCCCTGGGCTTGAACTTTTTCTAATCGGCGCAGCAGCTTACTTCACGTCGACGGTCCAATCGCCGTCGGCGCTCACGTTCAAAAAGTACAGACCCGGCTCTTCAATCGAGATCGGCTTGGAGCCCTCGAAGGCGCCAAGGGTGTTCGTCAGGTATTCCACCGGACGGCCATTCCGATCCAGCAGAACCACTCGGAACCGCGCTTCGCCCTCGTGTTTCATCTGGAACTCGGCTAAGCCCTTCTCCAGCTTAAAGAACGGCGTGGTGTTGTAGCCGTGCCCTTGCAAAGTGCAAGGGGCTGCTTGCCCTTCCGTCGGACGCGGCTGGCGGATATTCGCCGTCCAATTGCCATCGGCCTGCACATCTAACAGGCACGTATCGCCTTTGGGCACGTTCATGGCGCGCTGGCCGGTGAACTTGCCAATTTGATTGAACACCGTGTCGATTTCCTTGCCGTTGCGGTCCAACAGCCGGATCACTAAGTTCGAATCGCCGTCGTGGTTCACTTCAAACACGCACAACCCAGGCTCCAGGCGAAATTTTTCCGAAGCCTGTCTTCCCTTTCCGGCCAGATTGATCGGCTGCGGCTCGGTCTGCTGAGCTGGCCGCGAGCTTTCCCGGTCGTTTGCCGGCACGCTTTGCTGGGTGGTGGACTGATTCTTTTGCAGCGTGCTTGCGTTTTGATCGTCCGCTTGGGCGCTTCCTCCCGCGGTCAACCATCCCGACCAACAGCACAACGCGCTTACCGCAACCGCCAGATAAAATCGATTCTTCAAACACATACAGTGTCCCCATAAAAAATGAGGTGTGTAGAAGCGTGCAAAGTGCAACGCTCCGGCGAGAGCGCCGTTGCTGCCTCGAAAAAACCGGCATGCTTTCGTTCAGCTTCCGGCTCGACGCCTTCGCCAAGAAAATATGGGTTACGAATTTCCCTCAGTCTGCATTTTTAAAAGCGGTGATTTTTCAACGCCTGCCGCGGCAGCATTGATTCATCATGCCCCGGCTGCCACGTTCGGTTTTTGAGGGGAATTCGTACTGCCCAGAATTCAACGATGCCGTTGCGAAACTCCGTCTCCGGTTTGCAACAGGGGCCATTCGCAGCCGGTATTGCCAGTTGCTCGCTGCGGTTTGCCGCAAGCGGCAGCAATCGAATGCTTCCGTCAGAAAAATGCGCCGTCAGTGAGACAGCTCCGCAGTGTGCATTAAATCGTAGCCCACGCCAAAAATGGCCGCGTCGAGCAGCAGATGGCTGAACCACGGCCCATAAATCGAACCGCTGCGCTGGTACAGCCAGGCCCAAAATGCACCGCCAAGGGCCGTGGCGAGGGAAAACGAATACGTCCACGGACTGGCCCAGCCGAAATAAATTCCCAGCACGATCACGTGATGCCCCATGAAGGCGACACTGGAAATGGCGATGGCCGCCGGCAGCGAAATTCGCCGTCGCAACTGCCCAAACACAAACCACCGCCAGTAATATTCTTCCAGCAGCGAATGCACCAGCGAGTAAAACAGCGCCACACCGGCATATTCGGCCGGATTGTTGATGCCTATTTCCGCCAGGCGACCGCTCATTTTTCCGGCCGCTTCGTCAAACCATCCTGCTGACTTCAGTGCCCCGAAGTAAATGGCCACCGCCGCGCCGCCGAACACCAAACCAAACACAATTCCGGCCAACAGCCCGCGAGTGGAAAACTTCGGCCAGTGCAGCGGTTCACGGCAAATCCACCCGACCCACACCAGCGGCAATCCAAACTGAATGGCTTTGCCCAACACATATACGGTTTGTTGCGTCGATTTTGCCGCCTCGGCCAGCAGCAGAAAGTACACCCACGTCAACAGCGCAGGATAAAGCAGAGCAAACAACAACAGCGGCCAATCGTAGCGGTGGTCTGGAATCGAAGGACCGATCATGGCGCATTGCGTGGCGGAAAATTCTATCTGGAACTTACGGCGACCGCTTCCAGATCGCTAACGCAATCAAACTACCCGAGATCAGAATCGAACCCGGAATTAACAATTCCTTCGAACTGGTGAAACAGCCAGCGGCAATCATCAGCCCGCCAACAATTACCGAAATAACACCAACCGTTTCGAGCAGTGCTTTTAAAGTGATTCCCGGCGTTAATTCGTGGTCCTCTGTGGATTCACTGGACATGGTGTTTCCTCAGGAGCGATGTTGCGATTGAAGTTTTTTACTCATCTTCCGCCAGGTCGGCTTCAGTAATCATCGTGAAGCCCTTGTTGCCGAGCGTTTCCAAACCCATTTCGATGTTGTCGACCATCAGGGCCACCGCCGGCCGACCATGCGGACGCACCAACAGCGGATAGGCCTGAATGATGTTCACCTCGGCCTGCAACAAGGCCGTACAGACTTGCAGCAGTGGCTGATGCCCATCGGGCAATTCGACGCCGATCAAATCGCTTTCGATCATCGCCAGGCCGGCCCGTTCCAAAATTTCGCGCCCTTGCTCCGGATGGCTGAGCAAAAACCGCACGAAGCAGCATTCGGCGGAATCGGTGATCGACAGGGCGACAATCTTGAC
>Ga0335083_10006733_pt1 | contig 14268 bp, 6 predicted proteins | sample Lox_Sample_42_FD_206716 | JGI IMG/M metagenome (GOLD analysis project Ga0335083, IMG submission 206716) | Soil microbial communities from Loxahatchee National Wildlife Refuge, Florida, United States - Lox_Sample_4.2 | ecosystem: Environmental > Terrestrial > Soil > Wetlands | place: USA: Florida...
AGCAGGGAAGTGTGGGGACAGGATGTTTTTACGACCCGTGATTACTCGGAGATTCTCGCGCGGACAGATATTGATGCCGTGATTATCGGTACGCCGGATCACTGGCACAAGCAGGCTTCCGTAGACGCGATGAAGGCCGGCAAGGATGTGTACTGCGAAAAGCCGATGATCCACCTCTATGCTGACGGACCGGAGATGATTGAGACTGCGCGCTCAACGAAGCGGATTCTGCAGATTGGCAGCCAGCGGGTCAGTTCCATCATCTATGCCAAGGCTAAGGAACTGCTTGCCTCTGGTGCCATCGGGCAGCTGAACATGGTTACCGCGCGCTGGGACCGCAATTCGTCGATAGGTGCATGGAACTATACCGTTCCGCCAGATGCTTCGACAGAAACGTGCGACTGGCCGCGTTTTTTGGGCACAGCTCCGAAAATTCCGTTTAACGCCGAGCAGTTCTTCCAATGGCGCAAATGGAAAGCTTACGGCAGCGGTGTGGCGGGCGACCTGTTTGTTCACCTCTTCAGCGGGACCCACTTCATTACCAATACACACGGACCTACACGTGCCATGGCCACCGGCGGGCTGCGCTTCTGGAAGGATGGCAGGGACGTGCCGGATGTGATGCTGGGGCTATTCGATTATCAGGAAGGCTTTAATCTGAGCCTGCGCGTAAACTTCGTCGACGGTGGCGAGGAGAGCGAAGGGCTGGTCTTCACCGGGTCGGAAGGCACCATGGAAATTGGCGGAAATGCGGTCAGCGTCAACCGAGTTCCTCGCGAGACAGAGCCGGGATACACCATCGACACATTTACCGTAGCGATGCAGAAGCGGATTCTCGCCGAATATAAGGAGAAATATCCCATTACTCATTTCGCAGGTCAGCCGCCGGTTGGGTACGAGAAATTTGTTGCGCCGCACGGATACAGTGACAGCTACGATCACTTCAAAAACTTCTTCGGCGCTGTGAGATCGCGGCAGCCCGTGGTTGAAGATGCCGTGTTTGGCTATCGCGCGGCAGGGGCAGCGCTTCTCAGCAACCTGAGCATGGAACGCGGCTCTGTTGTTCATTGGAATCCGGAGGCGATGAAGCTGGCGTGAGCAGTCGCTGAACGGTGCTCATCGCGAGAAAAAACGTCCAAACGCAACGGAGTAGAATGCAACGCAGTGACGTCGCCTCGATACCATAATTTCAGAGTTGCCAGCAGTTCCTGGTTTTGCCCGCAGACCGGAAATTGCTGGAACTTTGCATCTCTCCTGGCAATCCTCTTGGCTTTCGTGAGTTTTTCGACCGGCGTCTCTGTTGCTCAGAAGGCTTCTTCTGAACATCCTGTCTCGGCTGAAGTTCGTGGCATCGTGGTGGATTCAACAGGAAAACCCATCAATGAGGCTACGGTTCGGCTGAAACGCAACGGCTCTCCAGATAGTGTGGCGATGACAAATGCGACTGGAGGGTTCGCGTTCCCGGGACTGCAGGCCGGAACTTATGAAGTCAGTGCGGAGAAATCAGGGCATAGCAGTGGTGTCGTTTCTGTTGATGTATTGAAGCAGGAACATCCGCCCAATGTGCATCTGGTGCTTAATTCATCCGCTGACGAAGGGATGGCATTTGCTGATAAGCCGAATTTCACTGTGGCGGGTATCACCGACTGGACTGCTGTAGGAGGACACGGCTCGGATGCAAGTCTGCGAACCAGCGAGACGCTTGCTCGCGAGACTACTTCACTCAAGGCGAATCGTTCGGGTTCGGCAATCTCTGCGGGAGTTGCCGGCGAGACCGAAGCAAGATTGCGAGCTGCCGTCGCTGCAACTCCTGCGAGCTTTGAGGCGAATCATCAGCTTGGGGAGTTTTGTCTCCGTAAGGGAAGCTACCGCGAAGCGATCTCGCCGCTTGAGACTGCTTACAAGATCGATCCTGTAAATTACGGTAACGAATATGATCTGGTGCTGGCCTATGAAGGCGCGGGGGATGTCTCGCAGGCTCGGGGCCATACGCAGAAGCTGCTGGCGCATGAAGAGAATGCCGACCTGCATCGTGTCTCCGGTGACCTTGACGAGAAGATGGGCGACTCGGTGGCGGCGGAACGTGAGTATGAGCAAGCGGTTCGGCTTGATCCGAGCGAAGAGAATTACTTTGCGTGGGGTTCCGAGTTGTTGATGCATCGCGCGGTGTGGCCAGCGGCGGAAGTCTTCAGGAAGGGAAGCGAGGCCCATCCAAAGTCAGCCAGGATGCTGGCTGCGCTGGGCGCGTCGCTTTTTGCCAGCGCTCTTTACGATGAGGCGGCGCTTCGCCTGTGTAATGCTTCGGACCTCAACCCGGCTGACCCGGCTCCTTATGTCTTTCTGGGCAAGATTGATATGGCTGCGCCTGAGCCCCTGCAATGCGTTGAGCAGAAGCTCAAGCGATTTGCAGAGCAGGAGCCCAGCGATCCACGCTCCAACTACTACTATGCGATGGCGATTTGGAAGCGGCAGAAAGATTCCGTGAATTCGCAGGATATGCAGCAAGTGGATGGATTGCTGACGAAGGCGGCAGCAGAGGACCCCAAGTTCGGGGAAGCTTATTTGCAACTGGGAAATCTGTATGCTGAAGAGCATGATTCCGCGAAGGCGATCAGTTTCTATGCAAGGGCTATCGAGGCGAGTCCGCAGCTCAGCGAAGCGCATTACAGACTTGGCGTGGCCTATGAACGGGTCGGCGAATCGTCGAAAGCCAAAGCGGAGTTTCAACTCCACGATGAAATTGAGAAGGCGCAGGCGGCTGCTGTAGAGCGTCAGCGCCAGGAGGTCAAGCAGTTTTTAGTGGTTCTGCAGGGTAAGCCAGCTGTTCACTAATACGCCCGTGCGGCGTGATGTTTTGATCCAACAAAATCGATCAGGAGACCTCTGTGTTTAAGTTACTGGCTGTTCTATTTTTCTGTGTAACGACGATGTTCGCCAGCGATTTGCCGAGCAAGAAATATCTCGATCTCGCCAACATAAGGATCATGGTGGCCGCCGCGGAGGCGAAGGCGAAGGAGCTGAATGTTTCAGTGACAATCTGCGTTGTGGATGAGAGTGGCAACCTGCTTTTTCTGGAGAAGGGCGAGACTGCTGCCCTTAATACGATTGAATTTGCTCAGAAGAAGGCGCGACATGCAGCTTTCTACGGCAGCCCATCCAAGGATGGCGCCGACGCACTAAAGAAAGGGAACACCGAGGTGTTGGCGTTTCCAGAGTTTTTCCCCAACCAGGGTGGACTGCCGATTCGGGTCGATGGCCAGGTTCTTGGCGGCATTTCTGCGAGCGGCGCCAAGTCTGAGATTGACGAGCAGATTGCGCAGGCCGGCATCGATGCGCTCTTGAAGAAGTAGCGCGATAGTTTCAGGTCCGTGGGGGTTTGGAGGTTGCGACGATACCCTCACCTTCACGAATAGTGAGGATCTGATTGGCTTTAATCCTGGTGAAACGCTCGACCTTCTGCGTTGTCGGCCACTTCACCTCGATTGCGTCTACAGTGTCGATTTTTCCCAGACCAAAGTGAAGACGCAGGTCGCTTTGCGACATGACGCTTGAGCCGCTGTGGACCTCATCCATCTGCACATGCTTCTCGGTGATGACGCGCACGCGTGCTCCGATTGCGGTGCGATTGCACTTGGTTCCGATGAGTTTGAGCTTGATCCAGTTCTGCTTGTTGCCGCCATCGTTGCGCAAGAGAGACGGAAGGTCATTCATGTTCAGGATCAAAACGTCTATATCTCCGTCGTTGTCGTAGTCTCCGAAGGCCGCGCCACGGCTGGAGAAATGCTCGGTGATCCCAGGGCCCATTTCTGACGACACGTCTTTGAAGTGACCATTGCCGAGGTTCCTGTAGACCAGTCGCGGATTCTTGAATGTCTGGCCGAAGTCGTAGTTGTCGATCTCTGGGTAGACGTGACCATTGACCTGGATGATGTCGGGCCATCCGTCGTTGTCGTAATCGACAAAGCCACAACCCCATGCCACATAGTTGGTATTGACTCCGACGCCGGCGGCGAAGGTCATATCAGTAAAGGTTCCGTCGCCGTTGTTGTGATAGAGGTTGCAGGTATCGTCGGCGAAGTTGGTCTTGAAGATATCAAACCAGCCATCGCAGTCATAATCGGCGACGGCGACTCCCATTCCGGCCTGTTCGTGACCGTTGTCGTTGTAAGCGCATCCTGCCATCACAGCAACGTCGGTAAACGTGCCGTCGTGGTTGTTCTTGAAGAGGATGCTCGGTTCGGAGTCCACGGCGACATAGATGTCGGGCCAACCGTCGTTGTCGAAATCATAGGAGACCGCGGTAATAGAGTAGCGTGGTCCAGGCTTCAGAATCCCCGATTTCTCGGAAACATCTGTGAACGTCCCGTCCCCATTGTTGTGATAGAGGAGGTTGGTGTCGCCCGGAAGACCGCGCGGGCCGCACATCGTTGGCACGCCCTTCCATTGACAAAATTTTGTGTCGTTGGCGGAAGGGATAGTGGCGGGATCAAGCTTGATGTAGTTGCAAACAAACAGATCGAGATGGCTGTCACGGTCGTAGTCGAGGAATGTACCTCCGGCGCCCCAGCGTGTCTGCTTCTGAGAGAGGCCAGCTTTCTGAGTAACGTCGGTGAAAGTGCCATTGCCGTTGTTGTGAAAGAGAATGTTGTGTCCCCAGAAGCAGCAAAAGAGGTCGTCCCAACCGTCGTTGTCGTAATCACCTATGCAGACGCCTGTCTGCCATCCAGTTCGCCCGAGTCCTGATTTTTCCGTTACGTCGGAGAAGGTGCCATCGCGGTTGTTCTTGTAGAGATGAGAAGTCGGCGCTTTCCCTGGCGGCCAGTTCGCGTCGAGACGGTTGCCGTTGGTCAGGTAGATGTCCAGCCATCCGTCATTGTCGAAGTCAAAGAAGGCGAGGCCACTACCTTTGGCTTCAATGATGGAACGCTTGTGGTCGATACCGCCCCAGACATTCGGGACCGTTAGGCCGGCTTGCTGGGCGACGTCAACGTATTGGACTGGCGATGTAGGAGTCGCAACGGCAGCTTTTACGAGAGACGAGTCTTTCCATTTCCAGAGCGGGGTCGTGAGCACCTCCAGCAGAGCGCCGCTGAAGACAAAGAGAGATGAGCCAAGGAAACGCCGACGGGTAAAATTCATAGAGATTGATTCGGATTATAGAGAGTGGGTTTAATGCAGATTGACATGTTGATCAGGGTTTGTGTGTTTGCATCATCGTGATGGGATTACCGGGAATTTACGCGGAACGATTCCGGAGCCTTCTTTCACCGCAATGATCTTGTCGATGGGCACGTTCGTCAATTTGTCTACCTGGCCGCTCGGCCAGGTGATGACGAGTGATTCGATGCTGGTTCGTTTACCCAGGCCGAAATGAATGCGCGGATCGTTGGCCGACATATAGCTCATTCCACCTTTGGCCTGCTCCATATGAGTCTCCCCTTGCGAGGTCAGTTTCAGGACAGCTCCGATGCCGTCGTGGTTCGACTTGGTTCCGATCAACAGAATCTCAAGCCAGTGGTTGGCGTTGCCGCCATCGTTGCGGAGGAGTTCCGGGGCGTCGCCGCGAGCGTTGACGGCGATGTCAATGTCTCCGTCATTGTCGTAATCGGCAGTGGCCAGGCCGCGCCCGGCTACTGGATGCAGGAAGTCAGGGCCGAGTGAATCCGATGTCTTTTCAAAATGGCCTTTGCCGGTATTGCGGAACATCAGCAGAGGTTCTTTGTAAGAGACTTCACTGTGATAGAGGTTGACGTTGTCGAGCATGGCTCCGTTCACTTGTACGATGTCGGGCCAACCATCATTGTCATAATCGATGAACTTAGCAGCGACGCCACTCAGCAGCGCGGCTTTCTGGCCGATTCCGCAGCTATAGGTGTCGTCAGTGAAAGTGCCGTCGCCATTGTTGTGATAAAGGCGGTTGAGTTCAAGGTCAAGGTGCGTGATATAGACGTCGAGCCAGCCGTCGCCGTCCACGTCGGCTGCGTCGATCCCCATGCCGGCTTCATAACGTCCGTCCTCACTTGCTGCCAACCCGGAAAGCAGGGACACATCTTTGAAAGTGCCGTCGTGATTATTCAGAAAGAGGAAATTCGGCCAGGTATCGTTGGCAATGGCGATGTCAGTCCATCCGTCGTTGTTAAAGTCGGCAAGCACCACACCCATGCCCTTTGATTCCGGCAAGCCGACTCCTGACTTGTCGCTGACGTCGGTAAATGTTCCATCGCGGTTATTGTGGTAGAGCCTGGTTTTTTGTCCTTTGTAGTTATTGGGATTGCAGTAAGAGCGGTAGCCCGGCCGGCGCTCGCCGCACCACAGATTGTTCTTGGGGGTCCACTCGATATAGTTGGTGACTACGAGGTCAAGGTATCCGTCCTTGTCATAGTCGAACCATCCGGCACTTGTTGACCACTCTCCCTCATCCGCGACGCCGGCTTTCGCGGTGACGTCGGTGAAGGTGCCGTCACCGTTGTTGTGATAGAGAATGGCGCGGCCGTAGCCGGTTACATAAAGATCGGGATAGCCGTCGTTGTCGAAGTCTCCTACTGCAACTCCCTGACCGTAGTGCCCTTCGCCTCCGACCCCTGCTTTTGCTGTAACATCCGTAAAGGTTCCGTCTCCATTGTTGCGATAGAGCGCTGAGCGCAACGGATGAGATGGTTTATAGATATCGGTTGCGGCGGACTGGACAAAGTAGAGGTCGAGAAGGCCGTCCTGATCGTAATCGATCCATCCAACGCCTGTGCCCATCGTTTCCAGGTAATACTTATCATCCGTTTGAGTGGAATCCTGAACGAAGGTGATTCCCGCAGCTTTGCGAACATCCGTGTAATGCACCGGGATTGGCGTTTCCTGCGTCTTCGCTGACGTCTGCTGCTTATCTTGCCCACAAAGAGAATTGCTCAGCAATGCCACAAGCAGGAATGCAATGCAGCGCTTAATTCCTTCAGCGGGGCCCCTGTTTGTCTGCCGTTGCATTCCCATTCTTTACTTTTAGAGAGTTCGGTCTGCGACAGTGAGCGCCATTTGCAGCAGTTGCTGTCGGCTGGCCATGGGCATCGGTTGATCACCAACTGGTGGCACTTCGGGAGCCTGGGCGAGAGCTTGCTCAATTCGATTCACGTCGAGAGCGCCGTTCGCGTTGCTGTTCTTGAAGCGATTCAGGACCTCGCGAGCTTTGGCGATCTGTCCTGTTTGATAGTAGAAGACCCCAAGCGTGGAGTAGCTGCCAGACCACTCCGGAAGCAGGTCCACCGCGCGGGACAGTTCATCGGCGGCCTGAGGTGTGTTGCCTTCCAGAGCCGAAATAATTCCCAGGCCCCACAAGATCTTTCCCGAGCCCGGAATGCGTGCCTGGCCTTTCAAGAGTGTCTGCTTCGCATCTGCGATGGCATTCTCGCGAAGCTGAAGGAGGGATAGCGAGAGATAATCTTGATCGTTGTCGGGATTGCGGGCAATGGCATCTTCGTAGACCTGCTTGGCTCGAACAGTGTCGCCGAGATGCGCATAGATGTCCCCGAGCAAGGCGAGATAAGCGTCGTCTTTTCGTCCTTGCTCCGATACTTGCTCGGCTGCATTAAGAGCGTCCGTGTACTGACCTTTCCTGAAGTAGGCATCCGCGATGTCGAAGATGATCTCGTCCGAGCCAGGGTTCGCCTGCAAAGCAGAGCGGAAGTGTTGAATAGCGTCGTCATAGAAGTGATATCTAGCGAGAAGCACGCCGACTCCTGTTAGTGTGCGGTAGTCGCCCGCGCTTAGCTTGTCGAGCTGCGCGATGGTGTCCTTCGCTTCTGAGATTTTTCCGGACTTCAGGTAAGCCTCGGCCAGAAGATATAAGTCTTCCGGCTGGTCCGGATGCTTCCTGATCTCGTCAGTGAGCTGAGAGATATCTAATTGGTTTTGGGCCTGGGGAGCGAGCTTCGAACGATTATCAAGGTAGTCGAAAAGATGTTCATACGGATATGGTCCCGTCGGAGCATCCTTGGAGAGAGTCTGAAAGACTTTCAGATCGCGCTCGGCAGCTTCTGTCTGATGCAGGTTTCTCTCCACCATCGCAAGCTTGTAATAGCCAGTCGAGGGATTGCGGCTCACTTGAACGTATTTTCTAAGCAGCTCCGCGGCTTCTGTGTATTTCTTGTTTACGATTCGCAGATTAGCGAGTTCTAACAGGGCGTCGGCGAAGTTTGGATTTGAATGCAGCGCTTGCTGAAAAAGCAATTCGGCTTGCGAGTAATCTCCCTGTCGCTCCGCGATGAAACCGAGATTGAAGAGGCAGACGCTGTTGTGAGGATCGAGTTTAAGGCCCTCCTGAAAATATTGCTTTGCCTCGTCAAACCGCCCCAGTTGCCGATAAGAGACGCCGAGAAATAGATAAGAGTTCGCTGAGGGGTCGAGCTTGATCAGCTTTTGGAACTCTTCGATGGCCTTGTCTACTTTCCCGGCCATGAAGTAGCTTTCTCCCAGGGCAGCCAGCATGTCGGTCCGTTGCGGAGCAAGCGCAATGCCTGATTCCAGGAGCGGTATCGCGTCTTCGAAATAATTCTGAGACATACTGACGCGGGCCATCAGAAAGATGACGTCGGTATTTTGAGGCGCGATTTTGTGAGCGCGAACCAGCACATCCAGCGCATCGAGCGGGCGCGCCTCGTTTGAATAGGCCTGTGCGAGCAAGCAGAGCGCGTCAGCTGAGTCGGGTTTCAACTTGAGCGCGCGGCTTAATACCGATTCAGCTTTGGTGAATGCGCCATCCAGAAGATATGCCTGGCCCAGGTTGTAAAGAATCTCAAATGTTCCGGGCTGCAATGCGTCAGCTTTCTCCAACTCTAATTGGGCTGGGCCATATTGTTTTTCCGACGCTAACATGATGCCGAGCGAGAAATGAAGCTGGATGTCATCCTTGTTCTGGGCAGAAAGTTCGGACGCCATTCGCAGGCCTTCAGCGGTACGGTTGCTTACAAGACAAGCGTGAATCAAATTGAACCGTGTTGCGACGTTTGCGGGGCGCACCCGTTCAAAGTAGGGAATCGCTTCAGCGGGCGATCCCTTGCTCATCAGCAAGAGGCCAAGGTTGTAATTTGCATCGCGATTCGCAGGCTCTAAACGCAAGACCGTCCGGAATTCTCTCTCTGCCAACTCAGGTTTCTGGAGAGAGACGTAGACGTTTCCGAGATTATTGCGAGTCTTTGTTGAGCCCGGCGCGAGTTTCAGCGCATGTTGAAAACATTCAACAGCGTTGCCGTAATCCTTTTCGTCGATGTAGATAAATCCCAGCAGGTTATAGGCTTCAATGCTGGAGGGATTACTCTGCAATTCTTCTTGCACCTTGGTTTTGGCCTGGTCGAAGCGACCCTGCTGACGCAGCTCTTCCGCCTGCCGGAGATCTGGAGATGAATTGGAGGATTGTTCCGTTTTGGTTGAGCTAGAAGAATGATGCGTTTGCTGAGCCTTGAGTATCTGATTGCCGAGAAGAAGTATCGAGAGGCTGCCGATCAGGCATACGTTGAACGCGATGGGCCGAGCAATCGCGATCCCGCTTGCTTGCCGCATTGACACGCGATTCACCGTCCACCCATGGGATTGTCGACTACCCATCAAGGGAGCGATTTTAGCATTTCGAGGGCTTGTTGCGCCCCTCGGTGTTGAGGTTGCAGGCGCAGCAGTTGCTGCAGTACTTCTTCAGCCTTTGCCTTGTCATTCTGCATCGCATACAGTCGTGCCAGATTGAGATACGACTGATCGAAGTTTGGAGCGGCTTTGATGCAGGTTGTGAATTCGGCTTCCGCGCTTGCGTAATTCCTGCTTCGAACGTAAAGAACGCCAAGGTTGTTGAGGGCTTCGGGGTAACCGGGGCGCAAGTCGATCGCTTTCTGAAGATAGTCTGCCGCCGATTGAGTCTGGTCTTGCTGCGCGTAAAGCATTCCGAGGCTGTAGTTGGTCTCAGGGTCATCGGGTTGAATCTTAAGCGCGCGACTCAGCATCGGTTGGGCCTTGTCGAATGCCCCCTGTCGACGATAAAGATTTCCCAGGTTGAGCAAGGCAGTAGCGTAATTTGGCCTCAGGCTTAGAGACTGCTGGAAATCCTGGATTGCCTCCTCAGCCTGCCCTTGCTGTCCGGCGATCATGCCGAGATTGTTCCACGCCTCCGGATAGTTTGGACGCAGCTTCAATGTTTGTTCAAGATACTGGCGCGCCTCCTTAAGATTATTCCTGCGCAAATGGAGTGTCCCAAGGTTGTAGTACGCTTCCGGATCGTCGGGCTTTTGAGCAATGACCTGCTCGAAGGAGGCAGTTGCCGCATCAAGGTAACCGTGCTGGAACAGTGCTACTCCGTAGGTGAAGTCGTTGCGCTGGAACGCGTCCTGGTAGAGCGTTCCGTGAAAGGGGAGAGCCGTTCGCATGCGTTCGGCAGCGGTGGATGGAACAGATCTGACATCGTCGAGTAAGCGTTGAGGATCGATCGGCCCTTGATAGAGCTTCACGATCATGCCATCGCTATCCAACAAAAAAGAGGTTGGGATAGCGAGGTCCCTGCGCCGATCAAACAGATAGCGGTAGATGATGTTATAGATCCCAGCTACTTCCGGGGTTGCAAAGAGAACGGGAAAAGAAAGTGCAAGTTGCGCCGCAAACGATTTTACGGTCGGTAGGTCGGCCACGTCGTCGACGTTAATGGCCAAAATTCTCAGCTTGTTTGCGGCAAGAGATGACTGGTGCCGATGAAGGCGGGTCAACTCGTCGTGGCAGGCAGGAGCTCTTGTCGCCCAGAAGTTCAGGAGCACGAAGCGATCGAGGAACGAGCGAAGTTCCCGGGAATTCCCGGAAAGATCGGGCAGCGAAAACTCTGGAGCCTTGAGCGGCTCGAGAAGCCAAGTGCTCACTACATCCGGCAACTGATCCGGTGCTGGAGGCGGTCCGGGCACTGCGTAAGCCTGAGGTGGCGCAGCGAATGGTTGAGCTGTGAACGTTGCAGATCCTTCCTCAATTTCAATCCGATGGTTGACTGGAAGGTCTTTAAGTTCTTGTGACAGGCCGCTAGGCCATCGAATCGTAGCGTGGACAGCGGCTTCCCAAGTTCCAACTCCGAAGAAAACCTCTTTCGAATGCTGCGCCAGAAACCCGGACCCAGCCTGAAGATATTTTGTCTGGCGAACGGAGCCGGCCTCCAGGGTGATTGAGGCTCCGATGCCATCGCGGTTGCTTTTTTGTCCACGGAGGCGGAAGGCGATGGAATGTCCAATATCCTTCATCGTGTTTCGCAGAATCCGCAATTGTGGCGCGTTGCGGTTCTTCAGGATGATCTCGAGCCGACCATCGTGATCGATGTCTGCAAGCGCAAATGAGCGACTGTCTTCTGGGAAGTCAAGGCCGATAGCGCCCGAAACCTCAGAAAAAGTGCCGTCACGGTTATTCGCGAGCATTACATTTCGTTCGTAGCCGCTCCATGAGCTGTCGGATCGGATCAACTCGTTCAGGGCGTTCCATCCGTGTTCATAGGCCTGCGATGGCGCGTTGTCTTCGGGCGACTTTCCTACCACTTGCCGCCAGAAGAAGCTGCTCAGGTCGTTTCGATCTGGACCAGAGATATATCCGTTGGCGATGTAGAGATCGGGGTAGCCATCGTGGTCGAAATCCCAGAAATCCGAGCACCAGGACCAACGACCCATCGCAACTCCAGCCCGCTCGCTGATGTTCTGGAATGTACTATCTCCCAGGTTCCGATAGAGCGAATTGCCTCGTGCGTGCCGCTGATAAAGCGTGCGAATGTTTTCTGGGGCATTCTGATGGAAAATTGTTCGTGCCGAAACTCTTTGGCCGGCGGCGGACCACATATTGCCTGCGTAAAGATCCGGTTGCCCGTCATTGTCGAAATCCGACCAGGATGCGCTCATGCCAGCACCCACCTCGTCGACGTGAGCATTGACTGAGATATCCGTGAAAGTTCCGTCGCCGTTGTTGCGGTACAGGTTGCTTCGTCCGAAATCATTGACCACATAGAGATCGGGAAATCCGCTGGAGCTGGAGTTTCCCCAGGCGCAGGCGAAGCTATAGCGATCGTTGTTTGCGTCCAGTCCTGCCGCTTCGGTCCTGTCTACAAAGGTCGCGTTCCCTTCGTTGCGCAGGAGAAAATTGGGCGGACCGTTTCGTGCATCGAAATAGGGAACCGGATAGTGATACTGGTCGAGGCCGCGGTAATAGTTGTAAACGCAGAAGTAAATATCGAGGCGTCCGTCGTTGTCATAGTCGGCTAACGCCGCATGGGTGAACGTCCCCTGCGGAGGATGCGCAAACCTAAATGCATCGCGCTTGAGCGAGAACGTCCCGTTGCCTTGATTGATGAAGAGGAGCGGACCAGAACCGCAAACAACCAGGAGATCCTGAAGGCCTCTGTTATCGAAGTCTGCGAATAATGCACACGCAGTGTTATCGAGTACGCCGACCCCAGCTTTCTCCGTTATATCTTCGAATGTCCCGTCTCCACGGTTTCGATATAGGCGGTTTGGAAGGCCGGCAGGCTGACAGATGTAGAGATCATCGAAGCCGTCATTGTCAAAGTCGCCGGCGGCTACGCCATTATTTCCGTAGACATCGATTCCGCAAGCGCCATCCAGAACTGTGCGCCAGTAGTCGGCGCCGTGAAGCATCTGGTTCTTGTATGACTCCGTCGCGCCAAGGGCTTGACTGGTTACGTCTATAAATGCGGATGGTTGGGAGGTGGCGCGCGTTTCTTTACTCGTTTCCCACTTCAACGCGCTCCACGCATTCGCGCCGTCACGCGACCATTCGGTGGTCCACTGTCCGACGCGTTCTTCACGCCGGCCGTTATTTTTCGTAACGACGAAGTCATATCGAAGGTGAAGACGGAGGGTTAGCGGGCTGTCTGCTGTCTCTTCGACGTCAACAATTTCGAATTCCGCAGTCTCTACTCGTGCGATCGGTCCAAGGTATTCACGAAATTCCCTGAGAAACTGCTCGCGTCCGGGTACTAGGCTCGCGCTGAACTCTCTTCGCGACACATCGATCCCTTGTCCGGTGCGCACGGATATGTCCCTGGCCGCGAGGGAAGAGGCCGCAAACGAAGGATCAAGGTATTTCTCAAGTATGGACAGATTAGGAGGCGCAGACTTTAAGGCTTTGCTCCACTCTTTCAGGATCGAGTCGATTTCAAAGGCATATTTCTCGAGGACATACTCGTCCGAGCCTGGGGTGACGCGACGAAGGACATCTTCTAGCGGAGATCGAGCCGGATAATTGGGCGCCAAACGAAAATCAGTCAGAGGAAATTGCGGGGACGGGTGAAATGCGGGCCCGAATCCGAAGGGAATTCCGTGAAAGGGCGCAGAATAGAGAAGCATGGGCGCTAAGCCCATCTTTTTGAGAAACGCCCGGCGGGAAAACGGTTGATTAAGGCTTTTGCGACTCGACATCCTTAGAGTTTTTCCGTAAGAACCGCTGGCGTTTGCATCCTGTCAAAGCATCGTAGCATTAGCCGGAATTCGACCCCAAACCGTATAGGCACATATCGGCAAATACGGTTACGCAAGTCGGTTGCACGCTCGCCCACGTAGAAGTCGGGCCTCCACCTTTAGTTGTAATTCGGCCTCCTACTTTTTGTTTGACAAAGCTTGTTGGCAGGTATTAGATTGCCGCGCAGTTGAATGTAAGCGGTTACCTAAGCAAGTAATTTCAGATCTGTTTACTCCACTGTGCCCAGCTGCGTGCGCAGGAAAGCGGAGGTTTTTGGGATGGCCTTTCATCGGAATACTCTCAGTCTGTTCAGGTCCTTCAGCCGCGTAACCTTAGCGTGTTTGTGCTTCCTGCTGCTCCAGAGCCACTATGGCTTCAGCCAGGTGGATGAAGGATCAGTCACCGGAGTGGTTCAGGATACGACCGGCGCAGTTGTCCCGAATGCGTCTGTGACGTTGCTGAATACGGAAATAGGCCTGTCGCTCGTCACTACTACGAACAGCAGTGGCGTATACACTTTCTCGCCGGTCAGAATCGGGCCTTACTCCCTGTCGGTAAGCGCTCCTGGTTTCTCGACGACCACCCAGCAGAATTTACGGGTTGCGGTGAGTCAGAACCTTCGAGTAAACGTTGAGCTGAAGGCCGGTGCTACGACGCAAACGGTCGAAGTGACGGCCGCACCGCCGCAGTTGCAGACCGAAGATGCGTCGACGGGGCAGGTGATCACCGGGCAGAGCACGAACAACCTGCCATTGAATGGCCGGAACTTTACCTTCCTTGCCCAGTTAAGCGCGGGCGTCAATACGC